>OOAQ01002475.1_pt1 | contig 10962 bp, 7 predicted proteins | sample 1671051 | NCBI WGS metagenome assembly OOAQ01 (sample SAMN06348117, study PRJEB24527) | human gut metagenome | biome: human gut; feature: ankylosing spondylitis patient; material: feces | host: Homo sapiens | place: China | collected 2015-10
TTGGCGGCTTCTTCTTCCAAGCGGCGCCATTCCGGTACATGGGCAGATGCTTTGCAGGAACGCAGGTACTTGGCTTCCGGGTGTTTGGAGTAATCCATTTTGTCTACCTGCAGAACCTTCTTGCCACGGATGATGATGAGCGCCTGATCCAGCGGGAGCCGCAGGACTTCATCAGGAGTAAGTACAGGGCGTTTTCCAACACCGGAGGTCTCACGAAACTCCGGTGTATAGTTGGAGATACGCCAGGTGCCCAGCTGTTTGGATTTACTGGATACTGCTACAGAGGCAAGCCCTGTCCTGGCAGAAATAAATTCGGCAGTAAGCTGGTCTGTACAGCCTAAAAACAACTGCGCGTCACAGTTTCCAATGATCTCCTGCCACAAATTCTGCGGGTATCTGTTCTGCAATCCTGCGAGATTTTGGAACACACAGGACATGGAGATATTCCGGGAGCGTATTACGCTGAGCCGGCGGGAGAGGTCGGGGATCGTGCCGCACGCTGTCAGTTCTTCCCCAAGGATATGGACAGGCACAGGCAGTTTGCCGCCCTCGCAGTTGTGGTCTGCATATCGCACCAGTTTGATGAAGCAGAAAGATAGAAACAGCGAGGCCAGAAAATCAAAGGTGCTGTCCTGGTCGCTGGTAACGAGGAAGTAGGCACAGGGCTGCTGACCCGGAAGCTCCAGATCGATCTCATTCTTAGCGGTAATTTTTTTGATCAGCTCAGACTGGAATACCTGCAGGCGGCTGCCCAGACCGATAATCACGCCGCTTCGCACTGTGTCGCTGGCCTGCTTGAACAGGCTGTAGGGTGCTTTGGCAGGGTGCGTGGAAGGAAGCGCCTCGAACAATGTGTCAAGTTGGGATTCCCCATTGAGAGTCAGCAGCCGGTAGACTTCGCCAATGTTGCGGTTTTCTTCCGCATAGCCTTGATCCACATACAGTACCAAGGCCTTGAGCAGATTCATCTCACAGGCATCCCAGAAATGGTCGCTCTTGCCGTTGTTCGTGGTGTTCTTGATGATGACATCTACAAAAAGCTGGGCCATTAGTTCCTGTCCCTCAACTTCGGCAAGGCAACACCAGGAATCTGAGTTTTCAGGCGAAACGAGGTTGAATACCTTGACACAATAGCCCCGGCTGCGGAGAAATTCGCTTGACTTCTCGTACAATTCCGATTTGGGATCGCAGATGATCAACGATTCTCCGGCGCCATTTTCGCCTCGGACAGTGGCCTGAAGGATACGGTTCATACAAAACGAACGGGTTTTCATGGAACCACTGGCGCCGTAGACTGCCAGATTACTGTTGATTCTGGTATCTTCCGGTATGCAGACTGCTTTGCCATCCAGCATACCCAGTACAACACCCTTGTGTTTGCGCAGATCGGGCACCAGATCCAGTACGCCGGACATTTCTTTGCGGGACATCCAGCCGGAGGTGCCATAAGTGCCTTTGGCGGAGTAGGAGAAATTACGGTCTTCGTCATACTCGCCGGCATCACCATATCCCATGCGCATGACCATGATGAGCAGCACTGCTAACAAGCCAATGCAGATCAAAATGCCATACACGCCATAAGGCGGTCGGAGCACAGAGGAAAGGCAGAGAAGGAAGTCGGGCGAAGCGGCCAGCGGTGAAGTACCATCGCCGGGAATACCGCCGCCCTGTTTCCAGGTTGCATAGTTACCCAAAAGCTGTGCCAGAAAGCCGCCTGCGTATAGGATTGCAAGAATGGCAAAGGGCGCTGCAATCAGGCTCACGATCAGTTTTTTCTTGTTTATGGGAACAACCTCCCCTCGAATTTTGTGAAGTCAATGGTCTGGAAGCGCACCCGGGAACCACAGTAGCTGCGAAGTACCTCTGCCTGGAAGTCAAAGCAGATCAGTGTGCCCGGGCGCTCGGATAGTTCGAGAGAGGTGTTAAAGCGTGCGATACGGGGCAGATCGCAGAAATAGCCAAATAGGACTGGTGAGCCATCCGGTGAAATGCCGTCATGCTCAATAGCCAGTCCGGGCTGCCTCGCAGTAAGACCTTGGAGCAGAATGCGGTCCAGCTCCGCAGTTTTCCCAGGGTCGCACAGCAGTGCAAGTATCACCTCCCCCTGATGGTTGTTGGTAAGATAAAGAAAATGCTCATAGCTGCCATCCAGCATGAAGAAATCATGTTTGCGTCCTCCGGTGCTGGTCAAAATCTGGTAAGCCAGATCCATGCTGTTGCCCAGAATCAGTCCATGAACATCCTCGTGGCGAAACTGTGGGGACAGGCGCTGTTGGCAGATTACGCTCCAAATCAATGCCTTGACCCGCATTTCCGATTTGTAGCGCCACTTCATCAGGGCGCTGCTGCTGTTGTAGGTCACGAAGATGCCGGAGGGCGCAAGGAGTATTCCAGTGGAGCGGGAACTGCGGATCTTCGTGGTGTCGATCCCCATTTCTTTCACTTCTCTGGAACTGAAAAAAGCAGGATAGACAATCCTGCCGCCAGCGTAACCCTCCGGCGCAAAAATTGCCGGTTTTTCATCCCGATACACACATACACCCGCATTATCCATGGTCACATAGGTTTCTGCCAGGCGGTGTAGCCGGAGTCTTCGGTCAATTTCGCATTTCAAACGGTTGGTGTCGGTATCTCCTGTCAGGTAGCTGGCAAACCTGTCCGGCCGGCTTTCCAGCAGGGTGGCTTTGGCTCGCGGCCCCAGACGGTAGCCGCGCAGTTTATCCCGGTAATAGGTACGCAGCAGCCCGTCTTTTTTCAGTGCAGTGACAACAGACTCCAGATAATATGGACTGCCGGGAAGTCTGTTAAGCTGGTCTGTGGGGAACTCGCCGGAGATGGCAGTCAGAGAGAGAAGCCTGTACGCCATCGTGTCTGGCTGTGGGAATTTCCCAAGTGATCACCTCCTTGTGGTGTGTGGCTTTTACCGAGACTGCAAGGAACTTCGGTAAAAATCCGTGGTGTAACGACAGAAAAAAGCCCCGAAATCCGGGGCTAAATACGATGTTGCGGCAGGTCGGACAAGCAATGGCTGAAAATGCTCAAAAATCCGAGATGGATTTTAGGGTGTTTTCATGCTCAGCAAGCCAGGCGGGAAACCGCTTTTTTTCCATGACACTGATTCTGGTACAGTCCTTTTCGCCCAGCGCAGCGGTGTTGTAGGCATCGCAGAGCAGGCCGGTATCGTCAGCCATGACGAAGGTGGAGAGGACATCCAGAAGCTGCTTTTCTTCCAGATTGTCGTAGTCACGGATACGCCGGGTGGGAAGGCACTGGTCATAAACCTGCGTAAAGCACACCACACAATCGCTGAAGTGGGGCATGGGATGCTCTTTGGCGTATTGCTCCAATGAGAAGTAGAACGGGTCGAGCAGAAACTCAGTGTTTTGCCTCTGCTTGCGTTTTGGGAGCAGACCAGGCAGGGTGACCTCCAGTACACCGTCCTCATAGACAACCTCAATTCCGTGTACAATACCGGCGGATGTCAGGTAATCGCCTTTGCGGATGGTGGTGCTGGAATATATCAAATGCCGCAGCCTGCAGGCAATTTTCTCTGCCCGCAGGGCGGCATCAGTGGATAAGACTTCATAGTTGTCCGGATAGCGCTGAATATCCGTGGTATCCATCGCGTAAAGAGCATTGCTCAAACGGGATATATCATCAAGAATGCTTCCAATCCGGTGTGAGATGATTTTTCGTTCCAATCAAGTTCCTCCTGTTTTTTTAAAGTAATGCACCTGGCCCGCTGCATCCACGGTGCAGAAACCGGAAATGCCAGGGCAGTCAATGCGGCGAATGTCTTCCGGATTATCGACCAAAATGATGCGGCGTCCACCGCTGCGGTCATCCCGAAGCGCATGGTTGATCAGGGCCTCCTGGCCGGAAGCTGCGTAGACGATTTCGTATAGTTCACCGTTTGCAAAGAAGATAAGCTTGACCGGAAAATCACCGGGAGCATGGTATTCCACCTGCCCGATAAAATCCAAGAGTACCCAGGCAGCCCGTATCAGGGAGCTGTCCGATTTTGCTGCCCAACCAGACGGAAAGTAACCGCCTGTATCAGTTTGAAAAATACGGCCCTGCTTTTGCAGATGGGAGAGCAGGGTCTTGATGATTTCTTCTTTGCCAGGGTGAAAGCAAAGAAGCTGCTGCATATTGAGACCGGGATACATCGTGACGATCCGCAGCAGAGCCGCAGCTTCATTTCCATAGATTTCAGCCCTGGTCCTCATGGGTATCACCTCCAATGGCGTAATATAGGCGTATTCAAGACGCATTAAATAGGAAGGAAAGCCAGTCAGTGTAAGCCCAAAAGATGATCTGGCTGGCAAAACTGGCTTTTAGGCGTAATACAGACGCAAAGCAGACGCATAGCGGCGTCTGGCAGGAAAGTTGCACATGGGAATCACCTCGCCTTTCAAATTGTTATATCTGCTGTTCGGCAGATGTGGATTGTTCACGGCGTTTTCGCTCTACGATTTCACGCAGCTCGCGGCGGTCGGTAGTGATCAGATCCTTTTCCAGAGGGCTGGCTTTGAACTCCACCATAATATTGTTGTTATTGGTAGAAATCAGACCGTGACCTCTTTCAAAGTGAGTGATCTCCATTGTTTCAGCATCGGACAGGTGCAGGGCTTCCTGTACCCGCTGGGCTTCGTCGTCCTCCAGATTCAGAATGATCTTGGTCTTGGAGTTGTTGATGATGCCCTTACCAAATCTGCCGCCGTCAAGGTCAAAGAAATCGGCAAGATCCTGGCTTGCAAAAATCGAGGCGCCGCCGTAACCGCGTATGGTTTTGGCAATTTCCAAAAGAAAATCGCCGGCCAATCTTACACCAGCAGCACCGGCACCGGATAGAAGCTGCCAACACTCATCAATGAAGATGGCTTTTTCTTCTGTACGGTCGGCTTTGGCTCTGTCCCAAACAAAGTCCAGCGCCACAAACATACCTACGGTGAGCAGGTCTCCGGTGAGGGAGGAAATATCCAAAACAGTGTACTTGTTGTCGAGCCGAACATTGGTCTGCTTATTGAAGGTGCTGTCGCTTCCGTTTACCAGACTGTTTAGTATGTGGGCCATGCGCATCGTTTCCTTGGAGGTTTTCAAAATTTCGTACAGGTCACCAAGCACCGGCATCTCACGGTACTGGCCGGGCTGAGCAGGGTCTTCCAAAGAGGCGTTATCATGAGTGATGCCTTTTGTGTTATAGGTACGAACAAGGGCTTCGTCCAAAAGCTGTCGTTCCTCGTGAGACATATCGGGGATCAGCAGACTGAAAAATATGTGGAGCTGCTGGATCTTTGCTGCAAGTTCAGATAACTGGATGCCTGGACCGTCCAGAAGTTCATTCACCGAGCGGTCTACCCGCCGAATCTCCATAACATTGATGCAGTGGGGACTGGCCGGTGAAATCTGGATAAAGGAGCCGCCCACATTGGAGCAGGCGCGATGGAATTCATGGCCTTTTAGGGGCGCAACAATGAAAATGGGGATATTTTTCCGCCTCATTCGCAGCGCCATCAACTGCATGGTAAAGGTTTTGCCGGCTCCGCTCGTGCCAAGGATCGACATATTGGCGTTCTTATAGACCGCAGAATTGAAGATGTCCACGATAATAAGGGAGCTGTTGTACTTGTTGACGCCCAGCAGGATACCGTTATCATCACACATCTCATAGGATGTAAAGGGATAACAGCTTGCCGCACCGCCTGTCAGCAGGTTGCGCTTACCCCGCTCATACAGTTTCTTTTCCATTGCCACCAATGGCAGGGCAGATAAAAACGCCTGTTCCTCCCGAAAATGGCAGGTGCAGGCGTTCATGTCCTGTGAGAGCAGGAGCTTTTTCATCTCGCTGACCTTCCATTCCAAGTCTTCCTCGTTGGAGGCAGTAATGGTAATCAGCAGATTCAAGTAGTAGAAGTCCTCGTTGTTGGCAAGGCCCTCTTTGAGAAAGTACCCGCTTCGGATAGCGCCATCAATGTCATCAAAGTCGGTGTTGGTGTCGCTGGCGTCCTTGATTTTGGAACGGTTGATACGCAGCTGCTGTCCGACTTTCTGGATGATGGTTTCTTTGGGCTGACGGGAGAGGAACATATCCATATCGATCCCATCACCGGCATTGACGATAAGACTGAGCCAGCCGGCTGGAACCTGCGTTTTGTAGCCATCAGAGGGCACCAGCAAATAAGCATAATACAGACCGTCAATGCAGATATGGTGACCATGCGTGAAGTCAATGCTTTTTGGCGCACAGAATTCGGTGGCAGGGATATGGTCGATCTCACTGTCGCGCCCTTTGGCAAGGTACTCAGCCACAACCTCCTGTGCCCGGACGGAGAGCGGCTTTACAGCACTTTCATTTCTGCAGAGCAGGTTATAGAGGACATCTACGGTAAACTCATCCCAGTTTTCCGGAACGATGACCTCGTTACCGCACTGACGGAGGTAGTTGGTAGCAGTATGGACTGCACTTTGCAGGGCATTGATTGCCTCGCCTTCTTCATCAGAGCGCTTGGTGTTGCTCCACGGCTCATATTCAAAAATCAGGAAGAAACGTCGGGTAATTGCCTCACGGGAACCGATCTGCTGAACGAACTGGAGGTAGTCTTCCTGCATGAGCAGACACTGTTCATTGGTCTCCTGTTCCATCTCCTTCCGAACGGTATCCAGATGGCGGTTGATCTCTGCCCGACGTGTTAGTACCTTGATTTGCAGCTTGATGGGGCTGATTTTCAAGTAGGAATAGATGATGTTCCGCTGTTCCTGGGCGCTGCGCAGCATAAAATTGATGGGTACTACCTCGACGACCTTGACATAGCGGTGGTCCTTCGTGTAGATGATGCCGTTTTCAATTTTGGAAATCGGCAGATAATCTGCTACCGGGTTAAGGCAGGCGGGCTTCGGCTCCTGAGTGCGGATAGGGCGTTTTACTTTGCGCTCTTTGGAGACCTTCTTTTTTTGCTTGGCGGCTTTCTTCTCCTTGGCAGGCTTCTGCTTTTTCACAGGACGGAGTTTTTGGCGGATCTCGTAGCTACGAACTTCATCAAACTCCGCTGGGAAATCCTCTCTGCCGGAGCGCCGTGACCGCCTGGGAGCCTTATCGGGCTTGTGTGCCTTCTTTTTAATATGCTTGCCGCCATGCTCTGCCGCAGGAACCGCATCTTCTGCGCTGTTACCGCCTACAATGCGGCGGTTTCGCAGGTACTTTATGAAAATCAGCAGAAAAGAGGAAAGGCTCTCACCGGAAATTCCGATAAGCGCCACCAATGCTGCTGGCAGTGCGGTCAGGCACAAAGCGATGATACGGGCAGTCAGGCCAAGAGGAAGCAATGAAAAAACCGGCACACCAATGGCAAATGCCAGGATGCCGGCTTCAATCACATTGCGGGCTTTGAACATACCACCGAAGAAGGTGCCTGACTCGATGAAATTCGGTGGTATTATGTAGGTATCTCGGTCGATTTTATGATTCATGATTAACCTCGTTTCCGAAGCCGGGCGGGCACATCAGCCGATAATCCAGAACGGACCGCCAGCTCCAGCGCGCCGGCTGGCCTCATTTAAGATAATGGACAGATCCCAGAGCTGTTCGCTCCGTGTGTAACTGGCAGGGTCAGCCACCATGATCTTGCCGTCTTTTACGCCACGCAGGACAATGAAGTGACCGGAAGAGGTAAAGTGGCCTTCAGACATGATTGCTACTACCAGTTTACCATTAGCCAGTGCGTCTGTGATGCGCTGTGGTTCCGCAGTGGTACAGCCGGAAACCGGAAGCCCCCATTCCCCAGCGGCGGCAGGTATCAGCGCATGGTAAGAACCACTGCTTTTACACCAGTAGCCGTTGTTGTAAGACCACTCGGCCATCTCCACAGGGTCAACCATATCGTCCGTCAGAGAGGACACCACGATTGCCATAGCGGTAGGGCCGCAGCCATAACCGCCAATATTGTCCGTACCATATGCTTTACCGGCATAGCGTTCATCCAGCTGATTGTAGTAAACAACAGGTGTGATCCCGTCGGTGAAAGTAACATCGCCCAGAGCGGTGATGCTGTTTCCGGTCCACGCTTCCAGATTTTGCAGTAGACCATCGCCCAAGAACAGGCTTAGGTTGGAAGCGTAATCAGATGCAAGCTCCTTTTGGTCATCGGTAAGCTGGAATACAACATCAGAAAAATAGGACTCACCGTTGTAACGGACAGTATAGACCATCCATGTTTCGGACACCGTTGTTTCTTCCCCAGTCTCCGGATCAGTCACGGTGCTCTCACGAATCTCTTGCTTGCTGGTGTAGGAATATAGATGCTGTTTGTTTTCACGCAGGGTGGCGGCAAGGTCATTCAGAGAAATGCTTTCAAAATCCTTGTCTTTGGCCGCACAATACTGAGAGATAAACAGGTTGGCGTTATAAATAGGACCGCCGGAATAGGCATTTTTGACCTCCATATGGTCGGCTCCCGATGCCGCAAAGTCAGCTTCGATCCGGGCAAGTACATCATCCAGTGCCTCGCCCAAGATGCCGTTGAGGGTAAAGGTGATCTCGTTGGCGTTCTCAATAATCGCTGTTTCGCTATTCAAAATCGGAATTTCGGGGTCAGATGGCGAAAAGGCATTGGTCAGTCCGCCGAAAATAAGACCGGGGAGCATGAGAACAAATAATACCGGCAGCATAAGCAGGGCAATGACTGCCACAATGATTTTTCCGATATGCTTCCGGCCTGCCCACACTGCGCCTGCAACTGCACCGTAAGGACCGCCTGCGGCAGCGCCTTTGGCAGCGGAGGAAATAGCTTTTCCGGTTTTGATTGCGCCGCGGATGGTATGCGCTGCGGAGGCACCGGTCTCCACAGCTTCGGAAAAACTGCTTTTTTGATCTTCTGGCATTTATATCTTGTCCTTTCTCCTCGGGGCTGGAGGCAGCTTTTTGACAATGGACTCGTTGAAGGCGATAGAACCGTCAGGAGCCATATAGGGCGATTTGTCAACAGCATCCACAGCGTACTGCTTATACCATGCTGTGCCATCCACGGCATGAACGGTGGTGTACTGGCCTTCCGGGGCAACATATTGGTCTGCGTGGTACATACCAAAGGAGATGCCTTCGGGATGTTCCTCGGTCACTTCTGTTCCGGTGATGCGGCCGCCGCCGATTTCGATATTTTGGAAGGTCGGAACATTTTCAGCTCCGGATTCCAGTGCCGCATATCCCATGTAAGAGTGCAGGGCTTCGGCGGCTTTTTCACCGGAAATGGAACCCATCTGGCTGATACTGCCCGTGGCTACGCTGCCGATTACATTGTTGGCAAAATTGCCGCCCTTACTGACGGAAGAAGCGTACATATGGCCGCCGATCCCTCCGGCTGCAGCATCGCCTAAAAGACTGCCAAGACCGGAAGGCTTGGAGCCGGGAGTTGTGGTGGCTGTTTTGATGGCGCTGTTTGTGACTTTTCGGCTCACCACTCCAGCAAGACCGCCGCTGGCAAACCCTGCTCCAAAGCCGCCGCTGCCTTTACCACCGTTTGAGTTGACATTGGTGGAACTGCTGTTTCTCCCGCCGCCAAAGTGGTGACTGGAAAAGTTCTTGATGCCGCCGATGCCTCTGGCAGCAATCATAGCCTCAGCCAGCATGCTGCCGCCGGTATGTCCTACATTGACACCAAGACTGGAGAGGAAGGAATCGATTTTCTGGCCGACTTTGAGAAAGCCGATAGCACAGAGAAACCAGATAAACACATTGCCGGAAACGGCTTCTTTTCCCACAGCGTCTACCTGAGCCTGCACATCGCTTTCGGAGATAGCGGCAAAAGCCGGCTGGCAGAGCAGGCAGGAGAGAATTGCGACTGTAAAGGCCGCAAACAAAATTTTTTTGAGTTTCTTCAAGGATAAGACCTCCTTACAACGAAAGCGGGTTCGCAAGGAAGGACCCCACCATGCTTGTGAACAGGCGCAGGCACCAGGCGTTCATGACCAATAGGAAAATTTGACCGCCAAGCATCCGGCACCAGGATTTCCAGATGTTTGCTGTGGTCTGGCTGGCGCCCATAGAAAAAGCCACAGGAGCCGTGTAGACCAGTACACCGAGCAGCACATACCGTTCGGCTGCCTCGAACAGAAGTTTTAGGTAGTTCCAGGCCAGGATGAGAACCAAAATCAAGGTAATCAGCGCCACAGCCCCATTGGCACACACACCGATGATGACCAGCATCACGGAATTGAAGTCTGCAAAGCTTAATGCAGGAAGGTCGGACTCCATGATCCAGTGGTAGGGGGTGCCGCCGATGGTAAGAACAATATTGACGATCTCATCTGAAAAGAGCGTCAGCAGGATAAAAATAACGGAACGGATACTCAGCTTTACCGGATCTTCTGCTTCCACACCTGCGCCAAGACCGAAGTTTTTGAATAACTGCCAGACCCAGTTGAGCAGGATGATCCCGATTGCCAGAGCCACGAAAACAGAGTACATAGTCTCTGCTGCGGGAAAATAACGCAGAAATACAGCCATATCACAGCCCAGCGCACCCAAAACCGATGTGGTCACCAGATCAAGACCGGCCATTACCTGTTCTGCGATCCATTCCACTATGCCGTCTAAAATGCCCATAAATGCAAGCCTCCTTTCCGGCGAGCAGTCAGACGGTCAATCAGCCTGTCCATTGTCCGCCACTAAAGAGCGGCGTCACATACGCCATGATAAAGCCCAAGCCATTGAGGATAGCCCAGGTGATACAGATTCGTTTGAGCCAGGCGCGGCTTTCATCTACCGTCCGTCCGGAACGGGAGAAGTTCATGAGCAGCAAGGCTACCGAAGCAGTGACGATGGCGGCGATAGTGGAGATGGCAAGGATTTGGGTGTATACATCCTGCATGATCTCTTTGGCCTTGGTCCATACATCTGTTGCCGCATAAGCCGGCTGGCAGAACATCATGGACATCATCACACACAGGAAGGCGCTGTAAGCCACT
>OOAQ01002476.1_pt1 | contig 10956 bp, 10 predicted proteins | sample 1671051 | NCBI WGS metagenome assembly OOAQ01 (sample SAMN06348117, study PRJEB24527) | human gut metagenome | biome: human gut; feature: ankylosing spondylitis patient; material: feces | host: Homo sapiens | place: China | collected 2015-10
CACAAAGGCATCCGGCAAGCCCACGCGCTTGATGCGCTGTCCGCGCAGCAGCCGGGCGTCGTTCCAGAACTCCAGCACGGCAGAACTGAACCCTCCGGCCAGCACGCCCTCTTCCACCAGCAAAATACGGTCGAATTCCTGAGCGATCCTGGTCAGCTGCTCTTCCGGCAGGGGCTTGAGCCACACGGGGTCAAAGACCAGCGGCCGCACCCCGCAAGCCTGCTCCACCTTGGCGGCAGCCTCCAAAGCGGGGTGCGCGCGGCTGCCCGCCGCAATGACGGCCAGGCCCTCCCCCTCCTGCAGCACCTCGCCCCGACCGGGGGTGAGCAGACGTGGTTCGCCCGCCAGTGCAACCCCATAGCCCGCGCCGCGCGGGTAACGCAGCGCGCAGGGACCGCCCAGGTCCAGGGCGGTGCGTAGGGCGTGACGCAGCATATCCTCATCGCGCGGGGCCAACAGGCGCATATTGGGAATATGCCGCAGGTAGGCTATGTCAAAAGCCCCGTGGTGGGTAGCGCCGTCCTCGCCTACCAGCCCGGCGCGGTCCAGACAGAAGGTGACGGGCAGATCCTGGATGCAGACGTCGTGCACCACCTGGTCGTAGCCGCGCTGCAAAAAAGTAGAGTAGACGGCCAGCACAGGCTTGAAGCCCTGACTGGCCAGGCCGGCGGCGAAGGTGACGGCGTGCTGCTCACAGATGCCCACGTCCACGAAACGATCGGGGAAGCGCTCCCGAAAGCTGTCCGTGCCCGTGCCTTCGGGCATGGCCGCCGTAATGGCGATGATTTTGTCGTCGCGTTCGGCCAGATCCACCAGGGTTTTGCCGAACACGGTGGTAAACGAAGGCACCGTGCCCTTGCTGGGCAAGGGTTTGCCCGTCTCCGGCGTAAACAGGCCCACGCCGTGGTAGAGGGTGGGGTTCTGCTCCGCCGGGGCATAGCCCTTGCCTTTTTGGGTGCGCACGTGCAGCAGCACCGGGCCGTCCTCAATGGCGGCGGCCATTTGCAGGTGACGGCGCAGGGCTGTGATGTCGTGCCCGTCCACCGGGCCGATGTAGGTGAAGCGCAAGGCCTCAAACAGCATGCCCGGCGTGAAGAAAGACTTGAAGCTCCACTCCCCGCGCTGTGCGTACACGGCCAGTTTCTGCCCGATGCGCGGGATGGAGCGCAAAAATTTGAGCACTTCACGGCGGGTCTGGCGCACCCAGCGGCGCGAGAGCGTGCGGCTCAAAAACAGCGAAAGCGCCCCCACATTGGGCGAAATGGACATTTCATTGTCGTTGAGCACCACAATGAGCCGCCGCCCCATGTGCCCGGCCAGATTAAGCCCCTCCAGCGCCTCGCCCGCCGTGAGCGAACCGTGGTCGAGCACGGTGCGCTGCGACGCGTGGAGCGCGCCGTCGCCGATGATGGCGACGCTGCGGCGGTTGTTGCCCAACTGTTTGTCCGCAACGGCCATGCCCAATGCCGCGCCGATGGATGTGGAAGAATGCCCCACGCCAAAGTGGTCATACGGACTTTCCGAAGGCCGGGGAAAACCGGAAATGCCCCCCAAGGTGCGCAGAGTGTGGAATTGTCTGGCCCGACCCGTCAACAGCTTGTGGGCGTAGGCCTGATGCCCCACGTCCCAGACCAGCTTATCCTCGTCCAGATTAAAGGTGGCCAGAAGGGCCAAGGTCAGCTCCACCACGCCCAGAGAAGGCGCAAGGTGCCCGCCTGTGTGCGAAACCACGTCAATGATGCGTTCCCGCACCTCCCCAGCCAGGCGGGTCAGCTCCGTATCGTCTAGGCCATACACCTGCGCCGGGGAAGCGATGTCGTCCAGATGCAGCTCGTCAGCCATATCAGGCCGCCCTCTGCATCATATAGTGGACAAGTGCACGCAAAAAGTCCGCTTCCGCCCCGTCCAGTCCCTGCAGAGCCGCCTGGGCCTTCTCCACCTGCCGCCAGCCCAGCTCCCGGCTCTTTTCCAGCCCCACCAGGCGCGGATAGGTCATCTTGCCGTGGGCCGCATCGCTGCCCACGGGTTTGCCCAAGGTAGCCGTATCCGAAGTTTCGTCCAGGATGTCGTCCGCAATCTGGAAGGCCACGCCAAAGGCAGCGCCGTAAGCCGCCACGGCTTCCCGCACCGCATCCGAAGCACCGGCCAGCAGCGCGCCGCACACGCAGGCCCCGCGCAACAAAGCCCCGGTCTTGAGGGCGTGCACCTGACGCAGCTGCTCCAGCCCGATCTGCGGCCCGCCCGTATAGACCATATCCCACTCCTGACCACCCACCATACCGGACGACCCGGCCGACAAGGCCATCTCGCGCACAGCCGCCAGCACTCTTTCCGCGGGCAAGGGCGCGCGGCCCATGAGCAGAAAGGCGTCGGTGAGCAAGCCGTCCCCGGCCAGAATGGCCGTGGCCACATCAAAAGCCTTGTGGTTGGAAGGCCGCCCCCGACGCAGATCGTCGTCATCCATGCCCGGCAGATCGTCGTGGATGAGCGAGTAGGTGTGGATCATCTCAATGGCCGCGGCAAAGGGCAACACACGTTCCGCCGCAAGCCCGCAAAGGGCTGCCGTGCTCAGGCAGAGCACGGGCCTGAGCCGCTTGCCCTCGGCCAGCAGACTGTAGCGCATGGCCTCCTTAAGCCGGGGCTGCACCTCCCTGTCATCCAGGCAGGTCGCCAGAAAGTTTTCCACCAGCCGCGCACGCGCACGCAGCACATCCTTCATGCTCTCCACAGTCAGCATCATTCGCTCTCCCCGGCGTCAGCCGCTCCCGCAGCGCCGCCGCCTTCCGTGCCGCCGGCGGCCCCAAAAGGCACGGCCTGACCGTCCTGCCACAGCTCCAGCTCGTGCCGGGCCTTTTCCAGCCGCTCCCGGCAAAACCGGGAACAGGCCATGCCCTCACGGTACAGAGCCATGCCCTGCTCCAAGGGCAGATCGTCCGACTCCAAAGCCGTGACTATCTCCTGCAGTCGGGCCATCTTTTTTTCAAAACTCTGTTCCTGATCGTCGCTCATGAACCACCGCCGGAAGGTTTTTTCTTTTTTCCGCAGGGTACACCTCAGGCGTACCCTGAACGGAGCAGGGGGAATCACCCCCAGGGGCGCTTTCCTGTCTGAAAAATTTGTACACCAGTTGCCCGCGGTTGTACAAACGCGCCGTGCGGCCTACTCCCCTCCGCGCCGCACCTGGCGCACTTCGGCCTCCAGGCTGCCGTCGGCCAGGCGCACGCTCACAGCCGCACCCGGCTGCACGCCCGCCACAGAGCGCAGCAAAGCCCCGTCCGGCCCGCGCACCAAGGCGTAGCCCCGGCGCAACGGAGCCTGTGGGTCCACGCCGCCAAGCTCCAGATCCAGCCGCTCCAGCCGACGTTCCGCAGCGGTGAGGCGCTCACGCCAGAGGCCGGTAGTCATCGCCGTCAGCCGCGCACGCTCCCGCCCCCATCCCTGCAGCAAACGGGGCAGGCTTTCCCGCAGCCGCGCTTGCAGAAACGTCAGCCGCGCTGCAGGGCCGTCCAACCGCCCCACCCGGCCAACGGTGCGCAGGCCCTGTTCCAGCCGCGCCAGGCGCAAAAATTTTCCTTCCTGCCAGCGCTGCCCGGCCCGACACAGGCCCGCGTCCAGCCCAGCCAGCCGCTCCTGCAGGCGGGCCTGCCGTCGCTGGGGCGCAAACCAGCGCAAGCCCTGCGCGCAACGCGCCAGCGCTTCTTCCCGGCAGCGCAGTTGCCGCCCCCAGGTCGTGGACAGACCTTCGGCCGTCAGGTCCAGCCGCTGCGCCAATTCAGTACGCAAGGGCCAGAGCAATTGCGCCGCATGGGAGGGCGTGGACGCGCGCAGGTCCGCCGTCAGGTCCGCCAGGGTCACGTCCACCTCGTGCCCAATGCCCGCCAGCACCGGCAGCCGGGAGCGGAATACGGCCTCCGCCACGCTCTCTTCATTGAAGGCCCACAAATCTTCCAACGAACCGCCGCCGCGGACAAGCACAATGACCTGCGCCCAGCCCTGCGCATTGGCTTCTTCCAGCGCGCGCACCAGAGAAGGCGCGGCCTCCGCCCCCTGCACCAGGGCCGGGAACAGGCGTACCCGCGCCCCACTGCCCCGGTTGGCCGCCAACTGCCAGAAATCGTGCACCGCCGCGCCCGTGGGCGAGGTGATCAGGGCCACGCGCTGCGGATCCCAGGGCAGCCCGCGCTTGCGCTCCGCCGCAAAATAGCCCAAAGCCGCCAGCTTGCGCTTGCGCTCCTCAAAAGCCTGGGCCAGAAGCCCTTCTCCGGCGGGCTGGGCCAGCTCCACCGCAAGCTGATACTGCCCGCGCGGCGCGTACACGCTGATGCGCCCGGCGCAGAGCACGTCCAGCCCGTTGCGCAAAAGGTCCACGGGGGCAGGCCGGGGTGCGTCAAAAACCTCGCCCGTGAGCGGATCAAATGCCTGCCCGCCCCGCCCCTGCCGCTGCCGGAACCACACGCACTGCAGCTGCGCGTCCTGATCTTTGAGGCTAAAATAGACATGTCCGGAACCGGGCCGCGTAAGGTTGGTCACCTCGCCCCGCACCCAGACAAAAGGAAAGCGCCCCTCCAGGCTCCTGCGCAGCTCTTCCGTCAGCTCGCGCACGCTCAGAATGACGTCGGACATGGGCTCTCCGTGGAAGAGTAGTGTGGCAAGGCAAGGCCTTCCCGATTGGCCGCATGGGTCCGGATAGGTCCAGCCCCGATGAGGTCCAGGCTGGCCCAGGCGGGTCCGGGCTGGCCCGCATCTGCGCAGACCGGGGGCGAATACGTGGAATACACGTGCGGCGTTCCGTTGCGCCGGCGGGATAGGACGCCGGGCAAGGGGGCCTCCGCATGGAGGCCCCCAAACGTTACATTACAGCAGGGCCTTCCAGCCGGCGCGGACCTCATCGGCCCAGGCCCGGAAGGCTGCAGCCAGGCCTTCCAGAGGCAGTTCGCCCTTCTGCCCTGTGCGGCGGTCCTTGCATTCCAGCACGCCACGCGCCAGGCCCTTGCCGCCCACCACCAACTGCAGCGGAAAACCCAGCAAATCTGCGTCCTTAAACTTGACTCCGGGGCGTTCTTCCCGGTCGTCCAGCAGCACGTCCACCCCCATGTCGCCCAGCATGGCGTAGACTTCTTCAACCTTGGCGCTCACGGCCGCGTCGCGCGGATCCAGGTTGAGCAGCATGCAGTCAAAGGGGCTGATGGCCGGTGGGAAGACAATGCCGTGCTCGTCATGGTTCTGCTCAATGGCGGCGGCGGCCACGCGGGAAATGCCGATGCCGTAGCAGCCCATGATCATGACTTTTTCCTTGCCGTTTTCGTCAAGAAAAACCGCGTGCATGGGTTCGCTGTACTTGTAGCCCAGCATAAAAATGTGGCCCACTTCAATGCCCTTGGTCAGCTCCAGGCGGCCGCCGCAACGGGGGCAGGGGTCCGCCCCGGTGATGGCGCGCAGGTCGGCCCAGGCCGTGACCGTGGCGTCGCGGTTCAGGTCCACATGACGCAGGTGCGCGTCGCCAGTGTTGGCTCCGGTCACATAATCCGTGCCGCCTTGCAGCTCGTTGTCAGCATAGACAGGCACATTCAGGCCCACGGGCCCGGCAAAGCCCAGGGGCGCACGGCTGGCGGCCTCCACTGCGGCAGTGTCGGCCAAGGCTACGTCCTGCGCCTTGAGCAGATTTTTAAGTTTGATGTCGTTGACCTGTCGGTCGCCACGCACCAGCACGGCCACGGTCTGCCCATCGGCCTTGAAGAGCATGGTCTTGACCACCTGCGCGGCGGGCACGCCCAGCAGGGCGGCCACGTCCTCGGCACTGTGCGCGCCGGGGGTGGGCACCTGCTCCGCCGGGGGGCAGACGGCCGTTGCGGGCGCGCCCTTCCAGAGCACCTCGGCCCGCTCCACATTGGCGGCATAATCGCAGTCATGGCAGAAGGCAATGGTGTCTTCGCCCGTATCCGCCAGGACCATAAACTCGTGCGAAAAATTGCCGCCAATGGAGCCGGAATCGGCCTCCACCGCACGAAAGCGCAGACCCAGGCGTTGGAACAGGCGGGTGTAGGCCCCGTGCATGGCCCGGTAGCTTGCCTCCGCGCCCGCGTCTGTGGCGTCAAAAGAATAGCCGTCCTTCATGATGAACTCGCGCCCGCGCATGAGACCGAAGCGGGGGCGGATTTCATCACGAAACTTGGTCTGGATCTGATACAGACGCACGGGCAGCTGCCGGTAGGAGCGCACTTCGCCGCGCACCAGGTCCGTGATCACTTCCTCATGGGTGGGGCCCAGGCAGTAGTCGCGGTTGTTGCGGTCCTTAAAGCGCAAAAGTTCCTTGCCGTAGTGCTCCCAGCGGCCCGTTTCCTTCCAGAGGTCGGCGGGCTGGACCATGGGCATAAGCAGCTCCTGGTAGTCCGCAGCGTTGACTTCCTCGCGCACAATACGCGAAATTTTTTCCATGACGCGCAGGCCCAGGGGCAGATAGGTATACAGGCCCGAAGTGAGCCGCCGCACCATGCCCGCGCGCAGCAGCAGCTTGTGGCTGACCACCTCCGCATCGGCCGGGCTTTCCTTGAGGGTGGGGATGTAGCAGGCACTGAAGCGCATTAGTGTGATTCCTTTTCGTTGAGCAGTGATTGCAGTTCTTCCATAAAAGCCGCCAGCAGGGCTTCCTGCCCCTTGACCGAGCGGATGACCTCGCCCTTGCGAAAAATGACGCCCTTGTCCCGTCCGCCGGCCAAGCCCAAGTCCGCTTCGCGGGCTTCGCCCGGTCCGTTGACCACGCAGCCCATGACCGCCACCTTGATGTCCGCTGTGGACGTGGCCAGACGGTCTTCCACGGCGTGGGCCAGGGCAAAAAGGTCAATTTCCGTGCGCCCGCAGGTGGGACAGGAAATGATTTCCGGCCCGCGGGAGCGCAGACCCAGGGCGCGCAGAATCTCCCAAGCCACGCCCACCTCCTCCACCGGGTCGGCGGTGAGCGAAACGCGCAGGGTGTCGCCTATGCCTTCGTGCAGCAGAATGCCCAGCCCCACAGCGGACTTGACCGTACCGCGCATGAGCCCCCCGGCCTCGGTGACGCCGATATGCAGCGGGTAATCGCAGGCCTGGGCCAGCAGACGGTAAGCGGCTATGGTATCCAGCACCGAAGAGGACTTGAGGGAAATCTTGGTATCATAAAAGCCGCGCGCCTCCAGCATGCGCACATGGCTGAGGGCGCTTTCCACCAGGGCCTGCCGTATTTTTGCAGCAGGCCTTTTTCTACCGAGCCGGAATTGACCCCCACCCGGATGACCGCGCCGTGGGCCTTGGCCGCGTCCACCACACGGTCCACGTGTTCCCTGGGGCCGATGTTGCCGGGATTAATGCGCAGGCCTTCCAGCCCGGCCTCCAGCGCGGCCACAGCCAGCCGATAGTCAAAATGGATATCCGCAATAAGCGGCAGGGGCGTGCCCGCGCGGATAGCGGGCAAGGCCGTCACGGCGGCCATGTCCGGCACGGCCAGTCGCACGGCCTCGCAGCCGCGCGCGGCCAGACGGGCGATCTGCGCCAGGGTGGCCGCCGCGTCCCTGGTGTCGGTATTGGTCATGCTCTGCACCATCACGGGGGCGTCCCCTCCGATGGTCAGCCCGCCCAAGCGAAGGGCGCGGGTCTTACGTCTGCCCATGCTTCCCCCTGCGCCCGTCGGGGCGCTTTTTGCAAACGTATACTTTATGCCATTTCGCCCCGCAAGCCAAGTCCGCACCTGGAACACGTCTTGCAAGGTTCAGGGCACGGCCCCACAAGCAGGCGGATTTTTCCCCCGCTCAAGTTTTCGGCCGCGCCGCCGATAAGAGGAAAAGAACCCTTTTGAGGTGAATATGACGCATCCCTTCCTCCGCTGTTGCCTCTGCCGCTGTTGCCTCTGCTGCGCTCTGCTGCTTCTGCTGCCTGCCTGCGGCAGGCACGGGCCTTCCGCGCTGGACCCCGGCTATACGGATGCTGTGGAGATCAAGCTCAAAGCCCGCGAACTGGCAGATCAGATGCTCGCCACCATGCCCAATGACGCCCTGCAGGGCGTGGTGGCCATGCCCACGGCCTTTGTGGACCAGAACAATACCGCGCGCAGTTCCGCCTTGGGGCGTCTGCTGGCGGAATCGCTGTTCTACGAATTTAACCAGCGCGGCTTTCCCGCGCGGGAATACCGCCTGAACGGGGCCATATCCGTACAGGGCGGGCGAGAAGACCTTGCCCTGGCTGCGGACCAGATGGTCAGCACTGTGGGGCAGAAGTGGGCCGCCCTGGTGGTGGGCACCTACCATGTGGACAAAGACGCCACCTTTGTGAACGCCCGTCTGGTGCGGGCCAGCGATGGCCTGGTGCTGCGCACGGGCCAGCTTGTGCTGGTCAACACGGCCATTGTGGCCCGTCTGAGCCAGCCCGACGCCCCCAGAGTCAGGCCCGTAAGCGTGGCGCAGGCCGCCGCGCCGCGCAGACCCGCAAGCCTGTACACGCCCATGCAGTCCGTGAGCAGCGGCGTGGTGCCCATCCGACAGGGGCGATGAGGGAAAAACCATGCTGCGAACACTGCCGGTTCTTTGCTGCCTTGCCGTACTGTTTGCCGTCGCGTCCCCGGCGCGGGCAGACAGTCTCTCTGCCTATGGGGAACAGAGCGAACAAAACGCGGCGGCCCGCCAGGCCGCCAAAGACCATGCCGACTATTTGGCAAAAGCCAACAAATACAGCCTGCAATACCTGCAGGAGGCCCGCGAATTTCGCGTCGACGGCCGCTATGAGCTGGCCCGGCAGCGTTATTTGCAGGCTCTTTCCATCTGCGCCGACGACGCCACGGCGCAGATCATCCGCCGCGAACTGGAAGGCGTGGATCTTTTGCTGCGCACCATGCGCTGAGGTCGTGTCATGTACCGTTGGATTATTACCCTGCTCATGCTGGCGGCCCTGCTCTTTCCGCTTACTGCGGCCGCCGGAACCGTGCCCCGCGCGGCGGACAGCATCGCCAAGCAGATGGACGAGCAACTCATGATGCGCTACGCCGGGGACGACCCCGGCATGACCAGTAAGGAACGCAAATCCTTGGCCCGCGCCCGCATCATGATCTTGGGCACCACGCCCGCCAATATCAACAATCTGGAAGAATCCTCGCCATTGGCCCGGCAGATGACCGAAGAAGTGGCGCGCTGGCTCGTCAACGCGGGGTACCGCTTTCAGGAAATCCGCCGGGGCAGCGTCATTCGCTTTGACAAACAGCGCGGCGAGTTCTACCTCACCCGCGATGTGCGCAAGCTGGCCGCCGCCAGCGGCACGGGTCAGGCGGTGCTGGCCGGCACCTATGTGGTCAGCCGTGAGCAGGTGCGCTTCAGCCTGCGTCTTATCCATACTACCAGCGGCGAAGTGCTGGCCATGGGCACGGCCACCGTGCCCATTACCGACGACATGCGCAACCTGCTGCGCGACCGGGGCCCCGGCGCAGGGGACGGCCTCACCCCCACTGTGCGCACCAGGCTGCAGTAGACGCCTGTCCGCACAGAAGGCGAAAAACAGGACGTGCGTAACGGCAACCGCTGCCGCTGACGCCGTCGGCGCAAAAAAGGCTGTTTTTGCTCAAGCGGTGCGATCATGCGTCGTCCTCTGCCCCGAACCGCCCCGTGCCATCCCCTCCCGGCGGATACGACAGACCTGTGCCGCTGCGCATCCCGCACGCACACTCCCGCGCCGCAGCCGCGCCTTGCCCTGGGCCGCGCTTGCGGCTATAACAGGCCCGCTTCGGCAAACTACACCGGCGCGGGCCGCGTGCCCCCGCACCGCAAGGAGACAGCATGTCGCTCAGCATCGGAATCGTTGGGCTGCCCAACGTGGGCAAATCCACCCTGTTCAACGCCCTGACCAAGGCGCAGAACGCCCAGGCCGCCAACTACCCTTTCTGCACCATTGAACCCAACAAGGCCACAGTGGCCGTGCCGGACGCGCGGGTGGACGCCCTCACCGCCAAGGCCCGCCCGCGTAAGACTATCTATGCCAGCGTGGACTTTATCGACATTGCCGGCCTGGTGCGCGGGGCCAGCAAGGGCGAAGGCCTGGGCAACCAGTTTCTGGGCAATATCCGCGAATGCGCGGCCATTGTGGAAGTGGTGCGCTGCTTTGAGGACGAAAACGTCACACACGTGGATGGCAGCGTAAGCCCCTTGCGCGATGTGGAAACCATTGAGCTGGAGCTGCTTTTGGCCGACGTGCAGAGCACGGAAAAACGCCTGGAAAAACTGCAGAAGATGGCCAAAGGCAGCAAGGAGGCCAAGGCGGCCGCCGAGCATATGCAGGTGCTGCTTGCCCACCTCAATGCGGGCAAGTCTGCGCGGGATTTCGCCCTGCCTGAACACGAGGCTTTTCTTGCGGCCTGGCGGGAATTGGGCCTGCTCACGGCCAAGCCCGTCATTTACTGCGCCAATGTGGACGAAGGGGCCGCCGCCGAGGGCAATGCCCTGGCCCGGCAGGTAGAGGACCTGGCCCGGACGCGCGGCGCGGGCTTTGCCCGCATCTGCGCCCGGCTGGAAGAGGAACTGCAGGGCCTGGACCCGGCGGAGCAGGCCGAAATGCTGGCCTCCTACGGTATTGAAGAAAGCGGCCTCGCCCGCATTATCCACACGGGCTATGCCACCCTGGGGCTGTGCAGTTATTTTACCGCCGGGCCGGACGAAGTACGGGCCTGGACCATCCACAAAGGCTGGAAGGCTCCGCAGGCCGCGGGCGTCATCCACACGGATTTTGAGCGGGGCTTCATCCGGGCCGAAGTCATTGCTTACGACGACTATATGAGCCACGAAAGTGAGGCCGCCTGCCGCGCCGACGGCGTGCTGCGCGTGGAAGGCAAGGACTATGTGGTGCAGGACGGCGACGTCATGCACTTCCTGTTCAATGTTTAGCGCACGTACCCTTTAGAGCATTTAACACTTGAAATGCTCGCTTACGGCAGGCAAAAGCCTGCCT
>OOAQ01002480.1_pt1 | contig 10936 bp, 9 predicted proteins | sample 1671051 | NCBI WGS metagenome assembly OOAQ01 (sample SAMN06348117, study PRJEB24527) | human gut metagenome | biome: human gut; feature: ankylosing spondylitis patient; material: feces | host: Homo sapiens | place: China | collected 2015-10
AAAGAGGCATTATTTTCGGTGCTCTGAATGAGCAGTCCATTGCCTGGAAAGTAGCTGAAAAAGCAGTAGAAGAAGGTGCAACGATCACCTTATCAAACACTCCGGTAGCAGTTCGCATGGGCGAAGTTTCCGCACTGGCAGATAAATTGAAATGTGAAGTTATCCCCGCTGACGCAACCAGCGTAGAAGATTTGGAAAATGTATTCAAACGCTCCATGGAAGTTTTGGGCGGACCGATTGACTTTGTGCTTCACTCCATTGGTATGTCTCCGAATGTTCGCAAGAAACGTACATATGATGATTTAGATTATGATATGCTGGGCAAGACGCTCGATATTTCCGCAGTGTCTTTCCATAAGATGATACAGGCTGCCAAAAAGCTGAATGCAATTGCCGATTACGGTTCAATCCTTGCATTGAGTTATGTGGCTGCACAACGTACATTCTATGGATACAATGATATGGCAGATGCAAAAGCTTTGCTGGAATCCATTGCGCGTAGCTTCGGTTATATCTATGGCCGCGAACATAATGTACGTGTCAATACCATTTCACAGTCTCCGACTATGACTACTGCCGGTTCCGGTGTGAAGGGGATGGATAAGCTGTTCGATTTTGCCAACCGCATGTCTCCGCTGGGCAATGCTTCAGCTGACGAATGTGCTGATTATTGCATCGTAATGTTCTCCGACCTGACCCGTAAGGTAACCATGCAGAACTTATTCCATGACGGTGGTTTCTCCAGTGTGGGTATGAGCTTGCGTGCCATGGCTACTTACGAAAAAGGACTGGATGAATATATGGATGAGAATGGAAACATTATCTATGGGTAATATATAGTGATTAACGGTTAGTGATGAGTGATTAGTGGCTATGCAGTATAATGGCATAGCAAAATGAACCGCTCATCACTAACTTTTTTCATTTATCACTTATCACTAATAACTTATCACTTATCAACGTGGAAACAGCTCTTTATCTTTTGCCCGTCACTTTGGGTGATACACCGATTGAAACGGTGTTGCCTTCTTATAATAAGGAGATCATACTTGGGATTAGTCACTTCATAGTAGAGGATGTGCGTTCTGCACGCCGCTTTCTGAAGAAGGTGGACCGGGAAATAGATATTGATACACTGACTTTTTACCCGCTGAACAAGCATACATCACCTGAAGATATTTCGGGATATCTGAAACCGTTGATGGCGGGATTGTCTATGGGAGTGATTTCCGAAGCCGGCTGTCCGGCAGTCGCTGACCCGGGAGCGGATGTAGTGGCGATTGCTCAACGGAAGAATCTGAAAGTAGTGCCCTTGGTGGGACCTTCTTCAATTATTCTTTCTGTCATGGGTTCAGGCTTCAACGGGCAAAGTTTTGCTTTCCACGGTTACCTTCCTATTGAGCCGGGCGAGCGTGCCAAAAAAATAAGGACTCTGGAGCAGCGGGTTTATGCCGAACACCAGACTCAACTATTCATTGAAACACCTTACCGTAATAATAAAATGGTGGAAGACATCTTGCAAAATTGTCGTCCGCAAACCAAACTCTGTATTGCTGCGAACATTACGTGTGAGGGAGAATATATCAAAACCAAGACAGTGAAGGAGTGGCAGGGAAAAGTGCCCGATCTTTCTAAAATTCCTTGTATTTTTCTCTTGTACAAATAACATCTTTCAGGTGCTCATATTCGTTTTCAAAGCAGCAGCTGAAAAAGTTCTTGCCTAAATTATGCTCTATTTGCTGGAAAGTCCAAAGCTTTCCGTCTTTTACCTGTTTGTCCCGTAGAAGATTGTCGTCTTCTACATCAAGAATGAAAAGATAGATCAGCCGGTTCGTCACTTTATTCTCAAAGTGATACATGATATTGAACTGTAAATCTTGTATCGGTGCTTGTGGAAAAGCTTGTCTCACAAGCCGGACGATGCCTTGTTCCAGAGTTTCTCCATATAAAAGGTAACATTCCATGGGTATATCAGTCTTCCCCCGGTCGAGAATACAGCGTTGGGGGCGTGGACGAAGATACAACATACCGTTGTGAGATACAGCGATACGGACTACCGGATTGATATATTCATTTTTCTTGTTGATAGCATCCACTGCCAGGCTTCTGCCGATCACATCCCCTTTGGTATTAACAATGGGCACGAAAGCTGTGTGCTCCATCACTTGATTGAAATAGAGGATTCCGAACTGATTGAATAATATACTCAGAATAAATACAGCTGGCGGACAATACCGGAATAAAACATCCCTGGAAGTTTCACTTAAGGGACCGGGTAACAGAATTGTGATGAAGACTCCCAGGAAATGAAGAAAAGCGATGATGACAACTACCCGTGTTGTTACAATGGCAGACTCTGCCCCTTGCGCAAAAAGTTGTTTGCAACATTTCTGTGACTGGGAAATCTGGTGAGCGAGAAATCTTTTCCTGTTCAGGAAGATAATGACTACGGGTATGAGCGTACTGATCTCCAATGTCAGTGGAAACATTTCGCGGGAACTGCAATCACCGAAGATTAAAGTGGTCAGACTCAAAAGCAAGAGCATTCCGGTAGTGCAATAAAGTAGGAAGTTGGGGATTCTTGCTCCTTTTCCCCATAAGGTATATAAACTATAAAGGACCCCTACACCTGCACCAATGTAGATGGAAATGTCTTGGGTTATAAATTCGCACAATATAATAGATACGATAACCGGGATAAATCCCAAAGACATATTAAACTTAGATGATAGAACTCCTCTTTTTGACATTGCAAACTTTATTCTGTCGTTATCTCATAGATAACAAATAAGTAGAGCAATTGGTTTTTACTTCGTTTCTTTTTTGTAAAACTGTACCTGTTTTTCGGCATGATAAGAAGAACGCACCAAAGGTGCACTTTCTACCTGATCGAATCCTTTTGCCAGACCGGTTTCTTTGTAAGAAGCGAATTGTGCGGGAGTAACATATTCTGCCACAGGGTAATGTTTATGTGAAGGTTGCAAGTACTGTCCGATGGTCAGGATTTGACATCCTGCACGGCGCAAGTCATCCATCAGTTCTTCCACTTCTTCCGGAGTTTCGCCTAATCCTACCATGATTCCTGATTTTGCTGTGATTCCGCTGTCGGCTATCTGGCGTATTACTTCCAGACTTGTTTCGTAGCGGGCTGCACTACGTACCAGTGGAGTGATGCGTTTCACCGTTTCCATATTGTGGGAGATAATTTCCGGTTGTGCTTCAATAACCTGGGATACTAATTCTTTTCTTCCTTGAAAGTCGGGGATCAGAACCTCGATGGTAGTTTCCGGATTGAGGCGTTTGATTTCGCGTATGGTGCATGCCCAATGTGCAGCGCCGAGATCCGGTAGATCATCCCGGTCTACGGAGGTGATGACAGCATGGGATAGTTTCATCAAGGCTATGGATTCCGCTACATGGGTAGGCTCTTCCATATCTAATGGAAGCGGTTTGCCTGTCTGTGTATTACAGAATTTGCAGCAACGGGTACAGATGTCACCGCCTATCATGAAGGTGGCAGTACCTTTACCCCAACATTCTCCCATATTAGGGCAACGTCCGCTACTGCAAATGGTATGCAGGCAGTGAGATTCAACTATACGTTTGGTTTCGGTATACCGTTCATTGGCTCCAATACTTATTTTGAGCCATTCGGGTTTGCGTATTCTGTCTTTCATGATATTGATTTATTGTTCACCACAGATTACACAGATTAACACAGATAAAAAAAGAGAAATAAAGAAATCTGTGTTAATCCGTGTAATCTGTGGTGAACTTTATGATCTTAAAGATTTTTTTCAAAGAAATTCGTTAGCTTCGTATACAGGTGATAACGGGTGTTTCCGCCATAGATACCGTGGTTGCGGTTTGTATAGAGTTGCATATCGAATTGCTTGTTCAACTGTACCAGATGTTCTGCGTATTCTGCACAGTTTTGGAAATGGACATTGTCATCCGCCATTCCATGTACCAGCAATAAATTGCCATGCAATTTGTCTGCCCGGGTGAAAGCGGAAGAGCCTTTATATCCTTCAGCATTCTCTTTGGGAGTGCGCATGAAGCGTTCGCCATAAATTGTGTCGTAGTAGTTCCAGTCAGTGACGGCTGCTACTGCAACTCCGGCCTTGAATACGGGCGTTCCCTCACTCATACTCATGATGGTCATGTATCCGCCATAACTCCAGCCCCAGATACCGATACGGTTTTTGTCTACATACGGCTGGCTACCCATATATTGGGCTGTTGCAACCTGGTCTTTCGCCTCTTTCACGCCAAGATTCAGATAAGTGCATTTTTCGAAGTCTGCACCACGTCCGCCGGTTCCACGTCCGTCTACACAGACCACGATAAAACCACGACTGGCCATATAGGTTTCCCAACTAATGCTCCATGTGTCCAGTACCTGTTGCGATCCGGGTCCGCTGTATTGATACAGAAGTACAGGGTATTTCTTGGATGCGGAGAAATTTACAGGCTTCATCATCCAACCGTTCAGACTTACACCATCTCCGGTCTTGAAAGTGAAGAACTCTTTCTGGGGTACACTGTATTTGGACAAAGTCTGTTTCAGATTATCATTCGTAACAAGCGTACTCAATACTTTACCTGTATTATCATTTAGAGTAATGACAGTGGGAGTATTCAGGTTTGAATAACGATTCATGTAGTATTTCATGTTCGTACTGAACTGTGCACTGTTGAGACCCGGTTGAGAAGAAAGTTTGGTTTTCTTTCCCTTGCGGTCAATTTGGTATACAGCCTGGCGCAGCGGGCTTTCCTCATTACTGATATAATAGAAACTGTTATCATCAGCGTCCCAGCCCAGGAATTCTTTTACTTCATAGTTTCCGCTGGTAACCTGTTTAATCAGATTTCCACCCATGCTGTACCAGTACAGATGATTGTAACCACTCTTTTCGCTCACGAAGCTGAAGTTTTCCGGATAGAAAATGATATTATCGAATACGCCTTCTTTGATATAAGCATCACTTTCGTCACGCAGAACCTGTTTGCAAACAGTAGAACGCGGATCACCGAAATACATGTCAAGACGATTCTGATGGCGGTTTAAGGTGATAATGGCCAGTTTGTTAGGATCTTGTGTGAAACGGATACGTGGGATGTACCCGTCAGCATCCAAGGGCACCTGCATCTTGCGGGTTACTTTCGATTTGATATCGAAGGTATGTACACTGACCTTTGAATTCGCTTCTCCTGTTTTGGGATATTTATAGGTATAATCTCCCGGATACTTTTCAAAAGCAGTGATATGGGGATTGCTTCCTGCAAAAACGGGGAAGCTGTAAGAGGGTACTGCCGTCTCGTCAAAGCGGATATAAGCCAGCATCTTGCTGTCGGCACTGAACTCCAGAGCACGGTTGAAAGAGAATTCTTCTTCATATACCCAGTCGGGAATACCGTTCAAAACGGCATTACGTTTGCCGTCTTCTGTAACCTGGCTTTCGCTGTTTCCGTAGAGAAACTTCACAAGATAGATATTATTATCCCGTACAAATGCAACCATTGTTCCGTCCGGTGAAAATACAGGTGCTTGCTGCGGGCCGCCGTCTGAAAGCTTTTCTACTATGTTATTGATTTCTCCGTTGACATTTCGCTTCAGACTATATATATAATGTATAGCTGTATAAGAGCGGCGATAAATCGGAGTCTGTTCTGTAGCAATAAGCAATTTGCTGCCGTCAGGTGAAAAACTGTAGCTGTCAAACGTCTTAAACGGACATTCGCGTGCAGTAGCAGCATCGAACAATACTTCTACCTGTTTTCCTGTCTTGAAAGACTATTTGATGATCTGCGTTCCTTCCGCATTCATTTGCGAACAGTGTTCCCCGTCTCCGGGAATGGGAATGACTCCGTAAATATTTTCAGCGCGGAATTTACCTGATACAATATCTTTTAAATCAAGAGGCTGACCGCCTTGTGCAAAGCCTGCCAATGTGCAGAGGCAAAGAAGAATTGCAATACTTATCTGTTTCATAATCCTGTTTGATTTCTTTAGAGGGCAAATATAGGGATAAAAACTGAAAAAGTGTAGATAAATTATGTTTCCTAATTGTAAAAAGCCCGTCCAGCTTTGTGGGGGCAAAGCTGAGGCGGGCTACCGTCACTCATAAATGATGATTGGGGCTTCTTTTGGTTAGAGGATTTTTACTTTCTTTTGATATTCGGCAATAGCTGCATCCAGGCGTTCGTGAGCAGTTGTGTCGCCCGGTACGTTATGTGACGGATGGATATACAGATGTACGCCGCGATCTGCCAGAATTTCGGCAACGGTAGTGATGGTCATCCATACCATAGTAACGAAACTCAGGGTTGACAATGGCCCCACCTTGTCGAAGTGATTCTTCAAAGGCACGGAAGCATCTACCAAAGGTACGCAGGAGTCCACTATGATATCGGCAAGTTGGAACAGGTTCTTACCGCTGGAATGACGGCTTGCTTTGTCGCCAGTTTCTCCGGCTGAGCCGTAAACGATTACTTTCATACCGCGCTTCTTAGCTTCCAGTGCCATGTCGATGTTTACTGCATTGATCCCTGTGTGAGAGAAAATCCAGATGCAATCTTTGGAATCGAAATCATAATTCTTCATGATTGCCTGTCCGTAACCCTCTGTTCTTTCCAGAAACAGGAATTGATGGATACCCATTTGGCCGATGATTTGTGTAAAGAATGTCAGCGGAAGTTCGCACAGTGGGTGAAAACCTACAAAACTACCGATACGAGGATACATCTCTTCAACGGGAATTGTTGCGTGACCACATCCGAACGTGTGTACCCAACGGCCGGCTTCGATGGAATCTGCCATAGCAGTGGCTGCCTTTTTGATATTCTCCAATTGCGTGGCTTCCAGTTTTTCCATGATGCCATGCGCGTTTTTTAACCATTCAAGTGCTAACATAATTTTTTTGATTTTTAGGGGGTAAATAATTTCTTTTATTTGAGTGAGCGTTTAAACAATAGAAGCATGATGAGCAGGGAGACAATCATCATATAAGGATACACAACGATACTGTATCCTTGCGAGATAATTCCCGTGAGACTGTTCAGTAATGTCTGTCCGATCAGAGCTATAACAAGGGCCACACTGAATGCCGTTCCCGACAGAGAAGCGTACCGGCTGCCGACAATGCTGAGTATGACGGGGAAAGTAGATGCCAGCCCTGCACCGACAAGCACCATACCTATGGCAGCACGTGCAAAGTCCGGTGAAAAAGTCAGCAGTGCAAAACCTATTGCGGCCGTAATCAGGCTGGCGCAAAGAACAGTTTCCTGTTTTATCTTTTTGAAGAGAACTACCAGCAACAGACGGGCAACAGTCAGTCCGGCCACCATGCAAGTCAGTGCCATGAGCGCCCGGTTTTCGGGGATGTTGGTGGTTTGTCCCAGGTAGAGTGTGGTCCAGTTGTTGCATACACCTTCGATACCGCTTTGGAAAAAGAGGATAAAACTGAGTAATAATAAGCTACTTTCTTTTAATAACCCCAGCCCTTCTTTGATTGGGAATCCTTGCGGCTGTTTGGGTGCGGGGAAGCGTACACCGAGACAGAACAGGATACCTGCCAACATTACAACGCCCGTACCTTGCAGTATAATTTCAAAAGAATAATATCCGGACAGGAAACTGAGTAATACAGGAATCCCCAGCGCACCGATACCATAGAATGCACCCAACAGACTAAGGCGTGAACCTTTCTCCGCTTCGTTGGAAATATCAGCTACTAAAGCATTTGTTTCACCGTTCAGAATCCCTCCTCCCAGGCCGATTCCGATAATGGAAAGTTGCAACAATGGGATACTTGTAAAGAAAGCAATTCCTTCCAGTCCGAGCAACACGACCAGACAACTGAGCAGCAGTAACGCTTTGTGTCCGAAGCGATCTACAATAGGGCCGAACAACAGGGAGCCTCCCAATAAACCGAGAGGCAGGAACGTCACCAGTGCGGTGGCTTGGAGATTGTCCAAACCCAGTTTGGTAGTGAGGGACGGTAGTACCGAGCCCAGGGTGATCATCGAAATGCCAAAGAAGCACATACCGATGCACGCAGCCGTGAAAACCAGATTCTTGTTGTAACTACTCATATTCTTATTAATAAAAAAGATAAGGTGGCCAGATTACTCGTACAGGTGCTTTTTAATAGCGAGAAAAGCAGCTCCTATCAGTCCGGCATTACCGGACAATTGAGAGGCTACAAATTCCACCTGTTTGATACTGAGCGGTTGCGCCCATTTGCAGGCTTCTTTGTAGATATCATCTATGAAGATACCGGCAGGGCCGAATACACCTCCACCCCAGATTATCTTTTGCGGATTCAGCAGGCTGACAAAGTTGGCAGAGGCCATTCCCCACATTTCTATGGCTTTGTGCAGTACGGAAACTGCAATCGGATCTTCCTCATTGTATGCGCTGAATACATCATAAGCGGAAATGCGGCAGATAGGTTTTTGACGTAAGCGTCCCTTATAAGCTTTATTTGCACGGACTGCATCCCGCACTCTGGCTCCGATACCATTTCCCGAGGCATAATATTCGAAACAACCGCAGGCATCGTATTCTTCTTTATAGGGAGGTTGCAGTGCCATCCAGCCGGTAGCACCGATGATGTCGCTTGCACCGTGCAACACGTGTCCGTCGATAATGATTCCTGCACCTATACCGGTTCCTACGGCAATGAATACTGCACTATGGCAATCTTTGGCTGCTCCCTGCCACATTTCTCCATACATATAGCAAGTACGGTCGCTGTCGATGTAGATTTCTATATCCGGTGCCGTTACGGTACGGAGTACTTCTTGTAGCGGGTAGTTTTCCCAGCCGGGGATGTTCGGGGCCCATACACGTCCCGTCTGCGAATAGACAATGCCGGGAACACATATACCGACACCGTCAATCTGGATACGGCTTCTGCGGGCAACAGTCAGGAGTTTAGCAAGGATTTCTGCGGCAAGTTTGCCTACTTCGTGTCCCGTTCTTCCTTTCAGCAGACGCTTTCGGTTGAACAACATACTTCCGTCAGGGAGGAATATAGCGCTTGCTATTTTGGTGCCGCCTATGTCGAGAGCGATGGTAGCCATGGTATTATAGTATTTATAGGTTGATCTATCAAGGTTTTAGGCAAAGCTATGAATTAATTTCGTTTTCCATGCTTATTTATTGAAGGAAATGTGTGTAAAACATGTTGCTGATCACTAAAATATATTTAATAGATTCGTCTTGATATGCGATGTTTGTATTCTATCTTGCTCAATATCAATAGATGAAACTTTTTTTAATGCAGTGTAAAATAAATGATTTTATGTTCGTTAACGTTTTGCTCGGGATAGTTAGGCGGATATGTGAGTTATAGCAATGGAGTTTAAAGTGCCTACCTATAAGTTTACACATACTTTTACATGCACGCTTGCACTCATATCTTGCATCGCCTTATTCATCGGGGTTAGAGCGGTGGTGGCAGCAAATAAAAAGAAGTGTAGGCAAATTTGCCTACACCAAGTGATATATATACATATATCACTCATAATCTGTTGGATACGTCATGTGAGATGCTCAAAATGACTGTTTGGCAATCTGCTATTTTTATGCCTTTTTATGAAGAAAAGCATGGAAGGTATGCCGCTTTTTGCTTGATATACGTCTTCGTCCGTTCAGTACACGTCATAATCTTGCGTCATCCGGCCTGTATTTCTTTCACTAACCACCCATGTTCCTTCTGCTTACACTCCATGTTTCTTCCGCTGACAAGCGATGTTTTAGCATGTCCACATATGTGGTTCAAATGCTTCACATAGGTAAAGCAGCATGCCTACGATTGTGAAGCACGTAAACCACAAATGTAGGTACACAGAATTAAAGCATCTGAAGGTAAAGAAAGCGCTATGCAAGAGCAAGTAAGAGGGGAGGCAAAGCAGAAAGGGATGCAAAGCAGAAGGGACATGAAAAGCAAAAGGGGCACGTAAAATACAGGGCAACTATAATTACAAAACAGCTCTTTTAGGCCAATGCTTAACCATTGATTATTAGAAAATTACAAGAAGTGCATTTTCTGTCGGCAAGAAGTTAATGATATAGGGCTTCGTTTGTCCGTAGGACATATGGAGCCTTTCTTGTACTTTGTTTATCTAACATATCAAAATGCCAAATATATACAGGTAAACAGTTACTCTACAACTAATTTAGTAGTCGGAGTAAAAACCCACCCCATTAAACCATTTGCTTCAACGGCGTTTTTTAAACGTTCACTTATATATGTATGAGCATCAATTATCCCTATTGAAAAGAAATCAAGCTCTTTATCAAAATGGTCATTCATCACGATTCTCTCTCCCCAAATGGTACGACTTATTCCTTTTTAATTATACTCCTCTGTTGATACAAGTCCGCTTTAGAGCTGACAAAAGCATCAGCTTATTTTTTTTGAAAAAAGGTCACATTCCATGAAAGATGACTTTCTTAAATCAACACAGTCTATACAATTAGGAACAATATGAAGTAAATCAATGCCTCAGGAGCCTCTGGATTATCCCCCTTTATAAACTGAAAATCTTTTCCTACAACCAATTCATCAAGTGAATCATCTACAGTAAAATACTTCATACTATATCCTATCTAAGCAAACGAATTACAATAAACTAAATACATAGAAAATCATTTCTTTAATCTTATACTCTTCACAAACTAGTTCTAATACATCGCCTATTTTTCCAAAATAAGCATTATCACAATTTATTCTATCTTTTTTACAATAAGCTGACAATCCCTTATCCGTGTTAAATTCAAGTAAAACGATATTTTGTTTATTCACATTATACTCTATATAAATATTCTTCATTTCAGAATAAACCTTTTCCTGTAATTGTTGTATCTTGAAGATACACTTTCCAGCTTGATCAAATGCATACATAGAATATCTTATTTTCTTTA
>OOAQ01002482.1_pt1 | contig 10935 bp, 9 predicted proteins | sample 1671051 | NCBI WGS metagenome assembly OOAQ01 (sample SAMN06348117, study PRJEB24527) | human gut metagenome | biome: human gut; feature: ankylosing spondylitis patient; material: feces | host: Homo sapiens | place: China | collected 2015-10
GTTTTCCACCGGATTATTTTACAGAGTTGTTATATTTCAGAATAAACTTTATCTTCTTCCAGAAATCTGGCTTTTCCATCTTTTACTTCAAGCAGATTGATACTGCAGTTTGGAGGCACACATCCATGCCAGAAATGTTTCGGATCCTGATAGACATTCTGAAGCAGTGCACGAACTGCACATCCATGAGAAGAAACAAGAATTGTTTTGTCTGCCAGAGCAGGATCTGTCGTTTTCTCCACCCAGAATTCTCTGGTGCGTTTCAGGATATCAGAAATGTTTTCGCCGTTTTGAGGACGTTCAAATTTCTGTGGCTCTTCAAAGAAAATTTCCATTTCATGGCTGATGATCTTCCCTTGTTCATCCTTAAACCGGCTTCCTTCAAGAACTCCGAAATCAATTTCCTGGATTCTTTTATCCTCAATAACAGGAATCTGCCTGTTTCCCAGCACATAATGTGCTGTCTGTCTCGCTCTTGCCAGAGGACTGGTAAAACAGATATCAAACGGAACATCTTTTAATGCTTCTCCTGTTCTTTTCGCCAGTTCAATTCCTTCCGGTGCAAGGGGAATATCCATTGCCCCCTGCACTTTTTTCAGTTTATTCCACTGAGTTATCCCATGTCTTAATACATAAATCAGCATTAACTTCTCAACTCGATTCCAAGGTCTGTCAGACCATTCAGGATTTTCTTCATTGCAGCTGTAATCTCGCTCTCTTCCAGAGTCTTGTCATGGTGACGGAATACCAGAGAATAAGCCATGGATTTATATCCTCCTTTAATCTGGTTTCCTTCATAAATGTCAAATAACTGATAACTCTCCAGAATCTTTCCGCCTCTCTGAGTCAGAATATGTTCAATCTGTCCTGCAAGAACGGTTTTCGGAACGACCATACTTAAATCGCGGGTTACTGCAGGATATTTTGCAATTCCTGTGTATTTATGGTTGAAGCTTGCAAATTCAAGAACCGTAAGGATATCAATCACTGCCACATATGCCTTATCACCGATTCCATAAGTATCTGCAACCAGAGGATGAACCTCTCCCAGATAGCCTACAACCTTACCATCATAAACCATATTTGCCTGTCTTCCGGGATGAAGGTAAGTTTTTCCGCTGTTTGGATCATAATCTACTTTATCTCTCATTCCTACTTTCTCAAAGAACTCTTCACATACACCTTTCATGTCAAAGAAATCGCCGTTTCCATACATACCAAGTGTAAAGTGCATACGCTCATCCGGAAGTTCTGTAAGAGGAAGTGCTTTCGGACGATATACATTACCAAGTTCATAGAGACGTACATCTTTATTTCTTCTGTTATAGTTCGTAGCCAGAGAACTGAGCATACCGTTTAAAGTAGTTGTTCTCATGACACTGTAGTCTTCTCCCAGAGGATTGCTGATCACGATTCCCTGACGGAGCTTACTGTCAGCCGGAAGTCTTAATTTGTCAAATACCTTCGGACTTTCGAAAGAATAGGTCATTCCTTCAGAGAAACCACAATATTCCGCAATATCACGTGCCACTGCTTCAATACGAAGTTTAAACGGAAGCTTACCTGTTGTAGCTTCACCTGTAGGCAGAGTAGTCGGAATCTTATCATATCCGAAAAATCTTGCAACTTCTTCTGCAACATCAGCTACATAATGGATATCCTGACGGAAAGTAGGAGCTACGATCTCATTTGTTTTTTCGTCATAGGTCAGTTCTACTTTTGCCAGATAAGCAAGCATTTCTTCCGGTGTCAGGTCAGTTCCAAGAAGAGCATTAATCTTCTCCGGTTTGAAAGGAACTCTGGATGGTTCTCTTACTTCATTGCAGATATCTACCATTCCACCTACGACTTCACCTGCCCCAAGTTCCTCCATCAGCTGGCATGCTCTGTCGATAGCTGCCTGCGCATTGTTCGGGTCAAGACCTTTTTCGAATTTACCGGAAGCATCTGTTCTCAGACCGATTCTCTTGGAAGAAAGGCGGATATTTGTTCCATCAAAACATGCAGCCTCGAAAAGAACAGTTTTTACATCGTCTGTGATCATAGAATTCTCTCCACCCATGATACCGGCAATACCAACTGCTTTCTCACCGTCACAAATCATCAGTACCTGATCATCCATGGTACGTTCCTGTCCATCCAGCGTTACAAATTTTTCATCATTCTCTGCACGACGTACAACGATTTCTTTTCCTGCAATCCTGTCCAGATCATATGCGTGCATTGGCTGACCAAATTCTTCCATTACATAGTTTGTAATATCTACCAGATTATTGATCGGACGGATTCCATTGGAAGCCAGACATCTCTGCATCCATTTCGGAGATGGTCCGATCTTAACATTCTTTACGACTCTTGCGCAGTAACGTGGACAAAGTTTCGGATCTTCTACCGTTACTTTTACATAGTCAGAAGCTTTTTCATCATTTCCCTTACACTCTACAACAGGAGGACAGAATTTCTCATTAAACGTAGCTGCCGCTTCTCTTGCAATTCCCAGTACGCCGTAGCAGTCAACACGATTGGATGTGATTTCATATTCAAAGACAACATCATCCAGGCCCAGTGCCTTGATCGCACTCTCACCTACAACAGCGTCTTCAGGGAAAATATAGATTCCGTATTCCGGTGCTTCCGGATACATTTCTCTTGTGCTTCCCAGCTCTTCGATGGAACACATCATACCATAGGAATCGATTCCGCGAAGTTTTCCTTTTTTGATTTCAATTCCACCCGGTGTTTTCTTTCCGTCATGTCCACCGGCAACACGTCCGCCGTCAAGAACAACAGGAACCTTATCTCCCTCTTTTACATTAGGAGCGCCTGTAACAATCTGTACAGTCTCTGTTCCGATATTCACCTGGCAGATGATCAGTTTATCTGCATCCGGATGTTTCTCAATTTTTTCAATCTGACCGATCACGATCTTATCCAGATCTGCGTCCAGTTTTTCAAAGCCTTCCACTTTTGTTCCTGTCAGTGTCATGGCATCTGTATATTCCTGTGCTGTCACATCAAGATCCGGCACATACATTTTAATCCAAGATAATGAAGTATTCATTTTGTTAATCCTCTTTCTATATTATAGCTCAGACTTATAGCAGCTTTCCCGGGCAGAAATTTCCTCTTGGCTGCATAGCTCTGTTGTTTCAGACAGTCATTTCATCAGAACTGTTTCAGGAAACGGATATCATTCTCATAGAGCAGTCTCATGTCATCAATCTCATATTTCAGAAGTGCAATACGTTCAAGACCTACGCCAAATGCGAATCCTGTGTATTCTTCCGGATCAATTCCGCACATGCTTAATACATTCGGATGAACCATACCGCAGCCAAGGATTTCAATCCAGCCGGAACCTTTACAGAAACGGCAGCCTTTACCACCACACTTGAAACAGGATACATCCACCTCTGCGCTTGGCTCTGTGAACGGGAAGTGATGTGGTCTGAACTTAGTTTTTGTCTCAGGTCCGAATAATTCCTGTGCAAACTCCTGCAAAGTTCCCTTAAGATCTGCAAAAGTGATGTTCTTGTCAATAACAAGACCTTCGATCTGATGGAAAGAAGGAGAATGTGTTGCATCTACTTCATCTGAACGGAATACACGACCAGGTGCGATCATACGGATCGGCAGCTTTCCTTTCTCCATAGTACGTGCCTGAACCGGTGAAGTCTGGGAACGAAGAAGGATAGAATCGTTGATAAAGAAAGTATCCTGTTCATCACGTGCCGGATGATTTTCCGGAATATTCAGTTTAGTAAAGTTGTAATCCGCATACTCTACCTCCGGTCCCTCTACTACTTCATAACCCATACCAATAAAGATACGCTCTACTTCTTCCAGGGCGATGGTGTTCGGGTGACGGTGACCGATTTTAGCTTTCTTTGCAGGTAAAGTCACATCAATCACTTCCTGTTTCATCTTCTCTTCACGTGCTGCTTCTTCCAGTTTCTGTTTAGATTCATCAAGAAGTGCTTCTATCTTGCTTCTTGTTTCGTTTACAAGCTGTCCAACCTTCGGGCGCTCTTCCGGTGCAACATCTTTCATACTCTTTAAAATTGCAGTCAATTCACCTTTTTTACCAAGGTATGCCACACGTACTTCGTTCAGTTTTTCCAGACCTTCGGATTCACTGATCCGTTTTCCGGCTGCTTCAGCCAGTTCCTGAAGTCTTTCTTTCATATCCATGTTCTCTTTCTCCTTTATGTCATAATGTCAGAGAAGAAAAATCGTTACTGAGAACAGAATGAACAGTAACGTAAAATCTGACTCTGACTTGATAGCCACAAATCGCTCCGTTGCAAAAGCAGTTCTCGCAATTCATGTTATAATAGCAGAATTAGCAAACAAAAAACTCCGTCCCACTAAAGGGACGGAGTAAAATATCCGCGGTACCACCCTGCTTCCTGCATTTTCTACAGGCTCTCGGTCTGCTTAACGCGCAGTAACGTCATTTCCTACTCAGTAAATACTGTCATTCAGAAATGCGGCTCCGGTGGGAAATTCAGGAAATATCTGAACCTGAGGCAGCTTCCAGCCGATGGCTTCCTCTCTCTGACGGAAAATAAATCCCTGTAAACACCTTCTAAGCTTTTCATGATTATCAACACTAGTAATCATGCCACAGACGTCAAAATCTGTCAAGTACCATTTACATTATTTATTTTTAAGATATTCATCGATACCTTTGGCACCAGCTTTACCTGCACCCATGGCAAGGATAACAGTAGCTGCACCTGTAACAGCATCACCGCCGGCATATACACCATCTTTAGATGTCTTACCTGTTTCTTCTTCAGCAATGATACATCTTCTCTTATTGACTTCAAGACCTTTTGTTGTAGAAGAAATAAGAGGGTTCGGTGAAGTACCAAGAGACATGATAACTGTATCTACATCCATGTCATATTCAGATCCCGGAATTTCAACCGGACGACGTCTTCCGGAAGCATCCGGCTCACCAAGTTCCATCTTGACAACCTTCATACCTTTTACATGACCGTTCTCATCTACAAGGATTTCCTTCGGGTTAGTAAGAAGATCAAAGATGATTCCCTCTTCTTTTGCGTGATGAACTTCCTCTGCTCGTGCAGGAAGCTCTGCTTCACTTCTTCTGTATACGATATGTACTTCAGCACCAAGTCTTAAAGCTGTTCTGGCAGCATCCATAGCAACATTACCACCGCCTACAACTGCTACTTTCTTTCCTGCTGCGATCGGTGTATCATAAGAATCATCAAAAGCTTTCATCAGGTTGCTTCTTGTAAGATATTCGTTGGCAGAGAATACACCGCTTGCATTCTCACCCGGGATACCCATGAACATTGGAAGTCCGGCACCTGATCCGATAAATACAGCTTCAAATCCTTCGTCCTCGATCAGCTGATCGATTGTTGTGGATTTACCGATAACAACATTAGTCTCGAATTTAACACCTAATTCTTTAACTTTTTCAATTTCTTTCTTAACAACTTTCTGTTTCGGAAGACGGAACTCCGGAATACCGTAAACAAGAACACCGCCAAGTTCATGAAGAGCTTCAAATACAGTTACATCATAACCAGCTTTTGCAAGATCACCTGCACAGGTAAGTCCGGAAGGACCGGAACCGATCACTGCAACTTTATGTCCGTTCTTAGCTTCTGCTCCAACAGGTTTGATATCATGTTCCAGAGCATAGTCAGCAACAAATCTCTCCAGCTTACCGATAGAAACAGCTTCACCTTTGACTCCGCGGATACATTTACCCTCACACTGGGATTCCTGAGGACATACACGTCCACAGATAGCCGGAAGTGCGGAGGATAATCCGATCACTTTGTATGCTTCTTCGATCTTTCCCTCTTTAATCTCTTCAATAAATCCAGGAATATTAATGGATACAGGACAGCCTTCCACACATTTCGGTTTCTTACAGCCTAAGCATCTCTGTGCTTCTTCCATTGCTTCTTCCTGATTGTATCCAAGACAAACTTCTTCAAAGTTTGTTGCACGTACCTTCGGATCCTGCTCTCTTACAGGAACTTTATTTAACATTTTTGCATCTGCCATTACTTGTCACCTCCGCACTGTCCGCATCCGCCGTGATGGGTATCGCCTTCCTGAAGCTTCAGTAATGCACGTCCCTCTTCGGTCTTGTACATCTGGCTTCTCTTCATAGCCTGATCGAAATCAACGAGATGTCCGTCGAATTCCGGTCCGTCTACGCAGGCAAATTTGATCTCATCGCCAACCTGAAGACGGCAGGCACCGCACATACCTGTTCCGTCAACCATGATCGGGTTCATGCTGACAATGGTATGGATACCAAGCTTCTTGGTAAGGAGACAGACGAATTTCATCATGATCATCGGTCCGATCGCAACACAGACATCATAGCTCTTGCCTTCATTTGTAACAAGGTCTTCGAGAGTCTTGGTTACCATACCGGAACGGCCGTAAGATCCGTCGTCTGTTGTAACATAAAGGTTGGAAACAGCCGCAAGTTCTTTCTCAAGGATCACCATGTCCTTAGTCTTGGAGCCAAGGATCACATCTGCGGTGATTCCGTGCTCATGGAGCCATTTTACCTGTGGGTAAACAGGGGCTGTACCAACACCGCCGGCAACAAATACCATTTTCTTTTTCTTTAATTCTTCGATATCTTCCTCAACAAATTCAGAAGGACATCCAAGAGGTCCTACGAAATCGCGGAATGCATCTCCTGCTTTTAATTCTGCCATCTTGATGGTAGATACACCGATCTCCTGGAATACGATTGTGACCGTACCTTCTTCACGATCATAATCACAGATAGTAAGAGGGATTCTCTCACCCTTCTCATCTAACTTAACGATAATAAATTGTCCTGGCTGACAATGGCTTGCAACACGCGGTGCGTGTACAACCATAAGATGGATCTTAGCTGCCAGTGTTTCAGCTTTTAAAATCTTATACATGGTTTTCCTCCTCGCAAATAATAAACCTCTATTAATAATACGCCAAAATCTGACATATGGCAAGGGTTGATTTGTAGCATATATAAGATTTTTTTCACTTTCATCACTCTTTTTCTATCATTTCATATAATTTTGCCAACGCTTCCTTAATACCGCCAACCTCATCGATCAGCCCTTCTTTTACTGCCTCTTTTCCTTCCAGCATGGTTCCTACATCTTTTACCAGCTGAGAGGTATCAAGCATCAGCTCTTCCAGACGTTTCTGAGATGCTCTGGAGTGTTCGGAAATAAATGTAGTGATACGGTCCTGAATTTTCTCCATATTCCGGTAAGTCTGAGTCACTCCGATAAACATACCATTGGAACGTACCGGATGAATCACCATCGTAGCACTTGGTACTGCGAAAGAATAGTCAGCAGAAACAGCCATGGGAACTCCTATGGAATGACCGCCGCCCAGAACCAGTGATACCGTAGGAATACTCAATGACGCAATCATCTCTGCAATGGCAAGTCCAGCCTCCACATCCCCCCCGACTGTATTGAGCAAAATCAGGAGTCCTTCAATTTCCTCATCATCTTCAATAATCGCAAGTTTCGGCAGCACATGTTCATATTTGGTTGTTTTTGAATGAGATGGTGCAGACTCATGTCCTTCGACTTCTCCGATAATCGTGAGGAGTTCCACTTTATGCTTTCTGGAATTGCTGTCAAGAACTACCTGCCCCATCTCTTTTATCTGTTCATTTTGTGTATTTTCTCTTTTCAGGTTCTGCTCTTTTCCTGAATCTATGTCCTCCTGTTCATCCACAGTCAGATCTTCATCTGAAAAATCTTCATTATTTTTTCTCTGCCGCTCATTTTGGTATCTGCACATTTCCGCATATTCATCCAAAACTCCCCTCTCTTTTTTTTCTGTTTCTGATTTTCCATAATCTTTTATAATATCCCGCATAAAAATACCTCCAAGATTTTATTCCTGGAGATATTATGTACTATTTTTTTTATTTTATTCCGCACTGTCCTTGGTAACCAGTTTTACTTCTACAGGAATAGACTTCTCAACTGTCTCTCCCTCTGCCAGAGTAATTGCTATATCTACAGCTGTTTTACCCATCTGGTCTGGCTGCTGCGCGACTGTTGCAAGCATTTTTCCCGCTTTTACAGCAGCAACCGCATCATCTGTAGCATCAAATCCGACAACCTTAATATCTTTTCCGGTTGCAGCAATTGCCTCTAAGGCACCAAGTGCCATCTCATCATTATGTGCAAATACACCTTTGATAGAACCATTTGCCTGAAGTAAGTTCTCCATAACAGTCATACCTGTTGCACGGTTAAAATCTGCTGTCTGGCTTCCTGTTACATCCAGTTTCTCATCAGCTACTTCATGGAAACCTGCACCTCTGTCTATAGTTGCGGAAGCTCCGGTTGTTCCCTGAAGTTCCGCTACCGGTGTACCTTCACCAATCGTTTCTACCAGATACTCTGTTGCCATTTTTGCACCTGCTACGTTATCAGATGCAATCTGGCAGTCTACATCAACACCATTCACAACACGGTCTACAGAAATAACCTTGATACCTTTCGAAATCGCATCCTTTACTGCCGGAGCGACTGCATCAGAGTCTACCGGATTTACGATCAGAACAGATACATTTCTGGAAATCAGGTCTTCTACGTCATTGGTCTGTTTCGCAGCATCATCACCTGCATCAACCGTGATCAGTTCCGCACCTTTTTCTTCTGCTTCTGCCTGTGCACCCTCTGCGAGGCTTACAAAAAACGGGTTATTTAATGTAGATACGGACAATCCAATTGCTCCGTTTCCTACAACTCCATTTTCACCAACTTCAGCTGTTCCCTCGCCGTCAATAGTAATAATCTGGCACCCTGCTGTGGAAGATAACATTGCACACGCAGCTGTCAGAGCTACGATCTTCTTTATTTTCATTTCGAAATCCCTCCTGTATATTATTAACCGGATAAAGTAAGTTCTCTTGCTCCAACTTCGAAAAAACAATAAACATAATGAACAGGAACTTGCTTATAATATCCGCTTGATGTACTCAGACTGCTGTTCTTATCCCCTCAGCAGCCTGAATATGTAATTTTCTTATGTTCTGATTAACGATTTCTGTCAGAAAGTACTGCGATCAGAATGACGATACCTTTTACTACGTCCTGATAGTAAGAAGAAATACCAAGAATATTCATACCATTATTTAAAACTGCGATGATCAAAACACCGATCAGTGTTCCCTGAATTTTACCACGTCCACCACTCATACTGGTTCCACCAAGAGCTGTTGCTGCGATAGCATCCATTTCATATCCGTCACCCAGAGTAGGCTGAGCGGAATTCAATCTGGAAAGAAGAATCAGACCGGAAAGAGCAGACATGAAACCTGAAATTCCATAAACTATGATCTTTGTTTTGTCAATGTCAACACCAGCAAGACGTGCACATTTGCTGTTACTTCCTGTTGCATAGATACGTCTTCCAAATGTTGTTTTGTTCAGCATAAAATAAAATGCGATAAACGCAAGTACAAAAAGAATTACAGGAATCGGAATGCGGAAGATGTTTCCTTTTCCTACCAGTTTCAGTGCAAAGCTGTCACCAAGATTGGAAATTGGTTTTCCATCCATAAAGATCATAGTCAGTCCACGGTAAACAGTCATTGTAACAAGAGTTGCGATAAATGCCTGCAGGCGGCCTTTTGTAACAAGGATACCGCTGACAAGGCCAAGACCTGTTCCAATTACCAGTGCAAGGATCATTGCCGGTACAACCGGAAATCCACTTGCGATCATTCCTGCGCAGAGTGCAGTAGACAGACCCAGAATAGAACCAACAGACAGGTCAATCGCATCTGTCAGAATTACACACGTCATACCAAATGCAATAAATCCATTAATAGAAGACTGTCTTAACAGTGACAAAAAGTTACTCCATGTGCGGAATTCCGGACTTACGATGCCTATTCCCACAACAAGAACGATCAATGCAATAAATGCGCCATATTCCTGAACGTATTCAGATACGCTTTTTTTCTTAGTTTCCATTAAATTGTACCTCCCGTAGCCAATGTCATTACTCTTTCCTGATTTGCTTCCTCATAGGAAATGATTCCTCTTACTTCACCCTCACGGACAACCATGATATTATCACTCATTCCAAGTACTTCCGGCAGTTCTGAAGATACCATAATGATTGCAACTCCCTGTGCTGCCAGTTTATTGATAATACTGTAAATCTCTTTCTTTGCTCCAATGTCCACACCTCTGGTAGGCTCATCCAGAATTAATATCTTTGGATTTGTAAGGATCCATTTTGCAAGAACAACTTTCTGCTGATTACCACCACTTAAATTGTTACATTCATGATATGATCCAAAGCATTTGATGTGCAGGTCTTTGATTGCTTCTGCCACCATATTCTTCTCCGCTTCTCTGGAAATTACAGATGATTTAGAAATACGTCTCAGATTACAAAGAGAAATATTCTCCCGGATGCTCTTATCAAGCATCAGACCCTCTGTTTTTCTGTCCTCTGTAATAAATCCAATTCCATGCTCCATTGCCTGACGGGGATTGGAAATCTTTACCTCTTTTCCGTCAATTTCAATGGTACCACTCTCATAAGAAAGATTTCCAAAGATTGCCTGCATGATTTCCGTTCTTCCTGCCCCCATCAGGCCGGAAACTCCAAGCACTTCCCCTGCGCGTACAGAAAAATTTACATCATGGAATGTCCCCTTTCTGGTCAGTTCTTTTACTTTCAAAACCTCTTTGCCGATTTTTACATTCCTGGACGGATAACGCTCACCAATCTCACGTCCGATCATCATTTTGACAATCTCATTCATGTTTGTTTCCGGTATGTTTTTCACACCAATATAAGAGCCATCCCTCAGAACCGTAATTCTGTCACACAGTTCAAAAATCTCCTCCATACGGTGTGAGATATACACCATGGACACACCTTTCT
>OOAQ01002484.1_pt1 | contig 10933 bp, 7 predicted proteins | sample 1671051 | NCBI WGS metagenome assembly OOAQ01 (sample SAMN06348117, study PRJEB24527) | human gut metagenome | biome: human gut; feature: ankylosing spondylitis patient; material: feces | host: Homo sapiens | place: China | collected 2015-10
ATATTTTGTACAAAATTAATGAAGATTGTATGAAAAACCTCTTAAATTTTAATTGTATACCGGTACAACCGTAATCCTGATATTAACAATTTAATTACCACACATTAGTTTCAATATGATGCTTTTCTTTTTTCTTTGCAATAATTTCAGTAATGTCCTCGTAATTCTCATCAGTTTTTATAACAATCCAATCATCAAAATACTGATATATTGCCTTATATTTACTGTATAAATTCATAATCAATAATTTATCATCTTCAATAATATCTTCTACAACTGTTTTCCAATCATAACCTTCATTTATAATAAAATCATTAAACTCTGGATGTGTAACTCTATATTCTTCCATTATATACCTAAGCACTTTATCCCCTACTGTTAAAATATATTTAAATTCATCATTATTTTCATCAAGGTTATTATTTATCAATCCTAATGGAATTTTAATCTGAAATGGTCCTCTCGTAATATAATACCATTCGTTATCTAAATCATAAAAATATGTATAATCCGTCATTATTTCATTAAATATATCCTGCTCAGTTTCTCCAATCCAAAACTCTTTTCCTATAGGTGAGTGTGTCAAATATGCAGGAAACCCTCCATTTTCGCTACCTTTTTTACCTATTAATCTTGTCTGTCCCAATCCGAAAAGATAATCAACATCTGCTGGGTTATCATACCAGGCTAACAAACGAATTCCTACTGAACTATAATATCCACCATTACCGCTCCAGCCATATTCCACATTTCCATTCTTAAGTCTTCTTGCTATTATACTTATATCTGCCATCTTGCATTTCTCCTTTTAGTATCGCATATACGATATATATTACATAATAAAACGTATGTCAATCTATCAACATACGTTTTTCCTATATTATTCTAATTATCACTTTCCTGCAAAGCTTCCAGATATCCAAGTAATCTTTCCTTTTGCTTGTTCTTAAGATTTCTAAATCCCCTAAGTAACAATTCTTCATCTTTGTTCAATACAATTGTGTAGTCCATACTTTCCTTACGATTTTTATCACCTTTAATCCAGCTCTCTGAAAGCAGCTCGTATGGTGTAATATTTAGCACCTCGCATATTTTTAAGATTTTATCTGCTGACGGATTGGTCTTTTTTCTTCTCCAATCACTTATTGTGCTTTGTGAAATCCCCGTGCACTGTGAGAATTCTTTCTGTGTCATACCTTTCTGTTCCATATACTTATATATTTTTTCACTAATTAACAAATCTTCTCTCCTGTCTGTGTTATAATACTCTACTTCTGCTTATTTAATATCTTTCGATATTCCTCCCTATCTTTTTCCTCTATATCCAGCGTATCCATTGCCTCTTCTGCTGTCTGATTCAACTTTCTCATTAATGTTCTTATGCTGTCAAGACGCGCCTGTTTCTCCCCTCGTTCCATTCCTCGTCTTTCTCCGCGTTCCTCGCTTTCTTCTACCAGCAAATCACTTATGTTACACATATCATTCACACACCCTTCTAATTCTGTTGTCATCTCAAGTCCGTATTCTTCTAACTGGTTCATCTTATCCTGTCTTGCCCTGCCAGAAAATAATACTTCTAGCATTGCTATAAGCCTATTTTTTGATTCTTCGACATCTGCTCTGCTTCTTATTCTTATAACCGCTCCATTCATTATGCTTCGCTGTGGAAGCCAGCTTGTATTGCCATAGATTACTCTTGGCTGCAAGCCTAATTCTATTATAGAGTCTTCATCGGCTTCTGTATCCATACATATCCATATGCTGTATACATCTTTGATGTCATCATAGTTTGATTTTATGAATTCTACATTTTTCTGTGAAGACACTAGTCTTGCCATATAATACACCATTCTTGATTCGATATGATAACCAAGCTTTGTATATGAAATACTTTTCTGTGCCTCAACATTTACAAGTATTTTAATTGTTCTATTATTATAATACAATGGAAATCTTATGTCGTAAATAATTTTTCCATCTTTTATATCTACGTCTTCGGTTCCATCACTTTCAATTTTAATGCACAGCTTTTCCGGAACTGTAAGTGATACTATTGTCTCTCCTATGCAGGGAATTATGTCTTTTATGCTGTATTCCCTGAATTCTGGCACTATTACTTTTACTATATTGGCTAATATCTGCGGGTCTGCCAATATACATTTAGCATAGTCGTCTCTCATTGCTTTATCTACATCAAGCTTTGACATTGTTTCTGCAAGATGTGTGGTTACTCTCTGATACTTCATTAAACCTCCTTTTCATTGGTTATCATTTATCCACCATAGTCAGTTATTCGCACTAAAATTTTAAATATTGGAATTATATTGGCGAATTGCCATTAGATTTCATATATAGTTCCGATATGGTTGCCACATATTACTATCAAACATTATTATATTTAGATTAGATACTATATAAATAGAATACCACATATCACTATGTATTGCAATAGAATATTTAGAAAACAAAAAGGCATTGCCAGACCACTTAAATGGACTTTCCTTCCGTGCACACCTGGCCAGTCAAGAAAGCCCATACCATAGGCCCGATAATACCTCTCTTTATTAATTACATTAGGTGATTGCGGTTACTTGTGTTCACAGTACAAATAACAATCAATTTTGCTGAGTTTCGCAAACGCCTATTAATTACATAATTATGCCAGTGACCCTCTCTTAAGCCACCTTCCACTAACAAACCTTACAACAAAGCATACTGACCTTGCTGCCCAGTCAATGAACATTCCTATCCATACGCCAAGAACTCCCATTCCAAGCATTACGCCAAGGACGTAGCTGCTTCCGACCCTGAACAGCCACATCGAGATAATACTTGCTGTCATTGTAAATTTTACATCTCCCGCCGCTCTTAATGGATTGGATAATGTAAATGAAAGCGGCCATATAAATAATGAAACCACATTAAAGCATCTTAAAATCATTACTGTAATCTGTGTTGCCTCACCTGATAAGTTAAACCACGAAGCAATAAATGGTGCTAAGAAGAATAATGGAATATTACATATCCAGTCGCCGAAATACGCATATTTAAGCACTTTTTTAGTATACATTTTTGCCTGTTCTTTCTCACCGGCACCTATGCACTGTCCAACAACTGTGATAAGTGCAAGTCCCATAGATGAAGCCGGAATATTTGCAAAATCGATAACTGTATAGCCAACCGAATTAGCGGCTGTAGATGCTGTTCCAAATGTTGCAACCATACTTACAACCATAAGCTTTCCTATCTGGAACATACCATTTTCTATGCCTGATGGAATTCCTATTGTCAGAATCTTCTTTATATATATCCAGTCTGGAACAAAATATTTTATATGATCTATTCTTATCGGATTAGTCTTTCCGCATACAAGTACTGTCATAACTATTCCAGCTGCAACACGGCTAAGCGCTGTTGACAGTGCAACACCAGCTACACTCCACTTAAATACGAATACAAACAAAGCATTTCCAGCTACATTAATCACATTCATAAGTATGCTTATATTCATACTTACCTTACTGTTGCCTACGCTCCTGAATATTGCAGCTCCTGCATTGTACATTCCAAGGAAAGGATATGAAAGGGCTGTTATCACAAAATATAACACAGCACAATCCATAACTGAATCTTCAACAGTTCCGAATATCACCTTAAGTAATGGTCTTGTAAATGAAACTGAAAATGCTGTCATTATAACTGAAAATATTAACAAAACGGTCTCAAGCTGTGCTCCTGACTTTCTTGATTCATCATCCCTGCCTTTACCTATATATTGACTGCAGACAACAGCTCCACCTGTCGCAAGTGCTGCCATAACCTGTATGATAAGCCTGTTGATATTATCAACAAGTGCAACTCCTGCAACTGCCGCTTCTCCTGACTGTGATACCATAAGTGTGTCAACAAGTCCAACAAGCACTGCAAGAAGCTGTTCAAACATGAGCGGAATTATAAGCTTCCTTAAATCTTTACTACTAAACAACATATGTTTACTCCATCTATATTTTCATTTTATGGTGTAAGTGTTAATTGCACAACTATTCTGCACAGCTTATATTAAAGAGCTGCAGAATATGCCTTTAACCCCATCACCAATCATACATTTATCACACAAAAATTCGGTCAGAACGTACTTTTAACATTCTGACCGAATATAATAATTACATTATCAGCTGTAATAAACATCTATAAACCAGTTATCTAAGCTTCTAACCAGCCTGTTAACCATCAGCAATATTAGTCTACTGTGTAAATCCAGCCCTTAGGAGCTTCGATTCTGCCCATCTGGATACCTGTGAGTGTTTCGTATAACTTCTTAGTTACTGGTCCCATCTCGTCCATACCACTTGGTAAGCAGATTTCCTTGCCGTGATCAACTATCTTTCCTACAGGAGAGATAACTGCTGCTGTACCGCAAAGACCACATTCAGCAAAGTCCTTAACTTCATCAAAGAGAACTTCTCTTTCTTCAACTTCAAGTCCAAGGTATTCCTTAGCAACGTGTACTAATGAACGTCTTGTGATAGATGGTAAGATACTATCTGACTTAGGTGTTACAACCTTGCCGTCCTTAGTAACAAAGAGGAAGTTAGCTCCGCCTGTCTCTTCAACCTTAGTTCTTGTAGCTGGGTCAAGATACATATTCTCAGCATATCCTTCTGCGTGAGCTGTTACGATTGCGTGAAGGCTCATTGCATAGTTAAGACCAGCCTTGATATGACCTGTTCCGTGTGGTGCTGCTCTATCAAAATCTGAAACCTTGATTGTAAGTGGCTTAGCACCGCCCTTGAAGTATGGTCCAACAGGTGTTGTAAATACTCTGAACTGATATTCATCAGCAGGCTTAACACCTATAACTGGATTGCTTCCGAACATATATGGACGGATATAAAGTGATGCACCTGAACCATAAGGTGGTACCCAGTCCTCATTAGCTCTTACTGTTTCAGCAATAGCTTCTACGAACTTATCTTCTGGGAATACTGGCATTTCAAGTCTTCTACAAGAATCTGCCATTCTGCTTGCGTTCATATCTGGTCTGAATATAACTGTGTGACCATTCTCTGTTGTGTATGCCTTCATACCTTCAAAACATGACTGTGAATACTGTAATACACCAGCACATTCGCTGATAACGACTTTATCATCATCTGTGATAACACCATTATCCCATGCTCCATTCTTATAATTAGCTACGAATCTCTTATCAGTCTTTACATAGCCAAATCCTAAATTAGACCAATCAATATCTTTCTTTGCCATAACTTTATACTTCCTTTCGTATTCGACAGTCTACTCACCTTACTGTCAGGAGCTTCTACAATACCAACCATAAATGTCTGCTTTGCTGTAAAATGTCCTTACAACACCGCTGACAACCAGTAAATACGCTGACCCCTTGGCATAACACTCTTTCTTTGGTGTTTACTATAATGGATCCCATCGATTAATTAAATTAGAGATATTTTATACCCACATTTTATATAAGTCAATAAATTTTGCCTATCTAATAATTTCACAAGTATATTTTTTATGTATTTTACAGCTTTTTGAGCCGCGCTATTAGTCCAGCGCCGCTTCGCCGCACTGGACACGCGGGCGTTCGCCCTATCAGACATAATGCAAAGCCACAATTTTGTGCAAGCACAACTGTGTCTTTACATTATGTCTGGCACGGCTCATTGCTTTCGCGATCATTCATAGCTTGTAATCTGTGTGTAGAAGTTATCGTAGTCTGTTCTGCCTTCTCCTGTGAATGCGATTGCTGTTCTTGGGTGCTGGTTAGCATTTCCTGTAATCATATACTGGACGTCACACCCCCATACAACTCCGGCTTTCTTAAGTGGAACCATATGATTTTCAATGAACTTAAGAACTGGTGAAATTCTGTACTTTGGATTTCTTAAGAAGCCCATAAGAAGCTCTGTATAACAGTTACCTGCTCCTCTGCCCATTCCGCTCATTGTAACATCAAGATAGCTTACACCTATTGTGCACGCCTCAATAGTGTTGGCAAATGCAAGCTGCTGGTTATTGTGTGCGTGTATACCAACTCTCTTTCCGTATTTCTCAGCAATCCTGATATATTTATCTGCAAGTCTTCTTATCTGTTCAGGATAAAGTGAACCGTAGCTGTCTACAAGGTAGATTACGCTTGCCTTGCTCTGTGCAGCAAGAAGTTCAAGTGCAAGGTCTAACTCATTCTCACTTGCTGTAGAGATAGCCATAATATTAATAGTAACTTCATATCCCATATCTGCACAGTAATTAATCATCTCTATAGCCGCAGGTATAGTATTAATATATGTAGCTACCCTTACCATATCTATAACACTTTCAGACTTAGGAATTATATCCTTCTTGTAATCAGTTCTTCCTACGTCTGCCATAACAGAAATCTTTAAGTCTGTATCATTATCACCAACGATAGCTCTTATATCTTTCTCATCGCAGAACTTCCACTTGCCGTAATCCTCAACCTTAAAGACTTCCTTTGATGCCTTATATCCAAATTCCATATAATCAACGCCTGCGGCTACATTTGCCTTATACAAATCGCGCACAAAATCTTCGCTGAATTCAAAATTGTTAACAAGACCTCCATCTCTAAGTGTACAATCAACGACCTTAATATCTGGTCTGAATGATACTAACTCGCCTTTCTGTTCCATAGTAATCCTCCATTCTTTCCCGGTAAAAGCTAAGAAAATAATTCGCGCACCGGGTGTTCTCAATCTAGTATCAGTGTGCAGGAAATGATTGCATATGCCTGATATGCTTCTGCACACGCTTTATTATACTTTAAAGCGTTACACTTTAAAGTGCTAAATTGTCATTATTATACCACTATATTTAATTTTGTAAAGTACTAATTGCATCTTCCATAATATCCATCATATCTAAAAGTCCGTTAAGGTATTCTTTCTGGCTTGTAAATTTTCTTTTAGTAACTGTCCATATAAAATGTGGCACTCCATTTACTTTAAAATCCAAAGCCCCACCGAAGCTTTCAAGAAGTTTAGGAATTGCATCAGAATCTATATCAGCCTTAGGATATATATTCATAACTGTTCTCCAGTTAGATGCACCTCCTGCCGGATTAGCGGCAGTTTCGCCCTTAATCTCCATAATTCCTATCTTATGTGCCTTGCTCTTTATAAGTGCTACCATCAAAAGATTAGAAGCACACGAAGGAATACTTCCATATCTGTCTGAGAGTTCATCTTTCATATCTGACAATTCTTCCCTCGTTTCAAGTGCTGCAATCCTTTTATAGATATCTAATTTCTGGTATTCGCTCTTAATATATGAAGCTGGAATATATGCATCAACTTCCAGATCAACAGTAGTTTCAAAACTGTATTCGTTCTTTATGCCCTTTAAGTTATTGACTGCCTGATTAAGCATTTTACAATACAAGTCATAACCTACTGCCGCCATATGCCCGTGCTGGCTCTTTCCAAGCACATTTCCTGCACCTCTTATCTCAAGGTCTTTCATAGCAATCTTAAATCCCGAACCAAGGTCAGAGAATTCCTTTATAGCACTTAATCTCTTCTCTGCAACCTCGGATATCATCTTATCCCTTTTGTACATAAGAAAAGCATATGACGTTCTTGTACTTCGTCCAACTCTTCCCCTTAACTGGTAAAGCTGGGAAAGCCCGAACTGGTCAGCATTTTCTATAATCATAGTGTTACAGTTAGGTATATCCATACCTGTTTCTATAATTGTCGTAGATACAAGAACATCTATCTCTCCATTGACGAACTCATACATAATCTTTTCAAGCATACGCTTATCCATCTGTCCATGTGCATACGCAACAACCGCATCAGGAACAAGATTTTGTATATACTCAGCACGTTCCTCAATGTCCCTTACCTTGTTGTATACATAATACACCTGTCCATTTCGTGCAAGTTCTCTTGTAACCGCCTCTCTTATCATCTCATCATTATGTTCTGTAACAAATGTCTGTATCGGATGTCTGTCCACCGGCGGCTCTTCAAGAACACTCATATCCCTAATACCGACAAGGCTCATATGAAGTGTTCTTGGAATAGGAGTTGCACTTAATGTAAGAACGTCTATGTTGTTCTTTAATTCTTTAATCTTTTCTTTATGTGCAACACCAAAACGCTGTTCCTCATCAATAATAAGCAGTCCCAGATCCTTAAACTGCACATCCTTTGACAATACACGGTGCGTTCCTATAACAACATCTATCGTGCCATTCTTAAGCCCTTCAATCGTCTTTTTATTCTGTGCACTTGTCCTGAAGCTTGACAACTGACCGACATTAACAGGAAAGCCTTTCATTCTCTCCTCAAATGTTGAAAAATGCTGGCTTGCAAGCACCGTTGTAGGAACAAGGTAAGCCACCTGCTTGCCGTCCTGAACAGCCTTAAATGCAGCTCGTATTGCAACTTCTGTCTTTCCATAGCCGACATCGCCGCATATAAGTCTGTCCATAACCCTGCCGCTTTCCATATCCTTCTTGGTATCCTCAATGGCATTAAGCTGGTCATCTGTCTCCTCATAAGGAAACATTTCCTCAAATTCCTTCTGCCATACAGTATCCTGTGAAAATCTGTAACCCTCAACCTTCTGCCTTATCGCATAAAGCCTTACAAGCTCTTTAGCCACTTCCTCAACTGCCCCTGTAACCTTGGCTTTTGTCTTCTTCCACTCAACACCACCAAGACTGTTAAGCTTAGGCTTTTTCTCCGTATCCTGATTAGCGTACTTCTGCAGACGGTCAAGCTGTGTTGCAAGCACATATAGATTGCCGTTATTCGCATACGCAATCTTAATATAATCCTTCTCAACACCTTCTACCTGTATCTTTTCTATTCCCTTGTATACACCAAGTCCGTGGCTCTCGTGCACAACATAATCGCCTATATTAAGTTCGTTAAAGCTGGCAATGTTCTTTCCATCGTGCTTTTTCTTCTTAAGCTTCTTCATCTTTCTTGCACTGAATATATCATTCTCTGCAATAACAACAAATGAAAGAACAGGATACTCAAAGCCTTTATGCAGGCTTCCATATGTCACTATAATAAGCCCGCTTCCGTAATCCTTATTAAAATCCTCGCTGTAAAAGCTGGCAATTCCAAGCTTTCCCAGATCATCAACTATTCTTAACGCCCTCGTTCTTGAACTGCATACAAGTATTGTTATATATCCATTTTTCTTGTACTTTTCCAAATCCTTAGCCAGATACTCAAAACTGTTATTATATGAGCTTATGCTTCTTGCCGTGATGTACATAGAATAATCTATCTCAAAACCCTCAGGCTTATAATCAAGTGTCGTTAATATAAGCTTTTTATTATTCCTTAAATCACTGATAATCTCATTCATAGCCTTGACCTTATTAGTCTGGCTTGGAAGCACATAACCTGCAGCAAGACGGTTCTTCATACTCTCGTTGTATTCATACAATGTCAGCTCATTACATTCTTTCAGCCTGTTAGGCTCATCTAACACAACAAGAGTATTCTCCTCCGGAAAATACTCTGCCAGTCCAACTGTATCTGCCACAAGTGTATCTGTGAACTTCTCATAATTACCGGTACGCTCGACATCTGCAACAAGCTTGTTAAGATTATTACCCGCCTCAATCTGCTCCTTTGTACGCTTTCTCTTACCATAATCAAAACACTCAAGCTGCCTGTCACACTCTTCCTTAATATTGTACAGACCATTTTTTAACTCATCTTCTGTAAATATATATTCAGTAGCCGGGAAAATGCTGTAGCTTTGGAGCCTTTCAATCGACCTCTGGCTCTCAACATCGAACATTCTTATAGAATCAACTTCCGTATCCCACAGCTCAATTCTAACCGGTGCTTCATCTGTGTATGAGAAAATATCTATAATTCCACCACGTATTGCAAACTGTCCCTTGTCCTCCACCATTCCAGTACGCACAAAGCCCATAGCCACCAGCTTCTTTGCCAGCTTCTCTGGTTCTATTTCGCTGGAATAATCAAGGGTTATAACTGCCTCCTTAAATCTTTCGACAGGTATGAGCCTGTCTGCAATTCCGTCCATAGTTGTAACAACTGTAAGCACTCCCTCGCCCGTACTGCTATGGTTGATTATACGGCTTATACATCTTAATCTCTCGCCTGTAATCTGGTTGCCGTGTACGTCCGCACTATAGAATATGGCATCCTTGGCTGGATAGTATATTGCTTCTTTATTAAAAAATGAAGCATCATCACACATTTTTCTTGCTTTTGCTTCATCACTTGTAACAATAAGCATATACTTATATCCTGATGCTATTGCACTTGATATGTGCACCTTCTGTGTATCAATACAGCCGCTTATAAGCACAGTTCTTCCGCCGTCTTTGCCAAGCTCTTTATTTAATTGTTCAACTGCCGCCGTATTATTTACAGGGTCAAAAAATGTGTTCAAAATATCTGCTCCTTATCCATTGAATTTATTCATTCCACTTTCAATACCTTCTGTCATTATGCACTCTACTGCCTCACAGACTCTCTTAGTTCCCTCTCTTAAAGCTGGATAAAGTTCCTCCGGAAATCTTCCAAGAACCCAGTCAGCAAGATCCCAGCCCTTTGGCTTATCCCCAACTCCGAATTTAACTCTCTTAAACTGGTCACTTCCAAGGTGTGCAATTATGCTCTTAATTCCATTGTGTCCGCCTGCACTTCCCTTTGGACGGAGTCTTAACCTTCCCGGTTCAAGGCTTATATCATCAAATATAACAATTAAATCATCTATATCTGCCTTGTAATAATCCATAACTTCTCTTATACACTCGCCTGAATTATTCATATAAGTCATAGGCTTTACAAGAATTACTTTATGTCCTTCTATAACACCTTTTCCTATAAGACCTTTATGTTTAGATGTGTCTACACTTATATTATATTGGTCGGCAAGTTCATCT
>OOAQ01002485.1_pt1 | contig 10929 bp, 9 predicted proteins | sample 1671051 | NCBI WGS metagenome assembly OOAQ01 (sample SAMN06348117, study PRJEB24527) | human gut metagenome | biome: human gut; feature: ankylosing spondylitis patient; material: feces | host: Homo sapiens | place: China | collected 2015-10
GCTTTCCATTTCAGAAATTCTTTCTCGCTGGCAAAGTCCTCGCGGGTCAGGCGGATGATGGCTTCGTTGGCATCCATGTAAACGATAGCGTTGGGGTCTTTCTTGTTCAGCGCATAGCTGCTCTTTCTGTTAAACATAATATGTCCTCCGTTTCGGTGTTGGGTGGGTGGTGAACCAGACCAACACCGGCGGAGAACGACAGCCGACAGGAAAACGTAAAAAGGCGCTCGAACAGGCATGATGACCTGAACGAGCGCCTTGCGTGCGAGTGAAAACATGAGTAACGAATACTGTACCGGGAGGGGCTAAATTACGGATGAACCAAACCGCATAAAAAGAGAGCTGCAACTCGCTTTCGTGAGTGCAGCTCGTCTGGGGGATAGCCGCGTGCTTTTTGAAGTGGACGGCTAATCGGTGCTTATGCTTTTTTACATGACCGCGAGCGGCCTTAGCAGTATCTCCTGTTCATCCGTGACATCATAAAATTACCTCCAACTCGCTGAATGTGATTTGCGGCTCATTCAATGTGAGCTTCATGTGTATTTAAGTGAATTGAGGCTCACTCTACAATGTAGTAGAGGTGATTTACAATGAACTTTCTTGACCTGTTCGCCCAAAAGCTTCGCGAAAAGCGGGAGCAGAAAAAGATCACGCAGCGCGAATTAGCGGAACGGCTTAATATGTGTACCCGAACTGTCATTGAGATTGAAAAGTGCAAGAGCAATCCGAAATTTGAAACGGTTGCGCTGATCTCAGAAGAAATGGACATCAGTCTGGATGGAATCGTGTTCCACGATAGAGCGCCGCAGACCGTTGCCAAGTGCGTTCTTGATTACTTTGCAGGAAAGGGTGAAGAAGAGTCGCAACGGTACATAGACCTGTGCATGAGCGCAGATAAGCTGAAGTGATGTACAGGGGAAAACAAAAGGGCCGATGATTGTCTTTCATGTAGAGCAGCCAGTGGGCTTATATTTTCCCCACTGGCTGCTCTTGTCCGCACAGTTGGAACGACGGGCATTAGTATCCTATTTTTCCTGTTTGTGTGCATCCCGAATCTTTTCAAAGGTGTCCTGACTGATGGCGTGTTCAATCCGGCAAGCATCTCGCTCTGCAATTTCAGGGTCAACGCCAGCTGCGATAAATTGCTCTGTAAAGAACTGATGCCGCTCATAAATTTTTTCGGCAACATTCCGGCCTGTTTCGGTCAAATGCAAAACGTAATCACTATCTACCGTTAAAAAGCCCCCTTCACGCAAAGCCGACACCGCATAGCTTACACTGGCTTTTGAAACTCCAACACGCCGTGCAACATCAATAGAGCGGACAGCACCGTGATTCTTTTGAAGAACCAGCACAGCCTCCAGATAATCCTCTCCGGACGCATGAATCTTCACTATTGTCTCCTTTATGCAAGGCTCCAGCCGGAGGACTTTTTACGGATATTTACAAAATCCTGATAAATCCCGGCTTTTGCCATAAGCTCGTCATGGGTTCCCTGTTCGCTGATCCGTCCATCAGAGATCACCAAAATCTGATCTGCCTGACGGATGGTATTCAGGCGGTGTGCAATCACAAGCAATGTTTTACCCTTTACCAGTTCATTGATTGCCTCCTGGATATAGCTTTCATTATCGGTATCAACACTTGCAGTCGCTTCATCCAAAATGACAATCGGTGCGTCCTTCAAAATGCAGCGGGCGATAGAGATTCTTTGCTTTTCGCCGCCGGACAGAGTAGCGCCGCCTTCACCGATGATTGTCTGGAATCCATCTGGCAGCGCCATGATAAAATCATAGCAGCGGGCTTTTTTTGCAGCCTCATAGACTTCTTCCTCGGTAGCGTCCGGTTTACCCATGCTGATATTGTTGTAAATGGTATCCTGGAACAAGTACACCCTCTGGAAAACCATGCTGATCTGTTCCATCAGTTCGGCGAGAGGTACATCCCGAATATCTGTACCACGGATTGTCACTTTGCCGGATTTCACATCCCACAGCCGCGCCAGAAGGTTCGCAATCGTGGATTTTCCACCGCCAGACGGTCCCACAAGTGCGGTCATGGTATTCTTCTGCATAGAGAAGCTGATGTTGTGCAGGACTTCCTTGTCCTGATAGGCGAAGCCCACATCGCTAAATTGTACTTCTGGCTGATCCGGCTGTGCCTGTGACAGAATATGTTGATTTCCGTTATCGGGAAGTTCGGGCTCGTCCAAAACAGCTTCAATGCGGTCTAATGCGGCATTCATCACGGTCAGTCGGGTTGCTTCTCCATAAAGAGCTTTCAGAGGTCCAAAGAGATCAAAGACAAACAGCAGCACGCCCAAAAGATAAGCCAGGGAGAGTACGCCTTCCTGATGTAAAAAAACGGATAAACCGAAGATAGCGGCAATACCCACGCCATAGAGAATGTTTAAGCCAGTGGTCCACGGTGTCATTTTCTGCTCAAACTTCGTATTGACATCCCTTGATTTTTTGAAGTTTTCCGTTAATTCGTCAGATTTTTCTCCGAGCAGATTGTAACTTTTGATAACCCCAATTCCTTCAGCAAAAGACAAGACCGCATCCGTCAAATTCTCGCTTTGGTTTTGACGCCCGACAGCCTCCTTGAAGGAAACCTTATTCATATATTTTGCAACCAGCGATGCCAGCAAGGTAATGATTACCGCAATCAGCCCAAGTCTCCAATCCAGTACGAACATAAAAACAGCTAAAACCAAAGTAGACAGCATATAGCTCATCATGTTGCCAATGGTACTCATAGAAACTTCCTCAATGAATACCATATCCGTACTGAGAACAGAGCTGATTTTGCCAATATTCCCCGATGTAAAGTAACCCATCGGCATTTTTCTTAAATGATTTCCCAACTCCATCCGTTTATCAGCAAAGATCATAAATCCAGCGGCACTTTGCAGACGGTCGCTCAAATAGTGAACCACTGTCTGAACCACTACAACAGCTAATAATCCAAGTCCGACAAACAGACAGGTCTTTCCAGTCAGCGTATTATCAGCAAACCCGGCCAAGACAATAAACGCCATGAAGATCGGCATTTTGGAGAGAATGGACTCGACAAATGCACATAGAAATGCAGCCTGAATACGGCTTTTATACCTCCCGGAGAGGTTCAGGATTCTTGAAATCAATGCAAACATTTATCTTCCCTCCTTTGCAGTAGATACTTTCCACTCGGCGCTGTCCTGAGCCGCTTTCCACAACTTTTGGTATTCTGGGCAAGCTTGAATCAGCTCCTGATGTTTTCCGGTTGCCACCATCTTTCCGTGATCCATAACGCATATTTGATCTGCGTTCATTATAGCGGGAAGTTTGTGAGCGATAACTACCAAGGTTTTTCCCTTCACCAGCTCCGCAATAGCAGCCTCCATTTTTTCCTCATTTTCTGGATCAGCATAGGCCGTGGCCTCGTCAAGCACTACAATCGGGGCATCCTTCAATATTGCCCGCGCCAGGGAAATCCGCTGGCGCTGCCCCCCGGAAAGCATTTTCCCCGCATCGCCCGCCATGGAGTGAATACCTTGCGGCAGCTTTTCCAGAAACTCCATACACTGGGCTTTCTTCGCCGCCTGCATTACTTCCTCATCGGTAGCATCCAAACGTCCAAGACGGATATTTTCCAGCAGGGAGGTGTTAAACAGGTACTGATCCTGAGCCACATAGGAAATGCGGCTGTTCAATGCCTCCAGGCTCATATCACAAAGTTTCTGCCCGCCAATGGAAATGCTCCCTTTCTGCGGGTCATAGTAGTGGATCAACAGTTTTGCAAGGGTGCTCTTGCCAGAACCGGATTCACCAACCAGGGCAGTTTTTTGTCCTGCTTTTGCCACAAGGGTAATATCGTGGAGGACTTCGTTTTCCGCTATTATCGGTTTCCCATCTGGGCCAGGCTGTGTCGTCTGATACGCAAAGGAAACATGATCGTAAGAAATGTTAAAATCCTGTCCGTGGAAATCATCCTCAGCAGCTTGCAGCGGCGCCGCATTTAACATCTGTTCAAGTGCCGTGATCTTATAATTCAGATTCGGAATCGTCTCCATAAAGCCCAGTGCTTTCAGGAGAGGAATCCCAATGCTGAGGGAAAGGCAAAGGACTAAAATCAAATCAGGTAAAGTGCTTATGCCACAGAGAACAAACCATGCCCCAAGAGGCAAAGTCAGAATAACAGTGCAGGGCAGCAGACTTCCGTATATCGCCATCCAGGGCCAGGCGGCCTTATACCATGCCAAGGTATAATCCCGATAGTCCGTTACATCCTTGCGGAAGTTCTCGTAAGATTCACTCTCCCGGTTGAAAACCTTGACAACCTCCATACCATTGATGTACTCAATGATCGTGTTGTTCATTTTCTGTGCAGACTGATAGTAGGGACCCATGCGCTTCATTCCAACAGAGTACATAATGACCATGGAGAGCAGGCTGATCGGGATAGAGGCCAAAGACATAAGAGCCAGTTTCCAGTCCGCACAAAACATAGCAACATAAATCACCAGCGGAATCAGCAAATTTGCGATACCCTCCGGGACTGAATGAGCAAGGAGCAATTCCAAGCTGTCCACATCATCGACAAACAGCTTTTTGATTGTCCCTGTCCCTTTTTCCTCCACAATGCCAAGGGGAAGTTTCTCAAACTTCTCTTGCAGAGATACCCGCAGCCGGAACAATGTGTTATATGCTGCTTTATGAGAAATTGATAATCCCCATCCATAAAAAAACGCCTGCAAAACAAGACAGATCAAAACCCCTATAACACGCAATAAAACAAATTCTGTTTCAACAGAATCGCCCATAACCAATGGCGAAATGACCTGATAGGCCAGCACAAAAGGCAGGACGCCCATAAGAACGCTGACCAGTACAACAACCGTGGCCACATACATATTTTTCTTATATGGCCCTGCGTACTCAAAGATTTTTTTGAACATAAGCCCTCCTTATATTGAGCCGTACTGTCTGTGCTTCAAAAACAAGAGGCCGCCAAAGTAAAGCGGCCTCTTATCATTATCTTTCTGTCCAGTCAAGGCGGCCCTGACATTCATAATTTCTAAAATTCACTGGCGGATTCGGAAAAAATCCAAAACCTTTTTACTGCCGGATTCGTCCAATGGATAGCTTTCTTTTATTTGCCCTTTTTCCATATGGACTACATACGAACATCCCGCCATCACCAACTCCGGATCATGCGTAATAACAAGAAGCGTTTTGCCCTGATCCGCGAGTGACTTCAAACTCCGCGCAACTTCCCGCATATGTTTGAGATCAAGCCCGCTGGTTGGTTCGTCAAACACAATGATCTCCCGGTTACTCACAATGGCAGACGCGATCGCTACCCGCTGTTTTTGCCCGCCGGAAAGAGAAAGCGGGTGCCTGTCTTTATATTCCAGCAGATCAAACTGTTTAAGGATTTTATCCACAACAGTTTCATCCTCGTTGTCAATGCTCAGAAGCACTTCATCCGTCACGCTTTCGGTAAATAGCTGATGGCTGGTATCCTGCATTACCATGTAGCAATGTTTGAGCCGGGCTTTCCAATCAAGGGTTTTCCCGTCAACCTGCAAAAGGCCACACTTCTTTTCCAGTCCGCAAATACAGCGGGCCAGAGTAGATTTTCCAGCGCCATTCAGACCGATAATGGCAATCGTTTCTCCAACAGGCAGTTCTGCACTCGGAATATGGAGGCTTTCCGGTTCCCGCTTTTTATACGCAAAGCAAAAATTTTGAAATTCCATATGTTTAGCTGTATGCGCCTGATACTGATTCGCAGGCTTCAACTTCGAGAGAGAAAACGGCCGCAGTCCCATTTCTTTTCGAGTGCCATCCGATAAGCTGTCAAATTCAGCAGGCGTGTATTCCCGTTCAATCTCCCCATCTTTTACATACAGCACACGATCTGCAAGATCGTGAAGGTAGTAGAGGCGGTGTTCTGCAATCAGAATTGTTTTGCCCTGCTTTTTCCAGAGGCTCAGGACCTGCCGCAGGTCATCAATAGCAGCCATATCCAAATTAGAAGATGGTTCGTCCAGGACCATAATTCCCGGCAGCAATACACTTGATGAAGCACAGGCTATTTTTTGCTTTTCGCCCCCGGACAGAGCAAACACGCTTCGCCCCATCAAATCTTCAATATGATAATCGGAAACTGTCCGGTCAATCCTTTTCAGGATATCCTCCTGAGGATAGCCTAAATTTTCACAGGCAAAGGCTAATTCACTATCCGTATCCACGTTGAAAAACTGACTTTTGGGATTCTGGAATACAGATCCCACCATAGCAGCCAAGTCATAAAGCGGCGTATCTGATACGCTTTTTCCGTCCAGAAGGACATCGCCCTCTAAATTGCCCTCGTAATAATGAGGCACCAGCCCGTTTACCAAACGGGTAATCGTTGTTTTCCCACAGCCGGATTCTCCCGTGAGTAAAACAAATTCCCCTGTGTTTATGGTGAGATTGACATTTCTAATCCCTCCGCCGCTGGATTCTTCACCATAAGAAAAAGAAACATTTTGAAAATCTATCATGGCAAAATCCCTCCTGCGGAAATTATCGGGGAAGCAATCGCCCAAAACACTACAAAGCAACAAAACAAGATCAGAACCACATCGGCAAAATTGAATTTAAGCTGGCAAATGTTTGTGCGTTTGACAGGAGCGCCGAGGCCACGGGTAATTGCCGCAGCGGAAAGTTCCTCACCGATTTTCACGGAGCAGGTAATCATCGGGATCAGCTTATACTCCAATATTTTTGAAGATTTTTTCCCTCCAAGTTTAATCCCACGCATTTTCATAGCGTCACTGATTGCTTCTGACTCCTGAAAGACAGTTGGAAAGAAGCGGAACATGACCGTTAAGGGGATCGTCACTTCTTTAGGCATATGGATTCTTTCCATGCCGGAAATCAATTCACTGACCGTTGTTGTTTTCACTGCATAGGCAGCAATCGCAACACTGGGAAGGATTCGGCAGAAGAATCCGGTTGTAAACAGAACGAGGAAATTCAATATCCCCGTAAGGTGCGGCAAAACATAAATTTGAACAGCATAAAAAGCAGAAAACACAGCAATATAGCCCACAGCTTTTGCACATTGTTTCGAGGTAAGCAGCAATATAGCCGGAACCGTACAAAGAACAAGGCGGATCAGCCCCATAGCTTCTCCGCCTGTTCCACCCATGACAAAAATGCTTATGATGAAGATGAGCAACAGTTTTGTACGCGGATCGAGCCGTAACCCTTGTTCTGTTTTTTTGCTGAGCAGAATTTCCCGCGCCATTATGCAATACCGGCACGCTGGAAGTGCTTTTTGCAAATAGCTTTCCCAATCACACCTCCGACAAGGCCAAACACAAAGCAGGCAACCAGCAGAATAGGCGCAATCCACATAGGCATATATGTATTAAGGGTAGCTGCATATTCAGCGCCGTATCCTTCAGTCAACATTACCATATAGCTTTCACGGTTCAGGAAAATGGGAGCAAAGTTGCCAAACACCCAGATGCTGAACACACCGCAGGAAAGAACTGTACTCTTTGCACTTTTGTAGTCCGCCTTTTTCAGGATCACGTCGGCCAACAGGCCGCCAACGAGACCAGTTACCATGGTAAGATAGCCGTTGCCGAAGAACACCATGATTAGGCCAATCAGGAAACCCATGATTGCAGTCATCCCGAATTTTTTAGCCTTTGTAACATACAGCATATAGGGGATGCCGCCAATCAAAGGGCACAGCACCGCCATCAGCGGAATAAAAATGGGGATGAAGCCAAGCATCGCCACCAGCATAACAATCACGACATAGATGACGGTGTAGATGCCGATAGTAATTAAATCTTTTCCCTCAAGCCGGGAACTTTTTTTCTGGGAACTCATACCAGTATCCTCCTTATCTCTGAGAAAATGAAAATGTGGTGTGGTTAGCTTCTTCTAACCACACCACATATAATAACAATTTGCACCCACGATTCCAACCCAAAACCAATTTTATTCTACCCAAAATCAGTATTTTTGCGTTTATCCAATCGTAGCTTCTGCTTTATAGTTTTTCGGATTCACTCCGTATTTCCTTTTGAACGCCGCTGCGAAATTGCTCGCTTTTGAATATCCCACCAGTATAGCCACCTGGCTGACATTCAAATTACTTTCTAACAGCAGGCTTGCCGCCTTTTCTAACCGCTGGTCGATGACATACGCATGAACCGATGTTCCGAACAGGGAGGAAAAGCCCTTCGTCAATTTTGAAGTGCTGATATTGACCTGCCGCGCCAATTCCTCGCAGCTCGGAGCCAGGGCAAGCTGGCTGTCAATAATTCGCTTTGCCTCTATGATGGAATCCCGGTCACTTCTGGAAATTGCAACGTAGGTTGACGCGAGAATACTCAGCTCCAGGACCTCGCTCAAATATACCGATAGCAGCTCAAAGACCTTGCTTTCCAGAAACAGGTATCCCAACCCGCCACGATATTGCGTGAAGTCTTGCAGCTCCGCAAAAATGTGTTCCATATAGGGCGTGATATTCACCTTTGATATGCCGTCCAATAATTTTTTCCGATAGACCTCGATCTCACCAGCCTCAAAGTAGTCATTCAGAATCTTATAGAAATAGGATAGAGGTATTTTCACATTTTTGAAAAGGAAATCGCTCTTTTTAGAATAGCACAGATATTCCATTTTCCCGTGGCCGCGATAAATACAGGATTCACCCTTTTGTATGCTGGCACTTTGCCGGTTGTCTGCAATATTCCAGGAAACACCGTCATTGAAGCAGAACAGCATTTGTATGTATTCTTCACTGCTCACTCCCTGCACGTTCATATCCGAAAAGTAATTCATTCTCCAGTCTGAAACAACTGCTCCCTGTTTCGTGACGATCTGCGAAATCTGACCGGTTCCCATGTCTGCCGGAATATCTATGGTGATCGTCTGCGGTGAATTAGAGAGCAGATCACGATAAAGATTATTCATGTATTGATTTGTCATGTATGAGCGCCCTCCTTATGGTTAGTCAATGCTAATCATAGTTTACAACACCAACCTGGAAAAGTCAATTTGTATTCCTTGTGTATACCGCAGAATCCATTTCACATCAAAACATCGTAGATACCACTTCAATGCTATTTCAAAAACGTAGTGGCAATTAATTTACGAATTATGCCTACTCATCGTACATTTTTATCCTTTTGCATTATTATTTCTTTGTTCTTATTATCATTTGCAGCATTATCTCTCAAATAATTTTCAAATGCATCTGCATTATACTGATACTCCTGCGGCTCAGCGACCATCGGTGAATATACAACCTCTGCTTCTACTCGCTCAGCTTCTGCCCTCTCCGGCTCTGTCTGTTCCTGTGCTTTCGCATTCTCCATATGCTTTTCCTTATCAAGCTGCACATTCATAGCCAGATTATCCAGCTTATCAATAGATGCATCCAAATGAAGTTCCATTGATACAAGCATCTTTTTCACTGCTTTCATCGGAGCAAGTACTGCCTTTGTAATGGGATGTTTCTGCTCTTTCTGAGAATAATCCACCTCCGGCTTGTCAGCAAAAGTGCGGAATGCATTGGCTACTGTCTGCCCTGCTTCACGAAATCCTTTTGCAAGAAGTGCTGTCTTTGCTATATCCTTATCTGTGGTCTTGATTGCACCTCTTACATTCTCTCGAATATCCAGAAATCTTTTCTTAATTCCTAAGAACTCAGATACCCTGTATAATGCAGCTCTTCCCTTTTCCTTTGCTTCTTCGACTATGCCCTTAGCAGTAGATTTGACCTGTTCTTTCACTTCTAATACCTGTGACTTTATCTGCTCACATCTGGTATTAAGTCGCTCCTGTGCTTCTGACAATGCCTTTTTTGCATTATTGACAAGTGTATCTTCCTGCATTTCTTTGATCTGGTTCTGCATGTTGGTGAGTTCTTCCGTCATGGAATCAATCTTTTTCTCCAGTCCGTCCACATAGCTGCATATCTCAAATACATCGTTTGCCTTCTCTTTCATGGCATTTTTCTTTAGTAATTCGAGAAGTTCCCTTATAACCTCCTCATTGGTAAGTGTTTTTCCTGCTTCCATATCCATTCTGTTTCCTCCATTCTGTAAATGGGGCAGCCTTGGCCGCCCCTGTACTCTGATTACTGATTATCGAAAGGGTGTTGCCTCTTTGTCCTTCTCTTTATCGGGATTGCCATGATGTTTCTCGGCACTCTCCCTCGCCTTTTCGTTGCTCTTATCCTTTGCTTTCTCATATTCCGAGATAATCTCATTATAGAGTTTTTCCCTGAAATCCTTTGTGACCGGATAGCAGACATCCTGATAGATTGGCTTGCCCTGCTCATCCACCTGCTTTGTCTTATAAGATGGCATTGATACAAAGATTTTCTCTTTACCCTGCACAATATTGATGTTATTTACGATGAAACTGTTTTCAAAATAAATGCGGGCAAGTCCTTTGATGTTACTGCCTTCCCTCTCATAAGGTGTCACAGTTACGGAAAACTCCGGCATTTCCTGTGTACGCTCCTGCTTCTGTGTCTCCTCTTTCTCCGGTTCCTTAATTCTTGCATAGGCATCAAGGATATTGGTATAGAGTTCCTCTCGAAACTCTGCTGTGATAGGATTGCACACATCCTTATAGATCACACCGTTGCTTTCATCACGCTCATTGGAGCGGTATCTTGGCATTGATACGAAAAGCTCTCCCTTATCCTTATTCTCAAGGATTGCAATATTGGTAATCTTAAATGAATCACCGAATACCACTGTTGCAAATCCTTTGATATTGCTGCCCTCTTTTGCCCTTACTTCGTTTACCTTAATTGAATACTTCATATGCTATTCCTCGCTTTCTTTTTGTTCTTTGTTTTGCTCCGGTATGATAAGCTCACACCAAAGCTGTTCTATCTGTTCACAAGACAATCTGCCAT
>OOAQ01002493.1_pt1 | contig 10892 bp, 7 predicted proteins | sample 1671051 | NCBI WGS metagenome assembly OOAQ01 (sample SAMN06348117, study PRJEB24527) | human gut metagenome | biome: human gut; feature: ankylosing spondylitis patient; material: feces | host: Homo sapiens | place: China | collected 2015-10
GGCTGCCGCAGAAACGACTCACCGCCGCGTGGCTGCGGCACGTGGCCGAGCAGGAGGGCTACACGCTCGCCGAGGTCGACTATATCTTCTGCTCGGCCGAGAGACTGCTCGAAATGAACCGTCAGTACCTCGGACACGACTACTTCACCGACGTCATCACCTTCGATTACAGCGACCGCCGCGGAACACGCACCGTCGCCGGCGACATCTTCATCGACGTGGAGACGGTGGCCGACAACGCCCGCATCTACGGTGCCACGACCTTGCAGGAGATGCGCCGCGTGGTGGTGCACGGACTGCTGCACCTCTGCGGACAGCGCGACAAGACGCCGCGCACCGAGCGGCAGATGCACCGCAAGGAGGACAAATACCTCCGATTCTGGGAGACCCTGCAAAAGTGACGCCGCCGACAGTCCGCGTGCTGCCCCGTCCGACGGGGCGACCTTTCGCACGGCCTGCGCGCGACATTCGCGATTCCGAACACGAAAACCGACAAGATATGACGCTCGACTACGATATTCTGGTCATCGGCGGCGGCCACAGCATCGGCGTGCCGATCGCTGTCTCGGCGGACCATTCGTTCATCGCTTCCAGCGCCACCATGACTATCCACCCGGTGCGGCTGACCGGCATGGTCATCGGCGTACCGGCGACCATGGAATATCTGGAGCGTATGCAGGATCGGGTGGTCGCCTTTGTCACCGCCAAGTCGCATATCAGCGAAGCCAAGTTCCGCGAATTGATGATGACCGTGGGCGAGCTGTCCCAGGATATCGGCACGGTCGTCGTCGGACCCAAAGCAGTGGAGTACGGCCTCATCGACAGTATCGGCAGCATCGGCGAAGCGCTGGCCAAATTGGAGGAGCTCATTGCCGAAAGGAAGGGACAGTGATGGACGTACTCTACACCTTGGCGCCCATTGCCACCGAAGAAAGCGAGCAGCCCATCCTCAAGGAGCTTACTTGCGGCGGCGTCACTGTCAGTGCCCGCAAATTAGCAGAAGGTCGCTATCAGATCGTGCAGGTGCTCAGCACACAGCCGGAGGATTTTCTGCGGATGGATGTAGCGCCAGGCACCATGATCAACTGTTGAATAGGGTAGTATAACAAAAGCCCCGACTGGCTAAGTCGGGGCTTTTGCTGTTTCAGAAGATATGCCGCCGGATCAGATAGGCGGTGGCTTGGCCGTAGAGGCCGTAGATCAAGGTGAAGACAGCCAGCGTGAGGGCGCCGTAGAGCGGGATCAAGCCTCGCTGCAGCATATAGGTGCCGAAGAGCTGCTGCCCGCCGAAAATAAGGACAAGCGTTACCAGCACAGGCAGCAGGAACGGGATCAGGAAGAAGGTGGCCAATTCTTGGCGCAGCAGTCGGCGCAGCCTCTGCGGTGAGACGCCCAGCTGCCGCAGGAGGCCGTAGCTTTTTTGATCATGCGTCAGCGCGCTCAATTGGGCAAAGGCCAAAATGGTGCAGGACAAGAGGATGAGCACGATGCTCAAATAAAGCCCGCAGAAGGAGAGCACCGTAAAGCCAGTGAGGGAATTGTTCAGACCCCAGGCTTTGACCGAGACATTCATGGTGACCTGTTGGGGCAGAGTGCGGCCGTCTTGCAGCTGGGGCTGCCAATTTCCGGCTGTGAGGAAGCGGCGGATCTCGCCCCTCAGCTCAGGATAGCCGCCGTCTGCTAACTGCAGGACCAAACGGAGCTTATCGCCGGGCAGTCGGCTGGCGATGTGGTCAGGCACGACGAGAACGTAACCTTTGGTCCCCGCCAGCTGATACTGCTCCATAGGTTCGGTATAGATGCGTGAATCAGGATCCTCCAGCCGTTCACCCGCCAAAACGATGGCCGACTGCTGGGCCAGGCTTTGACGGATGGCCTGCTCATAGTGCCAGGTATCGCAGTGCACCAGATAGTGGTCATCCGCCAAACTGACCGCCTCCAGGCCCAGGATGGCCCGCAGCTGATTATAATCGGACAATGCCAGCGCTTCGATGGCGTAGTCCTCAGCAGTATAGAGATAAAAAGACACGCTGTTGGTCACCGAACTGCGCTCGTTGACAAACGATACCAGCGGGTCGAGGCTTTCCTTGGTCAACGGTGCGTCCAGCGCTATTCCCGCGTCGTAGGGATAATACGCCTCCATATTGGCCCGGTAGCCTGCGCCCATCGTCAGCCCGATGAAAAGAGCAGTCAGCGAACAGGTGAAGAGCAGTGCAGTGACGGCCATCAGCCGGCCATTGTCGTGGAGACGGCGGCGCAGTTGGCCGAGATAGAAAAGGGTCTCTCCTTGGTAGCATAGGCGCTTATTTTTGAGCACGCCCGTCAGCAGAAGCAGCGGCACCTGACGATAGAGACCATATATGCCGGAGAGCATGGCGGCAGCGGCAGCAGCCAGATAGAGCCAGGCGCTGTTGGTCTGTTCATAGAGCCCGCGGTGCAGCAGCCCGAAGCCCAGCCCCAAGGCGCCGACAGCAAGCACTGTCCATAGATGCTGCTGCCAAGGTCGGAGCGCAGGCAGCGCGTCATTTTTGCGGCTGTCATAAAGCAGCGTGACGATCTGCTGCCGGCGAAGGATCAAGGCAGAACGCAGCAGTCCCGTGCCGTGCATCAGCACGAAAAGGAGCAGCGTGATCGCCAGCGCCTGGCCGGAAAACGTCAGCTGATACACATGCGGCGTCTGAAAAATGTGGTTGACGAGCTGAGTGAAGATGCCCGCCAGTCCGACGCCCAGCAGCGTGCCCGCTCCAAAGGCCGCTAGTCCCAGCAAGCCGTTTTCCAGTACGAAAAGGAGCGCCAGCGTCCGGGGCGTCATGCCCAAGAGCGTATAGAGGGCGAATTCTTTTTTGCGCTGATCGAGCATGAAGCGCACAGCGTAGCTGACCACAAAGGAAGAGACCAGCGCCACTACGACAGAGAGTGCAGCCGTGCCTGCGGTGAGCATGGTCATGTTTTCCGCAAGGGCATGGATATCCGGCGACAGCCCCAGCGCTAAAAAGGCGTACATCAGCGCGGCGGTCATGGTCAGAGTCGCCATGTAGATCAGATGATCCTTAGCCGAGCGCCTCATATTGCGCAGAGCCAGTTTGAGATAAAGCATCTCTTCGCCTCCTTACAGCCGATCAGCGGCCAGTGACCGCTTGAAGAGCAGCCAGGTCGTGACGAAATAACAGATGAGCAATAGGGTCAGGATGCCCAAGATCCCCAGCAGCTGCCCCAGGAGATTGGCCAAGCCGATATAAGCCGCGATCTGTGCGGAGATGGTCTGCAAAAAATAGACGATGGCGATCAAAGAGATCAGTACCGCCAAACCGATCGGCAGACCAAACCACACCGCCAGCTGCTTGAAGATCAATTGGTCGATGGTCTTTTCGTCAACGCCTAATTCGCGCAGGACGCTGAAACGGTAGCGGTGCTGGCCGGCATCCAGCAGCTGCTGGTGAGTGCCCTGCTCGGCGATCCGGCCGTCCTGCAGTACCAGGATGCGGTCCGCCGTGCGCACTGTGGCCAGACGGTGGGCGATGAGGAAACAGGTGCGCCCCCTCCGCAGCCGCTCCAGGGCGGCGCTGATCTGCTCCTCGGTCTCCGGGTCCACGTCCGAGGTGGCCTCGTCCAAGATCACGATGTCCGCATTGGAGAGGAAGCAGCGGGCAAGGGCCAGCAGCTGCCGCTGGCCCTTGGAGAGGCCGGCGCCGCTGTCAGTGAGTGCGGTATCATATCCATCCGGCAGGGAGGAGAGAAAGGAATGGATACAGGCTGCCTTGGCGGCGGCCTCGATCTGGGCGCGGGTGGCGCCCGGCACGCCGTAGGCGATGTTTTCCGCGATGGTGCCGCCGCACAGCCAGCCGTCCTGCAAGACGATGGCCAAGCGGCGCCGGAGGCCGTCCCGGGTGTACTGCTGGATGGGCAGCCCGTCAATGGTGATGGAGCCCTTCTGGGGCGTATAGAACCGCAGCAGGAGGGAGACCAGGGTGGTCTTGCCGGCCCCGGTGGGCCCCACCACAGCCACCATGCTGCCGGCGGGGATGTCCGCGCTGAAGTCCCGCAGCACCGGGTGGGCGGGGTCATAGCCGAAGTCCACATGGCGGAAGGAGATGGCGCCGGAGAGCTTGCATGGCTCCCGGGCGCCCGGCAAGTCGCCATCCTCTGCCGGCTGGTCCAGCAGATCCAGAACCCGCTCCGCCGCGGCCACGGAGGCCTGCAGGTCGCTGAGGAGCTCCGCCGTCTCCCGGATAGGACCGGAGAATTTGCGGGAGTACAGCACAAAGGAGGACAGCGCCCCCAGGGACAGTCCGCCGCCTAAGTACAGCAGGGCACCAAAGACACTGACCGCCGCCAGGGAGAGGTTGTTGATGAAGTTGACGGAGGGCCCCAGGGCCGTGCTGGCGCAGTCGGCCTTGTAGTACGTCTCGGAGGCGGCGTCGTTTTTCTCGGCGAACTGCCGAAGATCTGCCGCCTCGACGCCGTAGACCCGAATGGCCCGCTGGCAGCTGACCCGCTCCTCCGCAAAGCTATTCAAGGCCCCCAGCTCCTGGGAGCGGCGGCGGAACAGGGGGTGGATATGCTTCATCTGGAGCCGCGTCAGCAGGACGGAGAGCGGCACGGTCAGGAAAAACACGCCGGAGAGCAGGGGGGAGAGCATCAGCAGCATCACAAAGGAGCCAATGACCGTCAGCAGGCTGGTGCCGATCTGGAGCAGATCAGTGGACAGGGCGGCGTTGACCGTGTCCACATCATAGCAGACCCGGCTGATCAGATCCCCCGCCGGGTGGGTGTCAAAATACCGGACCGGTAGCTGAGTGATTTGCTGAAAAGCTGCCTTCCGCAATGTGTAGGATACGGTCTGCCCCACCCGCACCAGGGCGGCGGAGGCGCCGTAGCTGCAAACAGCGGACAGGACAGCGGCTCCGAGACCTGCGGCACAGCACCGCAGCACCGCGGTCAGGTCCGCAGCCCCCGGCCCAGTCCCGATGGCCTCCACCGCCCAGCCCGCCACGAGAGGCACCAGCAGCGCCAGCAGACCGGACAGAGCGGCCAGCGCCGCAGCCCCTGCTAGGGACGGCGCCTGGGGCCGCAGGAACCGGCCCATCCGGCGAAACAGATGTCGTTTCATCCGACATCACCTCCCATCTGGAGCTTGGCCATGCGCTGATAGCGCCGGCAGGAGGCCATCAGCGCGTCATGGCAGCCCTGGGCGTCGATGCGGCCGTTTTCCAGGACCAGAATGCAGTCCGCTTCACGCACGGCGGACACCCGCTCGGAGATTATCACCAGGGTAGTGCAGGGGAAATCCCGCCGCAGCGCCTGCCGCAGCGCGGCGGCTGTGGAGTAATCCAGGGCGCTGTCGGCATTGTCCAGTATCAGGATCTCCGGCCGGTCCGCCAGGGCCCGGGCGATCAGCAGCCGCTGGCGCTGGCCGCCGGAGAGGTTGGCGCCGCCCAGGTCCAGCGGGGTGTCCAGACCCTGAGGCAGCTGGGAGATAAAGGGCCACGCCTGGGCCGTCCGGGCGGCGGCTCCCACCGCTGGCCGTGGGAGATTTCGCAGGAAGGAGATGTTTTCATAGACGGTGCCGCGGATCAGGTCGTCGCTTTGAAAGACCACGCCGAAGCGGCTCTGGAGTGCCCGGCGATCCTGGGCTTTTACATCCATGCCGCCCACCCAGACCACGCCCCGGTCTGCGTCATACAGCCGCAGCAGCAGGGCGGTCAGTGTGCTCTTGCCGCTGCCGGTGGGCCCCAGGATTCCCAGCATCCCGCCTTGGCGCAGGAGGAAGGACGCCTCCTCCACATCCGGCTTGGCACCCTGATAGGAGAATGTGACGCGGTCCATGCCCAGAAAACCGCCGCCAGCAGGCAGGGGAGCTGTTTGCCGCTGCTGCTCCGGGGCCAGCAGGACCTCCTGGATCCGGCGGGCGGATGCGGCGCCCTTGCTGACCTTCACGAACACCTTGGAAAGCCCCAGTGTGGCGCTTTGGATCAGAGTGAAGTAGGTCATAAAGGCGACGATCTGCCCCGGGGGCATCAGTCCCGCGTTGACCCGCAGGGCCCCCACCAGGACTACCAGGATGAGCCCGGCGTTCAGCAGCAGATCGGTTATGGGGTTTGCCAGCGCCATGACCTGCCCGGCCTGCGCCTCTGCCTGCCGCTGGGCCTGGTTGGCTGTGTCAAAGCGATCCCGCTCCCTGACCTGACAGGCGAGGGCCTTTACCACCCGCACCCCGGCGGCGTTCTCCCGTAGGATGCGCACCACCGTGTCCACAGCCGCCTGAGCTCTGGTGTAGTGGGGGATCCCCCGCCGGGTCACCAGCGTAATGGTGAGAAAGGTGAGAAGGCTCACCGCCAGCTGCACCAGCGCCAGAGAGGGCTCCAGCAGAAAGGTCAGTATCAATCCGCCCAACACCAGCATGGGGGCCCGGATGCCGCCCCGCTGGACCTTGTCAAACATCTGGTGGACATTGTAGGTGTCATTGGTGAGGCGGGACACCAGGGAGGAGGGTGAGAATTGGTCTGCCTGGGTGCAGGAGAGTCCCTGGATCCGGCGGTAGAGATCCTGGCGCAGTACCCGGGTCATCTCCATGGAGACCCAGGCGGCCATCCGGTTGGCGGTAATATTGCAGCCCACCGCCCCAAGAGCCAGCAGCGACATCCAGCCGCCGGTCCGCCAGATGGCGGCAGTGTCGCCGGCGGGCACCAGCTCATCGATGACTTCTGCCAGCAGGAGGGGGAGGATCAGCTCCAGGACCGCTGCGGTGAATTTGATGGCGGCACCGGCGGCGACCCGCCCGGCATGGGGGCGCAGATAGCCCAACACGGTTTTCATAGCGCACCTCTTTTCCAATGTGCAGACAATCTCGCAGCACGCCCTTGGCGGCTGTATCACAAATACAGGGCCCGCGCGGAATGAGGAGCGCATCCCGCGCGGGCCGAGCGTCGGCGCTCATGAATACCAGGCGCCCAGGCCGTCTGTCAGGGCATCGTATGCCCGCTTTACCTTGTCGTAATTCTTGTCCCGGTCCAGGACCACGCCCCGGCCAACGCCGTCCACGATCCGCCCCAGCCCGATCTGGTCCAGGCGGCTGTCCAGCTCCGCCAGCAGCGCGGGGGCGGAGCCGGGTTCGGTGGAGCGGCCGTCGAAGATGATGTGGAAGTAGACCTCCTCCAGGCCCTGCTTCTTGGCCATCTCACAGATGGCCAGGGGATAGTCGATGCACCCGTGGGAGGACTTATGGGTGAGGTAGGCCAGCAGATGCAGGGAGGCATGGTTCCGTCTGGCATGCTCGATGGCCTCCAGAAAGACCGGATTGCGGGCGAAGGAGCCGTCCTGCACCGCCGCGTCCAGCCGCACGTCGTCCTGCATGACGCACCGGCCGGCCCCCAGATTGGAGTGTCCGGCCTCGGAGTTGCCGGCCTTGCCGGCCCCCAGGCCCACAAATTCACGGGAGGCCTGCAGGCGGCACCAGGAGCGATTTTCCAAAAGGGCGTCCCAGTAGGGGGTGTGGGCCAGGTGGATGGCGTCGCCCTCATCGCCGGCGCCCAGGCCCCAGCCGTCGCAGATGATGAGGAGCATCCTCCGCCCCCGGCTCCAGGCGTGTCCCTCCGCCAGGGAGCGGCCGGTCATCTCCAGGGGCTGAGGAAGGCCCATGACGTCTAATATTGTGGGAGCCACGTCGCAGAGGGCACCGTCCCGCAGGGAGATGGGGTCCTCCTGACGGGAGTCTATCAGAATAAAGGGCACCAGATTGGTGGTGTGGGAGCCGTCCGGCTTCCCGGCAACGGTGTACAGCTTTTCGATATTGCCGTGGTCCGCAGTGATGGCCACCACGTAGTCCTGGGCCAGGGCAGCATCCACCACCTGCTCCAGGGCCCGGCTGACGTAACCGCAGGCATCCAGCTTGGCGGCGGTGTTCTGGGTGTGGCCGATGACATCACCGTTGGCGAAGTTGGTGACGATGAAGTCGTATTTCCCCAGGGCGCCCGCCACAGTCCGGGCCACCTCCGGCAGGGAGAGCTCCGGCTTCTGGTCAAAGTCGATGCCTTTGGGAGAGGGGACGCACACATCCTCTTCACCGGGGAAGGAGGTGTTTTCCCCGCCGTTGAAGAAAAAGGTCACATGGGCGAACTTCTCGGACTCCGCGCAGTGGAACTGGGTTTTTCCGGCCTCGGAGAGGACCTGGGCCAAAGGTTTTACCACGTGTTCCGGCGCAAAGGCGATGGGCAGATGCTTGAACTTGTCGTGATACAGTGTCAGGATAGCGAAGTACAGATCCTTCAGCTTCCGGCGCTCCACGGCCCGGAAGTCGTCCGCCGTGAACAGTTCCGTCAGCTCGATCTCCCGCTCACCCCGGCGGCAGCAGAACACCACCGCGTCGTGATCCCGGATGCGGCCGACGGGAACGCCGCGCTCAGTCAGCACCATGGGCTCCAGATGATAGTCGTCCTGCCCTGCGGCATAGGCATGCCGGACGGCCTCTGCCAGCTGGGCACCGCCGTGATTGGATACAGACATCAAAAGACCTCCCCTATGTTTCAGGCCGCCATTCACAGTGGGCAGGAGAGCTTCTGTAAACGGACAGCTGAAGAATGTAAACGTTTGCGGTTTTCTTGATTTTATTTTAGGATATCCGTCTGTCATTTGTCAAGTCGGCGCCCGCCAAAGAATCTTCGGCAGATTTGGAGAAATTACTATAATGATAATTTTTTCGGAGATATTGACAAGTTTGATATAATTCTATATGCTGTTCAATAAGAAAAGTGAAATTGACGATTTGTTTGATTTTAACGGCGTCAAAATGAAAACGTTTACGCAATGGAACCGGCTCAGGCGTGGACCGATGGAAAGGACAGAGATCATGAAGAACGTGACACTGAAGGATGTGGCCAAGGCCGCCGGTGTCTCTTATGCAACGGTATCCCGGGCTCTGTCGGGGAGTAACCAGATCGGAAAGAGCACGCGGGAGCGGATTGTCCGCCTGTGCGACGAGATGGGGTACACGGGGAACTACGTGGCCCGCTCCATGGTGATGAAAAAGACGTATCTGCTGGGACTGGTGGTGCCGGCCATTGAAAATGAGTTCATGTCCCAGCTGGCCTATTATGTGGAGATGAGCGCCCGGGCCAGGGGCTACAACATTATGCTGTGCAACTCAGAGCCGGATTTGAAACAGGAGGAGATGGTGGTCAAACTGCTGCTGGGCCGCCGGGTGGACGGGATTTTGATCGTCCCCCAGTCCCCGGCCACCTATGAGAAGATCGCCCCGCTGCTGGAGCAGATCCCTGCGGTGTTTCTCAGCGAGAATCTGCGGGATCAGCCCCAGAGCTACGTATCTGTGGACAACAGCCGAGGCGCCTATCTGGGGGTGGAGTATCTCTACGGACTGGGACACCGGGAGATCCTGTACTTCGGTTGCCGGAACTCCACTACCCATCAGCTCCGGGCGGAGGGCTATCTGCGGGCCTGCCGGCAATTCGGGCTGGAACCCAGGCTCCATCACAGCGACTTTGCCCGGTCCTCCATCGAGAATGGATATCAGATGGTCAAGGAGCTGTTTGCAAAGCCCATCGACTATACAGCGATCTTTGCCTCTACGGACTCCAACGCACTGGGCATCCTGAAGGCGGCTGACGAGCTCCATATCCGCATCCCGGGGGATCTGTCCCTCATCGGATTTGACAACATCCCCTCCACTGCGCTGCCGCGCATCGACCTTACCACCATTGAGCAGCCGAAAAAGGAAATGGCCGTCCAGGCGGTGGATATGCTGCTGGACAAGATCGAAAAGGGGACCCAGGGTTATGTGCACCAGATTTTGATGCCCAGCCTGGTCCAGCGGGGGACCTGCCGTTCTCTGACATGATGGCAGAGCGTTTTTTCAATTTGAAGAGTGACAGAAAAAACACCGTTCCTGGCGGTGTTTTCTCTTGCGGCCGAGGTGCGGGTGAAAAGAAAATGGACTGCAGCAACTCCAGAGCTTCACAATAATATCTAGCAGGATATCCGCGCTGGTGGCATCCCTCTTGTCCAAAGCGTGATTCATATGGCTGTAGCTCTCCCGGTATTTCAGAATTTTCCAGACCAGCCCAGGAGAAGTGCTCTGCAATGGACTGGTGGAACTGGATATTCAGCGTGTTTTTCAGCTTCTTGACCCAGGTGGCCTCTTTGTAGACGCTGGCCTTGGTTCACCATACTTTCCATGCAGATCAGCAGGCTATCGGCCATCTCCGGAAGGAGGCATCCATCGAGGGCGCCAGTATGGCTCTTTCTCATAGGTTTGAAGTTCCCCGAGGAAAGGGCTTTCCATTGTTTTATGCGCCTTGGTTTTTGAGGGGCGGCTTTTTCCATGTCTGTGCGCTACGGTCATCCTTGGCGCTGGAAATTTCAGAGATTTGGTCTGGTTAGTGTAAAATTTTTGTTGGCAAAAGAAAAAGGGAAACGGCGAAAACACAGCTTCCCTTGGGACTCCAAAATCAGTAGAATTGTGAAGCGACAAAACACACCTGCTGCAAAGGTGCCTCAAGGCAGCTGTCTGTCTGCTGGATAATGGAGACATTAAAAAAATGTCTCAAAAATCAAAAAAAGGATTGACAAAAGCTGCGGCGTAAAGTATAATCCTTATTGTTCTGTGCGGCGGATGCGTTGTCCCAAAGGATGACAGCATCAAGAAAACGTCAGAATTGTGAAGAGCGAACTGCTATGGATTGGTAAGTGTTTGGGGCAGTAGAGGAACGTTGCTCTTTGTAGCCATCCCAAAACCGCATGCCGAGGGTTCGAATTCTTCTGCTCCTGCCATTGGAATCTTTAGAAGGCAGGATGTATTTGCTTATAATAGGACGAGCCTACAAAATGGCCCGGTAGTTCAGTTGGTTAGAACGCTAGCCTGTCACGCTAGAGGTCGACGG
>OOAQ01002507.1_pt1 | contig 10821 bp, 7 predicted proteins | sample 1671051 | NCBI WGS metagenome assembly OOAQ01 (sample SAMN06348117, study PRJEB24527) | human gut metagenome | biome: human gut; feature: ankylosing spondylitis patient; material: feces | host: Homo sapiens | place: China | collected 2015-10
AAAATAATTTTCTAATCATTCTTATTATAGGATTAATAGTTTCTGCAAATAGCTATTCTCAGAAAATACTGCATCTTGAAAATGACTTGGTATCAGCTGATTTTAATTCAGAAAATGGTGCATTGATCAGTTATAGAAACAAACTTACCGGATGGGATGTCATAAAGAGGAGTGAACTGGGACAATCTTTTCAGATGCTGATCCCATTGCCGGAAAGAAGATACAACAATGCTTATGGAATTAATCAGAAAGCTCCGGTCGTTGAACAAAAGACTAATGCCTTAACTTTCACTTGGAAGGGAATTGTTTCAGATCATCTAAAAGAACTCCTTCCAATTACGTTTACAGGGAAAGTCGAACTGAATGACAAAGGTCTTATATTCTCGGGTATTGTGGAGAACAATTCACAGTATGATGTGGAGTATGTTTGTTGGCCCTATTTCGGTGAATTGTCCGTTTCGGATAAAGAAGATAAATTGCTCTGGCAGACTTTACATTATGGACAGGATGCTCAATATGAAATGTATCCTTATTTTTCCACTCACTTGGCTAACCATGGGGTAGATTATCCGACTCAGCAGGGCTGGCTGCCTGAAGAAGCATTTATTTTGATACGTAATTCGAAAGAAGGTTTCTCGGTAATTTGCGATGATCACATTCCGACACAATTGGTACAATGTGTTTTTGAACTTGTACCGGGAACAACCAATGGTAATATCTGGTATGGATTGATGCCCAAAGAGGATAATATTGATGGACAAGCGGTACGTGTAGTGTTTAAAGCCAATCACATAACTTATACGCATCCGGGTGAAAAGACAATATTGACTTCTGTCATGTTGAAGCCTTATAAAGGAAGTTGGCATACTGGTGTGGAGCATTATAAAGAGTGGCGTAAAACGTGGCATAAAAGTCCTGAGTATCCTGATTGGCTGAAGAATGTCCATTCATGGATACAAATACAAATCAATAGCGCAGAAGATTATCTCAATTTTAAATATTCCGATCTGGTGACTTATGCAAAAGAGTGCAAACAATATGGAGTAAAAGCCATACAATTAACCGGATGGAATATCGGTGGTCAGGATAGAAATAATCCTTCGCATGATACTGACCCTCGGTTGGGGACTTTTGAAGAGCTGAAGGCTGCCATTGCCGAATGTGAGAAAATGGGAGTTAAGATTATACTTTTCAATAAGTTTACCTGGGCAGATATCTCTTCTGACTGGTATAGAAATGACTTGAAGAATTATGCTGTTATCGATCCTTATGGTGATCCATATCAACATCATGGATATCAATACCATACTTATACCCAATTGCTCAATATCAATACACGCAGATTTGCTCCAATGTGTCATCTCTCGGTCAACTGGCGTAAGATTGCTGATAAGGAGTTTACTAAAAGCCTTGATCTGGGAGCTTCCGGGATTTTATACGATGAAAACCAACATCATGGGGGAGCACAAATGTGTTTTGCTACCAATCATGGACACAAAGTTCCTGCATATATTTTTGAAGGAGATGATAAGTTGGCTCGTGGATTTACGGATATCTATAAATCGCGTAACAAGGATTTTATCTTATTTGGAGAAGGAAATTATGATTTTCAGACGCAATATTATCATGGAACATATTTTAGGACTTATATCACGACAATTCCTCTGCACAGGTACATAGATGCTGATATGCCTATCATGGTAGCTATTCCGGGACATGTGGCACGGCATGAATTAAATATGTGTTTGAAAAATAAATATATCATAAGTTATGAGCCTCGATTCTTTAAAGGCTGGCCTCATGAGGCTCCTAATGTCTTTGCTTATGGTAAGCAGATTGATGATCTGCGCAGGAAATATAAAGATTTTCTTTGGGATGGCATTTATAAGGATGTATTGGGTGCCACGGTTAACGGAGAAAATATCTTGTATTCGGTTTTTGAAAGGAAAACAGATAATAAACGGGCTGTGGTGGTAATGAATTACAGTGAGACTGATGCTTCGAATATCAACGTATTGTTAGATGGGGGAGGTAAAGTTAAATATGCGACTCCTGAAAATACTTCAATAATGAATTGTGATGGTTCTTATGTTTTACAACCCCGATCGGCTGTCGTATTCTTTGAGCAATAATAATTTGAAAATGATTTGTATGAAAAGAGTTAGCATATTATTGGTATGTATATGGGTTACATCTTTCATGGATGCACAGAGCGATTTTCCTGTTTATCAAGATGACTCGAAACCTATGGAAGAGCGCATTGAAGATGCACTGCACCGAATGACTTTAGAAGAAAAGGTAGCCATGTGCCATGCGCAGTCTAAGTTTAGTTCTGCGGGAGTGCCTCGCCTGGGGATTCCTGATAACTGGGCAACCGATGGTCCGCATGGCATACGTGCCGAAGGGCTTTGGGATAAATGGGATCAGGCCGAATGGACAAATGATTCGTGTATTGCATTTCCGGCATTGACATGTCTGGCCGCTACATGGAATCCTGAGATGTCATTGCTTTATGGAAAATCGATAGGGGAGGAAGCTCGTTACCGTAATAAGAATATATTGTTGGGACCTGGTGTAAATATCTACCGTACACCGCTAAATGGTCGTAACTTCGAATATATGGGCGAAGATCCTTTACTTGCTTCACGAATGGTTGTTCCTTATGTCCGGGGAGTACAGGAGAATGGAGTTGCCGCTTGTGTAAAGCACTTTGCATTGAATAATCAGGAGATAAACCGTCATTCGGTAAACGTCAATGTAAGTGATCGTGCTCTGTATGAAATCTATTTGCCGGCATTCAAGGCGGCCGTGCAGGAAGGACAAGCATGGGCAGTTATGGGAGCTTATAATTTGTACAAAGGACAACATTGCTGTCATAATCAATACTTGCTGAATGATATTTTGCGTAGGGAATGGGGATTTGATGGCGTGGTTATTTCTGACTGGGGAGGTACGTATGATACCAAACAGGCTGCTTATAATGGTTTGGATATGGAGTTCGGAACAGGAACGAATGGTTTGACCACAGGTGTTGTCAATGCCTACGATGATTATTTTTTATCCAAACCTTTTCTGCGAATGTTGCAGGCTGGTGAAATTGATGAGAAAATCGTAGACGATAAAGTCCGTAATATTCTGCGCATGGTGTTTCGTACCAATATGAATAAACATCGCCCCTGGGGATCGTTTGGTACAGCGGAGCACGCACTGACAGGAAGGCAGATTGCTCAAGAAGGCATTGTTCTTTTACAGAATAAAAGGAGTCTGCTCCCGATCGACTTGAATGGAGTAGGAAAGATACTTGTGGTAGGAGAGAATGCATTGAAAATGATGACTGTTGGCGGTGGTAGTTCTTCTCTAAAGGCGAAGTATGAGATTTCTCCTTTAGACGGATTGAGAAAGCGCGTGGGTAACCAGGCAGAAGTCGTATATACCCCTGGTTATATAAGCAGAAGTTCCGGTAACAATAATGAGGTTACGGCAGAAGCCATTGAACTGGCTAAAGATGCTGATCTGGTTGTTTTTATAGGTGGACTCAATAAAGATGACTTTCAGGATTGTGAAGACTCTGATCGTAAAAATCTGAGTTTACCGTATGGGCAAGATCAGGTCATAGAAGAGTTGAGTAAAGTAAACAAGAATATTGTTGTCGTTATTATATCTGGAAATGCAGTTGCTATGCCGTGGATAGATAAGGTTCCTGCTGTTGTGCAAGGATGGTATCTTGGAACGGAAGCTGGAAATGCGTTGGCTTCCATACTGGTTGGTGACGTAAATCCTTCCGGTAAATTACCGATGACTTATGGTGTGAACCTTAATGATTATGGTTCGCATGCTTTGGGTGAATATCCCGGTGGAAAAGAAGAAACCTATCATGAAGGAATCTTTGTTGGTTATCGTTGGTTCGAAAAGCAGAAGATAAGACCATTATTCCCCTTCGGGCATGGTTTAAGTTATACTACTTTTAGTTATGGAAAAGCATCTGCTTCGAGTAAAGTGATAACAGGGAGTGATGAATTGAATGTCAGTCTCCCTGTCCGGAATACCGGGAGTCGTGAAGGCAAAGAAGTTGTCCAGTTATATGTGAGAGATGTAAAATCCTCGGTCGAACGTCCCTACAAGGAATTAAAAGCATTCCGGAAAATACATTTGAAAGCGGGTGAGGAAAAGCATGTGGACTTTACCGTTACTGTTGATGATTTAAAGTATTTCGATGAGGAGAAACATGATTGGATCGCAGAACCGGGACGATTTGAGATTCTTATAGGTTCTTCTTCTGCTGACATACGTTCTATTGTTGGCTTTGAATTGAAACAGCAGTGATATTAATAAATTGTACACAGGAAATTAAAAAGAAACTTCAAATCAGATTATGATGAATCATTTAAGTAAACTTTCCTTGTTATTTATTCCGACAAGCTTACTATGTAGTTGCCAATCGGATAAAAAGAATGAAAAAGCAGATTGTGCTAACATTGTATATATCATGACGGACGATCATGCTTATCAAACAATCAGTGCCTATGGTGGCCCGATATCTAAATTAGCTCCAACTCCCAATATCGACAGACTTGCAAAAGGAGGAATTCTTTTTAGAAATGCTTTTGTTGAAAACTCTCTGTCTACTCCAAGTAGAGCGTGTTTAATGACAGGTTTATATAGCCATCAGAATGGGCAAAGACAATTGGGTGAAGGCATAGATTCAACAAAGACTTTCTTTACGGAACTCCTTCAGCAAAATAATTATCAGACTGCTATCGTTGGGAAATGGCATATGCAATGTGAACCTAAAGGTTTTGATTATTTTTCTATCGTTTATGACCAAGGCGATTATTACAATCCTGGATTCAGGACTAAGGAAAGTAATGGTGAATATATTCAGGAAACTGGTTATGCTACGAATTTGATTACGACTAAATCAATTCAATTTATCGAGAACAGGGAAAAAGATAAGCCATTCTGTTTGCTGATACATCACAAAGCACCCCACCGCAATGGGATGCCGGATGAGAAATATTATGACTTATATGAAGATGTGCAATTCCCAAAACCATCTACATTCGATGATGATTATCGTACCCGTTGCTCTCCTGCCCATACACAGGAAATGAGAATTGACAGAGATTTGAATCTGGTTTATGACCTTAAAGTAAACGAATTGCGAGATACCCCTCCTTATAATGATGAATGGAGTCTTTATGGAATTGATAAGGAATTTAATTTGATGAATTCCAGGCAGTTGGAGAAGTGGCATGCTGCATATCATCCCAAGAATGAAAAGTTTGTAAAAGAGATGAAGAGTATGACGGATGCTGAGTTGACAGATTGGAAATATCAGCGTTATCTGAGAGACTATCTAAGATGTATAAAGTCTATTGACGATGAAGTCGGGAGGGTTATTGAATGTCTTGAAAAAGAAGGATTGATGGATAATACAATTATTGTCTACGCGTCTGATCAAGGCTTTTATATGGGCGAACACGGTTGGTTTGATAAACGTTTCATGTATGAAGAATCATTGCGAACACCGCTCATAATGTACTATCCAAAGGCTATTAAGCCGGGAACCGAGTGTACGGCAATGGTACAAAATATAGATTATGCTCCGACATTTCTTTCACTGGCTGGAATATCTAAGCCTGAAGAAATGAGTGGGACTTCATTAGAACCATTGTTTCAGGGAGAAAAGCCGGAAACATGGCGTACTGATTTATATTATCATTACTATGACTATCCTGCTTATCACCAGGTAAATAGGCATGATGGAGTCAGGACGGAACGATATAAACTAATACATTTCTATGATAAGGATGATCAAGGCAATTATCGTTTGAACTGCAATGAACTATATGATCTTGAGGCCGATCCGCATGAGTTAAATAATCTGTATGGTAATCCTGAGTATAATAAAATAGCGGAAGATTTACAGACCAGGTTAGATGGTTATCGCCAAAGATTAAAAGTTGATGAGTATTAATAGGTAAAAAGATTTGTAAAATTAGGGGATTTGATTGAAGAGTGTGTCAAAAGTCTTTTGACACACTCTTTATATGATGTTGGAGAGTATTAGCCGGGTCAGATGATTTCTATCCCCTGTTCCCTACAAAGCTGTAGCCCTACATCTTTCAGTTTGAATTTCTGTATCTTACCGCTGCCCGTCATAGGGAATTCGTCAATAAAGAATACATATTTCGGTATCTTGTAACGTGAAATTTTACCGGTACAGAAGTCACGTACATCTGATTCGTGTATATCCGCTCCTTCCTTCAATATAATGAAAGCACCTACTTCTTCGCCATATTTCTTCGATGGAATGCCTGCCACTTGCACATCCTTCACACCTTCTAGTTTGTAAAGGAACTCTTCAATCTCTCGCGGATAGATATTTTCGCCACCACGGATAATCATATCTTTGATGCGTCCGGTGATGCGGTAATTGCCGTCTTCATCTTTCACGCCAAGGTCACCGGAGTGAAGGAAACCGTTCTTGTCGATTACTTCGGCTGTAGCTTGCGGATTCTTATAGTAACCCTTCATGTTGTTATAGCCCCGGTTGCACATTTCGCCTTGCACGCCCACCGGACATTCTTCTCCGGTTTCGGGATCAATCACCATGACTTCTGTGTGTTCGAAATCGTGTCCTACGGTATTGCAACGAACATCAAACGGGTCGTCAATGCGTGAAGCTGTCATGCCCGGCGATGTTTCTGTCAGACCATACACACTCGTAACTTTCATATACATCTTTTCTTCCACCTGCTTCATCAATTCCACCGGACAGAGTGAGCCGGCCATGATGCCGGTGCGCAGGCTGGACATGTCGAACATATCGAACATCGGATGGTGCAACTCGGCAATGAACATCGTGGGTACACCGTACAGAGCCGTGCAACGTTCCTTATGTATAGAGGCGAGAACTACCAGTGGGTTGAAGCGTTCCACCATTACTTCCGTACAGCCATGTGTCAGACAGTTCATGGTGGCAAGTACTACACCGAAGCAGTGGAAGAGGGGGACACAAACGCATAACTTATCGTCGCTGGTGAACTTCATGTGTTCTCCTGTCAGATAGCCGTTGTTAGCTATGTTATAGTGGGTGAGCATAACACCTTTCGGGAATCCGGTGGTGCCGGATGTGTATTGCATATTCACTACATCATGACAGGTTACCTGACTTTTTAGATTATTCAGACATTCGTCTTCCACATTGTTACCCAATAAGAGGATTTCGGCTGTATTGTACATACCGCGATGTTTCTCCTGGCCTACATAAACAACGTTGCGCATGTGCGGGAAACGTTGGCTCTTCAGATGTCCGCGTTCGCAGGTTTTCAGTTCCGGCAGCATGGTGTAAGTCATTTGCACGAAGTCGCTGTCTTTTTCACCATTCACAATGCAAAGGGTGTGCATATCTGAGTTTTCGCACAAGTATTCCAGTTCTGCCTGTTTATAGTTGGTGTTTACGGTGACATAGACGGCACCTATTTTGGCGCAGGCATACAGAAGAGTAAGCCAGTCGGGTACATTAGCGGCCCATATACCCACATGGGTGCCGCGTTCCACTCCGATAGAAATTAGTCCTTTTGCCATGTCGTCTACCCGGCGGTTGAACTGGCTCCAGGTGAAGCGTAGGTTACGGTCGGAATAAACGATATATTCTTTGTCGGGCGTGGTTTCTGCCCAGTGCTCCAGCCATTGGCCGAGCGTTCTTTCGTATAACATGAAAATAGTGATTAGGTGTTTAGTGATAAATGATTAGTACTGGGATAATTAGTGTCAGGTTAGTGATAGGCACAATGCTTGTCACTAACCACTGATCATTTATCACTAAATGGGTGTATAGATTACTGCAAGAATTTTGGCTGCCTGTCCTTCGTAAGCATGCACGTGGTGGGGAACGATGGAGTCGTAATAGATGCTATCTCCTTCCTCAAGCAGATAAGTATTTTTGCCGTAACTTATTTCCATGATACCTTCCATGACCATTATAAACTCTTCACCTTCGTGAGAGGAGAGTACGAAATCACTGTCTTCCGTAGCAGCTACATCGATAATAAACGGCTCCATGTGGCGGTCCGCTTTTGACTTGGACAGGGAATGATATTCCATGTGCTTACGGCTCTGGATTGCATTATTGGAGAAGCTGATGCTGTCTTTGGCTTCCGTCTTGCGGCAGATGGCCGGACCCGTTTCATCCTGATCGTCAAGGAAAGTTCCCAGGCGTACACCCAGAACACGTGCTATTTTGATAAGTGGAGCCAGTGATGGCAAGTCAATGTTATTTTCAATGCGTTCAATCTGTTCTACGGCTAAACCGGAACGTTCAGCCAATTGCTCAATGCTGATTGACTGGCTTTCACGGAGTGACTTTATCTTTTCTCCGACAATCTTGCTTGTATCCATAATTGATAATGTTTTTCGCCTATTAGGTTATAAATTGTATTGTTAAGGCACAAAAATAAAACAAACTTTTACTTGTTGCAACAATCCGTGCGGAAAAAAAGAAGCTTTTATTGATTTTATCAGTTTACGATTCTATTTACAAGACTACCTTCTATTTGCGGATTCGCCTGGAATACATACATTGAAAGATTTTTTTGTAAGTATGACTCGCTTCAATGGAAAATTTGGCGATGCTTTACCTTATTGTCTTTTTGACATTTTGTATTTTTTATCTGCTGAGGATGCGTTATATTCGTCCGGCCACTCATAAATACAAAAGTATTCAAGTTAAAATCTGCAAGGGATAGACTATTAGCGTGGTATCGAAATATTTACATTTTATTTAGATTGAAATCTTCCTTAAAAGTGTACTAATAGGTACGGAACCTGACATAAATAAGTGTATTCTCTGTAAGTAGTAACCCTTTTCTCCATAAGTAGTAACCCTTTTGTCTCTAAGTAGTAATGATATCACCTCTAAGTAGTAACCCTTTTCTGTATAAGAAGCATAGATAAGTGAAAGAATATGCAAATATAGCGTATTCTTATTCTTTATCTATCCATAAAACATTCTGGATTGTGACTTTTTAAAAAGGTGTATGTTGTAGAAATGACGAATATAGAATCATTTTGATGATAAAGTTCCCGTATATCTATGATTATGGCAACAGTCACTTTTGCCCGATTTATCATTTACTTATCCGCGCTCCGTTTATTTTAATTTCAGTATTAGGAAATAACTCTTTTATGCGCTCTATTCCTTTTCCTGCAATCTTTCCGGATAATTCTAATTTCCCGATTTTCACTTCTGAGAGTTCATTGGGGATATCAATCTCATTCGTGAATTCTATTTTCAAGCTCTTAATCTCTTTCAGTTCCAACAGAACGGGAGGGAATTCTTTTACTTTGATTGATATACCACTGCCAATGCCTTCCTCTTGGGCTTCTACTCTTAATTTGCTTAACAGTCCTTTATTCCCAATATCTTTTTTTCTAATCATCCAGCTGATCTGAGGTCTTAGGGCAAAGTTATCTTTGTTCTGTTGCAAGCCAATGAAGCCGGACCATAGTTCTAATGGCGTTTCTATAATCGTATCGTTGCGTACTTCCAGATATTTCAAGTCAACTTTCACAATCTCATCGGGCAGACTGTTACCGCCTTCAAGCAGTTTCAGGTTGTTTCTTCTTCCATTTTTGTCGTACGGGAAGAATTTTATGATCCATCCGTCAATGATGTCGGGGGCTCCGTATTTCTTTTGTGAGTGATACTTGAACATATTACGCCAGAAGTCTTTGTTTACTTCACCTTTTGATGCTTTTACAAACTCCTCCAAAAGAGGTTCCAGTTCTGAAATCCACCATTCAAGTTTATATTCCTTCAATCTCCGGGCTTTGTCTAAAACCTTTTCCCAATCTTCCGGGGTCCCTTCAAGTGTTATTTCCGGGATTCCGCAAACGATATACATCACGATAAATTCAAAATAGGGTTTCATAGCTTCCATGATTGTTATTTCGGAAGCTACCTTTTCCAGAGAAGTGGTTGTAGAAAAATTGCAGGTAAGTGTTTCAACTAAGTTGCTTCCTGTATGGTTACTTATCTGGTTGGTAAATTGGGGAAAAATCTCTTCCCATGAAAGGGTGGGGTCTTCCAGTCTCTTATTTGCTTTGACGATTAAAGATTGCTTTCCGGAAAAGTCGACAAAAAGATCTCTCATAGATTCTTGGTTTGCATTTACGTGCAAATCCCTGGTTGATTAACAGCCAGATCATGTCGGGAGATAAAACAAACGGTCGGTGATTGGCATAGGCCTGATACATACCGTAGAAGAAGGAATTATAGTTGTAGTTTACCAGACTGTCAGGCGCTTCGCTTTTGGCGATAATATTGAAAGGAACATTTATATTCTTTTCTTTTATTTCGTAAGGGTATATTTTAAGGTCGGACAGTATAAGACCTTTATAAATATCTTCATAAGATTTTATGAAAAGCAACTTCTCAGGCTTTAAGAGGTTTTCAACTTTGAACGTGGTCCCGTTTTGAGCGAATGTCGAAATGTAACCAACCATTAATAAGCAAAACAGTGTATTTCTCATAGTGCTGACTTTGTTGTTTATACATTGAAATCTTCAGGAAACAAATATAGCAATAATAAATGGTGGATAGAAGGAAACAAAAAAGGGAAGCTTTTTAACGGCTTCCCTTTTTTAATGCTTTTGCTGCAAGTAACGGATTACTTACGCAGACCGAGCTCTTTAATGATGGCACGATATCTGGTGATGTCGCGATCCTTCAGGTAGTTCAGCAACGCACGGCGTTTTCCTACCAACATTGTCAAGGCTCTTTCAGTACTATAATCTTTTCTGTTGAGCTTCATGTGC
>OOAQ01002526.1_pt1 | contig 10775 bp, 10 predicted proteins | sample 1671051 | NCBI WGS metagenome assembly OOAQ01 (sample SAMN06348117, study PRJEB24527) | human gut metagenome | biome: human gut; feature: ankylosing spondylitis patient; material: feces | host: Homo sapiens | place: China | collected 2015-10
GGGCCTGAAGCTGGCCAGCGGCAAGTATGTGCAGTTCGTGGACAGCGACGACTATATCGACCCGGACTTCACCGAGCATCTGGTCACCGCTGCCGAACAGAACCACGCCGACCTGGTCATCGCACCTTACAAGATGGTGATCCCCGCCGGGGCCAGCAAGCCCGAACAGGTGCTGGACAAGCTCCAGGACGAGCTGGGGGTCATGACCGTGGCCCGGCCCCCGGAGGTACGGGAGTACGGCTTTCTGCCTGCCGGGGTCTACACCCAGGACGAGTTTGCCCGGCATCTGATGGACAAGCCTGCCTCTTATTTTTACGGGGTGCTGTGGAACAAGCTGTACCGCCGGGACCTGCTGGTGGACCACCAGATCCAGTTTACCAGCGAGGTGCGGTGGGCCGAGGACCTGGTATTCAATATGCAGTACCTGGAGTACGCCAACGTGCTGGTGTCCATCCCGGAGGCAGGGTACTACTATGTCCAGAACCCCCAGAGTATCTGCCACACCCAGATCAACGCCGCCTCTCTGGTGCAGAACAAGATCCAGGTGTTCCACTACTACACCGAGCTGTACACCCGGCTTGGCATCTACGAGCAGGTGCGGCCGCAGCTGTACAAATTCCTGGTGGATATCGCGGAGAGCACTTACCCTTCCGGCCCCTTCAAGGAGGTCATCGACGAGGCCAAGGCCTACTGGAAGGATGCCCGCGAGGACGTGCAGACCCGCACCGCCGAAGCGCGCGAGCGCTGGAACGGCATGCGGGAGGAGCTGCGGGAAACGGCGCAGGAACGCAGTGCCGAGTGGAAGGCCCGGCACGACAGCGACCCCAAAGAATAAGCAAAAACAACAAACGGGAAGCCGCAGGAGCTTGCACGCTCCGGCACGGCTTCCCGCTTTTTTATGCGATGTTCAGCGGCCGGGTGCTCAGCAGCCGATGGCGGCACACTTCTTGGCCAGCCACTCGCGCTCCTCGTCGTTCAGGCGGGGTGCCAGCTTCTCGAACACCTGACGGTGGTAGTTGTTCAGCCAGTCCAGCTCGTCCTTGGTCAGCACACCGGGCACGATGGGAGAAGTGGCGATGGGCACGAACATGATCGGCTCAAAGCCCAGGAAGGTGCCGTACTGGTTGTCGGCCTTGTGCACGCACACCAGCTCGTTCTCGATGCGGATGCCCACCAGATCGGTCTCGTACACGCCGGGCTCGTCGGTCACGATCATGCCCGGGCGCATCAGGGTGGTGTTGCGGCCGTTCAGGGCGTGGGGGCCTTCGTGGACGTTGCCCACAAAGCTGACGCTGTGGCCGGTGCCGCAGCGGTAGTTGATCAGGTGCTGCCACAGCGGTTCACGGGCGATGGTGTCGATCATATGGCAGTCGCAGTAGTCCAGCCAGACCGCCTTGGCGATGTCGATGTGGCACTGCAGGGTCCAGGTGTAGAACTTGCGCTCGTCCTCGGTCAGCTCACCCAGCGGGTAGGTGCGGGTGATGTCGGTGGTGCCGTCCATGTAAGTGGCACCGCTGTCCACCAGCAAAAAGCCCTTGCGCTGGAGCTTTGCGTGGTCCTCCGGGGTGGCGTGGTAGTGCATCATGGCTGCGTTGCCGCCGTAGGCCGCAATGGTGCCAAAGCTCTCCACGATGAACTTATCCGTGGTGCTGCGGTACTTGTGCAGGATCTCGTCCACGGTCAGCTCGGTCAGCTCTTCGCCGGCTTCCAGACGCTTTTCCAGCTCGATCTGGAACCGCACCATGGCCACAGCGTCGCGCAGGTGGGCTTCCTTGTCGTGGGTCAGCTCCACTTCGTTCTTCACGCCCTTCATGGGCAGCAGCGGGTCGGCCAGGTCCTTCACGGTGAGGGCGGCGTTGTTCTCCAGCACCTGATACACGGCATAGTTCACGGTGGCGCTCTCTGCCAGCACGGTCTGGGGCTCGGTCTCAGCGGCCATGAAGTCCAGCACACTGTCGTACTCGGCCAGGGTCACACCGTTGGCTTCCAGTTCCGCCTTTGCCTCCGGGGTCACACGGGCGGTGTTGATGAACAGCACGGCGCGGTCCGGGGTGACATAGCAGTAGGCCATGGCGTAGGGGGTGCACTCGATGTCCATGGCGCGCAGGTTCAGCAGCCAGGCAAGGTTGTCCAGCTTGCCCACCAACTGGGCGGTGCAGCCAAACTCGGCCAGCTTTGCACGCAGCTGGCCCAGCTTTTCGGCGGGGGAGAAGCCTGCATATTCCTTAGGCAGGATCCAGGCCGGGGTAGCGGGCAGAGCCGGACGGCCCTCGGTCCACAGCTCATCCTCCAGGAACAGGGTCTTGATGGCAGCGTTCTTGGTTTCCAGCGCCTTCTTCACGCTGTTCACCAGCGCGCAGCTGGCGGTCAGACCGCACAGGCCCAGGGTGCCGCCCTCAGGCACCACCTTGGCGCAGTATTCCTCCACGGTGGGCACGCCCGGCTCACCCATCTTCATCAGCTGGATCTCGGTGCCTGCGATCTCCTTCTCGGCCTGCACAAAGTAACGGCCGTCGGCCCAGACAGCACTCTCGGTCATGGTGACCACGAAGTTGGAGTTTTCACCATGGAAGCCGGAGAAATAGGTCAGGGAGGTGTAGTGGTCGGGCAGGTACTCGCTGGAGTGGGGGTCGCCCACCGGGATCAGGTACACGTCCACACCGTTTGCCTGCATGGCGGCACGCAGGGCGGCCAGCCGTTCGGGAACTGTATTCATGCTCATAGAAAAGCCTTCTTTCTCATATTTGCCGGAAGAACGTCCGGCGGCGGTGGTTTGCTACTGCATATTGTAGCATTCCGGCGCAAAGAATGCAATGCGGGAGTGTCGGCTGTTCCGGACGCAAACACGGTTGCCGTGCTGTCAACAGCCGCCGCAGTGTCGCCCGCATCCTGCGGGGGCTGACCGCCTGCCGGTCGTTGACCGTCCGTTGACGGGGTCTTGCCGTCCGGGGGCGTCCGTCCCTCTGCCGGAGCCTGCCCCTTGCCGAATCGCTGCCCGCCGGGGCCGCCGGTTCCCCTTATTTGTCGTCCAAAACGCGAAAACGCAACCAAATTGCAAAAAATGTTACAATTTTTTCTTGAAAAAGGCCGTTTTCCCATTGACAGGCTTGCTATAATAGAGATGTAAGATTTTACGGGCCAGCGCTCTGCGGCTCTGTCTGCTAACAAAGAAAGAGGCATTCAAACTATGACCAAAATTGATATTTTTTCCGGCTTCCTGGGCGCCGGCAAGACCACTCTGATCAAAAAACTCATCAAGGAGGCCTTTGCCGGCCAGCAGGTCGTTCTGATCGAGAACGAGTTCGGTGAGATCGGCATCGACGGCGGCTTTCTGAAGGAGTCCGGCATCCAGATCAATGAGCTGAACGCCGGCTGCATCTGCTGCTCTCTGGTGGGCGATTTCCGCGCCGCTCTGCAGCAGGTGGTGGAGCAGTACCACCCCGACCGCATCGTTATCGAGCCCTCCGGCGTCGGCAAGCTGTCCGACGTGACCCGCGCTGTCGAGGGCGTGGCCGAGCATCTGGATGTTCAGCTGAGCAGCTTCGTCACCGTGGCCGACGTCAACAAGGTCAAGATGTATATGAAGAACTTCGGTGAGTTCTACGACGACCAGATCAGCCATGCAAGCTGCATCCTGCTCAGCCGCACCCAGACCGCCAGCGAGGAGAAGATCGCCGCCGCCGTGGCCATGCTGCGCGAGAAGAACCCCACCGCCACCATCGTGACCACCGCATGGGACGAGCTGACCGGTGAGCAGATCCTGAAAGCCATGTCCACCAAGGACGACTTCAAGGCAGAGCTGATCGCCATGGCCGCCAAGGCAAACGAGAAGCACGCCGAGGAGGACGAGGAAGAAGAGCACCACCATCACCATCACGACGACGAGAACGGCGTGTGCAGCTGCGGCCATCACCACCACGATGATGACGATGACGAGGACGAGCACGAGCATCACCATCACGACCATGACGAGGACGATGACCACGACGAGCATGAGCACCACCATGATCACGATGAGGATCATGACCACGAGGAGCATTGCTGCTGCGGCCACCACCATCACGATGACGACGATGATGAGGACGAGCACGAGCATCATCATGAGCACGGCGACCACTGCTGCTGCGGCCATCACCACCATCATCATGACCACGACGCCGATGAGGTGTTCACCAGCTGGGGCGTCGAGACGGCCCGCAAGTTCACCAAGGCCGAAGTGGAGCACGCCCTCACCGAGCTGGACACCGGCAATTACGGCATGATCCTGCGCAGCAAGGGCATCGTGGACGGCGGTGCCGACGGCTGGCTGGAGTTCGACTATGTGCCCGGCGAGTGGGAAGTGCGTGCCCGCGGCGCCGACGTGGGCGGCAAACTGGTGGTCATCGGCTCCAAGCTGAACGAGAAGGCCATTGCAGAGCTGTTCGGCTGCTGAGATGTAAAAGAAGGAGAAACCATCCATTATGGCAAAAGAAATTCCGGTCTACCTGTTTGTGGGCTTTCTGGAAAGCGGCAAGACCAAATTCATTCAGGAGACCTTTGAGGACCCCAACTTCGACTCCGGCGACAAGACCCTGCTGCTGATCTGCGAAGAGGGCGAAGAAGAGTACAACCCCAAGAAGTTCGCCTTCCCCGGTGTGACCGTCAAGGTGATCGAGGACAAGGCAGAGATGAACCCGCAGAACCTGGCCAAGCTGGAAAAGGAATCCGGCGCAGGCCGCGTGGTCATCGAGTACAACGGCATGTGGCTGCTGCAGGAGCTGGCCGATGCCCTGCCGGAAAACTGGCTGGTGTACCAGTGCATCGCCACCGCCGACGGCACCACCGCCCTGACCTATGCCCGCGACAACTCCATGCGCAGCCTGCTGCTGGACAAGATCGCCCGCAGCGAGCTGATCGTGTTCAACCGCGCCGAAGCCGTGAACAACGACGAGGCCCGGCAGGAGCTGCACAAGCTGGTGCGTCAGGCTTCCCGCAAGTGCGACATCGCCTACGAGTTCGCCGACGGCAGCGTGGCCTATGATGACATCCCCGACCCGCTGCCCTTCGACGTGAACGCCCCGGTCATCGACATCCATGACGACGATTTCGGCATCTGGTACATGGACTGCCAGGACGAGCCCCAGAAGTACACCGGCAAGACGGTCAAATTCCTGGCACAGGTGTGCCAGACCAACCGCGCCGGCAAGAACAGCTTCGTGCCCGGCCGCTTTGCCATGACCTGCTGCGTGCAGGATATCCAGTTCGTGGGCTTCCCCTGCAGCTACGACGGCTACAAGGCTCTGGAGCAGCGCAGCTGGGTGCGGGTGACCGCCAAGGTGAGCTACAAGTTCCACAACATCTACCGCGGCAAGGGCCCGGTGCTGACCGCCATTTCGGTGGAGCCTGCCGAAAAGCCGCTGAATGAAGTCGTAACGTTCTCTTAACGTTCTGATCGATCTGTAAACAGGAGGTTCTGGCATGAAAACACTGTTCCGCATTCTGGGCACGGCCGCTGCCGTGGCCGTCACCGGTGCCGCCATCGTGGCACTGGACAAGATCCTGAACCAGAAAGACCCGCTCCATGTGGAGGAGGTCGAGTTCCCCGAAGAAGCCGAGCAGGACGCCGCCGAGGCCGAAAAGACCGCTGAGGCCTACGCCGAAGCAGAGGCCAAAGCAGCGGACGATGCCGCAGAGCAGCCCACCGCCCCGGCCGAAGCCGACGCCCCGGAAGCTCCTGCCGAGCCCGCTGCCGAGGCACCCGCCGCAAACGAGCCGGTGACCCTGCCGGACCTGAGCGAAGAGCGCCCGGTGTATGACCCCGAGGCCCCGAACCCCAACCCCGTGGAGGCCGGCCCCGCCGTCGCCCCCAAGGACGAGAACGGCAAGTTCGACGCCACCAAGATCGCTGACGCCAGCGATTTCGGCGACTGGGAAGAGCAGGGCTGCAAGGGCTGATCTCCCGTAACAGCAAAGAGGACGATGCATAACGCATCGTCCTCTTTTTTCATTCGCCTCTTGCCAGCTGCTGCAGCTTTGGCTTGTCCAGCACCTGCACACCGCCGCGGTACAGCCGCACCCAGCCCTCCTGCGCGAAGTATTTGAGCATCCGGCTCACCACCTCGCGGGCAGAGCCCATGTACTTTGCCATCTGGTCGTGGGTCATGCGCACCTCGTCGCCGCCGGTCTTGGCCAGCTCGTCGGTGAGAAAGATGGCCAGCCGCCGGTCGGCGCTCATGAACAGGATCTGCTGCATCGTCCACATGGTGTCGGAAAAGCGCTCTGCCGTGAGCTGGTAGGCGTAGCAGCGCACATAGACATTCTGCTGCATCAGACGGCGGAAGATGCCCGCGCTGATGCACAGTGCCTCGGTGTCCTCCTCAGCGTCGATGTACAGGTCCACATTCACCGAGTCCATCACGCAGGACGCCGACAGGATGCACACCTCCCCGCCGAACAGGCGGTAGAGGGTCACGTCCCGGCCGTCCTCCGACAGCAGATAGGCCCGCAGCTGGCCGGTGCGCAGCAGCAGGATGCCCACACAGCTTTCCAGTGGGCTGTGCACCCGGGCCCCTTTGCGGTAGTGCACCGGGCGGGTGTAGCGGCAGAGCATCTCCTGTTCGTCGGCGGTCAGCTGCGCCCAGAAGGGGAACGCGCAGGCCAAACAATTGCGGTGATCCGGGGTCTTTTCCATGATGCTCATCCTTTCCGCAGGGCCTTGGCGGCCTCCGTGCCGGCCTGTGCCCCCTCGTATACAGCCTTTGCCACCTGCAGCAGGCCGCCGGTGCAGTCCCCGGCAGCGTACAGGCCGGGCACGGTGGTCTGCATCTTCTCATCCACCACGATGCGGCTGCCCTCCACGGCGGCCCCGATCTTGCGGGCCAGCGCAGTGCTGCCCGCCACGCCCAGCGCCACGAACACACCGGACAGGACAACCTCCTGCCCGTCGGACAGCTGCACCCCGGTGACCACCTGTTCGCCCAGAACAGCCTCCACCTTCTGCGGGTATACGGTCACCTCCGGCGGGAATTCTGCGGTCAGCGGCATGCCGTTGGTCAGCAGGCTGACGCTTTTCACCACCGGCAGCAGGGCCTGCACCTCGTGCAGGGCATAGGCTCCGCTGCCCAGCACGGCCACATCCTTGCCGCGGTAGAAAAAGGCGTCGCAGACGGCACACCAGCTCACGCCGTGGCCCTCCAGCCCGGCAAGGCCCGGAATGCGCGGCACCGCACGGGAGGCCCCCGTGGCCAGGATCACCGCGTCCGCCGGGTAATCTTTCCCTATGGTTTCTACCGTGAGTTTATCCGTATAGGTCAGCCCCACGGCTTCGGCGGTCACAAACCGCACCCCCAGGCGTTTGGCGTTCTCGATGCTGCGGCGCTCCAGCTCCGCACCGGAAACCGGCTGAGCAAGACCGTAGTAGTTTTCGATCTCCTCGGCCCGGTCCAGCGCACCGGGGCCTTTGGTCAGCACGGTGGTGTCCACCCCCGCGCGGACCGCGTACAGTGCGGCAGACACGCCCGCCGGGCCGGAACCTACGATCACAATGTTGGACATGGTTGGTCCTCCTTTTCAGAGTCACGATTTAAAATGGCCTCCGCTTCGCTCTGGCCATGATCAGAGGAAATAATATTTTTTATTCGCAATTCCGGCAGGGCTGCGGCCCTGCCGGAATTGCCTTTTCACGGAGTGGGGGTCGTGGCGGATAACGGCATCGGCTGCTGTCGGGCTGCGCCCGAAGCGCAGCGGGGGAACCCGCTTTTTATGGAAAGCGCTCCCCACCGGGGAGCTGTCGCGCAGCGACTGAGGGGCCTTCCAATCGACGGAAGCCCCTTTCCTCATATAGTATACACCTTTTTCCGCAAAACTTCTGTGACCGGGTCGCAAAAAGCAGCCTTTTGCCGCTGCGGGGCACTTTTCAGCCGGAAAAGAGTGTGTTATACTGGGTTTGTTTCTCTGATTTTCTGCCATGGAGGCTTTTTATGACCAAGCAGCGCATTCTTTTCATTACCACCGGCGGCACCATTGCCAGCGTACATACTCCGCAGGGCCTCCGGCCCGTGCTCAGCAGCGACGAGCTGCTGGCCCATCTTCCGGAGCTCAACGACCTGTGCATCCCGGAAACGCTGGCCCTGTGCAGCATCGACAGCACCGACCTCGGCCAGGAACACTGGCTGATGATGGCCCGCGCCATTCAGGAGAACTACGCCCTGTACGATGGTTTCATCATCTGCCACGGCACCGATACGCTGGCCTATTCCGCAGCGGCACTTTCTTACCTCATCCAGAACGCGGACAAGCCCATCATCCTCACCGGTGCCCAGCAGCCCATCTCCAACGAGATCACCGACGCCAAGAAAAACCTGCGCGACAGCGTGATCTGTGCACTGGACCCGGGCAGCCGGGGCGTGATGGTGGTGTTTGGCGGGCACGTCATTGCCGGCACCCGTGCCAAAAAGAACAAGACCATCAGCTACGACGCCTTTGCCTCGGTCAACTTCCCGGAGCTGGCACTGGTGCAGGGCGACCGTCTGGTGCGCTATGTGCCTTCGCCCTGGCCCACCGGCCCGGTGGAGTTCGGCCGCGCCATGAACCCCCGGGTGTTCCTGCTCAAGCTCATCCCCGGCATGGACCCCGGCATGATCCCGGAGATCTTCCGCCTGTACGACTGCGTCATCGTGGAGAGCTTCGGCGTGGGCGGCATCCCGCAGCGGCTCATGGACGCCTTTGCCGAGGGGCTGGGCCACTACGAGCAGACCCACAAAGTGCTCATCCTGACCACGCAGGTGACCTATGAGGGCAGCGACGTGGGCGTGTACGAGGTGGGCAAGCGGGTGAAGAACCGATTCCGCTTCCTGGAAGCCCATGACATGACCATCGAAGCCGTGGTCACCAAGAGCATGTGGCTGCTGGCCCAGAACTGCGACAGCTTCGACCAGCTGCAGCAGCGGTTCTACCGTCAGGTGAACTTCGACACCTTCTATCACTGAGGATAAAGCCGCCGGGCAGGCCAGTGCTTGCCCGGCGGTTTTGCCTGTGCACCCTTGCGCCGGGAGGGCTGCGGTGTTACACTGGACAAAAAGGGAGGCGCATCTTACTGTGTGGTTCGTGTTTGCACTGGGCAGTGCCGTGTTTGCGGCCCTTACCTCCATCCTGGCCAAGATCGGCATCCAGGGGGTCAACTCCACCCTGGCCACCGCCATCCGCACGGTGGTGGTGCTGGTCATGAGCTGGGGCATGGTGTTCCTCACCGGGACCCAGGGCGGCGTGGGGGATATCTCTCGCCGCAGCTGGCTGTTTTTGATCCTTTCCGGCCTGGCCACCGGGGCCAGCTGGCTGTGCTATTACCACGCTTTGCAGATCGGGGCCGCCTCCAAGGTGGTTCCGGTGGACAAGCTCAGCGTGGTGATCACCCTGGCTTTGGCCTTTGTGATCCTGAAGGAACCCTTTACCGCCAAAAACCTGGTGGGCTGTGCCCTGATCACCGCCGGCACCCTGTTTATGGTGCTGTAAAGCCGCCCTACCAAAAATGCGCCCGGGATACTCCCGGGCGCATTTTTTATTCCGACAGCCGCTGCCGGGTCTTGTTCATCAGGTCCAGCTCCGGCATCAGCTCATCGCTGATCACCGTGAGCATCTGCTCCAGCTTGTCCACGTCCTCTTCCGGGAAGCGCTTGCGCACCCGCTCGATCACGGTGCTCAGATAGGAATAGCTGATGTTGTAGTAGTCGATATACTTCTGGGTGGGGCGCAGGTGGTACTCGCGCCGGTCCACGGTGGACTGGATCTTTTCCACATAGCCTTTTTTGACCAGACTGCCGATCTTGTAGGCCGCATTGGGGGTGGAGATCTGCATCATGCGAGAGAACTCCGCAATGGTGGGTTCGCCCATGGCCATGATGCCCTCCATGCAGAAGGACTCCACCGTGGTCAGCGTGGCTTCCCGGGTGGCAAAACGCTGAAAAATGTTCTGGTAGAAATGCAGCTTGAATTTGGTGTATACGTCCTGAAATGCCTGTTCCAGCATAGGTCGTGTGCCTCCGATAGTTCATTTTATTTAAAAATACCACGTTTTGGCCGCGGCGCAAAGCGAAACAGCTGAATTTTGGGCAGGAATTTATTCTGCCGCCTTTTTGTTCGTGCGCACACGGATCACGCTGAGCACCACCAGCTCTACGGCAATGGCAACGGCCAGCAGGATCAGCGAGGTGAACAGGCTGCCATTTGCGCCAAGGAAAGCCTGTGCAATGCCCGTGATGACGTAGCACACTGCCGCGCAGGAAGCCGCCGTAATGGCGTAGGGCAGCTGGGTGGACACATGGTTCACATGGCTGCAGTGGGCACCGGCGGATGCCATGATGGTGGTGTCCGAGATGGGGGAGCAGTGGTCGCCGCAGACGGCACCGGAAAGGCAGGCCGCAATGGAGATGACCAGCATCTCGCCCTCCGGGAAGGCATGGCACACGATGGGGATGAGGATGGAGAAGGTGCCCCAGCTCGTGCCGGTGGCAAAGGCAAGGAACACTGCCACAAGGAAGATGATGACCGGCAGCATGTACTGCAGCGCTGCAGCAGAGCCACTCAGCAGGTTGGCAACGTAATATTTTGCGCCCAGTAGGCCGGTCATGCCGGACAGGGTCCATGCGAGGGAGAGGATCAGCATGGGGCTGACCATGGCCTTGAAGCCCTCGGGAATGCAGGCGGCAAAGTCCTGAAAGGTCATCACATTGCGCACGCGGTAGAACACAAAGGTGAACAGCAGGGCAATGCTGCTGCCCAGCACCAGACCTGCAGAAGCG
>OOAQ01002531.1_pt1 | contig 10745 bp, 16 predicted proteins | sample 1671051 | NCBI WGS metagenome assembly OOAQ01 (sample SAMN06348117, study PRJEB24527) | human gut metagenome | biome: human gut; feature: ankylosing spondylitis patient; material: feces | host: Homo sapiens | place: China | collected 2015-10
AGACGTAAGAGTTGCAAAGTTTTTAAGTGAGGATTATGGCGGCGATCCACACGATTGGAGGCATACTGAGGGAATTGGATATGCCGATGTAGATGGGGAGCCTGTGAAGGTAAAGCTTCATTGGTTTGAGAACAGCAAGGTAGGGTACATTAATTTCAAGATAAAGGAATGGTTAGAATGAGAGTAAAATATCTGGGTGAAAGTGATCCTATCGTTTTAATGAATGGCAAGGTCTATGATGTTATATCAGTCGAACGAGGTTGGTACCGCATCGTTGACGAAACAGAAGAAGATTATTTGTATCCGCCAGGAGCATTTGAAATCGTAGAAGAATAAATACAAAAAGCACCTCACGCTGGGTGCTTTTTTAATGCCCGAAAGAAGGTGACGAGATGGCTCTACTATGGGCGCCCAGACTGATGATTGAGAAACGATACGCACGATCCATACGCAAGATCATGGAAGCGTTTGAAGCGACGCTTGCGGCCTATGATAACCCTGATGACGTCTTGGCTGCCTTGGGGGATTACGCCGCCTCAGAAGCGTTCAGACGGGCTGCTGAGGACATTGCTATGAAGATGGTGACCCAGCTGTTTGCCGATGGGAATAAGACATGGCGGGAAGCGGCAAGAGAAGGCAGTATGGGCAAGGAAATCTATAAGGCCCTCAAGCAGGAGCTGATCGGCCCGACCGGCGCAATCTACTACGACCTGATCTACCAAAACGCCAGCCTGATCCGCACCCTACCGGATAACATTGCCGAGCAGGTAACCCGATACGTTGCCCGCGAGCAGCAAAAAGGCCGTCGCGCTGAGGAGATCGCCCAAGACATACAGCGTATGTTTCCGAGCCGCACGAAGGCCAACGCGCAGATGATCGCCCGCACAGAGGTGTCCAAAGCATCCACCGCCTTGACGCGTGCCCGCTGTGATGATCTAGGCATCAACTGGTATGTCTGGCGCACCTCCGAAGATCAGCGAGTCCGCGACAGCCACCGCAAGATGGACGATGTGCTGGTCAGCTGGCGTGACCCGCCTAGTCCCGAGGGGCTTAATCATGAGCGCAGCTATGGCAAGTATCATGCAGGCAATACGTTCAACTGCCGCTGCTACCCTGAGCCGCTCATAGAGCTGCACTACATTAGATGGCCGCACAAGGTTTATCACAACAACCAAATAACCATGATGACGCTGGAGCAATTCAAGCGTCTTTTTTGATTTCAGGAGGGGGCTTGCAAAATATGTTAGATGAATTTGGATGTGTTTTTTATGATGCGTGCTTCCCACTCTTTAAGCCAGATGAGCATAAAGAAGCGGATACTCAGCAGCACTCTGAATGGGAGAAAGACAGGGTTATGCGTGAATATCCGTTGAAATATCCGGCCCATGAACTCGTTTTTGATCAATTCATATACAGTGATAAACCTGATTTTGAAATTGATCACAAGCCAGCGCTTGGTTTTATCTTATTTAGAGCTTATAAAGCGGAGGATACCATAAACAAGTTTTCTTGAAACATGATAAATAGCTCTTCCTCGATTTCCTCTCGTGACAACGCAGAGTTGATGCGAAAGCTCGCACATGGTGAAACCAGTGGCGTGTTCCCTGCATCCAGAGTAAGTGTCCATTTATCGCTTGATTTCAACTTAGAGAGTAAATCACGGGTATTTCTCGTAGAATCGGTGCACATCAGCAAAAATTGATTCATCACAATCACCTCCCTTCTAAGGTGATTATACCATACTTGCCTGAAAGGAGGTGAGGACGACGCGCAAGACAATGTATTACGGCTCCAAGCTATCGGAGCACATGACCAAAACGCCCGATGACTTCCTCATTTGTCACAGCGTCCCTATTGGCCGTATCGGTGTACAGGAATATCTGGGTCAGGAGATCGGCCTAGCATACGGCCAGCGTTACGAGGTGGAGCGTACCGAGGCTGAGGTCTTCAGCGCTGCCGCCATGGCCTCCTTCGAGGGCAAGCCCTTTACCAATGAACACCCGCCGGAAGAGGTCACATCGGACAATGCCAGCCGATATATCAAAGGCGCTGTGAAGGATGTGCACCGCGGGCAGGGCGAGCAGGAAGACCTGCTGTTGGCAGATATCATCGTTTACGACCGACAAGTCATTGAGCAGATCGAGCAAGGCAAGCGCGAGGTCAGCTGCGGTTATGAATGTCAGTATGAGCCGCAAGGGAACAATCGTTACAAACAGACACATATTGTGGGTAACCATGTCGCTTTAGTCCAAAAAGGCAGGGCAGGCGCTAGAGTTGCTATCAAAGATGCCTTACCAAAACAAAGGAGAGATAACATGTCGAAACACACGAAGCAAGGAATTTGGGGCAAGATGATCCAGGCTTTCGCGCAGGATGCTACCCCAGAAGAAATGGAAATGGCCGTCGATGAGATGGCTAAGGCCTGCGGAGATGAAGAACCCGCGGTAACGCCAGCCCCTGCGCCAGCAGAGCCAACCAAGGAACCGCCGGTGCAGGACGAGGGGCCGAACCCCCTAGAAGAGCGGCTGGCTAAAGTAGAGGCTATGCTTACTCAGCTGGTACAAGCTATGCAGCCTAAGCAAGAGCCTGACGCTTTAGATGCGTTGGAACAGGAATTGACGGGCACACCGCAAGCGCCAGCAACAGACGAGGAAAGCGCCACCGTTGAGCCAGAGCAGGTAGAGGAAGCCCGAGCGGCCGCGGACAGCGCAGCGCTATTAGGTCAGATCGCCGCTCTAAAGCCTGTAGTCGCGCAGATCAAAGACCCCATCCAGCGTAAGAAGACGTCTGACACTTTAGCCGGTATCCTGCGCCAAGGCGTGAGCACCACCCCTGCAGCCAGCGGAGCCTATGCTGATCTCTATCAGGCGGCTAGGCAGAATGCTCAGACCGTTCACAAGGCTGCTGATGCAGCAGCAGACGAAAGCAGCCTAGGCAAGGAGATCGCAGCCAAATACAACCCGCATTACAAAAAGGAGGCAAAATAATATGCCAGGAAGAGTTATTGGAATCGAACTACCCTTGGGTTATCCAGGGACTATTGCCAGAACCCCGGATGCCATCATCATGAATCGACTGGTTAAAGCCGAGAGCGCCAACATCGGCTATGGCAAGCCCGTTATTTTAAACGGCGACAACACCTACAGCGCCTTTAGTGCGGATAACACCGCAGACCAATTTGGCGGCGTAGCCATCCGCGAGGTCAAGATGGCGACCAACTACTATGATCAGAATGATGTAGAGTATCTGCCCGGACAGCAGTGTGACGTCTTAGAGCGTGGCAGCATCGTGGTCAAATGCCACAAAGGCACCCCAACCGCAGGCGGCAAAGTCTATATCCGTATTGCTGAGAATGCAACTTATCCTGGCAGCAAGGTAGGCGACTTCGAAGCTGAGGCCGACGGCAGCAATACAGTAGAGCTTACTGGCGTTGTCTGGGCTACAGGACGCATTGATGCGGAAAAATGCTGCGAACTGCTGATCAAAGAGCGCGTATAAGGAGGAAAGACTAATGAATAATATCGTAGCAACAAAAGACGGCATGAGCGTAACGCCCATGACCAATATCCAAGGCCTGCCCGCCATGGGCACTAAGCGCGCTATCTATACCGGCGATGCGGCTATGGACAGTGGCATGGCCTATCTGCTGGGCGAACTGGAAAAGCAGGACAATAAGATCCGCGAGCCGTTAAAATCCATCACTTGGCCCCGCGACATCGTCAGCAAGACCGGCGGAGGCTGGGTCGAGTTTACGTCCATGATGAATGTGGGCTTTGCTTCTGTCGGCGGTAATGCCAATGGCATCATCGGCGGCCAGACCAACGCCATTCCTACCATTCAGGCCGACATGGGCAAGGACCTGTTCCGGGTCTTCACCTTTGCTCACATCCTGCGGGTACCCTTCATCGACCAGGCCAAACTGCAGCAGATCGGCCGCAGCCTGCCAGAGCTTTTAGAAAAGGGCATTCAGCTGAACTACCAAAAATCCTTAGACCAGAACGTCTATACCGGTTACAAAGAGATGGGCACCGAGGGCTTAGTCAACAACTCTAAGCTGGTCGTTACTTCTGCAGCTGCCACCGGCACAGGAAACAGCACTATGTGGAAGGACAAGACGCCTGATCAGATTTTGGATGACATCAACAAAGCCATCACCGATGTTTGGGAAGCTGCCGAGTATGATCTGGCGGGTATGCCCAACCATATTCTCATCCCGCCGCAGCAATATGCTCTGCTGACCAGCCGCAAAGTATCTGAGGCAGGTAATGTATCCGTGCTCAACTATCTTTTGGAAAACAACATTGCCAAGAATCAAGGCGTGCAGATCGCCATCGAGCCGTCCAGATGGTGCGTAGGCGCCGGCACCAGTGGCAAAGACCGCATGGTGGTCTATGTCAACGACGAAGATATGCTTTACTTTGATATTACTGTGCCGCTGGCACGCGTTATGACCCAGCCCAGCGTCGGCGATATGGCCTATTTGACCGCTTATGCAGGACAGCATGGCGAGGTCAAGTTTGCTTATTATGAGACAGCCCGTTATGTAGACGGCATCTGATCAGGAGGGATAACCATGAGAGTATTCAGCAAGAAAAACTTAGAATTCAGCAATCCAGGCAGCGGCGAAAAAGTCCGCTTGAAAACCATGGAATTTGCTAATTTGCCAGAGTGGGCCGCCAAGGACCCACTTTTTTTGTGGGCAAAAGCAGAAGGCAGCTTAGAAGTCATGGGTGAGGATAAGCCCGCAGCAAAAGGCAAGAGTCAAGTCAAGCGTGAGGCTGTTCAGAAAGAGACGGATCCAGAAAAAGAGCGTGAGCAGCAAAAGAGTCAGGAACCAAACAAGCCAGATGGTGCAGAGCAATGAACGGCCTAATGGCTGATGCCGCCAACATCAGGGACGGTGCCAACCCGCCGTTTACGCTGGAAGACTTCAAGGAGATCTATCCCCAGTTCAAAGGGGAAGCCGTGCCGGAGGCTGTGTTGATCATGTACATGGAGCTGGCGCATAACGCTATCAAAGAAGCGCGCTGGCACAGCTACTGGAAGATGGCCATGGGCTTGTTTATCGCCCATTTTGCTACTCTTTGGGCCATGGGCACAGCTGATGCAGCCAGCACGGCGGCTGATGTGGTCAGCGCAGGTGAAGCTAGAGGGCTAGTAGCCAGCAAGTCAGCTGGCGGCGTCTCCATCTCCATGGATTACAGCACCATCACTGGCGGGTTAAATGATTGGGCCGCCTGGAATATGACCCAATACGGGACGCAGCTGGCTACCTTGGTCAAGCTGGTAGGCAAGGGGGCGATGCAGGTATGGTGATGAATTGCACAGTGGAGACCATTTTTGACGGAGTACCGGAATTACTGCAAGCGCTAAACGAGCTCAAGAACAACGAGGTACTGGTCGGTATCCCCGAGAATCGCTCCTCCCGCAAGAAGGAGATCATCCGCAACGCGGAATTGCTGTACATCCACACTCACGGCATCAGGCGTAAATCTATGCGCCAGGAGATGCAGGAGACGATGGACCAGGGCAGCCCCTACAGTGAGGCTTACCAACTATATGTCCAAGAACATGGCTCACCACTATGGCAGTCTCCGCCGCGACCAGTATTGGAGCCAGCTATTGAGCACCGCAAGGATTGGATAGCCGAGCAATTAGGCAAGGCAGCCCAGGCGGCGCTGGATGGTGATGTCAAGGGCGTACAGGATGGCCTGCATAAGGCTGGACAGGTGGCCGAGAATGCCGCTAGGGAGTGGTTTACGAACCCCGCCAACGGCTGGGCGCCCAACAGTCCCAAGACAATCAAGTACAAAGGCAGCAGCAAGCCTTTGATCGATACCGATCAGATGCGCAAGGCCATTACCCATGTGGTCAGACGCAAGGGGGTGTCCGGCCATGATTGATGTGAGCAGACTGCTTACCGATCCAGACTTCTGCGAGCCCTTTGTGATCCGCCGCCGAGTTGGCAAATGGGAAGCCGGCCGATTTATCGCTGCACCCGAGGACACGGCAGTCACCGGCATTGTAGAGCCAACCAACGGCGATGACCTGGAGCAGCTGCCGGAGGGTGACCGAGTAAGCGGCATGATGACCTTTTACACCAAGCAGCCAGTCTATCTGGCGCAGGATAAGCGCCAGTCCGACGAGATCATCTGGCGCGGGAAGACCTACAAAGCGCAGCACATCCTGGATTGGAGCCGCCACGGGTTTTACAAGGTGATCGCGGCACTAACGGAGGTGCAGCCAGATGAGACTGACGCTTAAGGAGCTGCAGGATATTTACTGGCGGCAGCTGATGATCCTGCTGGGACACGATCCAGATAGTAAAAAGCAGCAGGATCAAGTGCGGCTGGCCTACCAAGAGGACAGCCAGCCTTTTCACGATTACCGCCGCAATGTCTGTTACTTTTCTGTCCAGGCGGCAGACGATCCCATCAACCGCCAGATCGATACGACTTACAGCCCGATTGATGATACCAAGACCCAGCAAATCAATAGCTACAACCGAGTGATCACCTTAGATATTATCCTCTACGGTCCTGATGCCTATGATCAGGCGGTATTGCTGAGGATGGATCTCTTAGAGCCAACACAAAATTGGGATCTGGCGGCCAAGGGTTTGCACATCATCCCAGACATTGCCGAGCCGCAGCAGGTGTGGGAGTCTTACAACAACAAATGGTGGCCGCGAGTAGATATGCAGGTGCGCTACAACAACCTAGTCACTGACGAGCGGCACACTGTCAACTACTTAAGCAGCGCGGATATAGCCGTGGTATCCGAACAAACGGAACGAGTTATTGAAGTAAAGGAAGGTGAATGAAGTGGCAAATTTGAGTTTGGACGATATTGTCAATATCAAGGTCGAGGTCAGTCAGATGTCCGCGCCCTCCAAAGGGTTTAACATCGGTCTGATCATCGGCAGCAGTACAACGCCGGAACTTGGCAAGCGAGTGATGACGTACGCCTCCGTAGCCGAGATGGCCGAAGCAGGATTTAGCATGGACAGCCCCGAGTACAAGGCCGCAACGCTGTATTTTAGCCAGTCGCCTGCGCCGGATGTAGTAGCCATTGGTTTAAAAGCCGCAGACGAAACGCCTGTACAGGCGCTGGCCGCTTGTAGGGGCGCAGGGGTGGATTGGTACACGTTTACCTTTACAAGGGAGCTGGCGGCCACGCTCACTAATGAGCAGATCAAAGAGGTGGCCGCTTATGTGGAGGCTGAGAAAACCTCTACTGTGTGGCTTAACCTGGTAACGGACAAAGATACCTATTTGGCCACTATGCAAGCCTTGAAGGAGCTAAAATACAGCCGTACCATGACAGTCTACAGCACCTTTGAGGGCACTGCTACCGCTGGCGTGATGGGCTATGCCATGGGCGCCAACTACGAGAACAGCACAGCCTACACCATGGCGCTCAAAACCATCGTCGGCATCACCACAGAAGACCTGACCAGCAGCGAGCTTAAGGAGATACTGGCAGCCAACGGCAATGTCTATGTCAACCAGGGCACTTATTACAGCGTGTTTCGGTCGGGCAAAATGGCTAACGGCTACAGCTTCGATGACGTGATCTACTTAGACATGCTCGTCAACGGCATCGCCACCAGTGTCATGAACCAGCTGACCACACTGCCGAAGATCCCGCAGACAACCGAGGGTGTCGATATCTTAGTGGCAGCAATAGCCGAACCGTGCCAGAAGATGGTCACCAAAGGCTATCTGGCCCCTGGCAAATGGACAGGACGTAAAGTGTTAAACCTGCAGCCGGGCGATACGCTGACACAAGGCTATCTGATTTTAAGCGAAAGTATTGCCGATCAGTCGCAGGCTGACCGAGACGCCCGCAAAGCGCCAGCTATTTACGTCTGCATCAAGACCGCAGGTGCTATCGAGTCCATGACCATCGGCGTCGTGGTCAATCGTTAGGAGGTGTAACCTATGCCAACATATTCTTTCACCGATTGCAGCTTAATATTGAGCCACCCATCTTTAGGGATGCTCACCTTGACGGGCAAGGGCTTAGGCAGTGTCAGCATCAATATGACCGGTGACCGCACCACCATGGACGTGGCCGCAGACGGCCGAGTCATGACCAGTAAGATCAAAGACAGGCGTGCGACAGCAGCTGTGCAGATCCAGCAGACGTCTGAGGCCAACAAGGATCTGCTCAAGTGGTACAACTACTTGGAAAGCGCGCCAGCTTCCGAGTGGGCACAGGCTTCCGGTGTCTTTAACTCCCCGCAGACGGGAGAACAATTCATCATGAATGAGGTAGCTTTCCAAAAGCTGCCCGACCGCAGCTATCAAGCACAAGGCCAGCTGCAGACCTGGAATCTCATGATTGCCGATTGCCAGCAGAACACCATCTAGGAGGTTTAACAAATGATCGAGAGACAAAAGCAAATAGAACTAGAAGGCCGCCAGTTTATCCTGCATAAGCTGCCCGCGGCTAAAAGCTATGCCCTATTGGTGGAGATGCTGACAAAAGCTCTGCCCATCGGGCTGATCAGTGGAGCGTTGGAGGATTTTGTACCAGCAGGCGTACTCTCTGCAGCTGGTAAGCAACCAGTTACAGCAGAAGAGATTGAGGCATTGCAACTCAAGCTATTGCAAGGCGTCGAAGAAGTGCTGCCAGCTGGCCTAACGAAGATCATCGACAGTCAAGGTCACTTCAAGGTGCCCGATCTGGAAGACGATATGCTCTTGTTTGGCCAGCTGCTGGCTAAGGCCGTAGGTTTCCAGTATAAAGATTTTTTTACCGGAATTCTCAGCAAGATTGGGGTGACATTGGACGATCCGGAAGCTTTGCTGAGGAAATTCGGTACTATCTCAGAAGGCCAGACAATGTAAGCGAGTATCTATTTGCACCAGTCTTAGCCGGACATTGGCGGCAGCATGAGCTATGGGATGGTACCTATACGCTGGATGATCTGGCGGACATCCACGAGATCATGATAGTGCAAAGCGAGAATGAGCAAATCGTGCAGGACTATGTAAAAAGTAGACAGGAGGTGGGCAGGTGAAGCTAGGAATGCTTAAAGAATATCTGGTTGGCTTAGGCTTTAGTGTCGATGATAAAACGTATGATCAGGCCATGGGTAAGATGAAGACCTTTGAAAAGGTAGCAGGCAAAATGGCGGGCAACGTTGGCAAGAGTGTCGCTAAAGGCTCCGCTATTGCTGTAGCCGCTCTGGCCTCTGTCACCGTCGGTGTGACGGAGTATGTCGGCAGTGTTGCCGACGCCGACATGGCCACAGAGAAATTCGCCCGCCGAATGTGGATGACCGAGACAAACGCCCGCAGTCTGCAAAACGTGCTGGGTGCCATGGGCGAGAGCATGGACAGTATCTATGACGTAGCCGCTAACGCCGAACTGAGAAACAGCTTTTTCGCATTAAGGGCAGACGCTGCTAAATTAGAGGGTGGGCCAGAGATAGACGAGGCAATGGTCAAGATACGCAACGTGCAGTTTGAGGTGCAGCGGCTTAAGCTGCTGCTATCCTATGCCAGCCGCTACATCGCTTACTACCTGACGCAGTATCTGGCCGTGCCTATGGAACAGTTCAGACAATCGCTCAAGGCCATCAACGATAATGGTCAAAATATCATCAAGGTGTGGGGCGATAAGGTAGCCAAGGTGCTGTCCTGGATCGTGCGCTTGTTTGCCGCAGGAGCCAAGGCGGGCATGAGTCTGATCCAGATGATCCAGCGCCTGCCCTATGAGGTCAAGGTAGCCATGTTGGCTATCGCAGCCCTAGGTGCCATTATGCTCAACCCATTCACGGCGATCATCTTAGCCATTGGTGCGATCCTGTTGCTGCTTGACGATTTCTACACCTGGCAGCGCGGCGGCGAGTCTATGTTCGGCGATATGTGGCAGCAACTGGTTGATTTTCAGGAGAAGCTGGCTAATACCACGTTTGAGAGCAAAGCATTGGAGGATTTAAAAAATGCAGTGTATGGAGTAGCGGGTAGCTTTAGATTTTTAGAAGGAAAGTGGGATAAGCTAAATATCAAATTAGGCAAAGTGGATGGAATTTCAGTTATACAGGCTATTCTAGTTGGTATAGATGCGGCAACATGGTCGATTCGTCAAAACTTTAAAGCCTTTGTTGATTTTATAGGCTTTCTAATTGGTAAAGTAGGAGACCTCATTTCAAACGGGCTTGATTTTTCTAAATGGGATTGGTCACAGCCGAAAGCGCTACTTGAAGAGATTAAGAAAGAGATAGGGTTGATTTTCAGCCCCAAAAGTAGTAAGGGAGCGTCAGATCCAGAGGGAAAAGATAAAGCGAGCTTTAAGCTTCCTAAATTGGCTCTGCCTGCGGTTGCAAATCCTGCCGTCAGTAAAGCTATGAGCATGATGAAACAGCACAATGAGATCGAGCAGGACAACAGCTTAAATTCCGAAGTGAATGTGACAGTGTATGGCACAGACCCTAATAGCACTGCGACAGCTACAGCCAAGGAGCTTGAAGCGATCATGCTGAGACTTATGACACCGTGGAGCGCGGCGAGGATTAAGACTATACCGACTAGCTAAAATGTTGTATAATCCCCTTAGGAGGGATGTATATGAAGAAAAGCGTGTTGGTAGTGTTTGCTTTATGTGTGGCAGTGTTAGCTTTCGGTTGTGGGAGTACTCCAGCACCGAGCGATCAGAAACAACAAGAGCAGCAGAAAGAAGAAAATACGGCCGTTGAAACAACGCTTGGGGCTGGAGAATGGTATGTTGGGGAA
>OOAQ01002532.1_pt1 | contig 10744 bp, 10 predicted proteins | sample 1671051 | NCBI WGS metagenome assembly OOAQ01 (sample SAMN06348117, study PRJEB24527) | human gut metagenome | biome: human gut; feature: ankylosing spondylitis patient; material: feces | host: Homo sapiens | place: China | collected 2015-10
TACGAAGTCGGCTGATAATCGCCATAATGTTACTGTCATCATAGAAATATTCTTCGCCCCATACTTCCTCATAAATCTGCTGTTTGGTCAAAATTTTCCCTTGATGTTTTGCACAGTACAGGAGCAAATCAAATTCCTTTGGGGGCAGTTCAAAAGTGCCGTTTGATGTAGTAACAGAACGATTTTCAAGGTCAATCTGCAATCCGTCAAAATTTAGCTTTTGTATGGCTCCAGCTTGCTGATTAAAGCGAGTGTAGCGGCGAATAAGAGACGCAATACGGGCAATCAGTTCATCCATATCAAACGGTTTTGTAAGATAATCGTCCGCTCCGGCCCGTAAGCCCCGTACTTTAGAAATGCTGTCATTTTTAGATGTGAACATCAAAATCGGCAGACTGTTCTCTTTGCGGATTTCTTCCAGCGTTTCAAAGCCATCCATACCAGGCATCATCACATCCAGCACCACAAGCTGATACTCCTGCTCTCTTAATTTTTGTAAGCCCTCTTTTCCGGTATTACAAAAATCAGCTTCTATGTTTTCTGCTTGTACGCTACGTTTAATCAAAGCGCACAGTTCTCTGTCATCATCTATAATCAGGATTTTATTCATGGTGCAACCCCTTCCCTTGTTTTGTCCTTCCGTCAATCGGCTTTTCTGCGTTCTTTGGGATCAGCCAAACACCAGCCATCTTTACAGCGCCGGGGATACGCCCTCCGGCGCAATAATAATTTACCCTACGAGGTGTCACGCCCCACTTTTCGGCGGCCTCTTTCAATGTCATATAGTCCATTTCGCACCTCCACAGAGTACATTATAGTTCTCTTTCTCGAACAATGCAAGGAACGAAATGTGAATTATAAACTTCAACCAACCTGCATATAGCAACATTCCACGGGCGAAGTATGAATTATACAATGTAACTGGGTGATGTTATATGGCGAAAGTTGAAGATTGTCCCGGTTTTGAAACCTTCGGCGCAGATGTCAAAGCTGCACGAGAGGCAAAGCGTCTGGCACGAAAAACATTGGCAGAAATGGTTGGGATTGAATGGCGGTATCTTGCCAACATTGAGAATCAAGGTGCGATTCCGAGCCTGCCTGTGATGATCCAGTTGATTAAGGTCTGCGGACTTCCCGTGGAACGGTATTTTAACCCGGAGATTATGCGAGAAGAAAGCGAACAGCGGCAACGGGTCAGCCACAAGCTGAAGCTTTGCCCTGAAGAATACCTGCCGATTATCGAAGGTGCCATAGACGGGGCGCTCAAAATGGAACAGACTGCGAAGCAGAAGGAGGACGCATAATCGCGGCCTCCTTCTGGCGTTTCTGTATCATGTTTCCCTGCACTTTTCCAAAAGTTCCCGGCACCTCTGCTGGATTTCTCCGGTTTCTGTCACAGTCAGGTCACGGTCATTTCCAGTAATCTTATCTTCCAGAAAGTTGGCGTATGTACCCAACAAAGCGTTCCGTAAATCCTCCGGGGTTTTCTGTATTTCAGCGCTGTACCAGTCATTCCGGTGGGGTTCCCATGCCATCAATGTATAACCGTGGCTGGTCTGAACCACCTCATACAGTGGATCATCATCCAGATATGCCTGAAACACTTTCAAAATCTTTTCAAAGGTCAGCATTTCCCGCACCTCCCATTCAGCTGCAAATCAGTTCCCTGATTAAAATTTCCTCAATCTGTGCCGTTAATGTGTTCATCAGCCCCACCCAACGCATAGGGTCACAGGCTTTCAGTTCTTCCGCGACACCCGCAGTCTCCATCATGTGAGGCAACATGGTGTCCACGCGCTCCTGTGCTGTCCGCTCAATCTCTAACAGGTGTGGATACAGCTTCTCGCTCATCAGCAGATGGTTGTAGAGAATGGGGCGATGTTCCTTTAGGTAGGATTTTCGCATTCTGCCGTACTTGCCGATAGAAGTTTCCGGCTGTTCAGAAAGTTTTAGGTTGGGTATATCATAATCTCCACAACGAATGTAAGTCAACTTACTCATATTCATTCTCCTTTGCTTCGTGATGATTAGACTGCTGCGCTGGCTGCTATGCTGCCTTTGCGTGGTTCTTCTTTTGGCAGCTGACCGATAGTAGAAAAAACACCTTTTTTCATATCCTCAGCCCGGATCAGGGCTTTCTTAGCGTCCATTTCCGCTTTTTTCTTCGCCTTGATTTTGTCCTCATACTGTTTCTGTGCGCCGCTGGCTTTCCGCTTCAAATAATTCTGATGAAGCCTGTCCTTGCGTTCTTCTTTTTTCCGCAGTTCTTCCTGTTCCTCCGGGGTTAAAGGAACCGGCTGTAAGGATGGTGGGATATAGCGTCCTAAAAAATTGAAGTAGATTTCAATTTCCTGCGTGGTGTCCTGACTGCCTTTTCGGGCGCGTTCGTGGACAAGGATTTTCTCTACAAACTCATTGAGCATGGTGTTTGTCAGAGTGTCAAAATTCTCGTACTTATCAATCAGGGCTATAAATTTCTCCGCTGATTTCTGGCTCTGCTCATAGCCGGTAACAGCCTTTTCCAGCTCTGCAATTTCAATCTCAAGTGCATCCTGCTCTTTGGCATACTGTGCATCAAGCGCCTTATATCGTGCATCCGGCAGCTTGCCGAGGGCGTTGTCCTCATAGATTTTGCAAATCAGTTTTTCCAGTTCTTCGGCTCTCTTTTGAGCAGCAGCCAGACGCCTGCGCTTTTTCGATATATCGGCACTCTGTTGAGCAACCTGCGTTTCCTGAACGGTGTGAATAAATTCCGTCCGGTCATTTCTGGAATATTCAGCGATAGCCCGGAGCGTGTCAGAAACCAATGTCAGAACAGCACTCTCATTGATACGGTGTTGTGTAGGGCATAGTGTCCCACACGGAACTTTGGTATAATTGGAACAGGTATATTGAGAAATCCGCTTGCCATTGTTGGTGCGGTGGACATACATCTTGCCGCCGCAATCGGCACAATAGAGCAAGCCTGTGAGGGGAGCCGCTTCGCCCCAGCCGTTTGGATAACGCCGTACATTGCTGCGGATTTTCTGCGCCAAATCAAAGGTCTGCTGGTCGATAATGGCTTCATGGGTATTCTCAAAGATCGTCCATTTGTCCTCAGAAACATAGTGGCTTTTCTTGTCCTTAAAGTGCTTGCGGGTCTTGAAATTGATGGTATGCCCTAAATACTCTCGTTTTTTCAAAATGTTCACGATGGTAGATGATCCCCATCCATAGGGGTCTTTGACCGGCTTTGAACGGTTCACACCCTCGTTGAAGCGGGCAAGGTGTACGACAGGAATTTCAATCCGGTCTGTGGATAATTTGCAGGCGATCTGGTAAGGCCCATATCCCTCCAGCGTGAGGGAGAATATACGGCGTACCACTTCGGCAGCTTCCTCATCTACCAGCCAATGCTCCCGTTTTTCGTCCCATAAGTAGCCGTAAATCACAGTGCCGGTCAGGTGCTTGCCACTCATGCCTTTTGACTTAAACACAGATCGGATTTTCCGGCTGGTATCACGGGCGTAAAATTCATTCATGATGTTGCGGAACGGGGTAAAATCGTCATCGCCTTTCAGACTGTCCACACCGTCGTTGATGGCAATCAGACGAACGCCTCGCTGCCGCAAAACCTCCATAACTTGACCGACCTTCAGATAGTCGCGTCCTAACCGGCTCATGTCCTTGATGACGATTGCCTCTACACGCCCTGCCTCCACTTCCTCCATCATCGCCAAAAATCCGGGGCGGTCAAAACGGGTGCCTGAGATACCATCATCGGTAAAGTGCGTAGGGTTGGGCAGCCCATTCCGGCGGGCAAAATCCTCTAACATCTGTTTTTGGTTGGATATGGAGTTGCTCTCGCCCTGTAACTCATCGTCCCGGCTCAGGCGCTCGTACAGTGGGGTAATTTTTTCATTTCTCATGGCTGTACCTCCTGAAACAAAAATGCTCTAAGTGATTGCTTCACTAACCATGACAAAATCATGATTAAGAAGTCACTTAGAGCATATATCACCGGCTGCCCGTTTATAATTTTTATCAATTATTTCTTTCTGCCTTTTTTCATGTTCAGTACCAGATGTCTCGGCATACCATTTACCATAATAGGCTGATAATCTCCCTGGATCAGAGGTTTAATATAGTCTACAAAATCCTTAGTTACGTTTGTAGCATCTTTATTCATCCATTCTCTCGGAACAAGTTTCTCCTCATTTGCGATTCTGTGTACATCGTAGATACCTGTAGCTGCCATGTAGGGATCATCGGAAACACGGTCGATAACAACCATCTTACCTGTGTCACCTTCATCTGCAGCTTTAACTGCAGCACCACCTACCATGAATGCTTCATCAATATCCACTCTGGATGCCATATGGGAAGCACTTCTCTGTAATGTGGAAAGTTCAACAGCTCTTGTCTTGCATCCGCACTCCGCTGCCAGGAAGTTTGCCAGATAAGTGGCTGTTCCCTGAAGCTGTTTGTGTCCAAATGCATCCACATAGTCTCCCACGCTTCCAAGCTCACATACATATCTTCCGTCTGCCAGCTTGATTCCCTCGGAAACTGCGATTACAATAGATGCTTTTTTATTCAGAAGATCTTTTACTTTTGCAAGGAATTTCTCAACATCAAAAGGCACTTCCGGCAGATAGATCAAATCCGGTCCGTCGCAGTCCTCAGATTTTGCCAGTGCTGTGGCACCTGTAAGCCATCCGGCATTACGTCCCATGATCTCCATGATCGTAATCATATTTTTCTTATAAGTAAGTCCCAGTGCATCGCGGATCACTTCTTTTGTGGATGCGCCGATATATTTTGCAGCACTTCCGAATCCGGGTGTATGGTCTGTCAGCGCCAGGTCATTGTCGATTGTTTTCGGAACACCAAGGAACTTCTGAGTCTGTCCTGTAAGAATCGCATAATCAGACAGTTTCTTGATCGTATCCATGGAATCATTTCCGCCAATGTAGATAAACGCATAGATATCCAGTTTATTTAATATCTCAAAAATTTTCTCATAAATTGCTTTATCTTCGTGAATCTCAGGAAGCTTGTAACGACAGGAACCTAAAAATGCAGATGGTGTTCTCTTGAGTAATTCGATATCCAGTTCTGAATGAATCTGTGTTGACAGATCAATATACTGTTCATCCAACAGTCCCTGAATGCCGTGAAGCATTCCGTATACTTTGTCAAATCCTCGTTCAATGGCATTCTTATAAACTCCGGCAAGACTGGAATTGATTACTGCAGTAGGTCCTCCTGATTGTCCAACAATGATATTTCTTTTTTTCGCCATAGCAATGACCTCCTTGTTTTCACGTTTTGTTCATTATGTCTTAGAGTGTGTCTGAAAAATGCTTTACGCAAGATGTGTGTCACAATTTTTCAGACACGCTCTGGTCCCGCAGGACTCGTTGAGGTAAATTGTAACAAATATTTTTTTATTCGTCAATCATTTATTGTGGTTTTTACACATATGATTTCTGTATTTCGTCACTATATCAGTGTATTTTTCAATTTACCACGACATTTCAGATCTATTTTTGTATATTTATAACTATAATTAATCCGGCCCATGTGTTATACTTATAGACAGATTGATTCCGGCATCAACTTATAGCAATCAAAACCTTTTTGAAAATTGCCGGACATCAATGTCCGTGACTATTCGGTACCTTCGCAGTTACGAACCAAAATGCATTTCAAATCACCTTCGATGATTTGCAGAATACTGCCAGCTGAACAGTCACACAATATTTATCGATCAAGGAGGATTCATTTATGATCCATACAATTGAAAACGACTATCTTAGAGTATCTGTAGACGATCATGGTGCTGAGCTTTGCAGCATTTTTGATAAAGTACATAACAGAGAAGTGATCTGGCAGGCAGATCCGGCTTACTGGAAACGCCACGCACCGGTTCTTTTCCCTAATGTGGGACGTCATTTTGAGGATCACTATCGTATTAATGGAGTCGAATATCCCTCCAGTCAGCATGGGTTTGCCAGGGACAGCGAATTTACCTGCGTGGATATGACTGCTGATTCCATCACCCATAGGCTGAAATCCTCTGATGCCACAAGAGAAAATTATCCATATGATTTTGAGCTGAAGATCAAGCATGTTCTGGAGAAGAACCAGGTCAGTGTATGCTGGGAAGTGATCAGCCTTAATGATGAAACCATGTATTTTACAATTGGCGGCCATCCTGCATTCAATGTACCTGCCGGAGGAATTGGCTCCCAGGAGCAATATCATCTTACTTTCGACGGCCGGGATTCCCTCTCCTATCTGCTGATCGACATGTCATCAGGCACCGCGGTCGCAGATAAAACTTATACACTGGAGCTTGAGAATGGTTCCTGCCTTATTGATGCTCACATGTTTGACAAAGATGCCCTTATTTTTGATGACCAGATTGAAAAGGCCGGCATCGCTTTCCCTGACGGAACTCCTTATGTGGAACTGATCTGTCATGGATTTCCAAGCTTTGGTATCTGGTCCGTCCCGGGTTCTCCTTTTGTATGTCTTGAACCATGGATGGGACGCTGTGATGATTTTGGATTTAAGGGCAAGCTTCCGGAAAAGAAATATATCAACACTCTGGACAAGGATGAAATTTTTACTGCATCATATGAAATAAAAATTTATTAATTTTCTCCATTTATCCTGAAAGCTGTGCTATAATGTCACAGTATATGAAAGTCATCCTGTCCGGTATCCACGAATTTACCCATGCAGACATGACTGATTCATGGCAGCCACTCAGGACTTTCATAGAAAAACACAGGAGGAAATTTCCATGACTAAAGAAGAATTTCAGAAGCTGACACAGGATGTTGTACTGCTCGACGGCGCTACCGGTTCCAATCTTATGGCCGCCGGAATGCCAAGAGGAATCTGTACAGAAGCATGGATCATGGAGCACAAAGAAGTTCTGCAGAATCTGCAGAAGGCTTATGTTGAAGCAGGAAGCCAGATCGTATACGCACCTACTTTCGGCGGAAACCGTTACAGTCTGGGGCTTCACGGACTACAGGATAAGCTTGCGGAAATGAACCATGCACTTGTAAATATTTCCAGAGAGGCAGTAGGACATAAGGTCTATGTTGCCGGTGATATTACCACAACAGGCAAGATGATGGAGCCTGCCGGTGATCTCACCTATGAGATGGCATATGAAACATACTGTGAACAGATTAAGGTTCTTGAGGATGCAGGTGTTGATCTGATCGCTGCGGAAACCATGATCAATATCGAGGAAACACTTGCTGCACTGGATGCTGCTGCATCCGTAAGTTCTCTTCCTGTAATGTGTACAATGACCGTAGAAGCTGACGGAAGCATTTTCAGCGGAGGAAATGCTGTGGAGGCTGCGATCGCCCTTGAGGGTGCAGGTGCTGTGGCAGTTGGGATCAACTGTTCTGTAGGACCTGACCAGCTGGTATCCGTTGTCCGCAATATCAAAGAGAACGTATCCATTCCTGTCATCGCCAAACCTAATGCCGGTATGCCGACGATTGATGATCAGGGAAATGCCATTTACAGTATGGACGCCAAAAGCTTTGCAGAACATATGAAGGTTCTGATCGAAAATGGTGCGTCTGTTGTCGGAGGATGCTGTGGTACTACTCCGGAATTCATCCGCGAGATAAGCAGAAGCCTCGGAAGATAGATTTTGTATCTTCGACAGCCATAGTCAGACGAATAACGAATATTCGCAGCCAAAGCAGGGAACTTTCCTGATTCGGTTAAAGAGGGATATGACTCAAAAAAGCACATAACTTAGGATAGAATCTGTCTCAATCCGAGATATTCTCATCCTCTGTTATGTGCTTTTTGGTAATTGTCCGGCTTTCCTCTGTCCTGATCCTGCGAAAATACCATGGCAATTCTATAAACAGTTGCGCTTTTTATTATCTGCTTTTCATCTACTTCACTTTGATTGCTTTTTTCGGGCACATCTCCTGGCAGCAGAAACAGCGGATACACTTTCTGTAATCATATACCGGCGGCTTTCCTTTGCCTTTTCTGAAATCCACGGCTTTCCCCGGAACCGGACAGCTCTGCACACAGATCCCGCAGCGGACACATTTATCAGCTTCTATATATGGTTTTTTCTGAAAAATGTTTAACGCTCCCGCCATTCTTGTCCAGATATTCTTTCGCACTTCTGTGCGGTCTACATTAAAAGCCGGATTTCCGTATTTTTTCACTGCCTCTACCATGGAAATCTCCCCGTCTGGTGCCAGAAGGGTAATCTCCTCTTCTTTCCATGTACCAAGTCCCATTTTCTCGCCATGATAGTTCGTCGGAACCATCTCCGGTTTCAGATAAACCAGACGGCTGAATACACTGTCCAGTGCAACCGGATCTGTGGACATCAGCAGTACATTCATAGGAACCGGATCTCCCGAACCCGGTCCGTTGCCCTCCATGGCCACAATCCCATCCATCACATACAGCTTCGGTGCCACACATTTATTCAGATCAATAAGCATTCTGGCAAAGCTGTCTGCACTCGGGTACTGCGTGTGCCCCTTCGCTTTATGGAATCCATATACAAACCCATAGCTGTTCTTAACCGCACCGGTGATACGTTCTAATGCATGTGTTTTCATCTTGCTCAGGGAAATCACACAGTCCTGCTCCAACAGTTCTTTTGGCAGGATAAATTCCTTTGCCTGGACTCCCTGCGGATAAGCAGTTTTCACGCCCTCAGAATAATCAACAGCCGGAATATGATATTTCTCCAGATAAGTATCCATTCCTGTTCCGCGGATCACTGCCTGAGTAGTTCCATGACCGCAGGAATCCGCAAGCACAATATTCTCATACCCACTTTCACGCAGGATTCCCGCAAAGGCTCCTACTACAACCGGATGTGTGATCACTGCTTTCTCTACCTCTGCTTTTTTCAGCAGGTTCGGCTTCAGCAGGATCTTCGCATCCTTTGGAATCAGAGTCTCCACTCCACCCAGAAAATCCAACCCCTGTTTCAGCAGCATATAGATTTTTTCTTCATCATATTCCCGGCAGGGAAGTAATACCACTTTACTTTTCACCAAATTCACGCACCTTTATCATCTCCGGACAGATCCACCTGTCTCAGTGCTTTTCTTACCGGCAAAATACATGCCGGCACTACAGAGAGACAGTCCACACCCATCCTCAGAAATTCTTCTGTCAGGGCAGTATCTGCAGCAAGTTCCCCACAGATACAGACACGTCTGTTTTCTGCATGCCCCGCTTCGATCACCATTTGAATCATACGCAGCACTGCCGGGTGATGGTCATTATATTTCTTGCGCAGAAGCGGATTCTGTCTGTCCATCGCCAGTGTATACTGACTCAGGTCATTGGTTCCAAGACTCAGGAAATCCACTCTTCTGGCAAGCTCCCGGCTGATCATGACTGCTGCCGGAGTCTCGATCATGATTCCTGTCTTAATATGTTTATACGGAATTCCTTTTTCATCCAGCCCGCTCTTTACTTCCCGGATAATTTCTTCAATCTCATCCATTTCCTCTTCTGAGCTGATCATCGGATACATCAGCGCCAGGTTTCCATATGCACTCGCCCTGAAAATTGCCCGAAGCTGTGCCTTGAACATTCTTTTTCTGTCAAGGCAGAGACGGATTCCTCTGTTTCCCATGATTGGATTCGTCTCATCAGGAATGTTCAGGTATTCTGCCTGTTTATCAGCTCCCAGGTCTGCAGTGCGGATCACTGCCAGCCTGTCACCCATCGTCTCCGCAATTTTCTTATATGCCAGAAACAGTTCATTCTCACGAGGATAATTCTCTCTTCCAAGATACTGAAACTCACTTCGCAGAAGCCCAATTCCCTTGGCGCCATAAAAAAGGACACTGCTCAGATCGCTCATGTTGCCGATATTTGCGTACAGACCGATCTTTGTTCCATCCTTCGTCTCATCCTTCTGTGTCTTGAGTTTGAGAAGTTCTTCTCGTTCTCTTCGATCCGCCTCAAGACGGATCTCGTATTCTTTCTTGATCTCTGCATCCGGATTCAGATACATGGTTCCTGTATAACCATCCACGATCGCGGTCATACCATCCCACTCGTCATCCGGTGCAATGTCTACCAGAGTTGGGATCTCCATTGTCTTTGTCATAATGGAGGCATGAGAAACGGCTGATCCATGATGCATGACAACGGCAAGAAGTTTCTCCTTGTCCATCTCCATGATCTCAGTCGGTGACAGAGCCTCTGCCACCAGGATCACCGGTTCCTCTCCCAGATTGATCCGGATCGCCGCTCCGCCGAGGATCTGGATCAGACGGTTGGATATTTCCTGAATGTCTGAAATCCTCTTACGGATCACCGGTTCTTCCAGGTTGCGGAAGGTCTCTACCAGCTCATCACGGTTTGTCATAACTGCATAAGCAGCATTGACCTTTTCGTTGGCAATGCTGCTCTCGATCGCATTCTGGAAGCTTCCGGATTCCAGGAGCTTTGCCTGATTAAGGAAAGTCCTGGCCTCCTGCTCATTCAGAGATTTATTGGCTTCGTAAAGTTCTTTGAGCTTCGCTACCGCCTGCTCCTTCGCTTTACGAAAATCCTCGATCTCTTTTTTGATGTTGCTTACCAGACACTGACGTATCTGATATTCCCCTCTGCTGAAATATAAGATTTTTCCGATGGCAATTCCCGAAAAGGTAGCAATACCTTTGTAGATTTCCATCCTGCTTCCCCCTTGTTTCTATCAGTTGCAGGCAGCCTTGAACTCCGT
>OOAQ01002539.1_pt1 | contig 10715 bp, 7 predicted proteins | sample 1671051 | NCBI WGS metagenome assembly OOAQ01 (sample SAMN06348117, study PRJEB24527) | human gut metagenome | biome: human gut; feature: ankylosing spondylitis patient; material: feces | host: Homo sapiens | place: China | collected 2015-10
TATGTAAATTAGAACACTCCGAAATCTTGTAAAATATGATGTTGAAGATAAGTGACTGAGGTGATAAGGTTATGAAAAAAGCTTTAATTATTTCTCACTCTGTGCAAAGTGCCGAGGCTCTTTCACAGCTGCTTAAAATTGAGTATTTTACGCAGATTTCTATTGCTGATAATTCTAAAACAGCAAAAAAACTTGTTGAGAACGATGAGTTTGACCTTATCTGTATTAATGCACCTCTTGCAGAGGAAAGCGGTATTGAGCTTTCCATGCATTTTGCGAGAGTAACCCGTTCAAGCGTGGTTATTATTGTTCCTCAAAAAAACGCAGACGATGTAAACGATGCTTTGACCGAGCACGGTGTGCTTGTAATAGCCAAACCTATTAATAAGCATTTGTTTCATCACTATTTGCAGTTTACGGAATGTTTCAGAATGAGAATGTTGACCGTAAACGAGGAAAATGAAAAGCTCCGCCATATTGTGGAGGATATGAAGATAATAAACAGAGCCAAGCTTCTGCTTATTACCTGCCTTAATATGACAGAACAGGAAGCACATCGCTACCTTGAAAAACAGGCGATGGATATGAGAATGAGCAAAATGCAGATTGCAATGCAGGTTATTAAAACTTACGAAAACTAATTATGCAAAATTTCTGAAAGGAATGTGTATTTATGAGCCGTAAAGCATATTTGATACTTGAAAACGGAACTGTTTTTGAGGGCAAATCATTTGGTGCAGAAAAAGAAACTATGGGAGAATTGGTTTTTACTACAGCTATGACCGGTTATCTTGAAACACTCACCGACCCTTCTTATTTCGGTCAGGTGGTTATTCAGACTTTCCCTTTAATCGGTAACTATGGTGTAATTCCCTCTGATTTCGAGAGCAAAGTGCCCTCACTTAGAGGTTATATTGTAAGAGAATGGTGCCAAGCTCCCTCTAACTTCCGTTGCGAGGGTGATCTTGACACCTTTTTAAAAGAGTCGGATATTCCGGGCATCTACGGACTCGACACCAGAGCACTTACAAGAATTGTTCGTGAGTATGGTGTGCTTAACTGCAAAATTGCTTATTCGGGCGAAGTTACCGAAGAAGAGCTTGCAGAGATTAAGGCTTATAAAATAGAACAGGCTGTAGAGAGCACAACAATCAGCGAAAAAGAAGAATTCAAAGCTGAAAACGGCGACCTCAATGTTGTTCTTATGGATTTCGGTGCAAAGCACAACATAGGCAGAGAGCTTGTTAAGCGTGGCTGCAATGTTACGGTAGTACCTGCTCATACAACAGCAGAGCAGATTAAAGCTATGAATCCTGACGGCATTATGCTTTCAAACGGTCCGGGAGATCCATCGGACAACACTGCAATTATTGCCGAGCTTAAAAAGCTTTGCGAATATAAAATTCCTACATTCGGTATCTGCTTAGGACATCAGCTTTTGGCACTTAGCCAGGGCGCTAAGACAGAAAAACTTAAATACGGTCACAGAGGAGCTAACCAACCTGCAAAAGAGGTTGAAACAGGCAGAGTTTACATTACTTCACAGAACCACGGCTATGCTGTTGTAAGCGACAGTATGCCTGAAAATGCTGTAGAGAGTTTTGTAAACGGCAATGATGATACTTGTGAGGGTGTTAAGTATACAAATATGCCTGCTTTCTCTGTTCAGTTCCACCCGGAGGCTTGCGGCGGTCCGCACGACACAGCGTTTTTGTTTGACCGTTTCATTGATTTGATGAAAAACAACAAATAAAACTATCCATAATTTATATACGAATTTGATTTTTAAATAAGGATAAGGAATGATTTTATGCCACTTAAAAGCAACATTAAAAGAGTTATGGTAATCGGTTCGGGTCCGATTGTAATCGGTCAGGCTGCTGAATTTGACTACGCAGGCACACAGGCTTGCCGTGCGCTTAAGGAAGAGGGACTTGAGGTTATTCTCGTAAACTCTAACCCTGCTACCATTATGACAGATAATGCAATGGCTGATAAAATTTATATCGAGCCGCTTACACTTGAAACAGTTAAAAGAATTATTAAAAAAGAGCGTCCCGACAGCCTTCTTTCCACACTCGGCGGTCAGACAGGTCTTACACTTTCTATGCAGCTTGCAAAGGAAGGTTTCCTCGATAAATACGGAGTTCAGCTCCTCGGCGCTAATCCCGAAACAATTGACAAGGCAGAGGACAGACAGATGTTCAAGGACACAATGCTTGAAATCGGACAGCCTGTTATTCCGTCACTCGTTGTAAACGATGTTGAGTCTGCGGTAAAATTTGCAGATGAAATCGGCTACCCTGTAATTATTCGTCCTGCATTTACACTCGGCGGTACAGGCGGCGGTATCGTAAATGATGAGGAAGAATTAAGAGAGATTACTTCAAACGGTCTTGAGCTTTCACCGATTACACAGGTTCTTGTAGAGAAATGTATTTCGGGTTGGAAAGAAATAGAGTTTGAGGTAATGCGTGACAGCGACGGCAATGTTATTACTGTCTGCTCAATGGAGAACTTTGACCCTGTCGGCGTACATACAGGCGACAGTATCGTTATTGCTCCTACCGTTACTCTTGCAGATAAAGAGTATCAGATGCTCAGAAGTGCGGCGCTCGATATTATCTCTGCCTTAAAGGTAGAGGGTGGCTGTAACTGCCAGTTCGCACTTAATCCGGAAACATTTGATTATGCCGTAATCGAGGTAAACCCAAGAGTTTCCCGTTCATCTGCTCTTGCGTCAAAGGCAACAGGTTATCCTATTGCAAAGGTAGCGGCTAAGATTGCTATCGGTTACACACTTAATGAAATCAAGAATGCCGTAACGGGTACAACATACGCTTGCTTTGAGCCTGCTCTCGACTATGTTGTAGTTAAATTCCCAAAATGGCCGTTCGATAAATTTGTATATGCAAACCGCACACTCGGTACTCAGATGAAAGCAACAGGCGAGGTTATGGCTATTGCTCCTACATTTGAGCAGGCTATTATGAAGGCTGTAAGAGGTGCAGAGATTTCTCACGATACACTCGATGATAAGGAATTTGCTCAACTTTCAAATGCGTCTGTTTACGACAGATTAAGCGTTTGCGATGATAAGAGAATTTTCTGCGTATATGAGGCACTCAAGAGAGGCATTACTGTAGAGCAGATTCACGAAGTTACACTTATTGACGAGTGGTTCTTGGAGAAACTCAAGAATATCATTGCTGTTGAGAATGAGCTTAAAAACAGCGAGCTTACAGATGACCTCTACTACAGAGCAAAGAGAATGGGATTCCTTAACAGAACTATTGAGGCTATTACAGGTAAGAAATGCGAAAAGAACCTTTTGCCTGTATATAAAATGGTTGATACCTGCGCCGCTGAATTTGAGGCACAGACACCTTACTTCTACTCAACCTTTGATAAGGAAAACGAGGCAGAAGAGTTTATTAAAAATAATAAATCAGATAAAAAGACAGTAATCGTATTCGGTTCAGGCCCTATCAGAATCGGTCAGGGTATCGAATTTGACTATGCGTCGGTTCACTGCGTATGGGCACTTAAAAAGGCAGGCTATGATGTTGTTATCGTAAACAACAACCCTGAAACCGTATCTACCGACTTCGACACTGCCGACAGACTTTACTTTGAGCCGCTTACAACAGAAGATGTTATGGGTATCATCAATACAGAAAAGCCATACGGTGTTGTAGTAGCATTCGGCGGTCAGACAGCTATCAAACTTACAAAGCATATGAGCGACTGCGGTGTTAATATTCTCGGTACTTCATATGATGCCATTGATATGGCAGAGGACAGAGAGCGTTTTGACGAACTCCTTGAGAAATACCACATTAAGCGTCCGAGAGGCGTAACGGTTATGACAACCGATGAGGCTCTTGAGGTTGCCGAAACAATCGGCTATCCTGTACTTCTCCGTCCGTCTTATGTACTTGGCGGTCAGAATATGATTATCGCATTTAACGAGGCTGATGTTAAGGAGTATATGGCTATTATTCTTGCACAGAATATAGAGAACCCAATCCTTATTGATAAATACTTACAGGGTACAGAGCTTGAAGTTGACGCTATATGTGACGGTGAGGATATTCTCATTCCGGGTATTATGGAGCATATTGAGAGAGCCGGTATCCATTCCGGTGACTCAATCGCTGTATATCCTGCTTGGAATATTTCTGACAAGATGACACAGACAATCATTGAAAGTTCTAAGAACCTTGCTATTGAGTTACAGACAAAGGGCCTTGTAAATATTCAGTACCTTATCTATAACGATGAGCTTTATGTAATTGAGGTAAATCCCCGTTCATCAAGAACAATTCCTTATATCAGTAAGGTTACAGGCGTACCTATGGTTGACCTCGCTACAAGAGCAATGCTCGGCGAAAAGCTCAAGGATATGGGTTACGGCACAGGTCTTTACAGAAAGAGCCCTTACATTGCAGTAAAAGTTCCGGTATTCAGCTTTGAAAAACTTATCAATGTTGATAACCACCTCGGACCTGAAATGAAGTCAACAGGTGAAGTTCTCGGTGTTGCAGGCACTCTTGAAGAGGCTCTTTATAAGGGACTTATCGGTGCAGGTTACAAGATGAAGAAAAACGGCGGTGTATTTATTACTGTTCGTAATTCCGATAAGGCAGAAATCGGCGAAATTGCCAAGAAGTATTATGACCTCGGCTTTAAGATTTATGCTACAGAGGGTACAGCAGCCGTACTTAAGAAATACGGTATTGACGCTGTTGCCGTAAAGAAGATTCACGAGTGCAAGACAGACAACACACTCACACTTATTGAGTCGGGTAAGATTCAGTATGTAATTTCAACTTCCGCAAAGGGCAGAATTCCGTCAAGAGATTCTGTTAAAATCCGCAGAAAGACAGTTGAGAGAAACATTCCTTGTCTTACAGCTCTTGATACCGCAAACGCACTTGCGGATTGCCTTAAGAGCCATTATTCACAGCACAGTACAGAGCTTATAGATATTAACCATATGAGGGATGAAAAAGAAATGCTTAAATTTACAAAGATGCAGGGCATCGGTAATGACTATATTTATTTCAGCACTTTTGATCAGGAAATCAACAATCCGGAGGCTCTCTCTGTAAGACTTTCAGACAGACACTTCGGTATCGGCGGCGATGGTATTATTCTTGTTTGCCCATCTAAGGTTGCTGACGCTAAGATGAAGATGTACAACCTTGACGGTTCAGAGGGTAAGATGTGCGGTAACGGTATCCGTTGCGTGGGTAAGTTCCTCTATGACCACGGTATGGTTGATTACAAGGAGAAAGACGAAATCACAATTGAAACCCTTTCAGGTATCAAGAGCCTTAAGGCTTACACAACCAACGGTGAGGTAACAAGCCTTAGAGTAGATATGGGCAAGGCAATTCTTGATCCAAAGGAAATCCCTGTTGCTATGAATAAGGACAAGATTGTAAACGAGCCTGTTACAATCGGCGACAAGGAATACAACATTACCTGCGTATCTATGGGTAATCCACACTGCGTTGTATTTATGGATGACATTGACAATCTTGACATTGAAAAGATTGGTCCTATGTTTGAAAACGATAAACTCTTCCCGGAGAGAGTTAATACAGAATTTGTTACAGTTCTTGACGACCATACAATCAAGATGAGAGTATGGGAGAGAGGTTCAGGCGAAACATGGGCTTGCGGTACAGGCGCTTGTGCGGTAGCTGTTGCGGCTTGTGAAAACGGCTTCTGCAAAAAGGGCGACGATATTAAAATCAAGCTCAAGGGCGGTGACCTTGTCATCAATTACACAAACGAAACCGTATATATGACAGGTAACGCCGAAAAAGTATTTGAAGGAGAGATTGAGGTATAATTTATGGCTAATCATACTGAAAAAAAAGCTAAAAAATATATATTTGTAACAGGCGGCGTAGTATCCGGTCTTGGTAAGGGTATTACAGCAGCTTCTCTCGGCAGACTCCTTAAGGCAAGAGGCCTTAAGGTAGTCGCTCAAAAACTCGATCCGTACATCAATGTTGACCCAGGTACAATGAGCCCGTATCAGCATGGCGAGGTTTATGTAACAGAGGACGGCGCAGAAACCGACCTCGACCTCGGTCACTATGAGCGTTTTATTGATGAGGATCTCAACAAGTATTCAAATCTTACAACAGGTAAGGTTTATTCAAATGTACTTGAAAAAGAGCGTCACGGCGATTACCTCGGCAAAACAGTACAGGTAATCCCACACATCACAAACGAAATCAAGTCTTTTATCTACAATGTAGGTGAAAAAACAGACGCCGATGTTGTTATTACAGAAATCGGCGGTACAGTAGGCGACATTGAAAGCCAGCCGTTCCTTGAGTCAATCCGTCAGGTATCACTTGAGGTTGGCAGAGAAAACAGCATTTTCATTCATGTTACACTCGTGCCTTACATTAAGGGCAGTGAGGAGCATAAGTCTAAGCCAACTCAGCATTCTGTTAAGGAGCTCCGTTCACTCGGCATCAACCCTGACATTATCGTTCTCCGTTGTGACGAACCGCTTGAAGAGAGTATCTTTAAGAAAATTGCTTTGTTCTGTAATGTAAAGCCTGACTGTGTAATTGAGAACATTACACTTCCGACTCTTTATCAGGCACCGCTTATGCTTGAAGAGAGCAACTTCTCAAATGTAGTTTGTCGTGAGCTTAACATTGCTACCGACAAAACACCTGACCTTACAGAGTGGAAAGAAATGCTCGAGAGAATTAACAACCGTACAAAGAAGTGCAGAATTGCTCTTTGCGGTAAATATGTTGCACTTCACGACGCATACCTTTCAGTAGCCGAGGCACTTCGTCACGCAGGTTACGAAAATTCCGCTGATGTTGAAATCAAGTGGGTTGACTGTGAGCTTATCACAAAGTATTCGGCAGATGACCTTTTAGGCGATGTTGACGGTATTCTTGTTCCGGGCGGCTTTGGCAACAGAGGTGTTGAAGGCAAGGTAATGGCTGCCAAATATGCTCGTGAGCACGATATTCCGTACCTCGGTATCTGCCTTGGTATGCAGACAGCAGTAATTGAATTTGCTAAGCATGTACTCGGATATGAGGATGCAAACAGCGGTGAGTTTGCTCCGGAGGGCAAGCACAATGTAATCGACCTTATGCCCGAACAGCTCGGTATTGAAGATATGGGCGGTACAATGCGCCTCGGTGCTTATCCTTGCGTTATCAAGAAAGGCTCAATTATGGAAAGAGCTTACGGTAAGCCTGAAGTACAGGAGCGCCACCGTCATCGTTATGAATTTAATAATGATTACAGAGAAGAAATTGAAAAGGCAGGTATGATTATTACAGGTACATCACCTAACGGTATGCTTGTTGAGGCAGTTGAAATTCCTGCCAATAAGTTCTACATCGGTGTTCAGTATCACCCTGAATTTAAGTCCCGTCCTAACAGAGCACATCCGCTTTTCAGAGAGTTTATTAAGGCTTCGCTTGATAAGTGATTTTGGAATTTTCTTGGTTTTGGCAATTATTTGTCACTAACCTTTTGCCCATATATCAGAAAAGGATTGATAATAATGCAGATTAACAGAAATTTTGACAACCTCGTGCCAAACTATCTTTTTGCAGAGGTTGCATCAAGAACAAATAAGTATATGCAGGAACACCCTGACAAGAAGGTAATTAAGCTCGGTATCGGCGATGTAACACTTCCGCTTGCTCCTGTTGTAATTGAGGCTATGAAGAAAGGTGCGGAAGACCTTGCACATAAGGATACTTTTAAGGGATATCCTGATTATGAGGGCTATGCATTCCTCAGAGAGGCTATTTCTAACTATTATGCAGGTTTTGGCGTAACAGTAGATGCAAACGAAATCTTTGTGTCCGATGGCGCAAAGTCAGACTGCGGCAACATCGGTGACATTTTCGGCAAGGATAATGTTGTTCTCGTTACCGACCCTGTTTACCCTGTATATGTTGACTCAAACATTATGGCTGGCAGAAAGATTGTTTATGCTAACTCAAACCGTGAGAATAACTTTGCGGCTCTCCCTGACGAGAATGTAAAGGCAGACATCATCTACCTTTGCTCACCAAATAACCCAACAGGTTCAGCTTATACAGCAGAAGAGCTCAAGCAGTGGGTTGACTATGCACTCAAGAATGACGCTATCATTCTTTACGATGCAGCATATGAGGCATTTATTACAGAGGATCTCCCTCGTTCAATTTTCGCAATTGAGGGTGCAAGAAAGTGCGCAATTGAGATGTGCTCACTTTCAAAGACTGCAGGCTTTACAGGTACAAGATGTGGCTACACAATCATTCCGAGAGAGCTTGAGCGTGACGGTCACAACATCTACAATACTTGGTATCGCCGTCAGGCAACTAAGTTTAACGGTGTTTCTTGGCCTGTACAGTGTGCAGCTGCCGCTGTATTCAGTGAAGAGGGTCAGAAGCAGATTAAGGAGAATATTTCTTACTACCAGGATAATGCAAAAATTATCTCATCAGCTATGGATGAACTCGGCATTTATTATACAGGCGGTAAGAACTCACCGTATATTTGGCTCAAGTGTCCTAATGATATGGGCAGCTGGGAATTCTTTGACCTCCTTCTTAACGAGGCTAATGTAGTAGGTACTCCGGGTGAGGGCTTTGGTAAGAACGGTGCAGGTTACTTCCGTCTTACTTCATTCGGTGACAGAGAAAACACAATTGAGGCAGTTGAAAGAATTAAGAAGTTACTTTCTAAGTAATTTTATTTCTGCCAAAGTATAGTGATTATTTGAATTTTAAAGGTGCTGTAAAAAAACAGCCCAAATAAAAAATGACTGCATTCTAACCGAAAGGTAGGAATGCAGTCATTTTTCTGTAATGGAATATCTTTGAGTTTGACTTGTCCGTTTTCATAAATATATACACTGAAGGGCATCGGACTGTCTGCGTTGACCTTACGCTCTCCAAAAACAGTACGCTTTTATCTTTATTAGGGCTGATTCCTATATGTGTTCCTTTAAATCCTTGACTTTCAAATTCAACTTTGATATCATCTAAATAGAGCATAGGCTTCTCTCCTCCATTGTTTGTCTTGTCAACTACAATTTTGGAGCTTCCTATGCTCTTTTTCAATATTTATTTTTGATTATCCCACATTTTTCCGTGATGAGGGATAAAAAAAGAATCAAAATTTTGAAGTTTTGATTCCTTTTTGCTATTTATTTGTTTTGATGTTTATTTTTATTTAATACTTTCCCTACCACCAAACTGCTCAAAAAAGCCGCAAGCAAAATCCATGGGAGAATTCTTGCGTCGAAGCAGAGTAGGAGAAGTACGGTTACTGCAAGAGGTTTTCGCATTGTAACACCGAGAAGTGCTGCGGTAATTACTGCTGCGCAAAATGCGGTATCAAGTCCCATAAGTAGGGCTATACCAAAGCCGATACTCACTCCGCAGAAAATAACGGGGAAGAAATGACCGCCTTTCCACCCTGATTTAATGCAAACATTTGTTATTACAAGTTTTAATAATCCTGAAATTATCAGTATCCACGGCGCAAATTCTCCGATACCGTTATTTATCTCGTTAATGCTGTCTTCACCCGAAAACATTACAAGCGGAAGGTATGTACCGAAAATTCCAAGAATAATTCCGCCGAGTGTGGTGCTTATTATTATTTCTAAACTGCTCTGAATTTTATCAAATAAAATTTTGAGCAGTTTTTCTGATATTATAAATAAAAGTCCAGCTAAAGTGCCGAGAAGTGCAAGAGGAATACCCCATAGTCTTTCAGTATTTGTAATGTTGTATTCGCCTATTCTCGGTAATCCCATACTGCCGCCGAAAGCTTGATTCAGTAAAAATATTGTTCCTGTAGCAAACAGCACAGCTACGATATTTGAAATTAATTTGCCTGTGCGTATATCGGTTGCTTTGTCTTGGGTATCTAATTGTTCTTCATTTGCTGCGGCAAGACCAAAAAGCGGTGCATAAAAAATAGCCGTTAATGTGGCGCTCACACCTGTTTGCATAAGTTCGGGTATCTTACTTTGTGCATTCTTCATATGATTGCCTGCCCAGTAACAAAGTCCGACAATAACTCCTGTAAGTCCTGCTTCCGGTCCGATACTGCCGCCGAAAAGCAGTGGAATAAGTGCGGAAATACAAAGCAACAGCACTTTATTGTACGGATAAAATTTATCTCGCTTAACTTTTTTCATTACTTCTTCAAGCTCGTCGGGGACTGCTTTTGAGATTTTTTGATATATTCCAAGCAGTATTCCGCCGATTGTACAAACTGCAAGAGGATAATATGTAAAATTAATATTTGACGGTACAGTTTCCCATATAAAGCTGATTCCAAGGCTCATTAATTTAAGAAATAGCCATACTATACAGGCTATTACCGCACCGCTGAACCCGCAAAAAAGATAATAGATGAAATTGTTGGCAAGTGTACTTTTTTTCATATGTTGCCCTCCGTATTAAAATTATATGATTTCTTTTGAGTGTTGTAATACGCAATTGTGTCTATATTGTCAAGTATAAATTGTTGGACATTGCTGTCATATAAAACGACTTTATATGAACCGTACATCCCCAAGCGTTCCTGTGTTGTGATGCCGAGTTGAATACCGTTTTCAGTTGGGATTTTATGATTTTTACCGTTTTCATCTGCAAAATATTCAAGCATATTAATTTTTATAAGCCAATTAGTTATGCTTGTTG
>OOAQ01002554.1_pt1 | contig 10669 bp, 8 predicted proteins | sample 1671051 | NCBI WGS metagenome assembly OOAQ01 (sample SAMN06348117, study PRJEB24527) | human gut metagenome | biome: human gut; feature: ankylosing spondylitis patient; material: feces | host: Homo sapiens | place: China | collected 2015-10
GAGAGCATCTGCCTTACAAGCAGAGGGTCACAGGTTCGAGCCCTGTAGGTCCCATTCATGCCGCAGTGGCGGAACTGGCAGACGCGCAGGACTTAAAATCCTGTTGTAGTGATACAGTACCGGTTCGATTCCGGTCTGCGGCATTCATTCAAAACACTTGACAAGAGTGTTATAATGAATGAGTAAATAAAATATGTGTGTGTAGCTCAGCTGGATAGAGCACTTGGCTACGGACCAAGGTGTCGGGGGTTCGAATCCTCTCACGCACGTTATATAGTATAGAAAGAGCAGGTTGTAATACCTGCTCTTTCTATACTACAAATCGTCCGCGGACGATTTGAACCCCAGGGTTCGTTCTACACTTCGTTGCGGTCGGCGCTAAGCGGAAGTCCACCGGACTTCCAGCGCCCTCTCATGCACGTTATATAATATAGAAATACTTGGTGATTCTCAGCCATTAAAAATGAGAGACAATAAAGTTTGGTAACTACTAGCCCAAAATAGCTGATGATAAGGAGGTCTAAAAGGCTTCCTTATTTTTTACAAAGGAGATAATGTGGAATTTGTGTTATTTAAGGAGAAAAGGGTATAGAATTGAAAATTTAATATAAATTAGGAGGAGTAAGGATTAATGAACTATTACATAAGTGACCTGCATCTGTTCCATGAAGCATCAATCCGCTTTGATAACAGACCATTTGGCTCTTTGGAAGAGATGCATGAGGCAGTTGTTAGCCGATGGAACAATAAAGTAAACAATGGAGATACAGTATACATCCTTGGTGATATGAGTATGCGTGGCAAAAAAGAAGACCTCATATCGCTTGTTGCTACATTAAAGGGTAAAAAGATTCTTGTTAAAGGCAACCATGATGATGTATCAGATTACAGATATAAGCAGCTATTTTATGATATATGCGATTACAGAGAGATACACGACTCATACGGCGGGAAGAACTACGACCTTGTGCTATGTCATTATCCTATATTCAGTTGGAAAGGCATGAACAGAGGCACGATCCTGTTATACGGTCATACACACAATAGTGCAGAGGACGTATATTTTCAGAAATGCCTTGCAGGAATGGAAGAAAATGACTGCCGCCATGTAGGTGATAAGCCAATACAGGCATACAATGTAGGCTGCATGAAGCCATGGATTGACTATGAGCCAAGAAGTTTGAAAGAAATTATTGAAAACTATCAAAATATAAAATGATAGATGAATTAAGGCAATGATTTCAATTTAAAATGGAGATAATGTGATGAACGAACAATGGTTTTTATTGGGTGATATACATGGCAGCGCACAGCCGGTTCACTATTTTTATCAAGAAAACAAAGAGAGATTGAGTTTGGATTCATCAGCAAACTATATGATTCTACTTGGTGATGTTGGTGCAAATTTTGCTCTCACTGGTCAGAGAGATCATAAATTCAAATCAGAGCTTTCAAAACTGCCATTTACCTTTATATGTCTAAGAGGAAATCATGAAGCCAGAGTAAAAACGGTTATGGACAAAAATCCTGATGGATGGGAAACAATATCAAAATATGATGGTTCCATATTTGTTGAGAAAGAATTCCCTCACATTGAGTATTTAGCAGACGGACCGGCAGTATATAATTTTAAGTCTTATAAAACTTTATCTCTGCCCGGTGCTTACAGCGTGGACAAGTACTATCGTCTAGCCAGACATTTGACGTGGTATAAGGATGAGCAATTAGATGAAAAAGAAATGGAACTCGGAAGGAATTTGTGCAGAAACGAGGCACCGTTTGATTTAGTACTTTCGCATACATGCCCATATCCATATGAACCAACAGATTTATTTCTTGCAGGACTTGATCAGAGCACGGTTGATTCAACCATGGAAAGGTATCTGGGCGAGATAGAATTTAATTTGGATTATAAGAGATGGGCCTTTGGACATTTTCATGCCGACCGGCTGTATCCATGGGCTGATGGCAGACAGATGCTGATGCTATTCAACGAAAATGTTGTAAATCTGGATAAATTTATGAATATGACCGAAAAACAGTCGTTTAAAGATATTATTGCATAAAAGAGCAAATGTGGCACAAAAGCCTAAACCGCATCAATTCTTTGCAGGAACTTTATTAGGTTTGAAAGAGATTATTGACATGGTTTAAGATATCAAATAAATAACATAATTGAGGCACGGAGTATTAATTCCGTGCCTCAATTGTTTTATCCGGATTACCTTTCTGTTGTAAAATAAAGGGCGTTATTTCAGTGCAGATATAATTTTGAAATATGGCTTGAAAAGGCTGTAATATTTCAGACCATCTGTCTCACCATAGCTCTTTGTGATGGCAGATCTTATGCCATTGAGATTCTTTGTTTTATTCTTGTTTTTTTCAAGAAAATCAACAAAATTTCCAGGATCATCAATGTCGCTGTGAGCGAAAATTATACCTGTAAAACGCTCTACCTTCTTTTTACGCGTGAGCTTCTCAGGAGTAAAAGAGTAGGATTTGTCTTTTATGGTTTTATAAATTACCTGACCCTGTTTCATACCATAAACATGAACCAGTGTCTCATGAAGCTTGAGCAGATTGTCTTTTCCCATACAGTTTAAGAAAGAATCTACCTCAAAATGGTCGAAGTCTTCAGATGCTGCTGATACTTCAGAAATATCTGATGTATCAATGGTGTCCATTGAGGCCTTAGCCTCAGCTGCTTCGTTTTTATTTGAGTTGTTATTAGGTGTCTGTTCGTCAGTGAATGGTAAGTCATCATTAGTCATAAGCTTATCAATTGACGGTAAGTCTTCGTTAGTTGAAAGCTCATCACTTAACGGTTCACTGTCTGTATAGCTGCTATGATTGCCCTCGATAAGCTCATTCAGATTATAAGACTTTGCAGTGATAGCATCATTATCGGTATTGGTATTGGCAGTATCTTCCTTGGATGGAATATCTGCTACTACCTGATACTTGATGTTTTTCCTTCTCTGGACAGCCTGTTTGCAAAAATTCACATTGAATCTGCGTACAGCGTATCCCTTATCTTTCCAGAACCTTACAGCAGGGTCATAGCCTGTGTCGTTGCTCATTATGATGTACTCATCAGCACCGGTCTCGGCTGACGCAGCATCACATTCGTTTTCACTGCAGGCACCGCCGCATCCCATCAGATACCCCATATAGGATACGAGCTGAAAATCAAGGGCGTTTGTGCCCTCATAGCATTCCTCAAATCGTATATTTATTTTATTGTTTTCCATAAGTCTGATGACTGACATGTATGACATGTGAGGGGATTTCTTAGTGTAAAAAACGATAATTTCATCGTCCTCATCTGCCATATCAAACAGCATCAGCCAGTTGTCGTTGACATTTTCGCTGTCTACTAAAAAGTGTCTGATAATAATCACCATTAATCCGGATAAGGGTATTGTAGCATGTGTAGGAGAAAATGGCAAATAATATAGATTTAAGTAAATGTTAACAATACAAAGAGTGCAACATATGATATAATTTTAATATATTTTGAAAATGAAGGGGAAATAGATTTGACAGATATTGATGAAGTTAATGATGTGATACAGGAAACAGATGAAGAAACATATGCGTTGGACTTTGAATTTACAGAGGAAAAGGAATATAAAACAGTACAGAAATATGAGCTTGTGACGATCCTATCGTATCTTATAGGTGTCAGAAATGAGATACTTGATGATATGTGCAGTGACGAGTATGTGGAGCTTTTAAACAGCTTAAGAGAAAGTACAAATGCGAGGATACTCAGATATCTGTGTAAGGCACGTACAAGTCTGCTGCGCAACTATAAAAAAACAGACAATGAAATAAAATATAATCTGGGTAATATAAACAGGATGGAGTGGTTTGATTCAGAGAATATAAATAAGCTTGAGAGCTGGGAAGTGCATATTATATTGTATAATTCATCGGCTGACAAGTATTGCGTACATATTAACAAGCTGATAAATGAGCACGTGGATGCATGCAAAAAGCTTTTCCCAGACTGGGTAAAATGGGAGTATATCAGGGATTTGTTTGTCATAGCGGATTATGAAAAGCCAAAGAAGCTAAAGGCAGAGTTTACTGTCTATAAAGAGCACAGAAAAGAGTATCCATACGGGATGTACATTCACTGGCGCCCGGATGGCAGGGGAAATCTGCTCAATTCCGACGGACGTATATTAAAGACAATATACAGACAGCATGGTGATTATTTCAATGACGGTTCAAAATACAGGGATGCAGTGGAAGATACAAAGGAAAATATATATGAGTTTATCCGTGAAAGTATGCGTGTTGTGATAGTTGTGGATTGTGAAAATTCTGATGTATACAAGCTGTATGGAGTATTAAAAAACTTAAATTCTGAGCAAATGTCCAAAATAGAAAAAATTATACTTTATGATGATTATCATACATCCTGTGGATGGGACTGGCTGGAAAAATTCATACATATCCCTGTATTCCACGAGGAGGTGGAACGTGTGACAGACCGAAAGTCGCTTGTTGATATAAAGATGACTGCGGGAGTGTGTGAGGCGTATTATAAGGACAACATAGACTCGTTTATTTTGTGCTCAAGTGATTCGGATTACTGGGGACTTATTTCATCGGTAAAGGATGCTCATTTCCTCGTGATGTACGAATATAGCAAGTGCGGACAGTCAATCAAGGATGCACTTACAAAAAGATGTATATTTCATTGTTCAATAGACGATTTCTATACAGGAAATGCAAGTGATTTAAAGAAAAAAGTCATGATAAGTGAATTGAAAAATCTGACAACTGATATTGTCGGAAAAAATGGCTGGGAGATGACAAGACAGATATACGAGAGGACTAAAATTACATCGACAGAGCGAGAAATGAAGGATTTTTACAATAAATATGTTAAGTCATTGCGGTTAAAAATTAATGAGGACGGAGTATTCGAGATTGTGGTCAATGAATATTGATTATCGTAAAACTGTTTTATGTAATTATTGTCGGTCACACATGTATTGTGTGAAGGTTAAGCCTTATTTTAGCGGAAAGAGTGGGAAAGTATGATGAAACCGATGCTTGAAATCTGCTGTGGCAGCTTTTCGGATGTGAAAACAGCATATGAAAATGGTGCAGACAGGGTTGAACTGAACAGTGCCCTATATATGGGAGGACTGACACCTACACTTGCCAATTTAATATATGCAAAGGAGAACTGCAATATACCGGTAGTGACAATGGTTCGGCCGAGAGGCGGCGGATTTTGCTATTCGGATGAAGAATACGACACTATGCTTATGGATGCAAAAATTCTTTTAGAGCATGGAGCAGACGGTATTGCGTTTGGATTTCTGACAGAGGAAAAAATGCTTGACAAAAAGCGCACGAAGGAAATGATAGAGCTCATTCATGAGTGTGGCAGGGAAGCTGTGTTTCACCGCGCCTTTGACTGCATAGATAATCAGGACAGTGCAGCGGAGATGCTTATTATGCTTGGCGCAGATCGTATCCTCACAAGCGGTGGAGCAGTAAATGTATGGGATGGCAGAAAACAGCTTAAGCATCTTCAAAATCAATATGGAAAAGATATTACGATTCTGGCTGGAAGCGGCGTGAATGATACCAATGTGAGAGCACTTATCGAATACACAGGTATTACACAGGTACACAGCTCGTGTGGCTCATGGAAGTGTGATGTGACAGCAGCGGGCAGTGCAGTGGATTTTTCGTATGATGAAGCGATGAAAAACTGCTATCAGTGTGCGGATGCAGGTAAGGTTAGGAAGCTTGCGGAAGAGGTAAGTGGAGTGTAATATTAAAGCAAAAGATTATAGAATTTCGGAGGAAGCAATTAATGGCGGAACAGGAAAATAGTAAGGATTTAATCAGTGTACTTTGGAGTGGCGCTGATGTACTTCGTTCTAAAATGGACGCGAATGAATATAAGAATTATCTTTTGGGAATTGTATTCTATAAATACCTATCAGATTCATTTTTGATAAGAGTATATGATTTGATAAATGATGAGAAACCGGAATCGCTCAAGGTGGCACTCGAGGCATATAAAAATGAGTTGAAGGGTGAATATGCTAATGATTTGCTTGATGAATTAAAGCAGGATCGTAAATATGTAATTGAGCCTGAGCTTACATATACATGTTTTGCAGAGGATGCAAGGAATAATTGCTTTAATCGTGAGCAATTACAGAAAGCGTTCAATAATATTGAGCAGAGCGGAGAGTTGTTTGTGGATTTGTTTTCTGACATTGATTTGTATTCAAGCAGGCTTGGAGCGGGAGACCAGAAACAAAGTGATACAATTGCAGAACTGATAAAGGTAATAGACCAGGCGGATTTGCTCAATTCCGATGGTGAAATACTTGGAGATGCATATGAATATCTGATAGGACAGTTTGCGTCAGAGACCGGTAAGAAGGCGGGAGAATTCTATACACCACAGGCAGTATCAAAAATTCTTACTAGAATAGCAATAACAGGACAGGAAAATGTGAAAGGTTTGTCAATCTATGAAATAAAGACCATTGGATTGATACAAAGACACGATACGCACAGACAACAGAATATGCTAAAAACCGCTTGATATAAGGCTTTTTGAAATGCTGGATTTCAGAAGCCTTCTTTTTTTGCCTTTTTGCGGTGTTTGACGAGCAGCAGATAGCGGTTGGAAGAATGGGTGGGTGCAAACAATGAACGATAGCAGAAAAGAGTTATCGTTCATGAAGAGCTATCGTGTAAAGGGTGTTAGATACCGTTCGGTGTTTTTTGATGGGTAAAAACTATATAAAACTATATGAAACTGCATAAAACAATACGTAAAACATTGACTTTTAGGCCGCTTTGCATTATAATATATAATGATGTTATGTAGCGTACAGGAGGATGAAAATGGAAAATAGTGATAATTATATCAATATAGAAGATGCGGCAGAGTATTTGGGGGTAAAAACCTCAACTATTCGCACATGGATAAAGAAAAAGAATATGCCATCACATCGTGTTGGTGGTAAGCTGTTGAAATTCAAACGCTCCGAAATAGACGAATGGGTTAATAGCGAAAAAAATGTGGATATTAAGGAGTGAGTAAAATGATAAACGTTGGAACTGTATTCAGTGGAATTGGTGCAGTTGAGCATGCACTGGATTTATTAGGAATTGATCATAGGGTTATATTTGCGTGTGATAATGGTGAGAGGAAACTCAAAACAGAATATAAAGATATAGTTAAAAATACGCAGAATATGACAAATGAAGACCGTAACAAATATATTTCTGAAATATATGATAAAGAGGCCGGAGTAAACTATGTAGAACAGTCATATAAAGCAAATTATACTATTGAAAATGATGCTTATTTCCAAGATGTAAAGTTACTTGACGGAAATGAATTTAAAGGAAAAATTGATTTATTCGTTGGTGGGAGTCCCTGTCAAAGCTTTTCTATCATGGGAAAACGAGGTGGACTTGAGGAAGCACGAGGTACGCTTTTTTATGAATACGCACGATTGGTTAAAGAAGTAGAGCCAAAAGTGTTTATCTACGAAAATGTAACAGGAATGCTGAACCATGATAATGGACATACATGGAAGGTCATTTCTAACATTTTTGATACACTGGGATATGTGTGGAAATATTGGGTTCTCAATGCTAAGGATTTTGGTCTTCCTCAAAACAGAAGACGTATATTTGTTGTGGGATTCAAGAAAGAATATTCAAATCTATTTGAAAAGATTATGGAACCACAAAAGATAAAACTTACACATGATATGAGTGCTTTATTAGATAAAAAGGTTGACAACAAATATTATCTTCCAGAAAAGGGGTTTAAGAGAGCTATAGACCCAAAGCAAAAAAAACATGTTGCTCTAAATGGAAAAATTGCTCGATGCCAGGTAGCCTGCCAACAATACAATTGGTTTGGGGATATGAGGTTTGAGAGTGAAATACCAAACAGAATAGAAAATGATAACAGAATCTATAAGGGCGAATACAACGGAGAAAGAGGCGTTGCGCGTTGCTTAAGTCCAAGAGAATGCCTTCGCTTAATGGGTTTTTCTGACTCGTTTAAGATTGTTGTTCCAGACACTCAGATGTATAGGCAGGTAGGCAATTCTATTGCAGTGAATGTGATGATGGAAGTGGTGAAACGTATTAATCTTACTGGTATTTTTGATAAAGTCTCTGATGATTCACGAAAAGGAAGATTACAAGTTGCCACAGTGTTTAGCGGAATAGGTGCTGCTGAATTTGCATTAAAGAGGTTGGGTATTCCTCACGACATAGTTTTTGCTTGTGATAATGGTGAAATTGAGCTCTTGAAATCAGATGAGGAAATAGCAGAGAATTTAAAGAAATATGATACTTTAGAAGCTCGAAAGGAGTATATAAAGTCACAAATTCCTCCAAGGAGAATAAACGCGGTCAAGAAATCGTATCTTGCAAATTACAATATGGACGAAGACCATTATTATCATAATGTGAGATTTTTGGAGGGAAATGAATATAGAGGGAAAGTGGATTTATTTGTTGGAGGTAGTCCTTGTCAGAGCTTCACATTGTTGGGGTATCAGAAGGGATTAGAAGAAGCACGAGGTACACTTTTTTATGAATTTGCACGTTTGGTAAAAGAAATAGAACCAAAGGCTTTTATTTATGAAAATGTCCAGGGACTTATGAAACATGATAAAGGCAGAACGTGGGAAGTTGTCCAGCGGGTCTTTGACTCACTTGGATATACTTTGCACACACAGATTTTAGATGCTGCTAACTATGGAATCCCACAAAAGCGAAGACGAGTTTTTGTAGTCGGATTTAAAACAGGTGGAGAGAGTTTTGTATTCCCACCAGAAAAGGAACTGAAATTTACTATGCAGTCCTTTTTGCTTGAAAATGCAGCGGATGGGAATGTGCAAGCCTGCGATAAAGAAATAGTGGTCAAAGATGGTGGGCAGGTTGTTCCAGAAAAGTATTTTTTGTCAGAACGAATTCTTCCAGGAATTATGTGTGAAGGGACAGGAGGCTTTTCAATGAAACCAGAAATAGATCTTCCAATTGCTCGCCCATTAATGAGTACAATGCATAAGATGCATAGAGCCGGTGAAGATAATTATGTAACAACAAATGGAAGAATCAGACGATTGGCTCCAAGGGAATGCTTGAGATTAATGGGATTCACTGATGATTTTAAGATAGCTGTTGCAGATACACCAATGTACAAGCAAGCTGGAAACTCAGTAGTTGTCGATGTATTGATGGGTATTATAGATGAAATTATGAAATGTATATAGAAAGAAGGATGAGGTATGAAATGGTCAATGGATACTCACAAGTACATTAGCGAAACAACACGTAAGGCTTTACAGGTGTTAGTTAATAGAAACATAACAAGTGAATCCTCACCAGAAGAAATTGATGCGGCCGAACAAGAACTTGGATCATGTGGAGTATACAAGAGTTACGATAATGCCAAAGGGCGTATTAGAAGAGCTTTATTCACATATTTTAAGGCATACGGTTGCTTAGATTCGGAAGAACATTTGACGGAATTAGGGCGTCTTTATGCCGAAGAAAAACTCACTATTCAAGAATTTTCGTTTTATTATGTTTTAAATTACCAATACGAAGATGATACTTTCAAGTATTATCCTTCGGAGCTTGTTTTAACTTGTTTAATTGCGTTGTATGATAGGAATGCTTCTGAAGCATATTTGTCTCCCTACGATTTTTCAAAAATTGTTGAATGCAATTCATTAGAAGATATTAATGAAGGGTTTATTGATGAACTTCTTAGGGTTCGAAGCAGTGGTGGCAAGGAAGTCAATGAAAGAGCAATTGGCTTTGATGTCTGGGCAAAGATGTATGTCCAATCAGGAATTTTAAAGAGAACAGCTGATAGAACACTGTACGCAGACAATATTCCTTTAATAAAATGGATTTTGAATGCGTACCAAAAAAAATATGTAACAAAGATGGGAGAAGTGTGTACTGGAGTCTTGCAGGATTTTCCTGTTATTAATCTTGTAAATAACGATGGAAACCCAGAGGAATATGCCAACGAGGGAAAGGCATTACAGGCCTTTCTGTTTGATTCAGTTGAAGACTCAATTATAGATAAGTACATTATATGCAATAAGACAAATACTGCATCAAAGATGCGAGATGTATTAGGAATATCCGAAAATGAGGTTGGTTTCTATTCGATATATAAAGGACTGGAGAGATTAGTTGGTTATTCCTTGATCCACAATCATGACACGCGTGTTCAACTCATTGGTAGCATATTAGCATCCGTTGAGTTGACAGAGGAGCAATTGCAAGATATTTCATATGAAGAGACGAGAATTGATTATGATGCGTTTGAACGGTTGACAACAGGATGTAATGTGTTGTTGTATGGAGTTCCAGGCTCTGGAAAAAGCTATACTATCGAACACGAATACTGCAGGCCGACAAGTAGAGTAGAGCGATTGGTTTTTCATCCAGACTATACATATTCAGATTTCATTGGTCAAATTCTGCCTGCTGTTGATGAAAATGGACAGGTAAGTTATAAGTTTACAGCAGGTCCATTTACCAATATTCTGAAGGAATCGTACAAAAATCCAGCTACGGAATATATCCTTATCATCGAAGAAATCAATCGTGGCAATGCGCCTGCTAT
>OOAQ01002562.1_pt1 | contig 10641 bp, 5 predicted proteins | sample 1671051 | NCBI WGS metagenome assembly OOAQ01 (sample SAMN06348117, study PRJEB24527) | human gut metagenome | biome: human gut; feature: ankylosing spondylitis patient; material: feces | host: Homo sapiens | place: China | collected 2015-10
TGTTGACGGCATGGATCCTCGGCTCACCAAAAAGTATGTTGAAGAAGGCTGTATGCCTAATGTGAAGCGTCTGATCGAAATGGGTTCCGCTAGAGAAGATCTGAGCATGATCGGCGGTCACCCCACTGTAACGCCGCCGATGTGGACGACCCTGGCTACTGGGGCCAGCCCCTGCGTACATGGGATCAGCGAATATTACGCTCATGATCCAGAAAGGCTGGACGTGATGCTCTATAACTTTGACTCGACACGCTGCCAGGCGGAACCACTGTGGAATGTAGCAGCAGAAGCCGGCGTCAAGACTTTAGTCTGGCATTGGGTCGGTTCTTCTTGGCCGCCAACCAGCACTAACCCTAACTTAAGCGTCGTCGATGGTACGCAGCCGGCTGGTCCCAATCTGGGTATCGCCGAAGTGGATTCGGAAAAAGTATTGATCGCCAGCGAGAAAACAGAAGAAGTCAAGTATATCACCAAGCTGGCTTCTGACAGCAAGATCGACTGCTTCATTCCTGGCATGGAAGTGGAGGAAACGTCTGAGCCGACCAACTTTGATAAAGTCCACGCTCAGGAAGTGAGCGGCGTAGCCATTACGAGAGAAGAAGCAGTGCACAATTTCTCCAATACGCCTTTTGATGTGGTCTTTTCACCGATCAGACCGGCTGCCGGCTGGACTGCTGCTCCAGAAGGCGCTAAGGAATGCACTCTGCTCAACGCGTCAGGCAAAATCCACCGTTCTGTCTTGATCCTGCCCAACGAGCAGGGCGTTTATGACCGTGTCGCGATCTATAAAAATAAAAAAGCGACAGAACCGATCGTTGTCTGCCCCTTGGGTGAGATGGTGGTCGAGGTCATCGATGAATCGATCAAAAATGACAAGACCTATAAGGTCAACCGCAATATCAAGCTGCTCAAGCTGGACCCAGAGGGCAAGAGCTTGAATATGTATATCTCCTGCGCCATGGACATCACCAATGACAGCGTTTGGCATCCGAAGAGATTGTTCCAGGAGGTCGTGGAGAACGTCGGCTATCCGACACCGACTTCCACACTAGGCCGTCAGGATTCCCTGCTGATCACCGACTGTATGTTGGCGAACTGGTACGCGACAGCTGATTGGCAGGCCGCTGCCATCCATCACCTTATCGAAAGTGAAGACTTAGACGTTGTTTTCTCCCATTTCCATGCCGTCGACTTGGAAGAGCATCAGTTCATCAAGCATTTGGCTGATCGTCCCTTTAACCGTAATCCAGTCTCTGTAGCACAGAAATGGATGGAGGACTTGTACGTTCAGGCGGATTATTACCTGGGTAAATTCCTGCACTATCTGGATGAAGGCTGGACCATCTGTATTTTCTCCGACCATGCCCAGGTCGCACCGAAGCACAATATCCCGCTGCTTGACGTCTTGAGCGGCGTCAGTATCCCGGTCATGGAAAGCATGGGCCTCACCAAGACCTATACCGACGAAAACGGCGAACTGCGCATCGACTGGACCCAGACTAAGGCCGTCTGCCAGCGTGAAGGCCACATCTATCTCAATCTGATCGGCCGCAGTGACCACGGCATCGTGGCCCCAGAGGATCAGTATGAGCTCGAGGAAGAGATCATGACCAAGCTCTATCAGCTGACCGATCCGGAGACTGGACACCGCATCGTCTCCATCGCCCTGAGAAACAGAGACGCGATCCTTTTGGGTCAAGGCGGGCCAGAGGCTGGCGATATCATCTGCTGGCACGCTGAGGGCTACAACTTTGACCATGCAGACTGTATTGCCACGACTTTGGGCGAAAGTGATACCTCCGTCTCCCCGATCTTTATCGGTGCGGGCCAAGGCTTCAAGCAGGGCTTCTATACCGACCGCATGATCAGACAGGTGGATTTCGCACCGACGGTAGCAGTCTTGGGCGGCGTGCGGATGCCGGCACAATGTGAAGGCGCTCCCGCTTATCAGATCTTAGAAGCATAAAAAAATCAAAAAGAGACGGCAGGCCCATCGGCCTGCCATCCCTGATCGATGATCCCCCAAAAGGAGGCAGATCAATGGACGAAAAATCGCAGAAAAAATCAATTTATTGGCTGCATGCTGCAATCGTCGTTTTATTCATGTTTTGTTTTCGTTTCCTTCCTGCACCAGCGCCAATCACAACGTATGGCATGCAGATCTTAGGCATCTTCCTCGGTCTGGTCTGGGGCTGGTCCTTCTGTGACCTGGCGTGGCCCAGCTTATTGGGCATGGCCGCTTTGGGCGTCACAGACTATGGCATGACTTCCGCTGTCTTTGAAGCATCCTTCGGTCAGGCCAATCTGATCGTGATCCTGCTGAGCTTTTTGATGTTTGCACCGCTGACGCAAAGCGGTTTGTCAGAATGGCTGGGGATGAAGCTGGTCTCCATCAAATTCATGCGGGGCAAGCCATTGGTCATGATCGGCGTCATCTATATCGGCACCTTTATTTTGTGTATCTTCGTCAATGCCCTAGTCGTCGGGATCTTCATGATGCAGTTATTTGTCGATATGTTCAAAAAGCTAGGCTATCAAAAAGGCGATCGTTTCATTCCGATGTTTCTGGCTGGGATGTTCATGTGCACAGGCTTGGCCAATCTATTGCTGCCCTTTAAAGGCATGCCGCTCATGATCTTTGGCACGGCAGCCTCCAGCGGCATCGTCGTCGATACCAATCAGTATCTGATCTTTGCCATCGCCTCGATCGTCTTTTTGATCGTATGGTATCTGCTGATGATCAAGGTATTGCGCTGCAATATCGAACCCTTGAGAAACGCCGATTTTACCGAATACGAAGAAAAGCTGCAAGAGCCCTTGACGCCGTTTCAAAGAGCGCTGCTCAAGATCGTTGTCTTATTCGTAGTGGGCATCGTTTTTGTCGGGGTACTGGGCTCGGCCAAAGGCGGCGCATTTGCCCAGCTTCTAAACAATATCGGCATTTATGGTGTAGCCGCGATCACGTTGGCCCTGATGATCGTCATCCGCATCCAGGGTGAACCGCTGCTCGATCTCAGAAAAGCAGCCGCCGGCATGCAGTGGGATTTCATCTTCCTCTATGCCATGGCCATGGTCATCTCTAGCCTCCTGACTGATGCTGAAACAGGCATCGCAGGCTTCATCATCCGCTATGTCACCCCGATCATGAGCGGTTTGGGCAGCTATTGGTTCCTGCTGTTCTTGGCTTTGGTGACACTGCTTCTGACCAATATCGGCAATAATGTGGTCGTTATTTTCACCATGGCTTCCGTCGTGACCATGATGGCAGGCCAAGGTATGCCCATCAACGGTCCGCTGGCCATCTGTATCGTCTTGTGGACAGGCTTAGTGACCGGCTATCTGCTGCCGGCAGCCTCCGTATCCGCGGCCATGATCTTTGGCTGCGAGCTCACGACCTCCAAAAGCTCCATTATGCAGGGCGTGATCATGATGACACTCTGGCTGATCGCTCTGGCTGTTTTTATGATCCCTATCGGCTTGGTACTGCTCTAGTATACAATATAGAAGCCGAAGCCCCCGACCATATGTCGGGGGTTCAGATTGTAGACATAAGTGGAAAAGAACCACAATCAGGGTGCCGACATCGCGACGCACTTCTGGAGCTATCCTTTAGGAAAAGATGCAGCGCCCCACAGAAAAGCGTGGGGTGTAGGCGCAAAACCGCGCCAGAACCGGAGCGACCTACACCCCACCAGAATTGCGTGGGGCGGGTCGTGAGGAAGTGCGACGTATTTTTGGAGCCATGGCGCGGTTTTGCAACGACGACGTGCGACGCCTTTTTGGAGCCGGGCGCTTTTGTAGGCACCCTGAGACCCTGCAAAATTTTTTGCAGGGTCTTTTGTATCAGTTAACCTTCAGGCGATGCCGAAGAGGCGTTTGCCGTTGGCGCAGGTGGCGCTGATGACGTCTTCTGTGCTGATGCCGCGCAGTTCGGCGATCTTTTCGGCGATGTAGCGGGTATAGATGGGTTCGTTGCGCTTGCCGCGCATGGGCGTGGGCGCCATATAGGGGCAGTCGGTCTCGATCAGCAGCCGGTCCAGGGGCACCTTGCGGGCGACTTCCAGCGGCTTGACGGCGTTTTTGAAGGTGACCGGCCCGCCTAAGGCGATGTAAAAGCCCAGATCCAGCACCTGTTTGGCCATCTCCCAGCTGCCGGAAAAAGCATGCAGTACGCCGCCGATCTCCTCGGCATGGTGAGCGCGCAGAATATCCAATGTATCCTGATGCGCGTCCCGATCGTGGATGATCAGGGGCTTACCCAGCTGGCGCGCCAGCTCGATGTGCCGGATAAAGAGCGCTTGTTGTTCCTCTGGCGTGGCGTCGTCCCAATAATAATCCAAGCCCGTTTCTCCCACAGCGACCATCTTGGGATGGTGCAAAACCGCACAGAGCTCATCCCAGAGCTCATCTGTGTACCGCTTGGCGTCATTGGGATGCAAAGCCGCAGCGCCGTAGATCTTTGCCTCCCGCTCGATCAAATCCACATCCCGCTGCCACTCTTCAGGCTCACAGGCCACATTCACGATCAAATCCATCTGCTCATTGATCCGCCCCAAAACTTCCGGCAGATCGTCTGCAAATTTTTCATCTAAAACATGAGCATGCGTATCAAAAAGCATATTGTCAACTCCCGATCGATCAAACAAAAGAGTGTTTCACGTGAAACACTCTACAATTAAGAACAAATGAAAAGGTAAAACACCCTAAATAACGTATAAAATCTCTGTCATGCAGATCATGCCTTTAAGCTTTGTTTCACTTCCCGCACCATTTAAGGGGCGGGTGTTTGGCTTGCTCAAAAGTACCTCGCCGCCAGGCGAAACCTGGCGGTCATCCAACCGCAGGTGAGGGAGCAGGAAGGCTCAGCGTCAGCTTATCCTGAAACGCCCTTTTCAGGGCTTGCTGGTGCCTTTATTGCACCGAAAACCCATCTTCGATCCCTTCGCGGGTCGCTTGCAGCACTTCCAAAATACTGTCATCGTCCGCCGCTGCGGAGAGCAGCATGCCGTGTGAAACGATGCCGCGGATCTTCTTCGGCTTGAGGTTGGCCACCAAGATCAGCTTTTTGCCGACGAGGGAAGCAGGGTCTTCGTAGAATTTGGCGATGCCGGAAACGACGGTGCGGATCTCTTCGCCCATTTTGAGCTTGAATTGCAGCAGTTTGTCTGCTTTCTCGACCTTGGTGCATTCCAAGACTTCGACGACGCGCAGATCGAGTTTGGCGAAATCATCATAAGTGATCTCGGGCTTAGCAGCAGGCGCTTCTGCTGGAGCAGGTTCTGCGGCTTTAGGCGCTGGTTCTTTGGCAGCGGGGGCGGCAGGAAGCTCTAAGGATTTGGGGTCGATGCGGGGGAAGATGGCGTCTTTTTTGCAAACTTTGGTGCCCGGTGCGATCACGCCCCATTGGGAACCATCCGCCCAGGTGCAGCCGGTCAGGTCATAGCCGATCTGCTCGCTGACTTTGCCCGGGACCAAAGGCATGAAGGGCGCGATGAAGATGGTGGCGATGCGCAAGGCTTCTAGCAAATTGTACAGGACCGTGCCCAGTCGTTCCTTCTGCGCGTCGTCTTTGGCCAGCACCCAAGGAGCGGTCTCGTCAATATATTTATTGGCGCGGCTCACCAGCTGCCAAATGACGGAGAGCGCGCCGGGGAAGTCCAGCTTATCCAGGCAGGCAGCCGCATCATCACCGATGGAGAGCGCCAGCGTGCGCAGCTCATCGTCTAAGGCTTCGCTTGCTCCAGGAGCGGGCACGATGCCGCCGAAATATTTGTCGATCATAGCCACACTGCGGCTCAAGAGATTGCCGTAGTCATTAGCCAAGTCGGTATTGATGCGTTTGACCAGCGCTTCTTCGGAATAATAACCGTCGGAACCAGTGGAGATCTCTCTGAGCAGGAAGTAGCGGATGGCGTCCACGCCGTATTTGTCAATGAGCACGTTGGGGTCGACCACATTGCCCTTGGACTTGCTCATTTTGCCGCCCTCAAGGAGCACCCAGCCATGACCGAAGACTTGCTTGGGTAACGGCAGACCGGCAGCCATCAGGATGCAGGGCCAAATGACCGCGTGGAAGCGGGCGATATCCTTGCCCACCAAATGCACGTCAGCCGGCCAGAATTTCTGGAACAACTCGTCATGATCGGTGCCGTAGCCCAGCGCGGAGATGTAGTTGGTCAGCGCGTCGAACCAGACGTAGATGACGTGCTTGTCATCGATGGGCACCGGGATGCCCCAGTCAAAGGTGGTACGGGAGATGCAGAGATCTTCCAGCCCCTGCTTGATGAAGTTGATCATCTCATTGCGGCGGCTGACCGGCTGGATGAAATCCGGATGTGTATTAATGTAATCGATCAGACGGTCTGCATATTTGCTCATTTTGAAGAAGTATGCTTCTTCTTTTGCCGGAACGCATGGGCGTCCGCAGTCCGGGCATTTGCCGTCTACGAGCTGTGATTCTGTAAAGAAGGATTCACAAGGTGTACAGTACATTCCTTCGTAATGTCCCTTGTAGATGTCTCCTTTTGCGTACATTTTCTTGAAGATCTTCTGAACCTGTTTCTCGTGGTCAGCGTCTGTGGTACGGATGAATTTGTCATAGGATGTGTTCATCAGATCCCAGATTCTCTTGATCTCACCGGATACGTTGTCTACGAATTCCTTTGGTGTGATTCCTGCTTCTTCTGCTTTGAGCTCGATCTTCTGACCATGCTCGTCAGTTCCTGTCTGGAAAAATACATCGTATCCTTCCTGTCTCTTGTAACGTGCGATCGCGTCTGCCAGTACGATCTCATAGGTGTTGCCGATATGCGGTTTACCGGATGTATAGGCGATCGCGGTTGTAATATAATACTTCTGCTTGTCCATTTTATTGTTCCTCCTGGATTATAATAAAAAAAGACCCCTTCTCATAGAGAAGACGAGTCCTGCCCGTGTTACCACTTCTGTTCGTTCCTGCCTCGCGGTCAGAAACCTTGTTGGGTACGATTCCATACGGATAATCCGACCAATACTGTAATAGTCTGATAATCTGCTATTGTCCTGATACCCTTCCGCTATAACAGGCGGTCCTGTTGCAGTCTGAATAGTACTAAATCTTATTTCCTTTAAGAAATTGCTTTCTGTATGCCAGGAACCCTCCCATTAACATCGATACTCATCTCGACTGCACCTCTCCCAAGCCATCTTCCATCTGCACCTGCACTTCCCTCTCAGCCACGAAAATCTGAAATTTCCTCCGGGGAATTCTCTGTAATGTGGTCAGCAAATGTACTCTCTTGTTCGTTGAGTTTGCTTATATTTTGCGGAAACTCATGTTTCCGCTCCTTTAAAAATAGTAGCATATTTACCTATATTTGTAAACCGCGAATTTCGGTGTTATAACTATGCATAATCCTGCATATTTAGCACACACTATCTTCTGTCAGCATCTCCTATCCAATATGAGCAGAGACTACCTAATGTTCCAATTGACGAACATATATTCTTAGTTGTACAATAAATTCAACAAACAAAAGGTAAATTATCTGACACTAACCATTTCTATTTTTCATCAAAGGAGGTATTTTTATGCAGGCTTTATCACAGACAAATGCAGGCGATACCTGTACTATCAAATGGATGTTCGGCGTTCCGGAAATTCTTGAAACTATGCGAAAGATGGATATCAAAGAAGGCAGCACCATCCAGGTCATCCAGAAATGTCGTGACTGGCTGATCATCGGAAGCAATAACCGCCGCCTGGCAGTTGGAAATGAAGTTGCGGATCGGATACAGGTTTAGGATTCAGCAAAAAAGACCTCCTTCTGATATCATTCAGAACAAGGTCTTTTGTTACTATTTCATCTTAAATTCAATCGTCACCTTAAACAGATCCCCATCGAGATACAACTTAAATTCTCCACCCTGGAGCCGGACGAGGTCTTTGGCGATTGACAGGCCAAGTCCGCTGCCTTCGGTGTTTCGGGAGATGTCGCCGCGGATGAAACGTTCGGTGAGTTCGTCTGCGGAGATGTTCAAAGGCTGTGCGGAGATGTTTTTGAGGGAAAGCTGCACGTTTGGCCGGTCAACTTTTACATCGACGTAAACTCTTGTGTTTTCCATCGCATATTTTGATGCGTTTCCAAAAACATTCTCGAGGACTCGCCAGAGTCTGCGGCCATCTGCACAGATGATTGCTTCTTCCTCATCGAAATGAACTACCATCGTCAGATTTCTTTCTTCGAATTTCTCTTCAAATTCTCCAATCACCTGATGTACCAGTTCAACGAAATTCAGGTCCGTCATTTCCAGTGTGATATTTCCGGTGCTTGCTTTGGAGGCTTCTACGACATCTTCAGTCAATACTTTGAGCCGCTGTGCCTTGTTTTCCAAAACTTCCAGATAACCTCTGATCTTGGGGTCTTCCGGATTCTCGCGCTTGAGAAGATCCACATAATTGATGATCGAAGTAAGCGGTGTCTTGATATCATGGGAGACATTCGTGATCAGCTCTGTTTTCATGCGCTCGTTCTTGAGGCTGTTTTCTACAGCTGCATCCAGTCCCTCTCCAATATGGTTGATATAATCTGCCACCTGTTCCTGTTCACCGGAAAGTTTTTCTGTTGGAATCTTGTATTGGAGTTCTCCGTCAGTGATCTTCTTCAGACCAGCGATGATCTGCTCTCTTCCCCAGGCTTTTTTTACAAGATAATAAAGAACTGCACAGTCCATTACAATCAGCAGAAGAAAAGCAAATGCTGAACCACCATTAACCGTCATTACAGAAAACATAAACTGCAAAAATACAAAGATGCCAAATAACAAAATTATTTTGACCCTGCTGATCATATTGCCACCGAGAAAGACAACCAGATCACTACATTTAGAAAAACACTTTCTTACCAATATCAGAACGTGTCGGAGCAGGCTGTCTCTCCAGAGAGATCTTGCCTTGATCCTGCGAACCAGACTCAGCCAGCCGGTCAGGAACCATCCGCCACACCAGATTCCCAGGATGCTGAATCCCGTCACTTTCCAGACCATTCGTATGTCTTCAAAATCCATTGTCTGGACGATCACCGAAGTGCCCAGCAGCCAGATCATAAATATCATCCCTGCCACAATCTCGGTATACCATCTGTCCAGGAAATTCAGATGCACTTTCTCATCTTCATTGTTTCGTCCGGCCCCAATCGTCAGGATCACAAGTCCTGCAAGTGCCAGAACCAGTGACACTACAGAAATTACCATGATCGGTACCAGCCATGGTTCAAACTTCTCATAGACAAGTTTTTCCTGCTTGATCCTGTCTAATACCGGAAAATCTTTATCTACAGAAACGAAATAGAGATAATTTTCCTCACCAAGTCCTGTATTCTCGATCATGCTCTGCCAGTAAGATACTGTCCAGTCTGCGATATTGGAAAATCCCAGGGCACAGTCCTGCAGATCCGGAGCGATCAGCATAAGCGGATCACCACAGGAAGTCAGTTCATCCAGTTTTTTTGCATAATTTGCTGATGTGATGCCTTTTATATTGGTGTACACTTTATCGGATTTTGTGTCTACGTACATGTAGTTAACATTTGTTACACCTGTTGCATAAGTTTTCAGGACTTTTTCACCATAAGAAGCATCACTGTATTCAACCAGAGCCGTGTATAAATACTCATATGCCTTGCTGATATTTCCTTTCCATTCTTCACTGTTGTTTACAACATCAAGGATACTGTCCGCTCCATCCGGTTTGTACGCTTCTTTCAGTGGGGCATCGTTATTTCCACTGGATTCATAATTATACACATCTGTGTAAACAACATTCCCGTCCGCGTCGGTAACATATTCCACACCATCATTACGGATTCCTATGTTATCATTGGCGTCACCATAGTACGTATACTCTTTGCCGGAGAGTATGGCCAGTATATCCTTTGCATTCTCTGTCCATCCGTCTTCATCACTGCCAAAAACAAATTTCAGTTCACCAGTAGTAATCTTATCTGCAAAATCATTGTAGTACATATAGTAGTCGCTGCCATCCGGCTGACGGCAGATCAGAACATTTGCACTTCGATCCCAGGATGATTTCTTCGCCCAGTCATACAGATTCCCTGCCTTGTAGGCAAGTCCGGATGTGTTTTTGTGCGTCAGCGTCTTTCCCTTATTCAGCTCCGCAAGGTCAACCAGTTCTCCGTCGTCTGCCTGATCCAGGATTTCTCTCTCATTGATCGCATTAATGATCGTATGTGAAAGGCTGTACATATTATCCTGGAAGCTCTGGGAATCCACATAATTTTTGCTGTCCAATGGCTGAACGCCTTTGCTCATGATAAGCACGGATGCCCCGGCTCCCGCGCAGGCTACCGTCACAAAAACTATTGTCAGCAGCACCAGAAGCCCTTTTACACCGCTTTTTCTGTACCATCTTGTCTTCATTTATACCCCATTTCCTTTCTGCTAAATGACTCTGCTATAAACACAGGAGTTTTCCACAGGTCCATTCAGAAAATCAGATCTTTTCCACTTTATACCCAAGTCCCCACACAACTTTGAGGTAGCGCGGCTCCTTTGGATTGATCTCAATTTTTTCTCTGATATGTCGGATGTGAACCGCTACCGTATTATCTGCCGCGATCGCTTCCTCTTCCCAGATACTCTCAT
>OOAQ01002568.1_pt1 | contig 10621 bp, 6 predicted proteins | sample 1671051 | NCBI WGS metagenome assembly OOAQ01 (sample SAMN06348117, study PRJEB24527) | human gut metagenome | biome: human gut; feature: ankylosing spondylitis patient; material: feces | host: Homo sapiens | place: China | collected 2015-10
ATGAATCCGCCCGAAGCCCCGGCGTACTCGAACGTCGTCCGGTCGGTACAGGAGATCAGCTTCGGCGCGGCGACCGCCACGTCGGGATTCGCGTTCAGGCAGTCGAGAATCGGCCCGAGCCACCCCGCAGGAGTCTCGACATCGGAATTGAGCAGCAGGTAGTAATCGGCCTCGATCCGCTCCAGCGCCCGGTTGTAACCGCCCGCAAAGCCGTAGTTGCGGTCCATGCGCAGCACCGAGACCGTAGGGAATTCGGCGGCGAGAATCGCCACGGAATCGTCCGTGGAACCGTTGTCGGCCACCACGACCCCGACGCCTTCGGGCGCCGCGGCCACGACCGACGGCAGGAAACGACGCAGGTGGTCCGCGCCGTTCCAGTTGAGTATGATGATTTTAGCGACCGGCATGAGTTCGTTTGTGCTTCCAGCGGCGATGCGACCACATCCACAGTTCGGGACACTCGCAGATCATCCGCTCCAACTTACGAACGTAACGCTGCGTGATTTCGTATTCGGCGACCTCCTCTTTGCCGTCATAAATCAGTTCGAAGGACATTTCGTAGCGTCCCCGCCGCAGGCGGTTCATCTTCACGAAGTAGACCGGGAGGTTGCAGCGCAGGGCCAGTTTCTCGCCGCCGTCGAAGAAGATCGTATCCTGATTGAGGAAGCGGAACCAACGGCTGTCGGGCCGCCGTGGGGGATTCTGGTCGGCGATAAGCCCCATCACGAGGTTCTTGCCGGCGATGCCTCCGGTCCGGTTGCGCAGGTAGAAACGCAGGCTCTCCTTCATCGAGACGGTCATCGAATTTTCGTAATTGCGCAGCCGCCGGTAGAGTTCCTCCATCACCTTGCTGCGCAGCGGATGGTAGACGGCGACCAGCATCTGCGACCGCTCGTAAAGCCCCCAGTAGGAGCAGTACTCCCAGCAGCCGAAATGGGCCGTCATGGCGATCCAGTCGCGGCCGTGCACCGCTTCCACGTGTTTCTCCACGTCTTTGACCGTGAGCACTGTCCGCCCCTTCTCCTCGTTCATGTAGGCCATGTTGATCGTGTCGACGAAGATTTCGGACAGCGTGCGGTAGAACCGCCGCCGGATGACGGCCAGTTCGCGTTCGCTCTTCTCGGGGAACGAGTTCCGCAGGTTGGTCTTGACGACCTTCATGCGGTAGCGCAGGCAGTAGTAGAGCAGGACGAAAAGCAGGTTTTCGACGACGTAGTACTTGAACCAGTAAGGCATCACGGCGAACACGCGTGCGCCCAGCCAAAGGGTCTCCAGCCAGAAGCGCTGCAAAATGGTCAGATCGGTTCGTTTCATGCCTGCCGCCCGGATTAGGGTTCCACGAAAAGTTTGACGTTCTCGACCTTGGTGCGGATTCTCAACCAGCGGATCAGCGTTTCACGGTCGACCGGAAGCGCGGAATCCCGGGGCGTCACCACGCACACGAGCGTCGTATCGCCGGGCGTGCCCTCGACGTCGAAGGTGATGCCCTTGGTCAGCGAAATGGCCCCGATGTTGTCCATCATGGCCCCCACTTCGCGCGAGATGTCGTTCACCTCGACGTTGGTCACCCGGTAGCGTTTCAGCTGCGAGGACATCTCGCCGATCCGGCGGTTCTTCTCCTCCAGCAGCTCCTGATAGCTCTTCTGGAGCGAAACCACGTCGACCTTGTCCTCCGTATTGGCCTGCCGGACGACCAGTTCGGCCTCCTCCAGCCCGAAATTGCGCATTTGCGTACGGGCATTCTCGATCACCTCCTCGCCCAGCGGCTCGCCCACGAGCAGCAGCTCGATCTGCGAGGGGTTCTTGCCCTGCGCGTAGTGTTTGTTGCACTCGATCACGCGGGTATGCGGAAAGTTGAAGACCTGCGACACGTATTTGTCGGCCACGGCCTCGAACAACGAGACGCGGACCATGTGGAACCCGATGACGACGCTCGGGATGAAGGTCACCAGCGTGATGACCATCATCAGCCGCTTGACCGTGCGCTCGCGGACCTTGTCGATGAAGACCTTCTTCTCGTATTGCAGAAAACGCACCATGGCATAGGTCGCCAGCGCGATGAACACCGAATTGATGAAGAAGAGGTAGAAGGCGCCGATGAAAAAGCGGAACTGCCCCGTGGCCAGTCCGAAGCCCGCCGTACAGAGGGGCGGGATGAGGGCCGTGGCGATGGCCACGCCGGGAATGACGGTCGACGTGCGGTCCTGCCGCGTCTGCGCCACGATGCCCGCCAGGCCGCCGAACAGGGCGATCAGCACGTCGTAGGTCGTAGGCACGGTGCGCGCCAGCAGCTCGCTGCTGTTCGACGAGAGCGGCGAGATGAAGAAATAGACCGTCGAGGTGATGATGGCGACGATGAACATCAGCGCCAGGTTGCGCAGCGACTTCTTGAGCAGTTCGAAATCGTTGATGCCCAGCGCGAGGCCGACACCCATGATCGGGCCCATGATCGGCGAAATGAGCATCGCGCCGATGATCACCGCGGCCGAATTGACGTTCAGGCCCAGCGAGGCGATCATCGTGGCGAAGATCAGCACCCAGAGGTTGACGCCGCGGAACTCCACGCCCTTCGAGACGGAGGCCACGACCTCGTCGCGCTGCGCCTTGTCCTCGTCGAGGCTGAAACGGCCCTTCATAAATTCGCGCAGCTCCCCGAGCCACGCCGAAAACGAACGTTTTACCTTTTGTGTATCGTCTGTACGGTTCTCTTCCATCAATTGCGTTTCGATTTGAGTTACTCCTCCCCGTCCTCCCGGACGCGGCGGACTTTGGGTTTTCCGGCCACGACGATCACGAACTCGCCCTTGGGTTCGGTCGTGCGGAAATGCCCGAGCACCTCGGCGACGGTTCCGCGCACGGTCTGCTCGAACTTCTTGGTGATCTCGCGCGACACCGAAACCCGGCGGTCTTCACCGAAAACCTCGGCGAACTGCTCGAGACACCGGACCACGCGGTAGGGTGATTCGTAGAAAATCATCGTGCGCTCCTCGCCGGCAAGCGCCTGCAACTGCTTCATCCGCCCCTTCTTCTGGGGCAGGAAGCCCTCGAAGCAGAAACGGTCGCACGGAAACCCGCTCTGCACCAGCGCCGGAATCAGCGCCGTGGCGCCGGGCAGCGTCTCGACCTCGATCCCCGCCTCGACGCACGTGCGCACCAACAGGAACCCGGGGTCCGAAATGCCGGGCGTCCCGGCGTCCGACACCAGGGCGGCATTGCGTCCCGCGGCGATCGCCCCGGCGACCATTTCGACCGTGGCGTGCTCGTTGAACTTGTGGTGCGAACGGAGTTTCTGCTCGATGCCGAGGTGCTTCAGCAGGAACGACGTCGTGCGCGTGTCCTCGGCGAGGATGAAATCCACCTCGCGCAGGACGTTCACCGCGCGCAGCGTGATGTCGTCCAGATTCCCGATCGGCGTAGGTACGATATAGAGTTTGGCCATCGTGTCAGGCGAATTTGCGTTCGAGCAGTTCCATCATAAACTTCGCGCCGTCCGAATTGGGATTCCAGGCGTAGTTCTCGGCAATGTGGATCATGCACTCGTCGAAATCGTCGAAGGCGTTGAGCGTCGCGATCGCCTCTTCATAGGCTTCGCCGTCGCCGCCGAACAGATCGCGGATCAGCAGGAACTTGTCGTTGATGCCGATGGCGTTGCGAAGGTCGGCGACCGGTTCGCCGCGGCGCAGTTCCGAAGCCATGTCGCGCCGCGGAGCGATCGTATCGGCCAGCGTCTGCACGTCGTGGTTGATCACCTCGCCCAGCACGGCCCCGACAGGGACCGCAACCTCCCTCGCTCCGGATTCGGCCTCCTCCGGCTCGGCGGCGGCAGGCGCTTCCGAAACGGTGACGGGTTCCGCCGCGGACTGCGGCACGGACATTCCGGACTGCGGCCCGGGACCTGCGGACGCAGGCGCAGCCGCCGGTTCGGGAGTCGCGGCAAACCCGGGACGGACAGTCGGTCCGGGCGTCGCAGCGGGTTCGGGACGGGCAGCGGGTTCGAGCGTCACAGCAGGTTCGGGACGGGCAGCAGGTTCGGGACGCTCCGCCGGTCTTTCCGCCGTTTCGGGTCTTGCGGGCTTTTCGGCGGGCGCGGGCGTATCGTAGAGCGACATGATGACGCGCTGTTTGTGACGGTGGCGGACGGTCTCCTCCTCCAGCCCGAACAGCGTGGGCGCGATGTATTGGGGTTTCTCCGCAGGAGCGGGTTCCGGAGCTGGCGCAGGAGCGGGTTCCGGAACGACGACCGGTTCAGCCGCAGCGGCAGGTCCGGGCGCAGCGACCGGCTTCGCAGACGGTTCGGGCACAGCGTCGGATTCGGATGCTGCGACCGGTCCGGATTCGGCGGCCGGTTCGGATTCTCCGGCGACGAATGCGGCTTCGGACGCCGCTTCGGGATCAGGCTCAAATCCGGATTCCCCCTCAAGTTCCGGCTCTGAATCCGACGCCGCAGGCTCCGCCATTCCGGGCGTCTCCGTATCGGGATTCCCCCCGGCAAACGCCCCGGCAGAATCGGCCGCGACCGTCGTATCGGGTTCGGAAAACGGCTCTGCGGGTTCCGCCTCCGCATCGAACGCGGGTCCGGAAACGGCATCGGGACCGGGTTCGAACACGGCTTCGTCCGTCGGGTCGAGCGAAAGCACCGCCCCGAGGTCGATGGGCACCGGAGCCGCCGCAGGCTCCGTCTCCGCAACCGGGAATTCCGGAAGGGATTCCACCTCCGTAAAGCGCACCGCATCGTAGAGCGTCCGCAGTTTTTCCAGCGCCAGGTCGCGTTCGAGGGCCGGAATCTCCCCGGAAGGCTCCCAGCCGTCGACAATCGCGGTCAGCTTGCGCAGTTCGGCACGTATCGTCTTCAAATCCATCATTGCGTACTGTTTTGACCTCCAAAGGTAGAAAAAATTTGCGAAAGCCCAGCCATTCCCCGGAACCTTTTGTCCGAAACATCTCCGAACGGGTTTTTCCGGGACATCCGGACCGTCCCGCCGGGCACGGAAAAGGGAGCGGCGGCCGAAGCCGCTGCTCCCTTGCAGCTGTCCCGCACCCGCGGCGTCGGCCGCCGTGCCGGAGAGACGAATCATTCGGTGATCCGGAAACTGCCGCCGAGCGTGCAGTCGGAGTCGTGCCCTACCCAGACATGGTAGTCGCCCGGCTCCTGGCCCCACTTTTTGTCGAGACGCCAGAACGAAAGGTCGTCGGGCGTCAGTGTGAAGGTCACCTCGCGGCTCTCCCCGGCGCGAAGCATGACCTTCCGGAAACCTTTCAGTTCACGAACCGGACGCGTCACACCGGACAGCAGATCGCGCACGTAGAGCTGCACGACCTCCTCGCCGTCGCGGCCGCCCGTGTTGGTCACGCGGACCGACACGCGAACCTCGCCGCCGACGGCGGTTTCGGGCGTCAGCACCCGCAGGTCCGAATAACCGAACGTCGTGTAGCTCAACCCGTAGCCGAAACAATACTGCGGCGAATTGGGTACGTCGAGATAGCGCGAAGTGTATTTGTTGGGCTTGCCCGACTCGTCGGCCGGACGTCCCGTGCTCTTCATGTCGTAATGGATCGGAATCTGCCCCACCGTGCGGGGAAAGGTCATCGGCAAACGCCCCGAAGGGTTGTAGTCGCCCGACACGACATCGGCCAGCGCCTCGCCCGCCATCGTGCCCGGATACCAGGTCAGCAGCAGGGCGTCGGCAAGTTCCGCTTCACGGGCCAGCTCCATAGGACGACCCGTAACAAGCAGGACGACAATCGGTTTCCCGGTTTGCTTCAAGCTCTCCAGCAGGTCACGCTGCGCGTCGGGCAGCGCAAGCGACGCAAGGCTTGCCGCCTCGCCGCTCTCCCCCGCCTTCAATCCGAGCGCAACCAGCACCACGTCCGACTTCGCGGCTGCGGCCACCGCCTCCGAAATACCGCCTTCGAGGGCCTTGTGCGGGTCGCATCCGCGGGCATAGGTCACACGGTCGGCTCCGAAACGCGCCCGCAGTCCGTCGAGAAAGGTCGAGGTCCGGCCGGCCTCGGCGAAATGAACCCACGAGCCGATCAGGTCCCACCGGGAATCGGCGAAAGGTCCCACCAGCGCGATCCGGCTCCCCTTTTTCAGGGGCAGCACGCCGCCGCGGTTCTCCAGCAGCACCATCGAACTGCGGGCCACGCGGCGCGCGGCATCGAGATGTTCCGGGGCGTAATAGCACTTCTCGCGCTCCTTCGCCTGGTAGCGGAAAGGATCGTCGAACAGCCCCAGGCGGAACTTCACGGCCAGCACCTCACGGCAAAGGCTGTCGATCAGCGACTCCGGGATACGCCCCTCCCGCACCAGTTCGGCGGCATGGAACAGGTAGGCGGCGCTCATCATGTCCATGTTGACCCCGGCGCGCAGGGCCAGTTCGGCAGCCTGCGCATCGTCGCCCGCCACGCCGTGAGCTTTCAGTTCGCCGATCGTGCCGTAATCGGTCACCACGAATCCGCCGAAGCCCAGTTCGTCGCGCAGCAGGTCGCGCATCAGCCAGCGGTTGGCCGTGGCCGGAACGCCGTCGAGGTCATTGAACGAGGTCATCACCGTCGCGGCCCCGGCATCGAGCGCCGCCCGGTAAGGCGGCAGGTAGCTGTCGCGGAAAACCCGCTCGGACATATCGACCGCATGGTATTCGCGCCCGGCCTGCGGAGCGCCGTAGGCGGCGAAATGCTTCACGCAGGCAAGGACCGACGAGGGGTCGGACAAGTCGCCCTGATAGCCCCGCACCATCGCTTCGGCGACACGCGCGCCCAGATAGGGGTCTTCGCCCGCGCCCTCGGAGACACGACCCCACCGGGGGTCGCGCGAAACGTCGCACATCGGCGAAAAGGTCCAATGGATGCCCATGGCCGAGGCTTCGCGGGCCGAAACGCGGGCCAGCGACTCCGCAGCGGCAGGATCCCACGAGGCGGCGACGGCGAGGTTGATCGGGAAGATCGTCCGGAAACCGTGGATCACGTCGGCGCCGATCAGCAGCGGGATGCCCAGCCGGCTCTCCTCGACGGCGATCCGCTGCAACCGCTCGGTCTCCTCGAAGGACTTGATGTTGAATACGCTGCCGCAGCGCCCTTCGCGGACCAGCCGTTCGACGGAAAGTTCCGTCTTGTCGGGTCCCGTGACGGCGCCGCCTCCGCGCTGCTGGACCAGCTGGCCGATCTTTTCGTCGAGCGTCATGCGTTCGACCAGTTCCGCGGCGCGCCGCCGGTCCTGCGGGGTGACGGGCTGCGCCCCGGCGGGATACAGCACGAGGGCCGCCAATACGGTAAAGATGCTATTTTTCATCGGTAAAAGTTTGAAAAGACATGCGAAGGTAATGAAAATACCGCAAAAAAAGGGCTTCGGACGGAATAAACTCACTCCCGCCCGAAGCCCCCGCGATCGCAGCGGCGTCACTCCTTCACGCAGCGCATGCCGTAGGCTGTGGTCATCTTCCGTTCGTAATAGGTCCCCTCGCCCGTGGCGTCGCCCGCCTTCCAGTCGTACATCGGGAGCGGCTTGCCGCCGGCGAGCGTCGACGAACAATAGGCTGCCGAACGCCCCGGATAGTGGATGCGGCCGTTATCGCCCTTGCGGAACATCGTCGACGGGCCGATGAGGGTTCCGCCCGAATTGAGCGCATACCAGCGGCTGTACGTGTCGCCCGAGTCCTGGTTCTTGGCGGCGTTGCCGTCCACGTAGGCAAGCAGCGACTGCCATTCGGCCGCCGTCGGCACCCGGTATCCCACCGGGCAGGGATCGTTCAGCCCCTTGCCGCCCTCGGTCCAGCCTTCGGACATCGCTGCGGACGACCGGGTATAGAACGTCGTCGGATTGCCGTTTGCCGTTGCGGCGGTCATCTCCTCGCCGCTGATCTGCCAGCCGGCGGTGCGGGAGGCGTTGAAAACCACCTCGCGCGTCATCGCGCCGAAAGCATCGGGATACTCCGCATGCCCCTCGTAATATTTGTTCTTCGAGAGGATCTTCGCGCCGATGAACGGCTCCTTGCGGCCCCACTGATAGAACAGTCCGTAGGAGCGGAAATCCTGCACACAGGCCTTCGGATCGGTCGAATGGTATTCGGCCCCGACATTGCGGTCCTGCCAGGCGATACCGCCGACGGTCACGTCCGAAGGCATCTTGTCCACGACCCAGACCAGCCACGACCAGACAACCGCGCCTTCGGCGTCGAACAGCGCGACCAGCCCGCTGCCCTGCTTCGACTTGGCCGCAGTGCAGGTGATTTCATTCCGGGAAGCGTCGTAGTCAAGCCCCGAAAGCAACTCTGCGTCGGTGGTCCAGACCCAGTCCGCCGCAACGCCCTTCACATACGCGCCGTCGGTGCGCCGCGCCGGAAACGCACGGGTTTCACCCGCCCGGACCACGACCGTATTCGCTCCGGTCGACCGCTGCACGACGGTCACCTGCTGCGGTTCGACGCCCTCCATCTCGGAGGAGACGGTCAGCGTCGCGCTGCGCGGACGCACGCCCTCGCCGTCGTCGGTCAGCAACAGTTTCACGACCGAACTTTTCGTCCCTTCGGACTGCGACACGGCGCACCAGTCGGTCGCGCCCTCGATTTTCCATGCCACGGATGCACGCAGGTTCAGGGCCGGTTCGCTCCCGGCGCCGTAGACGGTTATATCGGCGCCGTTCTCCGCCAGCACGAGGATCGGCTCGAACTTCTCCTGCGTCACGGTCACGGTGTGCTTCTCTTCGCCCGTGGCGTAAAAACGCACCGCGGTCGTGCGCTCCTCGGGCAGGAAACTCTGGTCGACCGTCAGAACGATCTTCTTCGTGTGCGAACCTTCGGCGACGTTGGTGCGGCACCAATCGTCGTCGCAGGAGACCGTCCACGGCGAATCGGCCGTGATTTCAAGGACGCTGCGCCCTCCGAACATATCGAACGTCACGTTATCCTCGAGCAGTGAAAGGTTGGATTCGGCGACCTCGGGATCGTCGCTGCACGCCGCACAGCAAACGGCTGCCGCGACGGTCAGAAAAAGAAAAAGTCTCTTCATCGTTGAAGTTGTATTTAAGGTTTTGTTCGAATGTCGTATTTACCAAGACACGGACGATTCGTAGGTATGCCCGAAACTGTCGGTGACCCGCACCATGCCGCCCCGTTCGCTGCCCGGATCGACCCGGAACATATGCCACGTATTGGTCGGCGTCCCTCCGCGCACACCCGTCGCCAGCACCTCCTCGTAATAGGGATCGGTGCGCTGCGTCCGCTCCATCGCCTCCGCCTGCCCGCCCGAAGCGGGAATCCACTCCACGGCGCTCCAGGCCGTGTCATAACCCCAGACATTGGCATAGACACAGGCCGAATTGGTGCGTCCGGGTGCATAGAGGCGCATCTGCATATCGCGCTTCCCGCCCGCCGGCTTGTAATACCACGAGAGCCGTTCGCCATCGACCTCGACCACGGCATAGCCGCGCGGCGTGCCGTCGCAGTTGACGTCGCCGTTGATGAACAGGTCGCCCGGCGTGCGGGCGATGCAGTGCATGACCTTGCGTCCGTCGTCGTAACGGTAAATGTCATGGTAGTGCTTGTGCCCCCCGAAGGCATGGACCTTATAGGGGCTTATCGCATCGAGGAAACGCTGGAAATTGCGGTGGTTGCGCGCTGCGGTGTTCTTCGTGTGATAGAGAATCGGGCAATGGGACGAGACGACGAGCGTGCTGCCCGCCGGAACGTAGCGCAAATCGGCTTCGATCCAACGGCAAATTTCGTCCGTAAGACCGATCGTATACTCCTCTTCGGCGGTCGGCGCATGGTCGAAAAGGATGTTGTCGAGGAACAGATAATGGATTTTCCCGATGTTCACCGAGTAGTTCGCCGGACCGAAATAGCGTTCGTAGCTCTGCAAGGCGAGCGAATCGGTCAACTCGGCCGGATCGTGATCGTGGTTGCCCGGCAGGCTGAAGGTCGTGAAGCCAAGCGTCTCCAGCCCCTGACGGTACTTCGGGAAAAGCGACATATCGTTCCAGGCCAGATCGCCCAGGCTGACTCCGTAAACCTCCGTCGGAAGCCCCTGCACGGTTTTCAGCACATCGGGAACGACATGACCGAGATAGGAATCCACCGACGTGTTATCGGCAGCCAGCTGAATGTCGGCCATAACGATCAGCGAATGGCGGTCGGACGGAGTCTTGCGTCGTGTCAGCGTAAAATCGGCCCGGTTGACGGCCTGTTTGCGGTCGATTTTGCGGTAGAACCGCGGACAGCCCTGCGTGGCGGGAATCTCGCAGTCGGCAGGCACGGAGACAAAGACGAAATTGCGCCGCGCGAGGTCGGAGGCCAGATAGTAAATCCCCCGTTCGTCGGTCGCCGTCACCTCCAGGCCGTCGCTCACCACCACCCCGGCAATGCCATTGCCGGCGCTGTCCTTCACGATTCCCTTCACCGTCATTCCGGCCTTATCGGGAATCTGTCCGGCGGTCGGGCCGTCGTCACCGCCGCCCTCCGAGGAGGAGCAGGCCGCCAGGACAAGGGCGGCGAAGCACACCGACAGAAGCCGCATGTAGAATTTTGACATATTTTTTGCATTGAGGATGCGGAGGAGGCCGAACCTCCTCCGATTTCCGGGGATAAAAAACAGAGGTATAAAAAAGTGTAAAGCAAAAGATAATCAA
>OOAQ01002597.1_pt1 | contig 10538 bp, 7 predicted proteins | sample 1671051 | NCBI WGS metagenome assembly OOAQ01 (sample SAMN06348117, study PRJEB24527) | human gut metagenome | biome: human gut; feature: ankylosing spondylitis patient; material: feces | host: Homo sapiens | place: China | collected 2015-10
CCGGCTGACACGCTCCTGATTGTGTTCTTGAAATACTCTCAGGAACTGCGTGACTTCTGTGGCTTTGATGTTGTACCGGATGCCTCAAAATTTACCCGTTTTAAACAGGATTTCCTGATGGACTTACAATCTATGTTCGATCACATGGTTGATATGACCGAACCGATCTGCCAAAAACTTGACCCTCATCTGGCAACTATGACTATCTTCGATACCTCCGGCATTGAAGCCTGGGTAACTGAAAATAATCCAAAATACGCAAACCGTATTATCAAACAGTTAAAAGCTTTTGCAAAGGCAAACAACCTTGATAAAAGCTATGATCCTTATAAGGCTGCTTATGGTTCCATGCCTACGCATGCTGCTTCGAATCAGGCAATCCAACAGATGTATATCAATGGACATTTCTGCTATGCCTATAAGTTCGGCATTGTAACCAATGGGCTTGGCATTGTCCGTGATATCACTTTCTATAACAAAGAGTTCCTAAAGGCTCATCCGGATATCGTTGTGGAAAAGAAATCTGACTCTCCTGATGAGGATAAATCTCTTGCCGATTCAAAGGCCCTGCTTCCTGTTCTGATTGATTTCTTTCAGAAGCATCCGCTTATCGCCCCTAAGACTTTTCTTGGTGATGCTGCTTTTGACACGATTGAAATCTACAAAACCCTTTTCGGTGAAATTGGATTTGAAAAAGCATTTATTCCTCTCCGTGTAAAACTTTCTATGGAAGATAATGGTTATACCATTAACGAAAATGGTGTTCCCTGTTGTCCGCATGATCCTTCGCTTCCTATGAAAAGAGAAGGTAGTAAATCACACTTAAAAAGCAAAATTCCTACAATGAAATTTGTCTGCCCGAAAATGAAATGGGAATACAATAAAGCAGATAAAACCAAACGCCGTGTATGCCATTGTGATAATCCCTGCACAACATCTTCCTGTGGAAGAATGATTTACATTTATCCAGAAAAGAATCTTCGTGCCTATCCCGGAGTGGAACGAGGTTCAGCAGAATGGGAAGAAACATATAAAATCCGTGTAAACGTTGAAAAATCTATCAACCACTTTAAAGACAGCTTTTGCGTAGCTAATCGTAAAACCCAGAACGAAAAAACGCTTCATGCCGATTTACTTTTGGCTGGCATAGCTCAACTTGTTACAGTAATTGTTGCTGATAAAATTCATCAACATCAATACATTCGAAGTCTTAAGCCTTTGATTGCTTAAAATTGAGATTTTATAAATTTTTCTGCTTCATACTAACTATGAAGCCTTTTTGTCATGCCCTAAATGAATGACTGCCACCTTCCATTCCAAGAATCCTGCATTGCAGGATTCTATCCTTGTTTTCAATCAAGATTGCGAACTTGTTTCGCAATTACCTAGTAATACCGTTCTTTGATTTCCATTTTATCGTTATTTTTCACAATTTTCCAGCGATATGCTTATTTTTTCAGACACAAAAAATCATCATCCCCACAGTGCTTTTGCCTATGAAAACGATGATCAGAAGTGCGCGATCAGGGGTTCGAACCCTGGACACCCTGATTAAGAGTCAGGTGCTCTGCCAGCTGAGCTAATCGCGCATTTTTAAGTTGTTTGTTTTGTGTCTTTCCTTAAGACAAGAGTTATTATATAATAGGAGTATTAAAAAAGCAAGCACTTTTTTTATTTTTTTTAAATTTTTTTAAAAGCATATTTGAAAGGAACAATTTAACATGAAAGTAGAAGAAAGATTACTAAAATATGTCAGCTATTGGACAACCTCCGATGAATCCTGCAGTGACATTCCAAGCAGTGAGCGTGAGTTCACGCTTGCAAAAGCCTTAAAGCAGGAACTGGAAACTCTCGGTCTTACCAATATACTTCTCACCGATCACTGCTATGTATATGCCAAGCTTCCTGCCACACCGGGCATGGAAAACTGTAAATCCATCGGCTTTATCGCTCATATGGATACCGCCCCGGATTTTTCCGGAAAAGATGTCAAACCACAGATCATTCCCGACTATGATGGCGGGGATATCTTATTAAAAGGAAGTCAGGACGTCTTAAAGGTAAGTGATTTTCCATCCCTTGCCTCTTTAAAAGGAAGAACCCTGATCACGACAGACGGTACCACACTTCTAGGTGCTGATGACAAGGCAGGTGTTGCCGAAATCATGACAGCCGTGGAAGAACTGATTGCAGAAGGTACACCACACGGGGATGTCTGGATCGGGTTTACACCGGACGAAGAAGTCGGTGCAGGTGCAAATCTGTTTGACCTTGCTATCTTTCAGGCAGATTATGCATACACAGTGGACGGTGATTACGAAGGCGAAGTGGCTTACGAAAATTTTAATGCCGCAAGTGCCATCTTTCATATTAAAGGTGTAAATGTTCATCCGGGCGAAGCAAAAGACATTATGGTCAATGCGGCACTGGTGGGATGTGAAATTGTTTCCCGGCTTCCGGAAGCGGAAACGCCGGCACACACCAACGGCCGGGAAGGATTCTATCATCTGACCGATATGTCCGGAGATGTGGCTTCCGCCACCCTTTCCTTTATCATTCGTGACCATGACAAAACTACATTTGAGAAACGGCTGCAGAATCTGCGTGACGTTGCACAATCCATGAATCAGAAATATGGACCGGAAACCGTCACGCTCGACATCGAACATTCGTATGAGAATATGCTCTCTGTCATTGAAGATAAAATGGAAATCGTGGATCTGGCAAAACAGGCAATTGCCTCCGAAGGTCTGACACCGCTCTCCCGTCCGATCCGTGGCGGTACAGACGGCGCAAGACTGTCCTTTATGGGATTGCCGTGCCCGAATCTCGGCACTGGTGGCTATGGTTTTCACGGACCATACGAACACATCTCTGTGGAAGGCATGCAGACAGCTGTCCGCATTTTAAAAAATATTGCCACCCATCCCATTCGCAAATAAATGAATCTGCAAAAAACCGTCCGCAGTCTGATGAATCTCAGATTTCGGACGGTTTTGTTATTATTTATGAAGTTTTAGTTTCCCTGCATATTTGCGGATTTTGCCAGTGCAGGTTTCTGAAACATCCGAAACAGGCCAATCTGTTCCAGCGCCTTCGTAATAGCGAAAAAGATCACCGAATCTATCGGCCACATAATCAGATTCTTCAGTGCACGCGCCGGAAGAATCACCATAAATGCCTGTCCATATAACACGGTCAGACAAAGCGTTGTCAGAATCACATTACAGATCAGCATAACTACAAATTTCGCTGCCAATACGCGCCATATGGTAAGCTTTTTCTTGTAAAAAAAGCAGCCATACAGGATTCCTGCCAAAATGACAACCAGTGTCAACTGCGGGCAAAATGGTCCGGTCGGTTTCATCATATACTTGATGATATCCAACGCACCATGAAAGATTCCTCCAACTACCGGTCCAAACAGATAATCAATGATACCATTTGGAATACCAGAAAAGCCGATACGGATAAACTGTCCATATTCAATGGAGAAAAATCCTAGAATGACAGCAACTGCAGCAAGCATTGCCATGGTAGTGATGGTTCTTACCGCTTTTAATTCACGGAAAGAATCGGTGAACAAAGTAACGAATTTTTTCATAAAAAAATTACCTCCTTTGCAGACCTCACCGTACTACAACTGGAGATAATATTATCTTCGGATGCAGCGGGATGCGACTCATGTACCGCAAGATTTTCTTTTCGTCCGGGTGACAACTCCCTGTTCATCCGGCACTTAACGCACATGTGTCTACTCTGCTTTAAACTATGAAATTGCAACGACCTAAGTATAACACAATGGAAAAGAAATGCAACTATTTTTTTTCATTGTATGGCATTTTTATAGCAAAACGCCATCTGTCACACGTTTTTACGTGGAACAGATGGCGTCCGTTGCCTGTTATTTTATTCTTTTCAGGTTCCCATACTTGCAAACAGGGCAGCTATCTCATCCGGGCTTAATGCCTTATTGGGATCTGCCGGTTCTTCCGGCTGAAGAGGTGCTTCTTTTACTGCTTCCGGCTCTTCAATCGGCTCGGGAATATCCTCCGGTTCCACCGTTTCTTCGACAGGTTCCCCGGCTTTATCCGCATTGTCGTCATTGCCCATATTTGCAAACAGGGCAGCTATTTCATCCGGGCTCATGGCGCGGTTTGGATCGGACAGATCCGGCATCGGCGAAAGTTCTTCCTCCGGCAGGTTCTCATCATTCGCTTCCTCAACAATCGCATCCTCCGGAATCGGGTCCGGTTCTACCAGTTCTTCTGCTTCCTCAATGGATTCTTCCGGGTCCGGCGGGATAATCTCATCCGCTGCCATGACCGGAGGCTCTTCCTCCGGCTCAAAACTCTCTTCTTCCGGTATATCCGGCAGGATCTCCGGATCCGGCTCCATACTTTCTTCCGGCTCCGGTGAAATCTCAGGCTCCGGTTCCATACTTTCTTCCGGCTTCGGTGAGATCTCAGGCTCCGGCTCCATACTTTCTTCCAGATCCGGCGAAATCTCAGGCTCCGGCTCCATACTTTCTTCCGGCTCTGGTGAAATCTCCGGCTCTGCCGGTATTTCTTCCACATGATTCTGCGGTGCCGGCTGTGGCTCTACAGGTGTTGCCACAGGTACAGAAACCTGCGGCTGGGAAACAACCACTTTCTGACTGTTCATAATGGTCTGATTCAGGCGCAGTTCCATATCTTTCATTGCAATAATGATTTCCTGCAGCTTTGCGGCTATCTCTTTATCCTGTGAATGTTCCTGTTCTTTTCCATCCTTCTGCACCGAAGAAATTTCATCCTTACAGGCTGAAAGAATCTCGTCCTTATAAGCACCCGCAACTGTACCGAACCCATCCATTCCTTTCTGGAACGTATCAAACCGGTCGATCAGCTGTTCGTATGAATTCATCAATGCATCGGTATTCTCATGGGATCGCTTGATAATTACTTTTGCGATTCCCTTCTGTGCATTGACAATTTCCTCTGTCGGAATCTTAGATGCCTCTTCCATATATGCAAGCTTCACCGATATTTCCTCAAAATATTTTTTCAGCATGAGATATGATGCCTTTTCCGACTTGAAAATACTCTCATACTGTTCCTCTCTCCGGGCATATTTTGTCTCATATACTGAAATCACGCCTCTGATTGCAACATACAGGCATATCAGATCTGCTGCTGCCAAAACAGCCAGAACAATAAACATCTTCGGGAAATTGACTATGGCATACAACTCTGCCATAAAAATAAACGCAAACAAAAGTATCCCGAAAATCATCTGCATCCTTGCTTTCGAATCTTTATTCTTCATATGATACCGCTCCTTCCATGAGCCCGCTATTCTAACCACTATGCAAAATAAGCTCTAGTATGTTATATTTTACCATATTGTGTCGATTCTCACAAGGTTTGTTGTTTATTTCTGCCTTCTATAATACGTCATTTACAATCTGCTCTGCTGTCAGATGATTCTCTTTTAATACCTCATTTACATCATACCGGTCAAGGAATTCTTTTTTCAATCCGTAATTATAGACTTTCATATCACTGCTTCCATAAAATCTTGCGATTTTTTCTCCGAAACCACCATTCAGGATGCCATCTTCCAGTGTAACTACCGTGTCATGGTCTGCCTTCAGCTTCTCCAACAGTCCCTTATCCAGTCCGGTAATATAATACGGGTTGATTACCGTTGCATGAATACCTTTTTTCTCCAGCATTTCTGCGGTCTGCAGTGCCAGGGAATAAAATGTTCCGAGTCCGATCAGTGCAATTTTGCTTCCCTTTTCCGTTACCTCATAGGTGTTGAGCTGGCTCCAGTCTTTTGTGACTTCTCTGCCATCCGAAATCATGTCTCCGCCCGGAAGTTTGATCGCAACCGGCATTTCCTTCTGCTCCACACTCCAGTCAAGCATTGACAGATATTCTTCCTTTGTTGTCGGTGCCAGATAAACCAGTCCCGGAATATTAGAAAGCATCGGAATATCCTGCAGTCCCAGATGGGTAACATCCGTCATGCCAAATACCGATCCCGTATACACAACAATCGTTGCCGGATTCCCGTCAATACACAGATCCTGTGAAATCTGGTCATACGTCCTCTGGATAAAGCTGGAATACACACCATATACCGGCTTTCCGCCACCTTTGGCAATTCCGGAAGCAAGTGCTACCGCTGTCTCCTCCGCGATTCCCACATCTACAAACTGCCGGCCGGCCTGTTTCCTTTTCTCCTGCGTAAATCCGAGAATCGTCGGGGTTCCGGATGTAATTGTAACAACTGTCGGATCCTTTTTCATCTTTTCAATCAAATATTCACAGGTCACCGAAGAATAATCTTCCACTTCCGGAAAATGGGATTTTCCGGTCTCAATATCAAATGGAAGATGCCAGTGCCATTCTTCCTTATGCTCTTCTGCCGGTTTATAACCTTTTCCCTTTAATGTATTAATGTGGACAACAACCGGTTTCTTACTGTCTTTTACCTGTTTGAAAGCCCCGATCAGTTCCCTTAAGTCATTTCCATGATCCACATAGACATAATCAAGTCCCATGGCTTTAAATAAATTGCACTCTGCCTGTCCGTTTGTCTCGCGGAGTAATTTCAGATTTGAATAAAGTCCTCCATGGTTTTCTGCAATTGACATATCATTGTCATTTACTACAATGATCATGTTGCTGTCTAATTCTGCCGCAAAATCCATTCCTTCTAAGGCTTCTCCTCCGCTTAAAGAACCGTCTCCGATAATTGCGATCACATTTGCACTTTCCCCACGAAGATCCCTTGCCTTTGCCAGACCGCATGCCAGACTGACGGATGTAGAGGTATGTCCGACCGTAAAATGGTCATGTTCACTTTCCTGCGGACAGCTGTATCCCGTCACGTCGTCGTAATGTTCTTCATATAAATAGGCATCTTTTCGACCGGTCAGCATCTTGTGCGGATAGGTCTGATGGGAAACATCAAATACCATTTTGTCCTTTGGGGACTCAAAAACATAATGCAGTGCAATGATTGCCTCTACCATGCCAAAATTCGGGCCAAAATGCCCGCCGTGAATACTTGCCCTCTTTAATAATGCATGACGCATTTCTTCTGCGAGAGCTGTCATCTCTTCTATATTTAATTTCTTCACATCTTCTGGTCCGTTAATCTTTTCGATATACATATAATAAATTCTCCTTCCGATTTTATCTATCATAATATACCACTTAAAGTTAACTTTAAGTCAAGTATTTTTTATTTAATTTTCAACTTTTTGCTTCAAACCCTCAATTGCCTGAGCCACTATACCTGCGTTCTTAAAAAGATGTAAATAATGTAATGATAAAAGGGGCAAAAGGTATCATTTCCCACTGAAATGCAATTTTTATGTCATTCGCATTTCTTGCGATCCGCTTGTTGTTCCGATATAATTATGCTATGATTGTGCTTTGATTGGAGGAAACCATTTTGAGCGAATATTATAAGTTTTTTCAAAATAAAAAATGTGAATATTTTCCTTGCCATAAAGGAATTCCGGAGGCGGACTTTAACTGTCTGTTTTGTTATTGTCCCCTCTATACACTCGGGAAATCCTGTGGTGGAAACTGTGAATATTTAAAAAATGGTATCAAATCCTGCATAAACTGTGGCTTTCCCCATCACCGAAAGAACTATGATAAGGTCACGAACCGCTTTCAGGAAATTGCAGCCGTTATGGCAGCTTCCGATAAGGAGGATGTATCCCATGAAATGTAAACTTACTCCCGGATTATCCTCCGGTGACTGGAACGAATTTTGCAGCCGTTTCCATTTCCCTCCGGATGACCTGCCCCATATTCAGGCAATTTATACGGCACTTCTTCCCCTGGTTGAATCCTATGCATATTACTCTCTGGATCAGGATTTAGACGGGGTTTCCCTGCCTCACTATGCCTATGGGTTTGTGACGCTTGGAAACGGAGTGGATGAACTGTCGGAATTATATCTGAACCATGAACAGATCCAGGAGGCTTACATTGTGGACTGCATCAGCCTGATGCTTTTGTCAAAGGCTTATGAAGAGTTTGCACATGTGGTAGAACGTCAGAGCCGCCTGTATCTTGCAGAATTATCTTTTCTGGGAGATACCTATTCCCTTGACCTGCTCCCACAGATTTATGGGCGGCTTGCCCCGGATGGCATCCAGCTTACCGAGGGGCAGATGCTCCGGCCGCTTAAGACAGCAACGCTGATCCTGCATCTGGATACAACAACACACGCCAATCTCAAGCAATTGTGTAATACGTGCGCAACCTGCCGGAATTTTTCCTGCCCGTCGAGAAAGGTCACGGCTCCGCATTTGCCGCATACTTATGGAGCCATGCAGATATTCCATACAAAATAATTATTTTTCAATTGATAAGTCAGCATTTTACCGTGCTTTTTTCAAAAGTTCTTCCGCTGTAATACCAAACAATTTCTTAGTTTGTTATCCTTTATTATTTTTGAAAACCATTATAAGTCCAACAATTCCAACAATTATCCCAATAAGAGCAAACGGGAAATCGCTAAAACTTGCCAATACAGTTCGATTCATTTCTGCGCCACTTGCACTTAAGAGTATTCCAAATAGAATAACTGCTATACCCTTTAACTTTCTATCATTCATTTTGTTTACCTCCATAACCTTCCAGTTTATCGCCGCTTCCGTGTACCACCAGTGCATCATAATAAATATACTGTCCCAATAGACGCAGACCAGCAGGTGAGCTTTCCCTTATATTATATCTTCCATATGGATTTACGAACTCTGATAAGGGCAAATACAAGGGTGCAAGACATCTGGTAGATGTCCGCTTTGCACCGACCGTAGCGAAGCGAAGACTTACCGCGCCATTCTTTCGCCTTATGTGACTATCCGCTTTTCTCCTGCCTAGTCGTTTACGTCACGGGGAGGCTTGGATTTATATTCGATAAAAGAATTCGGCTATTGGTCTTTCCTGCAGCCACAAGGCAAGGGTATGCGGGGTATGGGCGAACAGGGAACCACTACACGTACGCTGCTTAGCATCACAAATACCCTTAGCTGGGTCAAGGCGTTCGATGACCACCACGTGAATATGATGGTGGGGCAGGAAGCGCAGCATACCCGCGAAAATTCCTCCTATCTGGCAGGAAGCAATTATCCGGTGGAATATCTCAGCCAAATCGAGTTGGCGGCAAAGCCTTCGAGTGCGTCCACTTCTTTGGATAATGTGGCTCTTGCGTCCTTCTTCTTTAACGGGCAGTATGATTATGCCAACAAATATTATTTGTCGGCAAGCGTCCGTACCGACGGATCCTCCCGTTTCGGTTCCAACAACCGCTGGGCGACTTTCTATTCCGTGGGTGCACGCTATCGCCTGACGGGAGAAAGTTTTATGCAGTTGGCAAGCAATTGGCTGGACGAACTGACGTTGCGGGTAAGCTACGGTACTTCCGGAAACCAGGATGTGGGCGGTTCGTGGTATGCGTCACGCGGGCTTTACGGATTCGGGTATAACTATAACAGCCAGCCGGGAAGCTACCGTCAACAAGCAGGCAATCCCGACCTGAAATGGGAGCAGACCGCCAAGTTCAATGTCGGTGTGGATCTCGCATTGTGGGAGCGTAGGGTGAATGTAGAGTTTGACTATTACCGTCACCTGACTAAAGATATGGTGTTCAATGTTCCTCTGTCGTTAACGAGCGGAATGTCGTCCATTCCCACCAATGTAGGGGAATTGGAGAACAAGGGTTTTGAATTTTCTGTTGGTGTCACGCCGGTGCGTACCGATAAGGTGGATTGGACATTGACTTTCGTGGGAAGCGCGAATAAGAATGAAATTAAGAAACTGAGTACCGACTTGCCGATCGAGTCGAGTATTACAATAGTGGAACCGGGACGTGACATTTATACCTGGAAGATGAAAGAATGGGCAGGGGTCGATCCTGATACGGGCAGTCCGATGTGGTGGATTGTGAACCGGGACAAAAACGGAAAGGAGATCTCTCGCGAGAAGACCACCAATTACAATAAGGCTACCAAGGAATATGTCGGTAAGGCGTCGCCAAAATTCCAGGGCGGTTTAACCTCTTCGTTGAATCTTTACGGTTTTGACTTTTCTTTCCAGTTGAATTATTCGCTTGGCAGCAAGATATTCGGTGACAACCTCCGTTATGATGAGCAGACCGGTGCGGCCGGAGTGCAGAACACGACGCGCTATGTGTATGAAAACCGTTGGCAGAAGCCCGGTGATGAGGCATTGGTGCCACGTTTCGTATTTGGTGACAAATCCGGTGCAAACTCCGCCTCTACCCGTTATCTGATGAAAGGCGATTATCTGAAAATCCGCAATATTACCCTCGGCTATACCTTGCCGAGGGATCTGGTGCAACGTATCCACCTGAACAATGTCCGTATCTATGTAAGTTCCGACAACTTGCATACGTTCGTGGCAAAGGATTTCCGCGGTTTTGATCCGTCCGGTATAGCACCCAACGGCGTTCAGTGGTGGAATTACCCTACGCCGCGCAATGTGATGTTTGGGCTGAATATT
>OOAQ01002602.1_pt1 | contig 10518 bp, 5 predicted proteins | sample 1671051 | NCBI WGS metagenome assembly OOAQ01 (sample SAMN06348117, study PRJEB24527) | human gut metagenome | biome: human gut; feature: ankylosing spondylitis patient; material: feces | host: Homo sapiens | place: China | collected 2015-10
GAGGAGATCCCCAAATCCATTCTTTATCGGCAATATTATTAAAACCTTCGTACTCGGCAGTGGTAGTCATTAATGAATATCCTTTGCGCGCAGCTTCGGCAGCTTTGGCGGCCTCTCCCCATTGTCCTGTCAATAAGTAAGCACGTGCCAGAAGACCGTTGACAACATCCGTATTCGGTTTGAATTTCTGCCCGTCTCCCTTGCGGACGTAGTTTGTCAGATAATCCTGTGCAAGATTCAAATCATCAAAGATCTGCTGATAAACTTGTGCCACTGTCGATTTGCCTTTTGGCTCGGTACTGCTTGTAGTCGGTTCCGTATATATAGGCACACAGGGAGCATCTTTATCTTTCAAATATGTAAACTGATAATGCTGTACCAAATGCAGATAACAAAAGGCACGCAAAGCCAATGCCTGTCCCTGTGCCTGCCGAAGTTCCTCGGAGTCACCCTTAATCGAAATGGCAGTGTTGCAGTTATCAATTGTCTTATAGATCAGATACCAGGCAAACGAAGTTCTTCCATCGGAAGGAATCGCCACATCATTAAACTGATAGGAAGAATTGAAACCATATTTCGGACGGGAAACAACATCGCTCGCCATCATATCATCCTGACATTGAAGTGCCCGATAACCAATATTGGCATACGTCGTTCCGTATTCAAACAGGTTATACCAAGCTCCGTTGAAGAGACGTTCTGCATTTCCGGCTACTGCTACCTGATCGGAGCTTACCGCATCCGTAGGTTCCGTATCCAGAAAGCTACTGCTACAACTTGTCGCCAGAAACAGTCCGGCAACAGCAGTAAGTATAGATTGAATTTTTATCTTTTTCATATATCGTGTAATTTTAGAAAGATAGATTGATACCTCCGGAAATAGTTCGCATAGCCGGATAACGGTAATAAGTGATACCCGTGATTCCCTGTTCAGGGTCAAGTCCCTGATTCCGGTGAATAGTGAACAGGTTATCGCCCTGCACAAACACCTGAACACTGCTCAATGCCAGTTTGCTGATCCACTGTTTCGGCAGATCGTAAGAGAGCGTCAGGTTTTTCAGTCTCATATATGAATTGTTCTGCAAGAAACGGGTGGAAGCTGAGTTCCAGTTATTGGAAGTAGTGCTCAAAGCCGGCACGTCTGTATAACGGTTTTCCGGTGTCCATCTCTTCAATATCTCCGTAGACCAGTCACGACCTTCCAAACTTCCGTTGTGCAGAATCATAGTAATATCACGGTTGTAGATATATCCACCGATGCTATAAGCAAAGATGGCGGACAGATCGAACCCTTTCCATGAAAGTGATGTATTAAAACCGCCATAAACTTTCGGGAGGGAAGATTTATTGACGTAATAATAATTTGCCGAAGCGTAATCGCTTGTTGTGACACGTTTTCCGGTCAAATTATCATTGGCATCTTTCTCATCCATATACCACAGCGGATTACCGTTGTCAGGGTCTACTCCCGCCCATTCTTTCATATAGAAGTCATAGACTGACCGTCCTACCTGCAATTTATTCACGCCACTTTGCGGCATATCCTTCAGCGGAAGTTCCGTTACCTTATTCTTATAATGCGTCAGGTTCATTCCGAGTTTCCATACCCATCCATTCTGATTGATAATGGTTCCGTTCAGCACCATCTCGATACCCGTATTCTTCAATGCGCCTACATTCTCATCAATAGACTCATATCCTAAGGAAGGAGCGATCGGACGGGAATAAAGTAAGTCTTTGGAACGACGCGTAAAGAAGTCGAACGAACCGGAAAAACGGTTGTTAAACAGTGAGAAATCAACGCCGACGTTAAAGTTCAGGTTCGTCTCCCATTTCAGGTTCGGAGTAGCCATACGGTCGGAAACCAAGGCATTCTCTCCGAGATTGGAAACGATGGTATAAAGTCCCTTGCTTGCATAATAAGTACCCAGATTATCATTTCCCTGTGCACCGTAGCTCATCTTTAATGTCAGAGCAGAAAGCCAGTTGGCAGTGGAAGCCATAAAACTTTCACGGTCGATACGCCATGAAGTTCCCAAAGACCAGAAGTTCCCCCAGCGAGTCTCCGGTGCAAAACGGGAAGAACCGTCACGACGAAAGGAAGCGGAGAAAAAGTATTTATTCTGATAGTCATAAAGCGCCTGGGTGAGATATCCCACCAAAGCATAATCGATACGATAACCGGAACCGCCTGTCAACTGCGAGCCGACTACCAGTTCGGGCATATCGGGCTGTGCCATCTTCGTACGTGAAGCAGTCAGTTCATCATGACGGTACGAATAGGCTTCCATTCCGGCAAGCACATTAAAGTGATGATCACCGATGGTTTTATCATATGACGCGATGTTGTTCCATGTCCATGAAAAAGTACGTGAGTTCAAGCGGCTGGAACCACCTCCGTTTTCCAGAGCCGGACCGATTTTCGGATTCGTATAATCCAGCGTATTATAGTTGATCAGGTCGAAGTTGAAACTTGTCTTGAATTTCAGCCCTTCGATGATCGTAGCTTCGAGATAAGTACGACCGGAAAATTCATCTTTCATCCGTTCCGATTTATCCAAAGGCAAGGTAGCCGGCAAGTTCCAGTTGGCCATAGAACCGGAAGGACGGTATGAACCGAAATCATAGATACGATCCCCATTATCATCCAGCTTGTAGCTGCCGTCCGTATTCATTTCATAAATAGGATAAAATCCGGGCATAGTACGTCCTGCAGTAATCACGTTGCTTGTTTTGGAATCCGAAGAAACCGGATAATTCTGCATGGAATGGGCAAAACTCAGGTTGATGCTTCCTTTCAGCCAGGAAGTCATTTCACTGGTCACGTTCGAACGAAGGTTGAAACGTTGGTAACCGGATTCGAGTGCAATACCCTTATCGTTCAGGTAGCCGGCAGAAAAGAAGTATTGATTAGCCTTTCCACCACCGGAAACACTCAGATTCAGTTCGGTACGAAGCGCTTGCTGCTCCATCGCGTCACTCCAGTCGGAGTTCCATAACGGACGGGCGCCTGCTGCCAGTTTTCCGTCTGTCCCCACAGGTTGCGGATATTGTGTACCGTAAGGATTCGGACCGCCTCCCATCAATTTTGTAACCAAGTCTTTGGAAGCCTGAGCAGCTGCGGTGGCAGGGGTATAATCGGAGCTCTTGGCATACTGGTTGCGAAGCGCTTCCCAGTAAAGTTCGAAATACTGATTGGTATTGACGCGGTCATAATCACGTACCGCACGACTGGAACCACCCAGTGTAGCTTTCACCTTGACAGTAGCTTTCGAGTCCTGCTGTCCTTGCTTCGTAGTAATAATAATCACACCGTTTGCACCACGCGAACCGTACAGAGCAGCAGATGCAGCATCTTTCAGTACAGTCATGGAAGCGATGTCGTCAGGATTGATTGAGTTGACGCTGCCATCAAAAGGTACGCCATCAACCACATACAACGGGGCACTGGAAGCATTGATCGAACCGATACCACGAATACGGATTTCGGCATCCGTACCGGGCTGACCGCTGGAAGCACTGGCTTGCACACCGGATACCGTACCTTCAAGTACACGGGAGACGCTGGAAGTCTGTAACTTCTCGATCTCTCCCGCCTTCATTGTCGAGGCAGCTCCGGTAAAACTATATTTTTTGGCGGTAGCATAAGCTACAACCATCACTTCTTCCAGTTCTTTGCTCTCCGATTCCATGGTGACATTGATCACATTCCGGTTGTTCACCGCTTGTTCCACTGTCCGCAATCCTACAAAGCGGAACACGATCGTCCCATTGGCAGGGGCTTCAATTGAATAGTTTCCATCGATATCGGTAATGGTGCCGGAGGAGGCCCCTTTCACTTGTACGGAAACACCGGGTAAAGGCTCTCCTTCAGAAGTCACAGTACCCGTTACGCGTTTCTCTTGTTGTGCTTCTGCATACACTACATTGCCGGCAGAAAGCAATAGAAACGCCACTAATAAACGTAAATAGATTCTCATAATTTTGTGGCTTAGGATTTATTTGCTTGTTCTAACTAACAGAATACATATCTCATTTGTTTAGGAAACGAAACATTTTTTTAGACGATTATTAGTATAAATCAACGAAAGGTAGTACATTCGTGAAACGAACAGCATCAATCATAACAACGAAAAATCACAGGATGAAGCAAATGGTTCTATCTCTTTTTCTGTTTCTGTCACTCTCCTTACAGGCCCAGGCTGAAAGGAGAGATACCCTTATGAGCGATAGTCTGCAAACTGATTCTGTGATACCGGCCAAACCAAGCGCTTTCAAGAGAGCGATCAGGAAGTTCATGAATTTCAGTGACTTCGACACCCTTTATATCAGTCCCAACCGGTATAATTATGCATTGATGACCACCCATTTCAGCAACTTTGAATATTATTCCGTTACCAGCAATCTGCCCCAACCGCAGAAGCTGAGTTTCTCTCCCAATCCGCATAACAAGATAGGATTGTACTTCGGCTGGCGATGGATCTTCCTGGGATGGTCTGTAGACGTGGACGACATTTACCGGAAGACCAACCGAAGGAACAAGGGAACAGAGTTCGATTTAAGTCTATACAGTTCCAAGCTGGGAGTGGACATCTTCTACCGCCGCACGGGTAACAACTATAAGATTCATAAGATCAACGGTTTCCCGGAAGATGTCCCCGCCAATTACTCCGAAAAGTTCAATGGAATAAAAGTAGATATCAAGGGATTGAACCTATACTATATCTTCAACAACCGCAAATTCTCCTACCCTGCCGCTTTCAGCCAGTCAACCAATCAGCGCAGGAATGCAGGTTCGTTTATCGCAGGCTTTTCCATTTCAAAACATAATCTTGAGTTCGACTATGCGGAACTTCCGGATTTCATACTGGAAGCGATGAATCCTGCCATGAAAGTCAACAATATAAAATACACCAATGCCAATATCAGTTTCGGTTATGCCTATAACTGGGTATTTGCCCGCAACTGTCTGGCATGCCTGTCTCTCACTCCCGCCATAGCCTACAAAGCCTCCGATGTAGATGCAGAAACCCATGAAGGGAAGACATGGTACGGCAATTTTAATCTGGACTTTCTGATCCGTGCGGGAGTTGTCTATAATAACGGAAAATATTTCGTCGGCACTTCATTTGTCGGAAAGAACTATAATTACCACCGGAATAATTTCTCTGTAGACAATGGTTTCGGCACTCTTCAGATATATGCCGGATTCAATTTCAACTTACGCAAAGAATACAGGAAAAAGAAATAAAAGTACGGATATCAGAAATCGTAAACTTGCTTGCTTATCCAAAGAATCTTTGTACATTTGCCACGTTCTAACGAACAAAAGTAAAAAATCAATGAAGCAACAACGCCACATACAGACCACACGTACCCTTCTTTCCCGCTTCCGTTATTGGGGCAGAAAGAACTATGCCGCTTTTGCGAGTATGGGACGTGAATTCCAAATCGGTCATCTGCACATCAATGTGGTGGACGTTGCCCTTCGCAAGCAGAATGCTAAAATTACTATCCCTTATCATACATTTATGACACTTCAGGAAATAAAAGACCAAGTGTTGGCAGGCATTGATATTTCGCCCGACCAAGCCGCTTGGCTAGCCAACATGGCTGACAGCGAGGCGCTATATGCCGCCGCGCATGAGATTACCGTCGCACGTGCTTCGCACGAATTCGACATGTGTTCCATCATCAACGCCAAGTCCGGCCGATGCCCGGAAAACTGTAAATGGTGTGCACAATCCTCTCACTACAAGACTAAAGCCGATATTTACGATCTCCTTCCCGCTGAAGAATGTCTCCGACAGGCGAAATACAATGAAGCTCAAGACGTCAACCGTTTCTCTCTCGTTACCAGCGGACGAAAACCATCTCCCAAACAGATCACCCAACTTTGCGATACCGTTCGTCAAATGCGACGTCACTCGTCTATTCAGCTCTGTGCTTCTCTGGGGTTACTTAACGAAGAAGAGCTACGTTCCCTATACGAAGCCGGAATCACCCGTTATCACTGTAACCTGGAAACGGCTCCGTCTTATTTTTCCAAACTCTGCTCTACGCATACGCAAGAACAGAAACTGGCTACTCTCGATGCAGCCCGTCGTGTAGGCATGGATATCTGCTGCGGAGGTATCATCGGTATGGGAGAAACGATGGAGCAACGGATTGAATTTGCTTTCACTTTAAAAGAACTGAATGTTCAGTCCATACCTATCAATCTGCTTAGTCCGATTCCGGGAACTCCACTGGAAAACGAGCAGCCTTTAAGCGAAGAAGAAATACTTAAAACCATCGCTATCTTTCGTTTTATTCATCCGACAGCTTTTCTAAGATTTGCCGGAGGACGTTCACAACTTTCTTCCGAAGCGATGCACAAGGCATTATATATCGGAATTAACTCGGCTATCGTAGGCGACCTATTGACAACACTCGGCTCCAAAGTATCGGAAGACAAAAAGATGATTCAGGAAGAAGGTTATCATTTCGCCGCTTCCCAATTTGACCGCGAACATATCTGGCATCCGTACACTTCTACCACCGATCCGCTTCCTGTATATAAAGTGAAACGGGCAGACGGTGTTACCATTACCCTCGAAGACGGACAAACGCTCATTGACGGAATGTCTTCTTGGTGGTGTGCAGTGCATGGATATAATCATCCGGTATTGAATCAGGCGGCAAAAGAACAATTAGATAAAATGTCTCATGTCATGTTCGGAGGACTGACGCATGATCCGGCCATTGAATTGGGGAAACTATTATTGCCTTTGGTTCCTCCCTCCATGCAGAAAATATTCTATGCAGACTCCGGTTCGGTAGCCGTAGAAGTGGCACTGAAAATGGCTGTACAATATTGGTATGCAGCAGGAAAACCGGAAAAGAACAATTTCGTGACTATCCGTTCCGGCTATCACGGTGATACGTGGAATGCCATGTCTGTATGTGATCCGGTGACGGGTATGCACAGTCTTTTCGGTTCGGCATTGCCTGTACGTTATTTTGTCCCGTCCCCCACTTCCCGGTTCGACGGAGAATGGAATCCGGAAGATATACTGCCTCTGCAAGAGATGATTGAAAAACATTCAAAAGAGTTGGCGGCGCTTATCCTGGAACCGGTGGTACAGGGAGCAGGTGGCATGTGGTTTTATCATCCGCAGTATCTGCGTGAAGCAGAAAAGCTTTGCCGGAAGCACGATATTCTTCTTATTTTCGATGAGATAGCAACGGGATTCGGACGAACCGGTAAACTTTTTGCTTGGGAACATGCCGGAGTAGAACCGGATATAATGTGTATCGGTAAAGCACTGACCGGAGGATATATGACACTTTCTGCTGTATTAGCCAGTAACCGGATAGCAGATACCATCTCCAACCATGTACCGGGAGCTTTTATGCACGGGCCTACATTTATGGGTAATCCACTTGCGTGTGCAGTGGCTTGCGCTTCCGTTCGCCTATTACTCGAATCCGATTGGCAAGAGAATGTGAAGCGAATCGAAACTCAACTGAAAGAAGAACTGGCACCTGCACGGGAATTTCCGGAAGTAGCTGATGTACGAATACTCGGAGCTATCGGAGTCATTGAGATGAAGCGTCCGGTAAATATGGCCTATATGCAACGACGATTTGTGGAAGAAAGAATCTGGGTACGTCCCTTTGGCAAACTGGTATATCTGATGCCGCCTTTCATCATCGAACCGGAACAGCTCGGCGTATTGACGAAAGGATTGATTAAGATTGTGGAAGAAATGAAATAAGAAAGCGTTGAACAATGGATACAATATATGAAATGCAGCAAGAGCTGCAACACCTTGAAGAACACAACAACCTGCGCCGTTTGCCCAAAATGGTGCACGACGGAAGGCATGTCATCGTGAACGGAGCGCGTATGCTGAACCTTTCGTCCAACGACTATCTGGGGCTGGCATCCGACCGGAGCTTGCGCGAGGAGTTCCTGCGCACGCTTACTCCCGACACGTTCCTGCCCGCCTCTTCTTCTTCCCGGCTGCTGACGGGCAACTTCACCGTTTACGAAGAACTGGAAGCGGAGCTGGCACACCTTTTCGGTACGGAAGCCGCATTGATTTTCAACAGCGGGTATCATGCCAATACGGGTATCCTGCCTGCCGTAAGCGATGCGCGGACGCTGATACTTGCCGACAAGCTCGTTCACGCCAGTCTGATTGACGGCATCCGTCTTTCGGCGGCCAAGTGCGTCCGTTACCGCCACAACGATTTGGCGCAATTGGAACGGCTGTTGAAAGAGCATCATTCCGCCTATCGCCGAATCATCATCGTCACCGAAAGCATCTTCAGCATGGATGGCGACCGGGCGGATTTGCAAGCCCTGGCAGGGTTAAAACGCCGATATGACAACGTACTGCTTTATGTGGACGAAGCCCACGCCTTCGGCGTACGCGGCAAGCGGGGGCTTGGTTGCGCCGAGGAATCCGGTTGTATCCGCGACATCGACTTTCTCGTCGGTACATTCGGCAAGGCGGCTGCGTCCGTAGGCGCTTACATCGTATGCAGAAAGACGGTACGGGAGTATCTCGTAAACCGCATGCGCACACTTATTTTCACCACCGGGCTGCCACCCGTAAACATAGCATGGACACTGTTTGTTGTACGCCGACTGGCAGATATGCAGGAACGGCGCGAACATCTGGCGCATATCGGCCGAACGCTTCGCGAAGCCCTGCAAGCCCGAGGATATACATGTCCCGGCGCCAGCCATATCGTTCCGATGATTGTCGGACAGAGCGCGGATACCGTCCTGCAGGCAGAGGCTTTGCAACGGCACGGCTTTTACGCCCTGCCCGTCCGTCCGCCGACAGTGCCGGAAGGAACATCACGCATCCGTTTTTCGCTGACAGCGGAAATCAGAAGCGAGGAGATAGAAGAGTTAACGAATTACCTGACCGTTCATACTCAAACTTAGCAATGCCTATGACAAACGGCATTAAAACATCAACCGATATTTATCATTTAATAAAGAAAAAACAATGAAACAAGTGTATATCATCAACGAGAATCACCCCAAGTTACTCCTTTTCTTTGCCGGATGGGCGGCAGATGAAACTCCTTTCAAGCAGTATCATCCCAAGGATACGGACTACATGATTTGCTACGACTACCGCACACCGGACTTCGACACGTCCGTCTTCGACCATTACCGGCAGATAAACGTGGTAGCCTGGTCTATGGGGGTGTGGGCAGGCTCTCTCATACTCAGCCAAGTTCCCCGGGAAAAGATTTTCAGTATAGCCTTCAACGGAAGTACAAGCCCCATAGACAATCTGGAAGGTATTCCCGTGCAAACCTATCAGGCCACTTTCGACGGACTCACCCCCGCCTCGCTCCAGAAGTTCCTGCGCCGCATGTGCAAGGACAGCAACGCCTACAAGGCCTTCATGGAAATAACTCCCCGACGGGACTTCGATGAAATCAAGGAAGAACTGAGGCTCATCCGGGAGCGGTACTTCGAGATGTTTGGAAACATGGAGCATAAAGGTTATGATGAGGAGACTGAAGAAAGGTTTCAGGAGAACTTCGAAAGGTACGAATACGACTACGATTACGCCTTTATCGGCAGCAACGACCGGATTTTTCCGCCTGAAAACCTGGAAATGAACCACGACAACCTGATGTGCAACAATGTAATCCTGACGGACAGCGCACACTATGACGCGTCCATGTTCCGTTTTCTGTTGCAGGACATGTGGGAAATGCCCATCGACGACTTTATGCACCACCTCAAATCCATCAATATCGAATAAAACGACAGAGGAAATGACTTGCAACGCCCAATCCATTGACAAAGCTCTCGTGGCACGGCGCTTTGCCCATGCGCGAGACACATACGGCAGCGAAGCCCGCGTACAGCAGCAGGTTGCGGAAAAAATGCTGCGCCTGCTCACGGCGCACGCCTGTACATCCGCTACCGCACCGGACGGTAACGGTGACAGGCAGCAACCGCGGAACGCCGCCCTTTCCTTCCGCCATATTGCGGAGTTCGGATGCGGTACGGGCTGTTACTCCCGCCTGTTGCTGCACACGTTGCAACCGGAAACGTTGCTGCTTAACGACCTGTGTCCCGAAATGGAAGAGTGCATACACGACTTGCTGACGGGTGGCGGGCGTCTGCCACGCGCTCCTCAGGCGGGCAACGCCTCTGGGGTTCTTTACGATGCCGATGTGGAATTTTACGGCGCCGAAACGCCATCCGAGAGCACCAAAGTACCATCCGAAAACGCCAAAGTGCCATCTGAAAACGCCAAAGTGCCATCTGAAAACACCAAAGCGCCACTTTGCGGAAGCTCTCCTGCAACTACCGCCGTCAGCTTTCTGCCGTGTGACGCGGAAACGCTTGATTTCCCGCAAGGGACGGACTTGATAACGTCCTGCTCCACCCTGCAATGGTTTGCCGATACGGAACGGTTCTTCGCCCGTTGCCACCGCTTTCTGTCGGACGGCGGCATTCTTGCATTCAGTACTTTCGGGAAGAAGAATATG
>OOAQ01002609.1_pt1 | contig 10501 bp, 7 predicted proteins | sample 1671051 | NCBI WGS metagenome assembly OOAQ01 (sample SAMN06348117, study PRJEB24527) | human gut metagenome | biome: human gut; feature: ankylosing spondylitis patient; material: feces | host: Homo sapiens | place: China | collected 2015-10
TTCCGGAACCATATCAAAGTAGATCCATGTTCCATCTTCTGCCGGAAGCATTCCTTTTGCACGAAGGATGATACCGTAATCTTCAGAAGCAGAAAGAGCTTCGAGCATTTTCTCAAGTCCTTCTCTTGTATACTTCTTAATTGTCTCGCGTCCCCAGCTTGTAAATACTTCATCTGCATGATGATGGTGATGGTCGTGGTGATCATGTCCGCAGCCACATTCATGGTCGTGGTCATGGTGATGCTCGTGATGATGCTCATGCTCATCATGGTCATGTCCACAACCGCATTCATCATCGTGGTCATGGTGATGCTCATGTCCTTCATGCTCGTGATGATGCTCATGCTCGTCGTGGTCGTGATCACATCCACATTCATCATGATGGTGTTCATGCTCATCATGATCGTGGTGATGGTCATGCTCGTCATGGTCATGTCCACAGCCACATTCGTCCTCGTGATCATGGTGATGATGTTCTCCATGTTCATGTACATGTCCGCATTCCGGGCATACCTCTTCTTCTGCCATCAGTTCTTCTTCAAGAGATACCGGTTTCTCCATAACCTCAAGGATCTTCTTTCCATCCAGTTTCTCGATCGGAGTAGTGATAATTGCTGCTTTTGCATTGATCCCACGGAGAAGTTCCATTGCCTGCTGTGCTTTCTTCTCATCAATAATGTCTGTACGGCTCATAATGATTGCGCCGGCATATTCAACCTGATTGTTAAAGAACTCACCAAAGTTTCTCATATACATTTTGCACTTCTTTGCATCAACTACAGTTGTATAGCTGTTCAGAACGATATCCACATCTCCCTGAACACCCTGTACTGCCTTGATAACATCTGAGAGTTTACCAACACCTGATGGCTCGATCAGGATTCTGTCCGGATGATATTTGTCCACAACCTCTTTCAGAGAAGTGCCGAAATCTCCCACTAATGAACAGCAGATACATCCGGAATTCATTTCTCGGATCTGGATTCCCGCTTCCTTCAGGAAACCACCGTCAATACCAATCTCACCAAATTCGTTCTCGATCAGTACAACCTGCTCATCTGCATAAGCCTCTTTCAGAAGTTTCTTAATCAATGTAGTTTTACCGGCTCCAAGGAAACCGGAAATAATATCAATCTTAGTTGCCATTATCTTATTTCTCCTCTTCGTTAAAATTTATATTTCTGAATAACTGCCATATAGCCGTCATTTTTTATATTCTGCCATTTTTATGAACAAACAGAATAGCTTTTAGAACTGCCATCATTATCTGTCTGTTTATATATTTGCCTGTAACGTACTCATTATACATAAGATGTCCAATGTATTCAAGTCTGCCATCAACGCATTTTGACCAGGAAACACTTGTGCCCCCTGGTTTACAGATATCCTGCAGTTGTTCAATACTTTCAGAACAACCTGCCTGTTCACATCAAAGAAAGGGGCATGATTCACCATCATGCCCCCGCCTGTATACACTAATGATCAACCGTTGATCATAAAGCTCATTAATTTATCAATATCGTCTTTCTCATAAGCAACGATCTCAAGTTCCGGAATCTCTCCGCCTGAGAAAATGTTTGCCAGAGATACATACTGGGATAATTTAGATTTAAGGTTCAGTCTGTCACCTTCGCCTGTTACTAATTCTACTCTGCCTTCGCAGCTGTCAACTACAGAAAAAAATTTATCGATGTCTTTAATGTTAGATACTTTCATGTTCATTCTCCTTTCAACATGGAAACCATTATTCTCTCTATTCCTTATGTTCGCGATAATTATAACGCAGATAAATTTCAAAAGCAATTATTTATATTTCACGAATTTTTCATATATTATCGGGCTTACCCTGCAATATTGTCAAATAAATAACATGCCCCTGACAATAATTCTCTCAGATATTTACATATATCCCGAAATCATCCCGAAAAATTAATATATAAAAATCGCAACCCCATAAGCCGGCAACGGATATGCGAAGGAAAACTCTCTGTTATCACATTCCTGTTTCACTGCCTTAAATGTCTTTGGCTGCTCCAGAAGTCCATTCTCGTCCATGATCAGCTTGTACTGTTTTTTCTTCGGAACACCAACTCTGTAATCCGGACGGTCAACAGGTGTAAAGTTAACTATGTAAAGAATATTGTTTCTCTTTGTAGGAGACTTTCTCACAAAGCTGAAAATACTTCTGTCCCCGTCATCCGCATTGATCCACTCAAATCCTTCCGGATTATTATCACCGGCATAAAGTGCCGGATATTTCTTATAAATAGTCAGGAGATCATGCACATAATTCTGAAGTTCCTTGTGTGGCTCTTCATTCAGAAGGAACCAGTCAAGTTCTCTCTCCTCACTCCATTCACGAAGCTGTCCGAATTCCTGTCCCATGAACAGAAGCTTCTTACCCGGATGGCAGTTCATAAATGAATAGGCAGCCTTTAAATTCTTGAATTTGTCCGGTAACTCTCCCGGCATCTTCTCAAGCATGGAGCATTTCAGATGAACCACCTCATCATGAGAAAGAACTAATACATATCTCTCACTATATGCATATGACATGGAGAAAGTCATCTTATTATGATTAAATTTACGGAAATACGGATCCAGCTTCATATATTCCAGGAAGTCATTCATCCATCCCATATTCCACTTCAGGCTGAAACCAAGTCCATCCTTCTCCGCATCCCCTGTAACCATTGGCCATGCAGTAGATTCCTCAGCGATCATCACAGTTCCATGATTTCTTCCAAGAACTACGGTATTCAGATGCTTAAAGAATTCAATAGCTTCCAGATTCTGATTTCCGCCATATTTATTTGCCACCCATTCTCCATCCTTCTTACCATAATCAAGATAAAGCATGGAAGCAACAGCATCCACACGAAGTCCGTCTACGTGGCACTCCTCCACCCAGTAAAGGGCATTTGCGATCAGGAAGTTCTTGACCTCCGGGCGTCCGTAATTATAAATCTTGGTACCCCAGTCCGGATGTTCTCCCTGTCTCGGATCTGCGTGCTCATACACTGCGGTTCCGTCAAAGTTCGCAAGACCATGGGCATCTTTCGGGAAATGTGCAGGTACCCAGTCAAGGATAACTCCAATCTTATTCTGATGTAAATAATCCACCATATACTTGAAATCCTGCGGCGTTCCATATCTGGAAGTCGGTGCATAATATCCGGTCACCTGATATCCCCAGGAACCGTCAAAAGGATGCTCTGCGATTCCCATAAGCTCTACATGGGTATATCCCATTTCCTTCACATAAGCTGCCAGGGCATGTGCGAATTCTCTATAGTTATAAAATCCTTTTTCATTTTCCTCTGACTGCGGATGCTTCTTCCATGAACCCGGATGAACCTCATAGATTGCCATAGGCTCTACCTGCTCATCAAACTTCTCTCTGTTCTTGATCCATGTGGCATCCTTCCATTTATAGTCTGTGATATCTGTGATCCTGGAGGCTGTACCCGGACGGAGTTCAGCTTCATTTGCATAGGGATCTGCCTTATAAAGCTTCTCTCCATGCGCACCCACGATAAAGAATTTATACAGCTGTCCGATCTTTGCCCCCGGAACAAACACTTCATAAACACCGATCGGCCCAACCTTCTCCATCGGGTTTGCTTCTTCCTCCCAGTCATTAAATTCACCGATTACAGAAACAGACTGTGCATTCGGTGCCCAGACTGCAAAATATACACCTTTTTTTCGTCTGTATGTAGTCGGATGGGCACCCAGTTTCTTATATACTTCATAATTGGTTCCCTGTCCAAATAAATATTGATCCAAATCCGTAAATTTCATACTCACACCCATCTGGAGTCCTCCCTTAACTTCGGTTTCTATCTTTTTTACAGATACTGATTCCATAAAATAATGCTGTAACAGGATATCTTACGTTACTGTTCACTCCATTCTCAGTAACGTAGCCAAAATTCATTCCAGATTGCCTGCGGCAATGAAATTTTGGCGTGTGAACAGTAACTATCTTACAGCAAGTTCAATCAGGAATACGAACTGACTTTTAGTCATTCTATAAGCCCTATTATACCAACGGACATTCCATACGTCAATTAAAAATATGTGTATATTTAACAATTTTTTCATATATTTTATGTGTTTTTTGTAAGAAACATAAAGAGCAAAGAAGTACCATTGCTCTCTTCTTTGCTCTTTCGTATATTCGTAATTCTTCTGTATGATCCACACTGCAGGATTGCATATGTTTTTTATTCCGTTCCATCTCCGTAATCTACAGAATCATCGCTGTAATCTTCCGAATCATCTGAACTTCCATCATCATAACTTCCGTCATCCGAACTTCCATCATCATAACTTCCATCGTCTGAACTTCCATCCGAATAATCCCCGCTTCCATCTGAGGAATCTGTGCTTCCGTCAGAAGAGTCTGCACTTGCATCAGATGTACCATCTGTTCCGTCTGTGGAAGCTGCTGCATCAGAACCGCCCTGATATCCCGGCACACCTCCATTACTGAGTGTGCTCGGCCAGAAATCCACATAACATGCATTCTGTAAGGTCACATTCTTGGCTTCTGCCATCTCACTTACTGTTACAAGCTTATATCCCTGTGCAATAAGATCCGGTATCAATCTCAAAGCAGCCTTTACAGATGGCTCATGAATATCATGCATCAGGATGATAGTTCCATCTGTCAGATCTCCATTCATTACTGCACTGTAATCCGCATCTGCATCCAAAAGTTTCCAGTCTTCTGTGTCCAGCGACCACATAAAGAACGGCTTATTTACAGTATTATAAATATCTGAATTTCCATCACCGTAAGGTGCACGTGCCACGCTCGCAGCCTGGCCACATGCCTGAATCAATGCGTCATCTGTATCAGAGAACTGCTTTGCAACTGCATCAAGATCAATTGTCGTCAGCTGTGTATGATCCCAGGAATGACTTCCAATCTCACATCCAAGTTCAAGCATACGTTTTGGTGCATCCGGATATGAACTGACATTCTGACCAAGCATAAAGAATGTTGCATGAGCATTATTCTGTTCCAGACAATCCAGTAATTCATCTGTATACTGTCCCGGACCATCATCAAAAGTCAGTGCCAACATCGGACGTACCTTACTCGGATCATAAGATCCGTCTTCATTAAAGTAATAATCCTTCACTCCCTTTTCTACCCATCCTGTCTGTATATATCCGTTTCCGTCAAAAGAATAGGTAACACCATCTATATCCTGAAATCCATTTGAAAAATATGTACCATCTGTATTCTGATACCACTTTCCGTTAGCATCCTCATGCCATCCGGCTGTCATCGCGGCAACCTTATCTGTATCTGATTTACCCTTCAATGGCTGTCTCACAGCAGCATCGGAATTTGCCTGAACTTCCTCTGTATCTGCCTGAGCCTGTACAGTCTGATCACTGCTTCCGCCTCCGGCTACATGATGTGCGATCGGAATAATAATTCCTCTCACCACAAACACCACCGCCAGGATCATGCCAATAACACAAAGTCCGATCTTTGTATAATGCCTGATCATCATCTGGCGTTTTTTTCTGCGCATTCTTTCGCGCAACACCCTCTTATCCATGGTTTCCTTTCCCCGCTTCTTTTTGTTAATTAGTCCCTGACAGCGTACATCACAGTACGGAGTAATCCACTTTTATCAATAATCATAACTCATTTATCAGGTAAATACAATGCCAATTATTCACTCTGATCAACATCTTCCGTACCTAATTCCTCTTCCAGATTCTCATCTACATCTGAATTGTCCTGTCCGGAATCATCAGTATCTTCATCTGATACATTCTGATCACTGTCCTGTTCTGCATTTTCTGCCGCAGCATCTGCATCATCTGCCAGCACATCACCGTTTGCGACTTTCTCACTCACACTCGCATTTTTTATAATGAACTCCTCCACTCTGAGAAGTCCGACTGATTCATCTACATAATCCTGTCCGTAAGTTCCAACCAGCTCTGCAATACTGGAAACACCCATCTGTTCTACCAGTTTATCCTGCAGCTGAAGGCTCTCTTTGTCGTCAAGTGACAGTCCCTCTGCATCCATAATCCCCTGCACGATCAGGTTCTGCTTAACCTTACCCTCTGCATACTGCTGACATTGTTCATCAAAATCATCCTGCGAAATACCCTGACTGTCTGTAAACTCTTCCAGAGTCATGTCGGCCTGTTTTGCATAAACTTCCATACTCTTCTTAAATTCAGAAACAGCCTTATCCACATCTTCCTGTGGGTATTCTTTTACTTCAGAGTTCTCAAGCACTGTACTCCATGCAGTATTCTTAAGAACCTCCTGCGCAGATTCCTTTGCGTTTTTCTCAAGTTCACTGCGAATACTCTCACGATAATCATCTACTGTTGTATAATCTGTGTTCTTTGCAACCCATTCATCTGTAAGTTCTCCTTCACGCCGCACGTTCTGCACCGTAACCTTATATATAACTTCCTTACCTGCCAGAGTTTCGTCTGCATAGTCTGACGGAAAATCAATTTTAATCTCCTTTGTGTCACCCTTTTTCATCCCGATCACACCATTTTCAAATTCCTCAAACATCTGTCCGTCGCCGATCACAAAGTCATAGTTATTGGCAGTACCACCGTCAAAAGTCTGTCCGTCTTTAGTGCCTGTATAATTTACAGTCACCAGATCCCCTTCTTTTGCCGCATCAGATACAGGTTCTGCCTTATCTTTCAGATTCTCATCGATCTGCGCCTGTACATCATCGTCAGTGATCGCATCCACCGTATTGTCCAGAGTCAGTCCTTTATATTCTCCGATCGTAATATATTTCTCTACATTCTCAACAGAAACAAGACGCGTAGTTCCTGTCTCTGCTTTCTTCCCGTCAGCAGCTCCTTCTGTCTTTGTACCGTCTGTGATAACAGCACCGCCATCACCACACGCAGATGCTGTCAGTGCAAAACAAACTGCAAGCATGGCAAGATATATTTTTTTCTTCATAATAATCAATACTCCCTTCTACATTCCAGGTACCGGAGTTGGTCTTGAAGAATCCCATACTTCCGATACATCAAAAAGATCACTGAGCATTTCCGGATTATAATACATTCTGTATCCATCCAGATTTCTTCTTCCCTGTCGAAAATAATCATCTGTAATCTGTACAAAATACTGACTGGAATCTACATTACAGAAATAGCGGTATCCCTGACTCTTATAAAACTCATATTTCTCATTGTCTGCCGAATATCCTTCCCAGCTTCCGATATCCGCACCAAATGCAAAAATGATCATATCTGTTTCTCCAAGTATGGGAGCCACATATTTCTTCCATTTTTTATCATCTCTTTTCAGATCATCCAGAGAAGTGGCAGCCACATCCTTATGTCCCCATGTATGGCTTGCAAATTCCCAGCCTTCTGCCTTCATAGCCTTAGCTACCTTTTTTGCATTTTTCACTTCCTGCTTATAGTTAAAATCCGGATGATCTTCCAGGAATTTTTTCTGATCATCCTGCAGTTTTTTTCCGGTCTTATATGCAATATCCGTACGATATCCCAGAACACCGTCATAACCTGTCATTGCAAGGATTCCCTTTCTTCCATGATAGGAAAAATCCGGATGTTCTTTTACAAAAGTATCGATCAGCGGAACCATATCATAATCCCCTGTGGAAACACTTCCGTCATCCTCAATATATTCGTTCTTAATCTCACCATTGGAATCCACTACAAGTTTCGATGCGAAACCATCTCCGTCCATATAGTGATAATAACTTACATCATCCTGAGAAAGCACAAATGGAATTTTTCCCGGTGGCAGCATAATACTGCCTCTGGACATAGTTCCGTCCTCATTGATAACCGCCATGTCGTGCGGACTGACCATGACATATCCCTTATCATACATACTCTGTATGATTTTGTTAAACTCATCAATTGTTGTCATATACTGGTTATATCCATTACTGTCTGAATCCCCGTCAAATGCTCTGGCAGTGTCTTTGATCAGTGTATGGAAGAACACGTGCGTGATCTGCTCCAGCGGATATTCTGTACAGGTGGCTTTCGTATTTTCGTAATCCGAAACTGCACTCTGCATATCCGTATTACTTTCGTAATCCGGCTGACTCTTAAGCAGTTCTATGGCGCCATCATAATCATACTGTACAGCCATAAGCGCTGCCTGCTCCATAGGATTTTCCTGTTTCTCATCTGCCTCTTCTGTATCTTCGTTGTCAGTCTGCTCTCCCTCATTCAGACCATCATCCTGCTGTGTATCTTCTGTACTTTTCTCTGTATCAGCATCCTGTTCATCAATTGTCTGCTGTTCTGTTTTTTTCTCAGTTTCCGCATTTTCAGCTCTGGAACTCAGAAATGGAATATCCTGTTCAAACGGAATGAGCCCACATCCGCTTACTCCTAACGAAATACTCAAAATAGCTGCTGTTACACATGCTATCCTTTTTCTCATATATTGTCCCCTTTCAGTTATGCACAGAGATCATACTCACCCCATAGTTGGAACCGGCACCGGTCTGGAAGAATCAAACACAGACTGTGCATCAAACAGATCTGAGAGAAGTTCCGGATTATAGTACATTCTGTATCCGTCCAGATTTCTTCTTCCCTGCCGGAAATAATTACTGCGGATCTGCACAAAATACTGGCTTGAATCCACATTACAGTAATAATTATAGCCCTGGCTCTTAAGATATTCGAACTTCTCCCCCGAATAATCTTCAACACTGGTAAGATCTGCTCCAAATGCAAAAATAATAATATCTGTTCCGCCTATCAGAGGATCAACATTCTCTTTAAACTTCTGTGTATCTGCCTGTAATCTCTCCAGACTGATCTGACTTACATTCTGATGTCCCCATGTGTGGCTTGCAAACAGCCAGCCTTCATCTTTCATAGCCTGCGCTACTCTGGCTGCATTTTCTCTCTCTGTATTCAGATTAAAATCCGGATGCTCATCCAGCCATTTTACTTTATCTGCATCCAGATCATCCGGACGGGTTTCATAACTGCTGTCTGTGCGATAACCAAGAATTCCATTGTAACCGGTAAGGGCAACAATTCCTTTAGCACCTCTGTAAGAAAAATCAGGATGTTCCTCTACAAAACGATCGATCAGAGGAACCATATCATAATCGCCTACGGAAATACTGCCATCATCTTCCACATATTCATTGCGGATTTTTCCTTCCTCATCTACGATAAGTTTGGTTGCAAATCCGTCCCCGTCCATATAATGATAATAACACACATCATCCTGCGAAAGCACAAACGGTACTTTACCCGGAGGAAGGAGAATCTCCCCTGCATTCATATTCCCATTTTCATCCGCTGTCGCCATGTCATAAATGCTGACCATGACATATCCCTTATCATACATGCTCTGAGTAATCTGGTTAAATTCATCAATCGTTGTCATAACCTGATCGTAATCTCCTGACTTGTAATCCCCGTCAAAAGCCTTACCGGTATCTTTGATCAGAGTATGATAAAAGACGTGTGTCACCTGGTCTAACGGCCAGGAAACGCAGGATTCCTTCTTTTTCTGATAAACCTTAACCGCATGCTGAAACTTCTCACTTGTCTGATAAGTCTCACTGTTTTGCAGCATACTTATGGCTTTATCATAATCATACTGTTTTGCAGCATACTTTGCCTGCCTGTAAAGAGTTTTGTCCTCTTCACTCAGTCCATCCGTATCCTGAACTTCAGGTGTCACCGCATTCTCAGCTTCTGCCTCTGCATTTGTCTGCTGAGCTGTTTTTTCTTCTTCTGTTTTCCTGTCTGCAGATTTCACCATCTGCGCAATCTTAACCTGCTGCTCACTGACAAAATTCTGCAGTTCTTCCCCGTAAAATCCTATTCCAATCCCAATTGCAGCGGCCGCCGCCACCACTATGCAGCCTGCGATACGCAGTCTTTTTTTTCTGCGGCGAAGTTTATTGCGCCGTTCCAATCTGGCTGCTCTTCGGGCCTCATATGCTTTATTGTCGTCATAGAAGAAATCCTCATCCTCGCTTGCAGCCGGAGGTTCTTTCTCCTCAGATGACTTATCCTGTACTTCTGTCTCTGAAGTCTGTGCCTGTTTCTCTGTTTCTGATTCCTGCAAAGCACTATCTGCATTTATATCTTCTGTATTTGTATCTGTTGCCTTTGTATCTTCTGCATTTGTATTGGCATCTGCCATACTTGTGTCTACTGCATTCGTATCTGCCGTATTTGCAGCCGTTTCATTTTTAGTTACTTCTTCCTTATCTGAAAGTCTCTCCTCTGTATTTTCAGAGACAGGCTTTAATTTGCTCATACTTTCCTCCTTTTTATCCTCTGAATAAGTAATTGGTGACCGGTTACTGTATCACTTTTGTTTAGTACTTTTATGGTTATCTGAATAACCATATTATAACCACACACAGGCTTTCCATCCTGTAAAAATGTTTTTACTACAATTATAACGTATAATAATACAAATTTCCAGTTGCTATTCGCACTACACTTTCTCGCA
>OOAQ01002612.1_pt1 | contig 10497 bp, 9 predicted proteins | sample 1671051 | NCBI WGS metagenome assembly OOAQ01 (sample SAMN06348117, study PRJEB24527) | human gut metagenome | biome: human gut; feature: ankylosing spondylitis patient; material: feces | host: Homo sapiens | place: China | collected 2015-10
CGCCCCCCCCACTTCTGCGCTGTTCGCCGGGAGTATTGCAGTAAGACAATGCTTCTGCCGTGACGCGCTCAGGAAGGATGCCATGGGTTTCATTTATGGTTTGCTGTCCTCGGCCGCCTTCGGCCTCATCCCCCTGTTCGCCCTGCCGCTTATCCATGGGGGGATGCCTGCGCCCTTGGTGCTGTTCTACCGCTTTTCCATTGCCGCCCTGGTTCTGGGCGGCATTCTCATTCTGCGGGGAGAGCGTTTCCACACCAGCGCGCGTTCTCTCTGCCTGCTTGCGGGCATGAGCGTCATGTACGCCATGGCCGCTCTGCTCATGTTCTGGGGTTTTGCCTATATGCCCAGCGGCGTGGCCGCCACCCTCCAGTTTCTTTATCCGGTCATGGTTATGCTGCTCATGATCGTCTTTTTCCACGAACGGTTCTCCTGGATCACCGCCGGCGCCGTGGCCCTGGCCCTGCTGGGCGTTCACCTTCTGGGCGGCGGCGCGGGCGGCCGCGTGCAGCCCGTGGGCGTGGCCCTGCTGCTTGTTTCCGCCCTCTGCAACGCCATCTACATTACCGCTATCTTCGCCGCCCGCATTCCCCACATGAGCGGTTTGGTCATGACCTTTTACGTCCTGGCCCTGGGCGGCCTGCTCTCCCTGGCCAACTGCCTGGCCACCGGCGTCTTCCGCCCCTTGCGTTCCTGGCGAGAACTGGGCCTCGCCCTGCTGCTGGCCGTCATCACCGCCGTTATCTCCAATCTCACGCTTATCCTCGCCGTGCAACGCATCGGCTCCACTCTCGCCTCTGTCCTCGGCGTCATGGAGCCCCTCACCGCTGTCCTGGTGGGCGTCTGCGTCTTTCACGAGCCCTTCACGCCGCCCATTGCCGGCGGTGTGGCTTTCATCGTCGCTTCCGTCATTCTTGTCCTTCTGGGGGACAAACTCCGCGCTTTGGGCGCACGCCTGCATCGTCGCCCGCAATAAGGCGCGTGCTCGTCCCCTGCGCCCTGCGCCCCCCTGTTGCGACATTTTTTCAGGTGTGGCACGCCTCCTGCATAAGCCTTGACGCCGGTCTTTCGGCAAGGAGGCTGCGCCATGAAATTGACTCTGCCCCGGTGGGTCGCGGTGCTGTCGGCTGTTCTGATGTTGAGCCATGCTTGGCCGGCGCAGGCGGTGCGCATCAAGGATATTGCCACGTTTTCGGGCGTGCGTGACAACCAGCTCATCGGCTACGGCCTGGTGGTGGGTCTGGCGGGCACGGGCGATAAGAAGGATTCAGTGTTTACGCTCAGTTCCATGAAAAACATGATGGACCGCATGGGCGTGGGCGTGGATTCGTCCTCATTGAAGATCAAGAACGTGGCTTCGGTCATGGTTACGGCGCGTATGCCTGTGTCGGCCAAGCCCGGCACGCGGCTGGACGTGACGGTTTCTTCGGTGGGCGACGCCACTTCGCTTATGGGCGGGGTGCTGCTGCAGACGGCCCTTAAAGGCGTGGACGGCAAGATCTATACCCTGGCCCAGGGCGCGCTGACGGTGGGGGGCTTTTCCGCCTCCGGCAAGGCGGCCAGCACCAGCAAAAACGTGGCCACGGTGGGCATCATCCCTGGCGGCGGCATTGTGGAGCGGTCCATACCTTTTGAATTCAACCAGCAGAACAAGCTGACCCTCAACCTGCGCATAGGGGATTTTTCCACGGCTCAGCAGATTGCGGAGCGCCTCAACGGAGCCATGGGCGGTCCTTACGCCCGCGCCGTGGACGCCACCAGCGTGGTCATGGACGTGCCCCCTCAGTACCGCAACAATCTTGTGCCCTTGATGGCCTCGGTGGAAAACTTGGATGTGAACCCGGATACGGCCGCCAAAGTGGTAGTGGACGAAAAAACCGGCACCGTGGTTCTGGGGCGCGACGTGCGCGTGTCCCGCGCGGCCGTGGCCCACGGCAACCTGCAGATCACCGTGCAGGAGAGCGAGCAGGTCTCGCAGCCGGGGCCCTTCTCTCAAGGGCAGACTGTGGTGACCCCGCAGACCGAAGCCAATATCCGTGAGGAACAGCGCCACCTGGTCATGGTGGAAGGGGCCACCCTGCAGGAACTGGTGGACGGCCTCAATGCCATTGGAGCCACGCCCCGCGACCTCATTTCCATTCTACGGGCCATGCAGGCTTCCGGATCGCTGCACGCGGACCTGGAGGTGATCTAAATGAGCGCGTCCTTGGGTGTACCCCCTTTGGCGCCCCAGGCGGGCGCATCCGAACTGGCCCGGCAGGAGGTGCAGACGCGCCTGGCCGGCGTTGGCGGCAAAAATCTGACGGAAGCGCAGAAAGACAAAAAACTGCGCGAGGCCTGCCAGGGTTTTGAATCCATTTTTATTCAGAAAATGTGGCAGGAGATGCGCAATACCCTGCCCAAAAGCAATTTGCTGCAGGGACGGGAAGAACAGTTCTGGCAGGGCATGTACGATCAGGAGCTGGCTAAAAAAATGGCCGGGGCCGGGGGCGTGGGCCTGGCGGACATGATGTACGCTCAGCTTTCCCAGCGCCTGGGCAGCGCCAGCCAAAGCGCGGCGGCTTCCGCTGCGCCCGCGCGGGGGTTCAGCCCCGAAGCCGCGCCCCTGTTGGCGGCAAATCCGCAACAACCGGCAGCGCAGGAAACGGCCGGGCAGGGGGCGACCCGTGCCCAAGCCAGGGACTGGACCGAAACGCCGGTTTCGGCGGCCGCCATTTATGACGGCGCGGCCCCCGTGCGCGATGCCGGGGCCGTAGGCGGCGCCATGCCGCAGACTGCGGCGGGGGCAGACAGCGCCACGGACGCGGTTGCCGCGGCCTCCAATCCGCCGGAGGTGGACCAGGCCCTGGCCGTGCTGCGGGCCCAGCAGGCTTTGCAGCAGAGCGGCGAGGCGCAGAAAAACATCCGCGTGACGCACGCGGGCAGGGGCGACGCCGGCCTGCAGCGGGCCCGCGCCGCCCGGTTCCAGGCGGGCAGCAAGCTGGGGCCGGGAGCCGTCCTGCCGTCTTTACACCCTGAGGGAGCCGCATTTGCGGGACGCACCCAGGCCCAGGCGCAGCAGCATGGGGCGGCAGGGGGCGTGCCGCCCCTCACGGCGCAAGACCTTGCCGGGGCGGGCTCCTTCATGGCGCCGACAGCGGGGCAGGCCGCCAACCCCAATGTGGGCCAGGCTTTTGACCGGGCCACCCTCGCGGACAGCTCGGCGGGCGCAGCCCCCGGCGCGCTGGAGCGGCAAAGCGTCCTGCAGCCCGTGAAGGTGCGTTATACCACCAATATCTCCGACGAAGGCAAAAGGCATAAGGACGAACTTGTCCGCAACCTGCAGACCACCGGGTCCGACCCGGCCGGGCAGGCGGGCCGGGCCGCAACAGCCGCCGCGCCGACGGCCCCCAAGACAGCAATGCAACAGAACGCTCCACAGCCCATGAAGGTGCGCTACACCACCAATATTCCGGCCAAGGGCAAGCGGCACAAGGACGAACTCATCCGCACCCTGCAGACGGACGCCGCAGGCCCCAACAGCCGGGCCGGGGCGGGGCTCGCCGCTTACCACGCCCAGCAGGCGCAACAGGCTCCGGCCGCGTCGTCGGGGCAGGCTGCCCAGCCGGGCGGGCAGGCCGCCGGTCCGCTGCCCATGCAGGCCGCTGTGGCCGCAGACCCCCAGCCGGGCGCGGAGCGCGGCACGTCCGCTCCTGGCATTCCGCCCCTCACGGCGGCGGACCTGGGAGGGTAGAGCTGTATGCCTGCGTCCGTTCCGGCGGTCTGCGTGCTGGTGAAGCCGTGCCAGGGCAGGCGGACCTGATCCGTCCCCCAAATCCGGCACGGATCTTGCTTTAACTTTGTGCAGAACGCTTGGGGCGGCAGTTTCTGCCCGCGTCGGCGGACCCGGCTTTGGCCGTGAGGCCCACGGGCGTTCACCACCGTCCCCTTGTCGAGGCAGCCATGTACGCATCCCTCCACGCATCCCTCCACCGACAGGCCAAGGCCCTGGAACTGCTCTGCCAGCTGCTGGAAGAGGAGTACGGCATTTTGCTTTCACGCCGCGCGGACGATGTGGCCGGGCTGGAATTTTCCATTCAGGAGCTCATCCGGCAGCTGGCTGTGGAAAAAGTCACTGTAATCACGGCCATGAATGGTGTGCGGGTTACAGACTACGCCGCAGAGCTTTGCGCTGCGCCGGGCCGGGAGGCGGAAGGCGTGGCCCTGCACGACCTGGTCCGCGCCGTGGACAAGGCCGAGCAGCGCGCTTCGCGGCAGGCTTCGCGCAACAGCCAGCTGGCCCTGGCCCTGCTGGACCAGAGCAGCCGCAGCCTGCAGGCCCTGACCCGTCAGGCTCTGCCCGTACCGGCGGATACCTACGGCCGTAAAGGCGGCATGCGGGCCCGGGCCCATCCGCAGGCGGCGTTCATTTCCGGGAGGCTCTAGACCATGCTCAACGGTCTGCTCAACATCGGGCATACGGCCCTCACGGCTGCGCAGGCCTGGATTTCGGTCACGGGCAGCAACATCGCCAATGCCGATACCGAGGGCTATACCCGTCGCTATGTGGACCAGCGCGATGGCGGCACCATCACCACCAAACCCGGCGGCGAAAGCCTGGGCGTCAATGCCCAGCAAGTGCTGCGCTATTTTGACGCTTTTCTGGAAAGCTCCTATGTGCGGCAGTCCACCAATTCCGCCCGTTGGAGTGAACAGGAAACCATCATGTCTTCGGTGGAAAACCTGTTCAACGAATCCAACCGCACGGGCATCAGCTCTACACTGACAGAGTTTTTCACGGCCTGGAGCGATCTGGCCCAGCGCCCGGACGACACGGCCACGCGCGAGAGTCTGCTTTCTTACGCCGACAGCCTCGGCGACATGCTGGGCAGCACTGTGGACAGCCTTAAGGCCATTCAGAGCGAGATGGACGTTTCCATCAACCAGGGCGTGGACCGGGTCAATGCCCTGGCCCAGAGCATTGCCGACCTCAATAAACAGATCAACGCGCGCACGCGCGAGGGCGTGAGCAACCCCAACGATCTGCTGGACCAGCGCGATCAGATGGTGCGGGAGCTGGCCGGCCTGGTGGACGTGCAGACCACGGACAACGGCGGCGGCGATTACACGGTCCGGCTTTCCACGGGCCAGCCCCTGGTGCAGGGGCAGGACACCTTTGACCTGCAGGTGCTCGGCCCCCGCGCGGAAGAACGGCTCACGGCCAATTCCTCCTATGCGGGCAGCGTGCAGTTTGATGGCACGGACAGCCACGAATACACCCTGGAAATCGTCAACGGCGGGGCCGTGGGCGACACTCCGCCGCCCTCCTTCCGCGTTTCGCTGGACGGCGGCAAAACCTGGCTGCGCGACGAAGACGGCAACGAGCTGCGCTACACCATCACGGACAACGACGGCGACGGCCAGGTGGACCCCGTGCTGGTCAAGGAACTCAACATTTCTTTTTCCGAAACCTCGGGCTTCAGTGCGGGCGACAAGTTCGACATCGTGCCCAAAACCGGCCTGTACTGGATAGAACCCACGCGCGGGCCCCAGAATATCACCCCGCAGACGTACCTGGACGGCACGGAAAACGGCAACCGCGCCACCGGCGGCACCCTGACCGCCTATTTCAGCGTTCGTGACGACAACTGCGGCCGCTACCTGGACGAGCTGGACGCCGTGGCCTCTTCCCTGATCTGGGAGGTCAACCGTATCCACAGTCAGGGCACGGGCAACAGCCTGCTGGACTATGCCCAGGGGCAGCAGCAGGTGCAGAGCGCCACCCAGGCCCTGGGTTCCGCCCAGGCCATTCTGCCCGATGCGGACCGCCTGCAGTCCGGCAACGTCAACATCCATTTTTATGACAAGACTACCGGCGACTACCTGACCTCCGGCATGCTGGATTTTGACGCCGCCGCCGACGGCGTGCAGAACTTCGATCCTTCTGTACACACGCTTGAGGACGTGGCGAATGCCATCAATACCAGTTTTCCTGACCCCAGCAATGCCGGGCAGAATCTGCTCAAGGCCAGTATTCAGGACGGCAGGCTGTTGCTTGAGACCAATGACGCCAGCAACGTACAGTTTGCTATGGGCACGGATTCCTCCGGCCTGATGGCCGCGTTGGGCATCAATGTGTTTTTTACGGGGTCCAGCGCCTCCGACCTGGCCGTTAACAGCCAGTTGCACAGCAATGTCAACTACATCGCCGCCGGGCAGGTCAACGGCGATTATCAGGCCAATGCCGGCGACAATGTCACCGCCACCGCCATTGCCAAGCTGACGGACAGCACCGTGACCATTTCCACGGTTTGGAAAACCGTAAGCAACCAGACCATTTCCCAGTACTACGCCAACCTGGTTACCACCGTAGGCTCGGATACGCGCCTTACCCAGACCAATGCGGAATACCACACGGCCCTGACCAGCGACCTGGAAGATCAGGTGAGTTCCGTTACGGGCGTGAATCTGGACGAAGAAATGGCCAATCTCATCAAATATCAGCATTCCTACACGGCGGCGGCCAAGCTCATCACCACCGCCGACCAGATGCTGCAAACCCTGCTGGGCCTCAAGGAATAAGGGGGGCGTATGGCCATCCGCGTGACGCAGCAGTCCATGTACAATACCGTGGTCAGCCAGATGCAGAGCAACCTGGCCGCCTATATGGAGAGCAACGAGCAGGGCTCCACTCAGAAGAAGATCAACCGGCCTTCAGACGACCCGGCGGGCACGTACCGCGTGCTCATGGCCCGCGACGACATCAGCGCCACCAAGCAGTACCAGAGCAACGTGGATACGGCTACCGGCTGGCTGGAGCTGGCCGACAACGTGCTGGGCACCCAGCTGAGCACGGCCATTACCAGCCTGAAAAGCCTGGCCGAACAAGCCTCCACGGGCACGTATTCGGCGGAGAACCGACAGCAGATCGCCGATCAGGCCAGAGAAATTTTCGGCCAGATCCTCAACCTTTCCAATACTCGGTACGAGGATAAGAGCATTTTTGCCGGGCAGCGCTATACGGGCAGCGCCTTTGAAGAAAGCCTGGCCCTGACCAGCTGGGACGAAAACTGGGACAAGGCCATTGACGCGGGCGCATACACCATCCAGGGCGCGTCGGACACATCCATGATGGTGCAGTTTACCAGTGACGGCACCCTGGGCACGAACGAGCTGAACTACCGGTGGTCCAAGGACGGCGGCACTACCTGGAGCGACGGCACGGTGGCCGCCGGCAGCCGGGAAATTGTGGCCGACGGCGTAACCATTACCGTGGCCGACGGCCAGAACCTGGCTGTAAGCGCGGCAGACACCACCCTGGGCGCGGGGGCGGACAACGGCACCCTGCTCTATATCCGGCCCACGGCCGTGTACCAGGGCGACGACAACGACCCCCCGCCGGACATGACCATTATGGGCGGCCCCACAGGCCTTAAGGCCACGGCCACCGGCAGTTTTGGCAGTAACGTGCTGGTGCGGGTGGACAGCGACGTGGACCTCAATGCGGCGGGTACGGAGTTCGGCTATTCCTACAGCACGGACAGCGGGGCCACCTGGGTGCCGGCTACGGCCGTGAGTACGGGCACGGGCACGGTGCGCCTGCCAGTGCCGGGCGGCTACACGGACTTGGACGCAGGCAGCGCCGCCTCCAGTACTGTCACGGCAGGCACGCAGGTGCTCATCCATCCCGCGCGCGCCGACCTGGACCTGGAAATTCTGCAGGATACCTATATCTCCATCAACAGCGTGGGCAAGGATATCTTCGGCGGCTACTACAACGGCCAGGCCACCATGACGGGAGACACCAACCTGTTTGAGGTGGCGGGCAACTTTGTAGCCTATTGCGAGAATAACAATCAGGAAGGCTGCCAGCAGGTGCTGGCCCAGCTGGAAAGCGTGCAGCAGAGCGTGCTTACCCAGGTGGCCCGCATCGGCGGGTTGGAAAACCGGGTCAGCACGGCCAGCGACGTGCTCAGCTTTCAAAAGCTGGACCAGGAAGAGCGCTTGAGTTATATTGAAGATATCGACCTTACGGAATTGCTGAGCAAGCTGACCCGGCAGCAACTGACGTACCAGACCGTGCTGCAGTCCTCATCCTTGATCATGCAGATGAGTCTGGCCAATTACCTCTAGGACCTAGGACCGCACGCATGCTGATTTTGACGCGACGCCCCGGAGAAAGCCTCTACCTGGGCGAAAATATCCGCATCACCGTGCTGGGGATGCAGGGCAAGCAGGTCCGCCTTGGCCTGGAAGTGCCGGAAGAAACCACAGTGTACCGCGAAGAAGTCTACCGGCGGGTTGTGGAAGAAAACCGTCGCGCCCTTGCAACCAGTAACAACGACCTTATGGTGGCTGCTGAACTATGGCACGGAACAAAGAAGTAATCATCGATACGCGCCTTGGGCAGCGGAGCATCGATATGGACAAGGTGGTGCGTTTCCCGCGCGGCCTGGCCGGCTTTGAAACCGAGCGGGACTTTATCCTGCTGCAGATCCGCCCGGAAGCGCCGTTGCTCATCCTCCAAAGCGTGCACACGCCTCAGGTGGGCCTGCTGGTGGCCGATCCTTACAGTTTCCTGGACAAATCCTACGCGCCGGTTCTGGGCCCGGCGGAACGGCAGCTGCTGCAACTGGAAGACCCGGCCGAAGCCGTGCTGCTCACCGTGTCCATCCCTGTGGGTGTGCCGGAGCAGGCCGCCCTCAACCTTACGGGCCCCATCTTCATCAACCACAAGGTGCGGCTGGGCGTGCAGGCGCCCCAGAGCGTGGAAGGCCCGCAGCAGATCAATATGCACACCCTTAAGCCCGTGGCTCCCGCAGACCCCGCAGACCCCGCAGACCCCGTAGCCCCCGCGGAGCCCGCAGCCCCGCCCGAAGCGCCCGCGGAGTAAGCCCGGCGTCGCTGGGTTGCCCGCTTTAGCCCCCCAAGGCCCGGCTTTCTGGCCCCCCGAAACCGTCCGCGGTTTCCGGGGGGCTTTGCGTCGGCGGGCCCCGGCGGAAGGCGCGTCGGCCAGACTTGCGCTCCACCCCAGAGCAGAGGCGGTCGCCGCGGACGCGGGCGGTGCGCCTCTGTCCCGGCTGAAAGCCGGGGCCCGCACGGCTTGACATTATTGTTCAGAAAGATATCTATATTGTAGTTGGCATGTTATTGTCACGGTTGTTCATGCCATTCACTCTACTTTAGAGGAGTATCGCCATGAGTGCAGAGCGTACAAATAAGTTTGATTGGAGTTGCCTGCTTATCGGAGTGCTGTTTTTGTTTGTGGCGCTTATCGCTTTCAGGAATCCTGCGGCCAATCTGGCGGCTATTACCATAGTTTTTGCTATGGCAGCCCTGTTCAAGGGAATTCTGCTGATCCGTCAGCGCGGCGGCAGCACCCTCCGGCTGGTCGTCGGCATTCTGGATGTAGCCATTGGTGTGATATTTTTGTTCAATCTTGGTTTCTCCATGGCTATTATGCCGTATATTTTTGCCTTTTGGTTCATCATGACTTCCATTGACGCCCTGGTCTATTCCTGGCCGCTGAAACTGTGGAACAAGGGACTGTATATTTTTACGCTGATACTGAACGTTCTTTGCGTTATTCTGGGCTTTTTCATGGTAGTTAACCCCCTTTCCTCCATCCTGACCATGAGTTTTCTAGCCGGCTTCTACTTCATGAGCGCGGGCATCGTGAGCATCCTGCTGGCCTTTGGTCGGCCGCGGACATAGGCCAATTTCATTTTGCAGGTGCTTTGGCGACTGCGTGCGCAGGCGCGCCGCCCGGTCCGGTCCCTGTGCGTGGGGCGCGGGCCGGGCGGTATTTGCATTTTCGTGGGGGCGCTCATGTCCTAAAACGGCAGGCGCAGCAGGCGGACGGTATAGGGCTGGATGTGCAGCAGGCGCTGAACGCTTACGTCCTCGGCGCGGGTGACGAAATCCTGAGAGTGGACGTTGAGGATGGCTTCGGCCTCATGGCTGCAGTCAAAGAGGTGCAGGGTGTCGCCTTCCAGGCTGTCTGCCGTGGTCCAGTGGCGGTTGACCGCCGGGCCGTCGGCCGTGAGGTGGCGCGTAAAGCGGAAGATGACTGCCCGGTGGTCGGCGGGGTTGAGCCAGTCGCGGCAGCATTCCCAGAGCTGTGCCGGCGCGGGATCGTCCGTAACGGCAAAGGGCTGGCGGATTTCCAGCGGGAAGCTGCGGCGCTGCACGCGCAGCATGCCGTCCACCAGGGCGCAGTAGTCTGTCTCCTGCTCCAGTACGGCGCGAAAGGCCTGGGGAGTTGCGGCCAAGCCCATGAGGGTTTCATTGAGAATATCGCGCGCTTTGAGCACGCGCAGGCCGTGGGTCAGGCGCAGGGCGTTGAGCACGGCGTAGATGGCGCAAAACGTGTCCAGCTTGCCCTGGTAGAACGGTTTGAGCATGGCGGCCTCCGCAGGCTGTTATGCCTGTTGGGGGGGGGCCGGTCAAGATGGTGTTAGCCCGGCGCGGGCGTCTTTTGCCCCGGCGCGGGCGTCTTTTGCCCTCCGGCTGCGTCAGCGG
>OOAQ01002620.1_pt1 | contig 10466 bp, 10 predicted proteins | sample 1671051 | NCBI WGS metagenome assembly OOAQ01 (sample SAMN06348117, study PRJEB24527) | human gut metagenome | biome: human gut; feature: ankylosing spondylitis patient; material: feces | host: Homo sapiens | place: China | collected 2015-10
TTGACTTTTCCAATAAAAAATATTACTATCAAAGATATAAACAGCATGAGTTTTTCATGAATATTTTCAAGGAGGTTTTCATTATGAAAACAGTACAGATTTCATTAAATTCTATTGGAAAAGTAAAATCATTTGTTAATACCATCTCTCAGTTTGAGTACGATTTTGATCTGATTTCCGGCAGATATGTCATTGACGCAAAATCCATCATGGGAATTTTCAGCCTGGATCTTTCCAAGCCGATTGATCTCGCCATCCATACCGAGGATAATCTGAATGAGATTCTGGAAGCTTTAAAGCAATACATTATTTCCCAGTGTCTGTATTGCAGACAGGGGATTTTTTGTTTCACGGAAATAATTTTCCAAAAACAGATTATTCTGCATCTACCAGAATCGTCTCTGTCGTATCGATTGCTGTCTGCATCAGTTCGTCTATTTTTTCTTCCAGCCGGCACTCTGATTTTTTAATATGTTTCAGGCTTGGCTTGGTAACCGGATGCTTTGCCACGAAAATCGTACAACAATCCTCATACGGAAGAATGGACGTCTCGTATGTGTCAATTTTTTCTGCGATTGATACAATATCCTGCTTGTCCATGGCAATGAGCGGACGGTATACCGGCATATGACACACTTCATTGGTCACAGCAAGGGACTGCATGGTCTGGCTTGCCACCTGCCCGATACTCTCTCCGGTAATCATACCCAGACATTTTCCCTCTTCGGCAAAATGCTCTGCAATTTTCATCATATAGCGGCGCATGATGATAGTCAGTTCCTCATGCGGACATTTCTCATAAATATAAAGCTGGATATCGGTAAAGTTCACCACATGAAGCTTGATCTGTCCGGAATATCTTGCAACTTTCTTTGCCAGGTCAATCACTTTCTGTTTTGCACGCTCACTGGTGTATGGCGGTGCATGAAAATAGGTCGCTTCAAGTGTTACCCCTCGTTTGGATACCATATATCCGGCAACCGGTGAATCGATTCCGCCGGATAAAAGAAGCATTGCACGGCCTGCTGTGCCAAGCGGCATGCCTCCCGGTCCCGGGATCTCTGTGGAATAAATATTGATCATCGGGCGGATCTCGATATGAACCATCACCTCCGGATGATGTACGTCAACGCTGGTTTCCGGAAATGCTTCAAGAATCTTTTCCCCAACAGCTGCATTGATCTCCATCGAAGTCATCGGATAATTCTTTCTGGCACGGCGCGCATCCACCTTAAATGTAAAATTTTTGTCCGGATATATGCGATCCACATAGTCACATACTACTTTTGCCAGGGCATCAAATCCTTCATCTTCGACCAGTACTACCGGACAGATTCCTACGATTCCAAAAATCCTCTGTAATGTTTCTACAGTTTCATCATAATCGTATTCTCCTTCCGTATCCACATAGATACGTCCGTTTTCCTTGCGTACATGGAAGGTTCCCTCTACACGCTTAAGATGATATCTGATATTCTGTACCAGTGCATCCTCAAACAGATAACGGTTCTTTCCCTTAATGGCAATTTCCGCATATTTAATCAAAAATGATTTATACATACTGCTCTCCTTTTTCTAATGTCTTGTATATCTCTGCAGCATCGGAACCAATGCCGCCATCTCTTTTACTGCATAATCAATCTCTTCTTCCGTTGTCTCCACGCAAAAGCTGAACCGGATGGTTGCATCCAAAAGCTCTGGCTTTAAGCCAATACTTTTTAGCGTATGACTGACCGAAGGCTTGTTGGAAGAACATGCACTTCCCGCTGACACATAGATCTCTTTATCCTCTAATGCATGAAGCAATACTTCCGCGCGCACACCTTCCGTGCTGACACTGACAATATGCGGTGCATTGCTGCGATCGGTATGACCGTTGACGTGTACACCCGGAATTTTTGTCACTTCCTCAATAAAATGCTCCCGCAAGGTATACATCCGGTCGATTTTTTCCTCAAAACCAGTATAAATACGTTCCGCTGCTACGCCAAGTCCTGCGATTGCCGGAACATTTTCCGTGCCGGAACGCATTCCCCTCTGCTGTCCGCCTCCGTTTAACAGCGGATGAATTTTCGTCTTGTCTTTGATATATAAAAATCCGCTTCCTTTCGGTCCATGAATCTTATGTCCGCTGACCGAGAGAAGGTCTACATGCATTTTTGCCGGATAAATTCTCATTTTTCCATAGGACTGAATGGCATCCACATGAAAAAGCGTCTGTGGATTACACTGTTTGATCAGTGCCCCCGCTTCCGCGATCGGCTCCACCGCTCCGATTTCATTATTTACCTGCATGAGGGAAACCAGAATGGTATCCGGCCGGATTGCCGCTTTCAGATCGTCCAGAGAAATCACACCATAAGCATCTACCGGAAGATATGTGACTTCATATCCGTGTTCCTCCAGATATGCCATCGTTGCCGACACGGACGGATGTTCAATAGACGTCGTTATCACATGTTTTCCACTTCGCTTGTTTGCCTCTGCCACACCGATAATTGCAAGATTATTGGACTCAGTACCACCTGACGTAAAACAGATTTCTTTTTCCTGTACCTTTAATGTCTTTGCAATTTTTTTTCTTGCATCGTTCATATAATTTTCGGCGATCACGCCTTTGTTGTGCAGGGAAGATGGATTTCCATAATCCTCCGTCAGTAATTTTACCACCAGCTGTGCCGCTTCCTCACAACATCTTGTCGTTGCCGAATTATCCAAATATGCTTCCATTTTTCCCCTTCTTATATATCCAATTCGTATATCAGCATGGAAAGTGTTGCCATTCCTGCTGTTTCTGTGCGCAAAATACGTCTGCCAAGAGAGATCCGATGCATGTCTTTATCCAGCTGCGCAATCTCTTCCGAGGAAAATCCGCCCTCCGGACCGATCATGACTCCGATGGACGCCCCTTCCGGAATCGAGCGAAAGATCTCTCTTGTTGCTTCCATGCCTCTTTCATTCTCATACGGAACCAGGACAACGTCCAGCTCCTTTGCCTCTTCCAATGCCTGTTTCCAGGAAAGTGGCATCTGAATCTGCGGAATCACGGTCCGCTTCGACTGTTTTGCCGCACTCTCTGCAATTGCCTGCCACCGCTTACATTTGCTCTGTGCCTTCTTTTCATCCAGTTTTACCACACAGTTTTTCATGGCAACCGGTATGACGGTATAGACACCAAGTTCCACGGTCTTTTGTATAATCAGTTCCATCTTATCACTTTTAGGAAGACCCTGAAAAAGATACACCTTATGGGAAAACTCTGTTCCCATTTCATCGGTATCCTCTATCTGTGCCCAGACCTCTTCCTCTGTAATTTCCAGAATACAGCAAAAATACGATCTGCCGCTCTGATCGCTGATACGGATTTTCTCCCCTGTCTTCATGCGCAGCACATGACCGATATGATTGACATCACCGCCCACAATGCAGATCCGATCCTGCTGCACCTGTTCATCTTCCACAAAAAACTGGTACATACCCTGCTCCTACTGTTTCTGTGCGGTAATATTTACCCACTCACCCTGATGATTGATTTCCACTACAGTAAGTCCTGCTGCTTCCATCGCTTCTTTTACTTCGTTTTCCTTAAAATCAATGATGCCGGAAGTGATAAAATAACCACCCTGTTTTAATCTGGCCGGAATGACCGGTGCCATGGCAATGATAACTGGTGCTAAAATATTTGCCACAACAATCTCATATTCCTCTGTTCCAACCTTTTCCTGAAGTTCTTCATCATCAATCAGATTTCCCACATAAAAGGTTCCCAGAGACAAATCGAGATGGTTTACCTGCATATTATCCCTTGTAGAAGTCATGCAGTCTGCATCCAGATCCGTTCCCACGACTTCTCTTGCGCCGAGTTTTAATGCCACAATCGATAAAATTCCACTGCCACATCCTACATCCAGTACTTTCGGATGTTTTCCTTCCACATATTTCTGTAACTGCCGGATGCAAAGCTGTGTCGTTTCATGTTTTCCTGTTCCGAAAGAAATTCCCGGATCGATCTCAATCAGAAATTTATCTTTGTCTTCTTCCTTTAATTCTTCCCAGGTCGGTTTGATTAATATATCATCAATGGTAAAAGAAGTAAAATATTTTTTCCAGTTATTGATCCAGTCAAGATCTTCTGTTTCGGAAGATGTAATGACACCGCTTCCCACTTCCACCATGTCACGCAGTTTCTCTAGTCCAATCTTTACCTGCTTTAAAATCTCCGTCTGATCACTGCCGTCTTCTTCCACATAAAAGCTCACATGGCTGATGCCCTCATCCGGAGGAAGTTCCGGCAGAAAATCAATAAACATATCCGCCTGATCTTCTTTGGTAAGCGGAATATTGTCTTCAATCTCTATTCCCTCAATGCCCAAATCCATCAGCATGGAACTCATAAAATCCTCTGCTGCGGTCGTTGTCTCAATTGTATATTTTTTCCACTTCATGTTACCATCCTCTCAATTCTACACTAAGGCATACTATATGTATCATACCTTATTTCCAATAAAATTTCAAGAAAACATTGTACATCAAAAAAACCCATGTTATAATATAGGGGTTAAGTTGATAGTTATACAGTTATAGGAGAAAACAATAAATGGATAAACGCAATCTTGTAGAAGGACTTCAGAAAGCATTCAACACCGATGACCGGCAGCGAAATACTTCTGATACCAGTGATGTAGAATATAAAGAGAACACCAATACTCTCTATATCAAAAAACAGAGAACCTACAATATGGAAGAAAACATTCCGTCCGCCACTGCCATGTCAGAGGAGGAGATTTTTAAGCGTCTTCATGAGGAACGACATTAAACATGTTAAACATGCATAAAACAGCCATACGGTCTGCGGACAGACCGTATGGCTGTTTTAATTTTTGTACACAGCACAAAGCTTATGATACTCACTGTTAATTTCCTGAACGGTATTCTTATCCCCATCCAGATTATCCGGATGATAAATTTTGATCAGGTCTTTATAACGTTTCTTAAGAGACTGTCTGCTCTCTACTCCGGAGAAGAACATTTCTCCTCTGATAACAGGCTGCTCTGCTGTCACGGAAAAATCGCTTACCCGCTGATAGAAAGCTTTCTGCTTCTTCACATGTTCTTTCTCTGTTGCAAGTTTCACCAGTTCTTCTTCGAGTATTTTAAATTTCATATTGAAAAGCTTCTGCTGCTGTTCCAGACGGCGGTCTTCAATCTCCACCCGCCGGGTAAATTCCCGCCGTTCACGCTCCAGCGTGCGGCGCTGCTCCTCCAAAGCTTTACGTTCTTCTTCCAGCGTCATCCCCCACATGCCTCCGTATCCGTACACACATGCTGCCAATAATACTAACAGACTCATCATACAATACTTTGTACCAGATTACTATAGGCGATTTGTACTAATGTTCATCGAAAGATTCTTTGATTTTGTCCATAAAACCCTTCTTTTTTTCTTTTCCGGTCTGTGCTCCGCCCTCTTTATTCAGGGAATTTCCCGTCAATTCATCAAATTTACGCAACGCCTCTTTTGCCTCTTTGTTTAAGCCCGTCGGCGTGTTGACAATCAGTGTTACATAATGGTCTCCACGTACTGCCTTGTTTCGGATCGATGGTACTCCTTTGCCTTTCAGGCGGATTCTCGTTCCGCTCTGGGTACCCGGTGCAACGGTATAGATGATATCTCCGTCCACCGTCCTGATACGGATATCCCCGCCCAGTGCTGCAATACCAAAGGAAATCGAAGCATTGGAAAATATATTCATGTCCTGACGTTCAAACGCATTGCTTCTGGAAACAAGAACTTCTACCAGAAGATCTCCTCTCGGACCTCCGTTTCGTCCCGGTTCTCCGTAACCTCTGACACGAACAGACTGTCCATTATCAATTCCGGCCGGAATCTCTACGGTCTTTCGTACTTTCTTTGAGATATATCCCGTTCCCCGGCAATCCGGACATTTTTCACGGATCACCTTACCGGTACCGCCGCAATCCGGACAGGTCTGCACATTCTGCATCATGCCAAACAAAGACTGCTGGGAATATACCACTTTCCCTTTTCCCCCGCACTTGCTGCAGGTTTCCGGTGAAGTTCCCGGTTTTGCCCCGGTTCCGTGACAGGTCTTACATTCTTCTTTATACGGGAACTCAAGTTCCTTAGAACATCCAAACACAGCTTCTTCAAACGTAATACGGACGGTAAGACGTACACTTGCGCCCTGCGCCGGTCCGTTATTGTTGCTGTTTCGTCTTCCGCCACCGAAAAAGTCTCCGAAAATATCGCCAAAGATATCTCCCATATCCATGCCGGAAAAATCGAATCCACCTGCACCGCCGGCGCCTCCATCAAACGCAGCATGACCAAACTGATCATACTGTCTGCGCTTTTCCGGATCGCTCAAAACGGCATATGCCTCCTGCGCTTCCTTAAATTTTTCCTCACACTCTTTATCTCCCGGATGCATATCCGGATGATACTTCTTGGCGGTTGTACGGAAAGCTTTTTTTATTTCTGCTTCCGTTGCGGTCTTTGGAATTCCAAGGACCTCGTAATAATCTCTTTTCTCTGCCATAATATTAATCCCTTATAGTACGCATAGGGTTTCCGGAAAACCGGAAACCCCACGCTTTGTCTATTTATTTTCTAAATTAAACCTCTTTGAAATCTGCATCGATGACATCATCATCTGCACCATTTGCTCCTGCTCCGGTGTTTGCTCCTGCTGCAGAACCCATATCAGGACCTGCTCCCGGATTCGGGCCTGCGCCTGCTGCACCCTGTGCTGCCTGTGCCTGCTCATACATCTTTGCAAATACCTTCTGTGCACTCTGTGTCAGTTTCTCCTGTGCTGCCTTTAATTCAGCAACATCTGCATCTGTCATCTGCTCTGCTTCCTTGTGTGCATCCAGGAAAGCCTTTACTGCTGCAACATCAGCTTCTACTGCTGACTTGTCTGCAGGATCAACCTGATCTCCTACCTGCTTTAATGCATCCTCTGTCTGGAATACAAAGCTCTCAGCTTCATTTCTGGCATCGATTGCTTCTTTTCTCTTCTTATCCTGTGCTTCAAACTCAGCAGCTTCCTTAACAGCCTTATCGATTTCTTCATCTGACATGTTAGATCCGGCTGTGATTGTGATATGCTGCTCTTTGCCTGTTCCAAGATCCTTGGCAGATACATTTACAATACCGTTTGCATCGATATCGAATGTAACCTCGATCTGTGGAACACCACGACGTGCTGGCGGGATACCATCCAGACGGAACTGTCCGAGAGATTTGTTATCTCTTGCGAACTGACGCTCACCCTGTACAACGTTGATATCTACAGCGGTCTGGTTATCTGCTGCGGTAGAGAAGATCTGGCTCTTCTTCGTAGGAATGGTAGTATTTCTCTCGATCAGACGGGTTGCAATACCACCCATGGTCTCGATAGAAAGTGACAGTGGTGTTACATCGAGAAGTAAGATCTCGCCGGCACCTGCATCACCTGCTAATTTACCACCCTGAATAGAAGCACCGATTGCTACACACTCATCCGGGTTTAAGGACTTGCTTGGCTCTTTGCCTGTTATCTGTCTTACCTTATCCTGTACAGCCGGGATACGTGTAGAACCACCAACCAGAAGAACCTGGCCTAAATCTGCATTGGTAAGACCTGCATCCTTCATAGCGTTCTGTACCGGTACTGCAGTTCTCTCTACGAGATCATGTGTTAATTCGTCAAATTTTGCTCTGGTGAGGTTCATATCAAAGTGCTTTGGTCCCTCAGCAGTAGCTGTGATGAATGGTAAGTTAATATTTGTAGTAGTTGCGGAAGAAAGTTCCTTCTTTGCTTTCTCGGCAGCCTCTTTTAATCTCTGTAAAGCCATCTTGTCGGTAGAAAGATCAACACCCTCTGCCTTCTTAAACTCATCGATCATCCACTGTGTGATCTTGTTATCAAAATCATCACCACCAAGATGTGTATCACCGTTGGTAGATAATACTTCGATGACACCGTCACCAATCTCAATGATAGATACATCAAATGTACCACCACCAAGGTCATATACCATGATCTTCTGTTCTTTTTCGTTATCAAGGCCATATGCAAGTGCTGCTGCAGTAGGCTCATTGATGATACGCTTTACATCCAGACCTGCAATCTTTCCGGCATCCTTGGTTGCCTGACGCTGTGCATCGTTGAAATATGCAGGAACTGTAATAACAGCTTCTGTAACCTTTTCTCCAAGGTATCCTTCTGCATCAGCCTTTAATTTCTGAAGTACCATAGCGGAAATCTGCTGTGGACTGTACTGTTTGTCATCAATGGCCACTTTATAATCCGTACCCATATGTCTCTTAATGGAAGAAATCGTCTTCTCAGCGTTTGTAACAGCCTGACGCTTTGCCGGCTCACCGATGAGACGCTCTCCTGTCTTTGTAAATGCTACAACGGATGGTGTTGTTCTTGCACCTTCCTGGTTTGCAATAACGGTAGGTTTTCCACCTTCCATAACAGCTACACAGCTGTTGGTTGTTCCTAAGTCAATACCAATGATCTTGCCCATTTTCTTTTCCTCCTGCTAAAATTATGATCAAATAAAATTGTTTTGCTAATTTATGATTTACTACTCCATGCGGAATAGGAAATACCTTTATTCGCTGACTACAGCGACCATACTGTGGCGAACCACATTGTCCTTGTAGGTGTAACCTTTTTGTAATTCCTGGGCAACTATTCCCGGTTCATACTCTTCGCTTTCCACCTGCATAACTGCATTGTGGAGATCCGGATCAAATTCCTTTCCCAGTGCCTCAATCGGTTTCACCCCGATGGCATCTAATTCTGTCAGCATCTGCTTATATACTTTATCCATACCGGTAACAAAAGCATCATCCTTTTGTTCCTCTGGTACAGCTGCAAGCCCACGCTCGAAATTGTCGATAACCGGGAGAATCTTTTCAATGATTGTTCTTGCTCCCATGTCAAACATCTGCGCTTTTTCTTTTTCCGTACGTTTACGGAAATTATCAAACTCTGCCATCTGACGTTTCAGACGGTCGTTTAAATCTTCGATCTGTTCGTCTTTTTTATCTTTCTTTTTCTTTCCAAAGGCACCCTTTTTTTCGGATTTCTCTTCTTTCTTTGTATCCTTTTCTTCGGCTGCAGTTTCTTTTGTTTCCTCTGCCGCCGTCTCCTTTGTGTCCTTTGTTTCTTCACATGTCTGTTCAGCCTTGGTTTCTTTTGTATCTACTGCCTCTTCTTCCATGACTTTTTTGTTCTCTGCCATGTTTACCACCTTTCTAGGATTGCCCTTTTTCTTTATCAAAAATACCGTCTAACTGGGACTTTAAGTTTTTGAGGTTGTCAACAACATTCTCGTAATCCATCCGTTTCGGACCAACAATTCCGATCGTTCCTTTGACGCCCTCCCCCAGATCATAAGTTGCGGTAACGACACTGCAATCTTTCATGGTCTGTACCGGAGCTTCATTTCCGATATAAACCTGTATTTCATTTCCTTTGCTCTCCCCCTCAGAAAGGGATTCCGTTACCAGATTTACCAGCTCATCTTTTTCCTCAAATGTGGAAAGAAGACCTGCCGCACTCTCTGAATCAGAAAGTTCCGGATATTTCAAAATATTGGTTGCACCGCTTGTGTAGATCTGCAGATCCTCGTTTTCACTCAGTGTCTGTCCCAGTGCATCCAGCACATGGGAAACAATCTCACTGTGCACGCCTGCCTGCTCTTTCAGTTTGGAAATCGTTCCCAGATTGATTTCCTGCAGTGACAGCCCATTCAATGCTGTATTCAGCAGAATGTTCAGTTTCAGTAACGTTTCGTTGTCGAGCGGTTCTTCCACGTCGATCATCTGATTCTTTACCATGTTGCTGTTCATTACGATAACTGCCAGTATATGTTTCTCATCTACATTGGACAGCTGCATAAACTTTACTTTGTTTCCACTGTAAGTCGGTGCGGAAACAATTGTCGCATAATTGGTGTTGTTTGCAAGCATCTTTGCAACCTTTTTTAATACCTCATCCATCTTCTGGGTTTTTTCTATTACGAAGTCCTTCATTTCTTTGACTTCCCGGTCTTTTTCCTGCATCAGATGATCCACATAAAACCGATAGCCTTTGTCTGAAGGAATTCTTCCTGCTGATGTATGTGGCTGCACGATATAACCAAGTTCTTCAAGATCTGCCATCTCATTGCGGATGGTTGCAGAACTTAAATTCAGATCCGTATATTTTGAAATGGTTCGTGATCCCACAGGTTCACCGGTTGCAAGATAATTACGGATAACTGCATCCAGAATTTTTACTTTTCTTTCATCCAATTCCATATTCTCGTCTGCCATTTTCCCGTCTCCTGTTCCTGAACCTTCACCGGTTGTTTTTGGTTTGTTAGCACTCATTTACTTAGAGTGCTAATATCGTTCTGCTATTAAAATAGCACCAAGGGGTTTTTTTGTCAACACCCTGATG
>OOAQ01002621.1_pt1 | contig 10465 bp, 8 predicted proteins | sample 1671051 | NCBI WGS metagenome assembly OOAQ01 (sample SAMN06348117, study PRJEB24527) | human gut metagenome | biome: human gut; feature: ankylosing spondylitis patient; material: feces | host: Homo sapiens | place: China | collected 2015-10
CTGCAAAGATACGAATTGTTCACGATAAATATGTTTTAAAACATAAAATAATGCACTTTCTCCTCGTTTTTCTTTAGAAACGCCCGTTTTTGCTATATGCATATTACAAAAGTGTGACTAAAAATGGAATAAATGACCTATGTACGATCTATTAATAATTTATATACCTTTGTAGCATCTTACACATAATCAACCCTTACAAACAGGAAGTCATAATGATAAATAAACTGTTGACACTTTTACGAAGCCCTTATCCATCATTGGTGAAGAGATGGAAAAGCGTGATAATACCTTCACTTATAGTGTTTCTGATCCTTTTTGTGTTGCAGCCTTTTGGCATTTCTATGATGGGAGGCTATAAATTCTGGGTAGTGTTAGGTTATGGAGTGGTTTCTTCATTGGCACTGAGTATCTCCACGTATTTGTTTCCTGCTTTGTTCCCCCGTTATCATAGTGAGAAGAACTGGACATTAGGCCGCGAATTGTTAGGAACTTTAGGAGCTTGTTTGCTGATTGCGATAGGTAACTGTTTCTATACGGCTTGGGTATTTGGTTCATTCATATTGAGTTGGAAAGGATTTCTGATAAGTTTGGCTTGGGTGGCGGTTCTTGCTCCTTTCCCTATTGTCTTCTTTTTGATGTGGAATCGTAATTTGCAGCTGGTACGTAATCTGAAGGAGGCAACGGAGATCAACTACGCTCTTGCGAAAAGAGAGAATACTCAGAAGGAGAAGATTCGGACAAGGAATGAGGAACAGATAGGAGAGGGGAGAGCAGCAGAAGAAGTGGCAGCAGAAGAAGAAACTCCTATGCAATTGGTTTTCTCCGGCGGAACAAAAGAAATGCTGGAAGTGGATGCCCATACCTTATTTTATGTAGAAGCAGAAGGGAATTATATAAGAGTAGCTTACAGTAGTGCGGATAAGATGCAGCAAAAGTTAGTGCGGGCTACTATGAAGCAGGCAGAAGAAGCGGTTGCTGCCTGTTCGTTCATTGTCCGTTGTCATCGGGCCTTTCTGGTGAACATACGCACTGTGGTAAAAGTAGATGGAAACTCACAAGGATACCGTTTGAGGCTGGAAGGATGTACGGAAGAAGTTCCGGTTTCCAGAGGCTATGCAAAAGAGATAAAAACGCTGATAGAAGGGGGGACGGAAGGGTAGTCATTCGTCACAGAATAAAGAAAAATACAGCCATTCGTCACAGGAGGAGTGCTGTTTGTCACATATCCGGGCAGTCTGTCCCGGATATTTTTTTGCCTGAAATTCTTAGTCTATGTTTGCTGACGGAAATCGTAAAGAACATAGATTAAATGAAAAGATTGATTCTACTTTTTAGTGTAAGTGTATTGCTGACGGTGCAGCACTTGGAAGCGCAGACAGCTGTGACAGATACCGTTTTCTTGCAACTATACAATGACAGTGTAGATTTGAACGAAGTGGTAGTGAAAGGTAAAAAAACACCTGTTGCCAACAGTCGTTGGAGTGATATGAGTCCAGTGGAACTGGTGACTGTGGGAGGTGCAAACGGTGATTTGTATCAGGCATTGCAGACACTGCCGGGTACGCAGGTACAAGGAGAAAGTGGCCGTCTGCTGGTGCGCGGCGGAAGTAGTGATGAAACACAGACATACATTGACGGAATGCACGTCTTGAATCCTTATACGGCTACAGGTATAAACTCACCGGCACGCGGACGTTATTCCACTTTTATGTTCAGTGGTGTCAATCTGGAATCGGGCGGGGCTCCGTTGGAATACGGGGATGCACTTTCGGCTGTGTTACCATTGGAGACAAAGGATAAGAGCCCTATCAATAAGTTAGGCATCAATGCCTCTACGGTAGGCTTCGGTGGAGGAGGTACACGGGCTTTCGATAAAGGTTCGCTTTCGGTGAACCTGGATTATCAGGACTTATGTGTCTATGATCATATCTATTCAGGACGTACGGATTTTGAAGATCCTTACCGGATGATGACCGGATCGGCACAATTCCGCTATCATCCCGATGATGCTACGCTTTTCAAGATTTATGGCGGATATGATCATACTGACTTTTCCAATTATGAAGGCGCTGAACGTAGATTGTTCGATTTGAATGAGAATAATTTCTATCTCAATACAACTTTCCGTAAGCGTACTTCCGGTGGATGGAACTGGTTTGCAGGTGCAGCATTCTCTTTCTTTGAACAGAAGATAGGTAATGTATCACTTTCGGCAGATCATTGGATGGAACAACAACAGGAACTTCATGCAAAGGCAAAAGTGTTCAAGCGTATTTCTCCGGCTTTTCGTCTGGATATGGGAGTGGAGAGTTTTATCCGCCGGTATGAGAATCGTTATCAATATCAGATGAAAGAGGCGGAGGGAATAGATAGCCATTATGAAATGAATCCGACGATTAGTGCAGGCTTTCTTTCGGCAACTTACTATCCGGTGGAGCAACTGAAGGCGGAACTTTCTGTCCGCACGGAATACACTTCATTAAATGAGAAAGTGAATTTCTCACCCCGTCTGGCTGTTAATTACTATTTGGGAAATGTAGTACTCTCTGCTACGGCGGGACGATATACACAGTTGCCGGTTAGCAGATTGCTGGCTCAGGAGAACAAGTTGAAATCGGAATCATGCATTCAGTATAATGTGGGTGCACAGTATGAGGGTGATGGACGTTTCTACAAAGCTGAACTTTATTATAAAAAATATGATCGTCTGGCATTGGTGGAAAAGGGAACGGTAGATGCAGCGGAAGTGTTGACTTCCGGTGGTTATGGCTACAGTAAAGGTTTCGACTTATTCTTTAATGACCGTGTCCTGCTGAAGAATCTGGAATACCAACTTTCCTATACATATAATATTGCCAAGCGGAAGTTTCAGGAATATACGGAACTGACTACTCCGCAATATGCCACTCGGCACAATGCATCCGTAGTGCTGAAGTATTCCATTCCGCGAATCGGCACGATAGTCGGTTTGACGAACCGTTTCAGCAGTGGGCGTCCTTATCATAATCCGGATTTACCGGGCTTGATGAATGATCATGTAAAGCCTTATAACAGTCTTGATCTCGGACTGACATTCCTGCCCAGTAAGAAAGTGATTATTCATGCTTCTGCTACCAATATCCTTTGTCGGAAAAATGAGTTTGGGCGGGTGAATAATAAAGCTATTCTGGCTTCAAACGATCATTTCTTCTATATCGGGGTGTTTATCACACTTGGGAAGAAGGCGGCTTATGATGTTTCTAATTTCTAATATTGATACGCGGACGACGCAGATAAGGCGGACGAACGCGGATTAAAAACTATATTAATTAAAAAAAAAGGTCCGCGTCCGTCCGCCTAATCCGTGTCGTCCGCGTATCAATTTATAAACTCTTTAAAAACAATTCAAATGAAAGCAATGATTATTAGTTTCGTATGTGTTTTGACTTTTGCAACTCAAAGTCTGTCTGCACAAAATCTTACTCTGGAAGTACGTGGTATTGAAAATGTGGCTGGTAAACTTTATGTCGCCATCTACAACTCTCAGGAGACATTCATGAAGAAGCCGCTTGCCGGTTTTGCAGTAGAGGTGAAGGATAAAGTTGTGTCTATCCCTTGTAAAGGGCTTCCGGCAGGAACTTATGCCTTTTCCATGTATCAGGATGAGAATGGAAATGGTAAATTGGATACCGGTGCTTTCGGTATTCCTGTGGAGAAGTTTGGTTTCAGCAATGATGCCGAAGGCGTTATGGGCCCCCCTTCCTATGAAAAATGCAGTATTACCTTCTCTGAGGATACAACTTTAGTGGTACATCTGAAATAAACTTCAGATAATTCTTTAACTTTGTAGCTCACACCTTAATTAATGTAAGTATTATGAGACGAGCTACACAACTTTTCGGAATATGCTGGCTACTTTGTCTGCTTGCTGCCTGTGGAGAATCCCATTTTATGACCGATGCTTCGTATCGTTCGCGCGTGGAGCAGGACTTTCAGCAAAAGAAGGCTCTGATGCCGCAGGGAGAACTATTTACGATACTGGATGATGCTTCGCTGAGCACTTATGAGCAGGAAGCCCTGGAATTCCTTTATGCCTATATGCCACTGGCGGATATTACTGATTATCCCGGTGAATTTCACTTAATGAATATCCGCGCATCCCAGCGTGCCGCAGAGGAAATGCCTTGGGGGAAGACCATTCCCGAAGATTTGTTCCGACACTTTGTACTTCCGGTGCGGGTGAACAACGAACAATTGGATAGTGCGCGGGTAGTGTTCTATAAGGAGCTGAAAGACCGTGTGAAGTCCCTTTCTTTATACGATGCCATCCTGGAAGTGAACCATTGGTGTCATGAGAAAGCTGTCTATATGCCTTCCGATGCCCGTACCAGTTCACCACTGGCAACAGTGAGTACTGCTTACGGGCGTTGTGGCGAAGAATCTACCTTGCTGGTGGCGGCACTTCGCTCGGTAGGTATTCCGGCACGGCAGGTTTATACACCACGATGGGCACATACGGACGATAACCATGCATGGGTGGAAGCCTGGGCAGATGGTAAATGGCATTTCCTGGGTGCTTGCGAACCGGAACCGGTACTGGATCTTGGTTGGTTCAATGCCCCTGCCAGTCGCGGAATGTTGATGCACACAAAGGTTTTCGGACGTTATGAAGGAAAAGAAGAAGTAATGTCCGTTAACCCCACGTATACAGAAATCAATGTGATTGATAATTATGCGCCTACAGCGCGAGCCAAGGTTATGGTGAAAGATGAAGCGGGAAATCCGGTTCCTGACGCCTGCGTGGAGTTCAAACTCTACAATTATGCGGAATTCTATACCGTAGCAACGAAACATACCGACAACAGCGGTATGTGCGGACTGACTGCCGGAAAAGGGGATATGCTTGTCTGGGCCTCCAAAGATGGCCGTTTCGGCTTCTCCAAACTTTCTTTTGGCAAGCAATCGGAACTGACCGTAACCCTTGATAAGCAAGCGGGTGACAGTTTCACAGTAGATGTTGATATCGTGCCTCCCGCAGAAAGTGCCAACTTACCCGAAGTGACGCCGGAACAGCGGGCGGAAAATGACCGCAGACTGGCGATAGAAGACTCTATCCGTAATGTCTATGTCGGTAAGTTCATCTCGGAAGAGGCAGCACGCAACTTTGCGAGAGATTATAAGTTGGATCGGGATGCAGTAGCCAAAATTCTGGTTGCCGCCCGTGGAAATTACAGAGTAATTCGTGAGTTCATGACTCGTCTGCGTTCTGATAACTCCAGGAAAGGAGGAATAGACCTTTTGCAGCAGATTTCGGCAAAAGATCTTCGCGATGTCCGTCTGGATGTGTTGATAGATCACATGCAGTCTCGTGTGCGTACGACGAATGCCGGATATTTCCGTAAATATGTGCGCAATCCGCGCGTAAGCAATGAGATGTTGACTCCGTATAAAACTTTCTTTGGTAAAGTGATTTCGAAAGAAGATGTTGAGGCTTATGTGGCAGAGCCTATGAAGATGGTTGCATGGGTGGCAAAGAACATTCAGGTGAACAAGGAATGTAATCTGGGGGCGCCTCCTGTATCTCCCGAAGGTGTGTGGAAAGCACGTTTGGCTGATGCCCACAGTCGTGATATCTTCTTCGTGTCCATGGCACGCAGCATGGGAGTTCCCGCACGCATTGATGAGGTGACGGGTAAAGTACAGCTGATAACTGACGATGGAGCCATAGATGTGAACTTCGAAGCAGCCGGACAGGCACCTGCGCAGAGGGGCAGGCTTGCAGCTACATATACACCGATTCAGTCACTGGATAATCCGAAATATTATTCTCATTTCACTATTTCCAAAGTAACTCCGCAAGGTAATTTGCAGTTGTTATCTTATGATGAGGGTGACACAGACATGGGTGGCGGCGTTACATGGAGCAGTTTACTGAAGGAGGGAACGTCTCTGGATGCCGGAGATTATATTCTGGTAACCGGTACCCGCCTGGCAAGTGGTGGTGTATTGGCGCAAATGACATCATTGAATGTGAAAGCAGGTGGACGTACAGAAACGAAATTGGTGATGCGTGAAAATAAAGATGAGGTACAGGTTATCGGAAACTTCAATTCGGAGAGCTTGTTCACAACATTGGAAGGCGGCAATAAACAAAGCCTGCTTCAAGCCTGTGGCCGTGGATACTTCGTTGTCGGTATTCTTGGAGTGAATCAGGAACCTACAAACCATGCCTTACGGGATATCTCTGCTTTGAAAGCCGATCTGGAGAAATGGGGTAGAAAGCTGGTATTACTCTTCCCGAATCAGGAACAGGCCGGCAAATATCATGCTGCTGACTTCCCCGATTTACCCAATACTGTGATTTATGGAATTGACACAGAAGACATAGCTCAACAGATTGTGAAGAATATGAAGTTGAAACACAAAGATACATTGCCCATATTTATCATTGCTGATACCTTCAATCGCGTGGTATTTGTTTCACAGGGGTATACCATCGGTTTGGGTGAGCAGTTGATGAAAACGGTGAAAGGACTATAAGAACAGCAACAATAGAGTGGGAGAGGCTTATTTGCAAGCCTCTTCCATTTTTTGTATCACTTCCGGTGAGGGCAACCCCTCTGTCATTCCTGTCAGCAATAAACTGAAGTTATCGGCTAACACTTCTTCCGGGTCAATGATGTACTGAGTATTACGTCCCATTCTGTCATAAAAATCAGAGGCTTCGTTAATAGAGTAAACCACTGCCTTACCTTCTTTCTCAATCGCTTTGCAGGTATTTTTATCGATGGGAACGAGGCCAATGTTGAGGTATTGGAAGAAGCTGCCTCCCTCATAAGGCTTGGTTGAATAAATTACCATGCAGCAATCTTTCTTTTCACCGTTGATGGTAAAAGTAGCATAACTGTCGTGGCGGATAACATCCGGATTGGAGATAAACCGTTCTTTTAACTCTTCGGGAAATTCTATTTCCTTCGGAAGAATATTAAAACCGATGATGCTGTACATCTTCTTGCGGAAATCCGGATTGTTCCGGGTAAGGACGTGAAATGCTTCATGTGCCAACAATTTTGTTACATATTCAGGATGTTCGAGCAACCTGTCGATAAGTACGATGTAAGTATCTCGGGTATATCCTCCCGCACCACCTTCTTCTTTTATCGTTGACTTTATTAATCTGACTTCTTCCGGGAAAGGAAGTTTCAGCTCTTTTTCACGGATAATCTGATTGATGGATTGAGATGACTTCTGAAGCAGAGCCGTTTCCTCGTCATTCCAATTACGGGTCTGTGCGCCGGCAAACTGCAAATATCCCTGTTTTCCACCTTCGATGCCAACGGTGTGTGAAGCCAAGTCAAATGAGCTCCATCTGCGGATATGCTCGTCTTCTTTCTGAAGGAGGAGTGCGGCTTCTTCCTGTTTCAGGAAAGTAGGGACAATGCTGTCGGAAGTGGAGTTTGAGGAACTTTGATTTTTAGCTTCATGCGCACATGAAATGCTGAGGAGAGTTAATAAAGTGATTACACTTAATGCCTTCATATTGATTGCTTTAAATTAATTCTTAATGGAATTGGTCAACGCCTTTATTGTTTTTTTTACGCGTTCTGCGGTAGTGATGGGGCGACGATACTCTTCTATGTTCACAGTACCTCCCATCGAAACAGTTCCATTTCTGTGCAGCATTTTGCTTTCGATGGTCTCTCTTGCTGAGAAGTGGAACTCCCGGATACCGGTTTCCGTGGCGATGTGAGCGATATTATTTTCATTTACTCCGCAACCTGCCAGCAGGATAATGCGCCCGTCTGCCTGCTGCTGCAATTTCTTTAATAAAGGGATGCCCTGTTCGGCCGTGGCCTGTGCACCGGAAGTAAGAATACGGTTACAACCTAACTCTATGATTTGCTCCAGCGCTTCCTGTGGATTGCGGCATACGTCGAAAGCACGATGGAACGTAACGGACATACCTTGTGAAACTTCGATCAGCTGCCTCATTAAGGACAGGTCTACATCTCCTTTAGCGGTAAGACAACCGAATACAACTCCGTCTGCTCCCAATTGACGGGCGTTGTCGATATCCTTCAGCATAATGCGTTGCTCAATGGGGGAGTACAGAAAATCTCCGCCACGGGGACGGATGATGACGTGCAAAAGAGTCTTTGTTAAGGCTTCCCGGGCAATGACGATATCTCCGTAGGATGGGGTAGTACCTCCTTCCGGTATTCCGGCGCATAATTCCACCCGATTTGCTCCTCCTGCCTGTGCGGCGAGGCAACTCTCCACGGAGTTGGCACAAACTTCAAATTGATATTGCTCCATAATTGATAATCAGGATTACTTGGTTTGTAGATGCAAAAATAAGAAACAGTTTCGTGAATGACAAAGAAAACAAAAAGAGGCAGGGATTTTTTGTTTCCCCACCTCTTTATCACTAGTTTCAATCTTTACAATTTATTTCGCATAGCTTACTGCGCGTGTCTCACGGATTACTGTGATCTTCACCTGTCCCGGATAAGTCATCTCATCCTGTATCTTCTTCGCAATTTCACCGGAAAGGTTTTCAGTCTGCTTATCGTCAATCTTATCAGCACCAACGATTACACGCAACTCGCGACCTGCTTGGATAGCATACGTCTTCGTCACACCCGGATAGGCCATTGCCAACTGTTCCAGATCGTTCAGACGCTTGATGTAAGCCTCAACAATTTCGCGACGTGCTCCCGGACGGGCACCTGAGATAGCATCACATACCTGTACGATGGGTGCCAGAAGACTCGTCATCTCCACTTCATCGTGGTGGGCACCGATAGCGTTGCAGATATCTGGTTTTTCTTTGAATTTCTCAGCCAACTTCATACCATAGAGTGCATGCGGCAATTCCGGCTCTTCATCGGGCACTTTACCGATATCATGCAGCAATCCGGCACGTTTTGCTTTCTTGGGGTTCAGACCCAGTTCCGATGCCATCACAGCACAAAGGTTGGCTGTTTCGCGGGCATGCTGCAACAGGTTCTGACCATAAGAAGAACGATATTTCATCTTACCGATAATACGGATCAGTTCAGGATGCAAACCATGGATACCGAGGTCAATCGTAGTACGTTTACCGGTTTCGATGATTTCTTCTTCCACTTGTTTACGTACTTTAGATACAACTTCTTCGATACGTGCCGGGTGGATACGTCCGTCAGTCACCAACTGATGTAGTGCCAGGCGGGCTATTTCACGACGTACAGGGTCGAAAGCTGATAATACGATAGCTTCGGGCGTATCATCTACCACAATTTCCACACCTGTTGCGGCTTCAAGCGCACGGATATTGCGGCCTTCGCGACCGATAATACGTCCCTTGATTTCGTCTGATTCAATGTGGAATACGGTCACTGAATTTTCGATGGCAGTTTCCGTAGCTACACGCTGTATGGATTGTATTACGATACGTTTTGCTTCTTTGCTGGCAGTCAGCTTGGCATCATCCATGATGTCGTTGATGAAGGACTGTGCCTGCGTCTTGGCCTCTTCTTTCAAAGACTCGATCATACGTTCTTTGGCTTCGTCGGCCGAGAGTCCGGAAATGGTTTCCAGTTTTTCGATTTCCTGCTGTTGCAGTTTATCCAGTTCGTCTTTCTTCTTGTCGATAATAACCAGCTGGGCTTCCAGGTTTTCTTTCACCGCTTCAGCTTCTGATTTCTTACGCTGTATCTCTTCTTGGCGTTGGTTCAGCACCAACTCACGTTGTTTCAACTTGTTCTCCGCTTGCTGAATTTTCTGGTTGCGGATCGCTACTTCTTTTTCCAAGTCTGCTTTTTTGTTCAGGAACTTCTCCTTTACTTCGAGCAACTTATTCTTTTTAATCACTTCCGCTTCAGCCTCGGCTTCTTTCAGAATGTTGTCATATTTGGACTTCAAACCATGTTTGAAGAACATGTACGACAGAAATCCACCGATAATGAAACAGGCAATGGATACTAGTATTGTTACTGTCATTTCAATTTGTTTTAAGTATATAAATAAAAAACGCACTGCAGGAAAGCTACCCTCATTCTTTTTTAAGAGGGATACTTTCACACAGTGCGTGGATTTTCTAATTCTTTTGCTGGCTCTGGTGTTCTGAGGAAAGGCTTCCGGACGTTTACAGTCCTTTGAAGTATGTTTCCAACACCTCTGTCAGTTCTTCTATCTTGTCGGCATACGGACGAGTATCGTTTCGGTTTTTCATTTTCAGGTTCTCCAAAGCAAATTGATAGGCCACCATGGCTATAATTTTTTCGGGAGTCACATTCTGGTAATGTTCTCGATACGCATTGAGCCGTATATCCACCTGTTTGGCGGCTTCTCTAACCATTTCTTCCTCCTCGCGCAGTATGGTGAGGGGGTAGGTTGAGCCTGCCATTTGCAGGTTTATCTTTATTTTATCGTTCATACATCTCGTTATTCATTCAACAAAGCGATGCATTTATCGACTTCACGCACTAATTTGGACAAT
>OOAQ01002622.1_pt1 | contig 10464 bp, 9 predicted proteins | sample 1671051 | NCBI WGS metagenome assembly OOAQ01 (sample SAMN06348117, study PRJEB24527) | human gut metagenome | biome: human gut; feature: ankylosing spondylitis patient; material: feces | host: Homo sapiens | place: China | collected 2015-10
TCTCCAGAAAGGTTTCCCCTCCCTTCCCCCACAATTCCCTTCCACCCGTCACCCTTTCACTAAATCAACAACGGCGCGCAAGCCGAGCAGATAGCTGCCGCTGCCGAACCCGGCGATGGAACCTCGGGTTACGGCAGAAAGCACGGAGAAGTGGCGGAAGGCTTCGCGGGCGTGGACATTGGACATGTGCACTTCCACGGCCGGAATGCTCAAGATCGCCAGCGCATCCATGATGGCGTAGCTGTAATGGGTAAAGGCCCCGGGGTTCATGATGATGGCGTCATAGACTCCGTCGGCGGCGTGGATGGCGTCGATGATGGCGCCCTCGTGGTTGGACTGGAAGCAGTCGGCGGCGGCGCCGTGGGCGGCGGCGAAGTCCTTGAGCCGCCGGCACAAGGACTCGTAGTTCTCCCGGCCGTAGATCCCCGGCTCACGCTGGCCCAGCAGGTTCAGGTTGGGCCCATTGATGATGAGGAATTTCATATGTCCAGCACCTCCAAAATCGTTTGCACCGTGGTCTCCGGGTCGGAAAAGTTGGTGACGGTGTGATGGGCGGCCGCCCGGTACACCGGCTCCCGCTGGCGAAAGCGCGCCAGAAAAGCCGCCCGGCCGTCCTGGGCCAGGGGCCGGCCCGCCATGGATTCGGCGTCATAGGTCTCCCCCGGGTCCCGGGCCAGGAAGATCACCGTCCCCGTCTCCCGCAGAGGGTCCATGGCGGCAGGGCGCAGGGGCAGTCCTCCGCCGCAGGCGACGATCAGTCCCTCCCGCCGGGCCAGCTCCCCCGCCGCCTCCACCTCCCGGGCGCGGAAATAGTCCTCCCCGCTCTGGGCAAAGATGTCCGGGATGGAGCGGCCCTCCCGCTCCACGATGAGGGCGTCGGTATCCACCAGCTCCCGCCCCAGGCGCCGGGCCAGCAGGCGGCCGCAGGTGGTCTTGCCGCAGCCCATCATGCCAATGAGTATGATGTTTTTCATATCAGCCTCCGCACGTCCGGTAGTTGCCCAGGACCCGGAGGCTCTCAGCGGTCTGGGAAAGCTCCCGGAGCACCCCATCCATGGCCGGATCGGCCAGGTCGCCGGTAAAATCCACAAAGAACAGGTACTCCCAGCTCCGGCCCACAATGGGACGGGACTCCAGCTTCATCATGTTCAGACCGTTGACGGCGAAGAGGGTCATGATCTCGTGGAGCGCACCGCTGCGGTGGGGCAGGACAAACAGGGCGCTGACCTTGTCGCTGCCCGACCGGCGCTCCATCACCGGCGAGACCACCACAAAGCGGGTGTAGTTGCTCTCGCTGAGGCTGATGTGCTCGGCCAGGATCTCCAGGCCGTAGAGGGCGGCCGCCCGCCGGGAGCAGATGGCGGCCTTCGTCACGTCGCCGCTGCCGGCCACGTACCTGCCCGCCTCGGCGGTGTTGAGCCGTGCGATGCCCTTCCAGGCCGGGTGGGCCTTCAGAAAATCCGCGCACTGACGCAGGCCCTGCTCGTGGGAGTAGACCTCCCGGACGGTGTCCAGGGTGGCCCCTTGGGGGGCCAGCAGGCAGTGCTCCACCTTGACCACCTGCTCCCCCACGATATAGTGGCCGTACTTGGCCAACAGGTCGTAGACCTGACTGATGGAGCCGGTGGAGCTGTTCTCGATGGGCACCACGCCGTAGTCCGCCCGGCCCTCCCTGAGAGCCAGAAAGACCTCCTCCCAGGTCTCCGCCGCCTGCCGGGGGCGCTCCTCCCCGAAGAAGAGGGCGGTGGCCTCCTCGGCGTAGGCGCCGGGCACCCCCTGATAGAGCACCCTGGGCTGTGTCAGGGGCGGCCGTGCCCCGGCCAGGGCGGCGCGGATGCGGGCGTAGCCCTCGTCCCCCGCCTCGGTCACCAGCTTACGCTGCTGCCGCCGGGAGAGGCCCAGGATGGTCTCGTACAGGGCGGTGACGTCGGCCTTGGCGTCATAGGCGGCCGCAGCCTCGCTGTTGAGGATAACGGCGTAGCCCTTTTCGGTGCGGTAGCCGTTGATGACGCGCTGAACCATATCGTAGAGCACGTTGATCACGTTCTGCTGCTCCGTCTGCATGCGCTGCTGGGCGGCCATGTAGATGGTCTGCAGTTCTTTTTGGGCCTGGGCGTCGTTGGGGTTCTTCTGCAGTCGGGACTGGATGTCGTTAAGCGAAGACTGCATTTCGGCCTGGATGCCTTCCAGGAATTTGACGCCGGCTTTGCCCGGTTCGCTGTCGCGCATGATGCGGGCCATGTCCACCACGGCCAGCTGGGGTTTGGCGGTATCAGCCTGTTGGCAGGCGGGAAGCAGCAGGCAAAGCCCCAGGGCCAGGGGCGCAAAGAGAGAAATTCGCATGGTAGTGAGCACTCCTTGTGGGATATCCCGACGGTTCTCCGGGCGGTCGGACGGGCCCGCTGCGGCGTGGGGATCAAAAGTAGCCGGCGACGCGAAGGTCCGGACCGCCGTCGGCCGTTCAGATGTACGTTGTTTTGCCGTCCGCCACAACCTTTTTCCAGGGGCATTCAGCGCAGGGCCGCATAGTGGTCCTTCATGCGCCGCACCTTGGCCACATAGAACCGCGTTTCGCGCGCGGGCAGGCGGGAGGTCAGGTCGGCATAGAGCTCCGTCGCGCTCATGGTGTTGATGCGGGCCACGGCGGCCGCGTCCGTAGCTCCGTAAAGCCGTAGAAAACGGTTGGGGCCCATGTTGTAGGCCGCCACAACGCAGTATTCCCGCGCCAGTTCGTCTTCCACTCCGGCAAAATAACGGGTCAGCAGAATGTGCAGGTAGGTGGTGCCGTAGCGGATGTTTACCTCCGGCACGCGCAGTTCGTCAAAGCCGATTTCCCCGCGATGGCCGTACAGGTAGCGGTGCACTTCGTCGCTGGCTGTGTCTGGCAGAATCTGCATGAGCCCCATGGCCGACTTGTTGCTGACCAGAGTGGGCGAAAAATCACTTTCGCTGTGAATGATGGCGTAGACCAGGTCTGTATCCAGGTCGTAGCGGCGGGCAAAATTCTCTACCAGCCGACGGTAGCGGGCCGCGCGGGCGTGCAGGGCGGCGGGGCTTGCGTCTTCGCCCGTGAAAGGCGGGGCAACCGCTTGCGGCGCAGGGGGCTGCCAGGGGCTGTAGCCCGCCAGCGTGCCGGGCCCCGTCAGCCAGCGCAGGGGCCGTCCGCCGGTGTCCAGGGCGTCGCCGTAGAGCGGCGGCAGGCTGCCCAGCAGCAGGGGAGGGCTTGCGCCGTCCAGAGACAGCAAGGGGGCAAAGCCGCCGGGCTCGCCCACGGCGGCCCGCAACTCCGGCGGCCATGCGCCGTGCGGAGCAGCGGGTCCGGCACGGCCCTGCGCGGCACCGGCTTTGGGCGAGGCGGCCGTCACTGGTCTGCGCACAGCCCACTGGCGCGCGCCGTCCCCCAGGGGCACGATGGGCGCAGGCAGGTCTGCGGGGGTCAGGCTCACCACGCGAGGGTTGGCCCGCCGCCGCAGCTCCGGGCCTTCGGTCTGCGGTACAAAGCCCGCCAGCAGGCCCAGCACCAGCAGGGCTGTCAGCAGACCGAGCATGAGCAGTAAAAGAGCAGTACGGCGTTTCATGGCAAACCTCATTACGGGCTCTGGCGTGCAGGGCCCGCCGCAGGTAATGCAATTCTTCTGCCACTAAAAAAATAACCTTTGTTTCCGATTTGTTGCCGACAACTTGTGAACAGTGTGACACATGCGGTCAATTTTCTGAACGGCGTTGACCGGACGGCCCCGAAGCCGTATACTTTTTTTTCGACGGAAAAGCGGTTTCAGGAAAACGCGCGTCCGGTTCCGCAGATGGGCGGGCGCGGCTGGTTCCGGACGGGCGACCGTCCTCGGGGCCGCTTTGGCCCTGTCCAGGCCTGCGGGTATGGAGTTCACCGTGTCACAGCACAGTCCCGAGTATATCCGCGAAGAAATCAAGCGCCTTCTCAAGTATGCCCCGCCGGAAATGCGCGTCGCCGCGCTGGCTCTGTTGCCGGCGGCCAAAAGAACCCTCAATACGGGCTACCATCCCGCCGTACGCGGCGTGCCCATGCGCAGCTGGCGTTGCCTGCTCATGCTGCTCACCTCCGTGGCTTCCATGCAGAATGACACGGAAATGCTGCTGCGCGTGTCCAACGACCTGCTTTCCATTGCCGACCGCATGGCCCCGCCCAGCGAGGTGCTGCGCCAGAGCGCGGAAATCCTGGTTCACGCCCTGTATGCCGAAATGTACGTCTGTCGCCTGCGCACGCCCAACGGCGAGTGGGTGGTGAGCACGGCTAACCAGGTGGACGGCAAAAGCATCCCCATTGTGGCCCCCATGCTGGAAGAGGGCCTGCGCAGGCACCCGGTCATGCGGGCCATCCTTGAAGGGCACACCCGCTATGTGGTTTCCAACAACCTGCACGCCCTGGACCGTGGGGGCGAATCTTTCGACTGCATTATTTATAAAGAAGGCTACCGCTCCCGCCTGGCCTTTGTGCTGCGCGAACGCAGCAACCGTCCGCCTTTCGGTCTGGTCATGCTTTACACCAAGCGGGAATACGGCTTTGAGAGTTTTGACGAACGCTTTCTGTCCAAGTGCGCCAGCATTGTTTCACTTTCCGTAGGCCGCCGCGTGGCCGTGGCCCGCGACACCCTGGAAAAGGCCGCCGGGGCTATGGCCCACTACGGCAACAACGCCCTCAACGTCATGCGCAACCAGGCGGAATATTGCGGCGAACTGGTGGAGGACATCGACGCCAACCAGGCCCGCGCCCTGCGCCTGGCCCGCGAACTTTTGGCCGAATTTCCTGAAGACTCGCGTGGTCGCAGCCTGGCCCTGGAGCTGGAAAGCATCCTCGCCCGCACAGACCTCACCGAGCTGGCCGGTCATCTGGGCGGCGTGCTGGAAGGCAACAGGCGCATGACGCGGATCATCAATTCGCTGATGAAGTCCGCCGAGCGCCCCCGGCTTATGCACTACGCTTTGGGCCACGACGTGCTGCGTCTGGAAGACGACAATCAGTAAACGGGCACGGCCTGTGCCCCCCTGACGGCTGCGTGTGCCGCAGACGCCGCAGACGCCATAGAGGACGCCGGAAACTATCGTGAACACGCGCGCCGCACGCTTCTTTCCCTTTCTGGAAACCCTGCGGGGCTACTCCCGCGCAGACTTCCGCGCGGACCTGCTGGCCGCCGTGACGGTGACGCCCATGGCCGTGCCTCAGGCCATGGCCTACGCCATCATCGCCGGGGTGCACCCGCAGTACGGCATCTACGCCTGCATGCTGCCCGTGGCCCTGGCCGCCCTGTGGGGCTCTTCCCGCTATATGGCGGCCGGGCCCACCAACGCCATCTCCATGGTCATCTACTCCACCTTCGCCACGGTAAGCGTGGGGGGCGTGCTTATTTCCAGCCTGCCCGAAGCAGCCCGCATGGCCTACGTTTTCGGGCTGGCCGTGCTCTGCGGGCTGATCCAGATCGGCATGGGCCTGGCCCGGCTGGGCGACCTTGCCAATTTCATTTCCCATTCGGTCATGGTGGCTTTTACCACCGGCGCGGCCCTGCTCATTGCCGTGGGGCAGATCAGCACGGTGCTGGGCCTTACCGGGCCCAAACCCGCCGGCTTTTTTAACCAGATTTTCGCCGCACTGCACGGTCTGCCCCAGGCCAACATCTGGTGCCTGGCCCTGGCCGTACTCACCGTGGTTCTGACGCTGACCTTCCGGCGGGTCTCGCGGCGCTTTCCCGCCTCACTGGCGGCGCTGGCCGTGGTCACGGCCGTCAGCGCCCTGTTGGGCGCGGGGGAGCGCGGCGTGCCCCTGGTGGGGGCCATCCCCAGCGTGGTTCCGCCCCTTTCCCTGCCGCCCGCTTTTGATCTGGACGCCCTGCGCGATCTCTTTATGCCCGCCCTGGCCCTGGCCCTGCTGGGCACGGTAGAATCCCTGGCCATCGGCAAGCAACTGGCCAACGTCAAAAATGATTCCTTTGACGGTAGCCAGGAGCTCATCGGCCAAGGGCTGGGCAATCTGGCTGCCGGGCTTACTTCGGGCATTCCCGGTTGCGGCTCTTTTACCCGCAGCGCTCTGATGGTTTCCTCAGGCGGGCGTACGCGTATGGGCACGGTTTTTTCCGGTATTCTGGCTCTGCCCATGCTTTTCCTTCTGGCCCCGCTCATCCGCTGGCTGCCCCTGCCCGCCCTGGGGGGCATACTGCTGCTCATTTCTTTCAAAATGATCGACGTGGAGGCCATCCGCCTGTGTCTGGTGGCCACCCGCGTGGACCGCGTTGTTCTGCTGATTACCTTTCTCTCCACCTTGTTGTTTGATCTGGAAAAAGCTATCTTCATCGGCGTGCTGCTCTCGCTGGTCCTGTTCATTTACAAGACCTCCCACCCCCGTGTGCGCCGTCTGCAGCCCGGCGACCCCCTGCTGCGCGAGGCCCCGGCCGATCTGCCCGACGGCGTGGCCGTGTACGTCATCGAAGGCACGCTCTTTTTCGGGGCCATCCATGAGCTGGAACGTCAGCTTTATGAAGAGGACCGCGAACCCGCCCGACTGGTGCTGCTGCACCTTTCGCGCGTGTTCTGGCTGGACGCATCGGGTGCGCACGCTCTGGCCCAGTTTGTGGAGCGCTGCTATGCCCGCAGCATGCCCGTCATTCTGGTGGTGGGCAGCAGCAGCGTGCGCAATATTTTGCAGCGCACGGGCATTCTGGACTACCTCAGCAATGGCTTTGTGGCCGACACCATCAACGAGGGCCTGCGCCTGGCCGCCACCCTGCTGCGCCGCGTGAGCTGCCGCGACGGCCAGTGCGCCTTTCCCATGCCTGCCATGCCCGCTTGGCGGGACGACCAGGAGACGGATCCCCTGCTCTCGGCAGGCGAGGCCGGGGCCGCCGCAGGCCTTGCCCCCACTCAGGCGGACCAGCTGCCCGGCCCTCTGCGCTCCGCGCCCGGCAATGGGGCCGCAAACGCCGCGCAGGCCCGCTCCAACGAGCCCGCCCCGGCCCGGTCCACACCTGCAGCCGAAGCCCGCGTGACCCTTACGGGTCCGCAGCCGCCTGCGGGCGGTCCGGCGCATCCCGCATCCGAGGATGCGGCCGCAAACGTCGTCTCGGCGGCCCCCTCCGCCGACGGCCCGGCAGGCTTTGTCCCCGCGTCCCAGCCAACGCCGTCCCCCACCGCCGCCTCCGCGCCGCCCGCGGGGCGCAAATCCGGGTCGGACCCCAAAGAACTTGCATGAGCCTGTCCCTGCCTTCTTGTCCCGCCAATCCCGCAGCCTTGCCTTTTGGGCGGGAATTCCCCTGGCTGGCCCCCCTGGCTGGGTACAGCGATCTGCCCTTTCGCCTGCTCTGCCGGGAGTACGGGGCTGCCGTTTGCGTTACGGAGATGGTCAGCGCCAAGGGCCTGGCCTACCAGAGCCCCGGCACCAATGAGCTGCTCCAGACCCTGCCTGAGGATCAGCCCCTGGTGGTGCAGTTGTTCGGGGCTGAGCCCGTTTTTCTGGGTCGGGCCGTAACCCTGCTGCGCGAGGCGGGCTTCGGTTGGTTTGACCTGAACATGGGCTGCTCCGTGCCCAAGGTGCTGCGTCAGGGCGCGGGGGCGGCCATGCTGGACCATGTGGACAACGCCCTGGCCGTGGCCCGGGCCATGCTGGCCGCCGCCGGGCCGGGGCGCGTGGGCTTTAAGCTGCGGCTGGGCCTGGACGCGGCCCGCCCCGTGCTGCCCGACTTGGCCCTGCGTCTGGAGGACGCCGGCGCGGGCTGGCTGACCCTGCACCCCCGCACGGCGCGTCAGGGCTTTGGCGGCACGGCGGACTGGGAGGCTCTGGCCCGGCTGGTTCCGCGTTTGTCCATCCCCCTGCTGGCCAGTGGCGACCTGTTCAGCGCGGCGGACGGCCTGGCCTGCCTGGAGCGCACGGGCGTCGCGGGTCTCATGTACGCGCGGGGCGCGCTGCACAATCCCGCTGTTTTCGCCGACCACGCAGCCCTCTGCCGCGGCTGCGTCCCTAAACCTCAGGACGCTGTCGGCCTTAAAGCCATGATTCTGCGCCATATAGCCCTGGCCCGCCGCCACTGCCCCGGCCGGGCAGCGTTGTGGAAGATGCGCTCGGTGGTGCCCCGCTATGTGCGCGCCCTGCCCGGAGCGCGTGCCCTGCGGCAGGAGCTTTGCCGCTGTGAAGACTGGGAGGCCGTGGCCGCCGCGCTGGACAAATTCCTGGACGGCTGCGACAGTGGTACGGCACAGAGCCATCTTTTTTGAACACGCTTTGGAACAAACGGCTTGTCACGTTTTTGAGGAGAAATCGGTATGGAGGTCATCCGCGCCGGAACCGCGGGGTTCTGCATGGGCGTAAGTCTGGCTCTGCAGAAGCTGGAGGCCGCCCTGCGGGAGCGCACGGCGGATACGGAACGCATCTGCACCCTGGGCCCCATTATCCATAATCCGCAGGTGCAGGAAGAGTACGCGGCCAAGGGCGTGGCGCGTCTGGACGACCCAGAGCAAGCCCGCCCTGGCGATGTGGTGGTCATCCGCGCCCACGGCGTCACCCGCCAGACCGAGGAGCGCCTGCGCGCCGGCGGCGCGCGCGTACTGGACGCCACCTGTCCCAAGGTCAAAAAGGCGCAGCTGGCCATTGCCCGCGCCACGGCCTACGGGGCGGTGCTGCTGCTCTTTGGCGAGGCAGATCACCCAGAGGTGCGGGGCCTGGTTTCCTACGCCGGGGGGCCGGCCCACGTTTTTGGCGGCATGGAAGAGCTGACGGCTCTGCCCCTGCCTGTGGACCGGCCTTATGTGCTGGCCTCGCAGACCACGCAGGACCGTGCCCTGTTCGGTACTATTGAAGCCTATCTGCTGGAGCGCCTGCGAAAACTCACGGTGCTTGCCACCATCTGTGACGCCACGCGCGAACGCCAGGAAGAGGCCCGCAACATCGCCTCCCGCGTTGACGCCATGGTTGTGGTGGGGGGGCGCGAAAGCGGCAATACCCGCCGTCTGGCGGATGTGGCCCGGGCCGCAGGCATACCCACCTACCATGTGGAGCGCGTGGACGAGCTGCAGGCCGACCTTTTTGCGCAAAATCGGCGCGCAGGCCTAACGGCCGGCGCATCCACGCCGAAAAGCCTCATAGATGCGGCGGAAGAACGGCTCGCGTCCTTGTAGGGCGGGGGGATTTTTGTCATTGTTTCAAGGCGGGCGCAGCCCGAAACAGCCCGCAAGGCCGATCTGCGCGGGATATTTTTGCTGGAGGCAGCATGGCCCAGACCAATATTTTGCTGGAAGCCGGCACCAACGAACTGGAAGTGGTGGAATTTTATCTGGACGAGGCCGTGCCCGACCAGACGGACGTTGCGGCGGACAGACCCGCTGACGCGCCTCCGCCGCCCGACCGGTACCGGGGTTACTACGGCGTCAATGTGGCCAAGGTGCTGGAAATCATCCGCATGCCCAAGGTCACGGAACTGCCTGAAGTGCAGCACCCCAGCGTGCTGGGGGCGTTTAACCTGCGTTCGCGCATCATCCCCCTGGTGGACTTGGCCATGTGGCTGGGCAAAACCCATCCGGCCTCGGAAGATCAGCCCAAGACCATTGTGACGGAATTCAACAACGTCACCACAGCGTTTATGGTTTCGGGCGTCAACCGCATCCACCGCATCAGCTGGGAGCGGGTGGAACCGCCCAACAAATATGTGGCTGCCGTGTCCAACAATACGGTCATCGGCGTGGTTAAGCTGGAGGACCGCATCGTCTTCCTGCTGGATCTGGAAAAAGTGGTGGCAGACCTGAACCCCAAGCTGGGCCTGCGTCTGGACGACCTGGGCGCGGACTGGACCAATACGGGCTACAAGGCGCTGGTGGCGGACGACTCCGCCCTGGTGCGTGAAATGCTGCGCGACCTGCTGGAAAAGGCCGGCTTTGCCGTGGAGGTGGTTTCCAACGGACGGGCCGCCTGGGACAGGATGGAAGAATTCAAGCGCCGGGCGGAAGAAACCGGGTGCGACATCAACGATTTTGTGCACGTGATGGTTTCGGACATTGAAATGCCCGTCATGGACGGCCTCAACCTGACCCACCGCATCAAGACCGACCCGGTGCTCAAAAAACTGCCGGTGGTATTGTTTTCCTCGCTCATCACGGACAAGCTGCGCCACAAGGGCGTGAGCGTGGGCGCGGACGACCAGATTTCCAAGCCCGAAGTCACCCAGCTGGCCCAGCGGGCTTTGGCCTTGATCAAGGCGCGGGAGCATCCTGCGTAAAGGGGGCCCGCCGGGGGCGGGGGAACTCTGACCGAGAGTTTTTGTCGCCCTGCGGCGACTGGAGAAAAGGGGGGCTGACCGGGAGTTTTTGTCGCCCTGCGGCGACTGGAGAAAAAGGCGTGTCCTGACCGGGACTTTTTGTTGCCCTGCGGGCATGGCGGCCTGGTTTTTTTATGGCATTTGGGCCGCCTCCGGCGTTAGGGCAGGGGGCCAAGGGCGGGGCTGCGCCCCCCCT
>OOAQ01002634.1_pt1 | contig 10444 bp, 7 predicted proteins | sample 1671051 | NCBI WGS metagenome assembly OOAQ01 (sample SAMN06348117, study PRJEB24527) | human gut metagenome | biome: human gut; feature: ankylosing spondylitis patient; material: feces | host: Homo sapiens | place: China | collected 2015-10
TAAATTTAATAGTGCATTATGATGCATTGTAATGTATAATCATAAGTAAGATATACGGTGAAAGGGATGGTAACTGTATGGATGATAAGTTTAGAGAAAAAGTTAAAAGAGCCATAGAAGACGGCACTTACAAACAGGAACTTGAAAAGATGAACTTTGACAGATTCCAGTCAATAGAGATTCAGAAAGGAATACAGTCCCATGTTGATGTTTTAAAATATGCTTCGCCTGAATTTGATGCGGCACAGATGAAGTCTATAAGACTTGCACTTGAGGATGGAATGGATGTTGAGGCATTCGCAAAGCCTGAATATGATTATATCCAGATGGAAGAGATTAAGAGTGCAATAAAAGACGGAATGGATGTCGCACAGTTATGTAATCCGCTGTTTGATTTTTCAGTTATGCGTGAAATAAGAATGGCAGGAGATTATCAGAAGCGTATATTAAAATTTGCTGATGAAGGCTGTGACAGCGGGGTGCTGAAGCAGATAAGGCTTGCAGCACAAGCGGATGTCAATATTGATTTTTATGTTCAGGAAGGATATGATGAATATCAGCTTAATGAGATAAGGCTTGGCCTTATGCACTGTGTTGATGTTAATAAGTATCTGTATCATGAATATAACGGGGAACAGATGAAGCAGATAAGGCTTGGACTTGAACAAAAAGTGGATGTTTCAAAATACTCGATGACGGGATTTTCATCGACACAGATGGAACAGATAAGGCTGGCATTAAAAGACGGGCTTGATGTTGAGGAATACGGTGACCCATTTGTTGAGGCACTCCAGATAAAAGACTGGCGTGAGGGTAAGGTTCCTGAAGCACCGAGACAGCCGGATGAGAATCAGTCAAAAGAGATTCTTGCTGGACTTGAAAAAGGACTCGATGTAAGCCTGTATGCGGATACAGATTACAGTGCAGAACAGATGAGACAGATAAGGCTTGGTCTTGAGGATAATCTTGATGTCTCGCCTATTCTTGATAAGAATTTAAGTGCAGAGCAGATGTGCAAGATAAGACGGAGTTTAAAGTAAAAGGTGGTGGCAGGTATGGATAATACAAGTAAAGATTCACTTGAACAATTAAATAAAGACATCCTGGTATCTATTGCTGATGACTGTATGACTGCATATATCTGCCTTAAAAATCCGGGAACGGAAATCTGTTATGGTTATGAAGATGTTAAAAAAGCACTGGCAGATGCCGGTGTAAAAATGGGAATCAATGATGAACTTATCCACAGAATTTTATCGGAAAAAAGATATAACAGTATGGAAACAGTGGCAGAAGGAAAACATGTTGAAGACGGTGAAGATGCAAGATATCAATTATTTTTTAATACAGATGTCAGTAACAAGCCGGTAATACGTGAAGATGGTTCGGTCGATTATTATAATCTGAGACTTTATGAACTTGTGAGCGAAGGAGACAAGCTTGCAGAATATATACCTCCTACAAAAGGTGTGTTTGGATATGACGTAAGGGGTAAGCTTCTTGTGCCAAAACCGGGCAAACCTAAGACAAAGTTAAGAGGAAAAGGATTTACCGTATCGGAGGATGGCAATACATATTATTCAGCTATTGACGGAAAAGTTGAATACAGGAATACGGACCTTAATGTTATTGGGGTTTTGCAGATAGAAGGTGATGTTGATCTTAATATAGGTAATGTTGATTTTAACGGTGATGTTGAAATAAGCGGCAATGTTATAAGTGGGGTTTCTGTTACTGCAAAAGGAAATGTTACGGTTGGCGGCTTTGTTGAAGGTGCTGTCATAAAAGCGGATAAAGATATTATTTTAAAGAAAGGCTCTAACGGAAAAGGCGTTGCCAAGATAGAGGCAAAAGGCAATGTCACAGCGAGCTTTCTTGAAAATCTGCGTGTTTACTGTGATGGCAATGTATATTCTAATTCGATTCTTAACTGTGAAATATCAGCAAAAGGAAAGGTTATTGTTTCGGGGAGCAAAGGCGTCATATATGGTGGCGATGTAACAGGAATGCTTGGTGTTGAGTCAGCATCAATCGGTAACTCGTCAAATGTTTCTACGATTGTAAGAATAGGTGCTGCAAAGCAGGTACATAAAGATTATCAGGATACGCTTGTGAAGTTAAAAGAAATTACAGCTGAGATAGATACGCTTGAAATTGTTACACATAAGTATGAAAGGCTGCGTGAGGCCGCACCGGAAAGATTTGACAGGGAAAATTATAATAAAATTATACAGTCAAAGATAATAAAAAATTCGCAGAAAGCCAAACTTCAGGAAGAAAATAAGCAGCTTTTTGATCTAATAAAAGAAGCGACAATTTCGGGAGTAACAGTTTATAAGACATTATATCCTGGTGTGAGGATTTATGCGGAAAATGTTATATATGATGCCCAGACGGAAAGAAACCATATCCGTCTAAGAAGAGGCGGGGATGCAATGAGAATTATTGAACTGGGCGATGATGAGTAAAGATTAACTGCCGCTTTACGGCAGCAGAATTGGAGTTTATATGATACAGGAAGTGGTTTCAGTAGATTTGCCGGTACATGAAAGGCTTGTTATAAAAAAGAACCGTCTTGAGCCTGAAAATATGACAGGAAAAGAAAAGAGGATTTCTATAGTTACAGGCACTCATGGTGATGAGCTTGACGGGCAGTATATCTGCTATGAGATAATAAAAAAGATACAGATGTATCCGGAAAAACTAAAAGGAATACTTGATATATATCCGGATGTTAATCCGTTGGGAATTGATATGGGTTCAAGAGGAATTCCGATGTTTGACCTTGATATGAACAGAGTCTTTCCGGGAGATAATAATGGTGCAGTAGCTGAATATACTGCTGCCGGTCTGATTGATGATATTATAGGCAGTGATTTCTGCCTTGATATTCATTCAAGCAATATATTCTTAAAAGAAATGCCACAGCTTAGAATGACAGAGGAAAATAAAGATAAGCTTCTGCCATATGCAAAAAAGCTGAATGCTGATTTTATATGGATATATTCTTCTAAGACAGTTCTTGATGCAACACTTGCATACAGCCTTAATAATATGGGGGTTCCGACACTTGTTGCTGAGATGGGAGTTGGACACAGAATTAATAATGAATACTGTCAGCAGCTTATTGAAGGTATATTTAATCTGATGACAGAGCTTGAAGTATGGGATGATGCACCTGTAAATGTCAGGAATTCTATAGTTTCAACGGAAGGACAGGTGAGTTTCATATCTGCTGCGGGAAGCGGAATATTTGTTTCATCCATTAATTCTATGGGAACGATAGGAATGGGAACACATATAGGAGATATTATAGAACCTATAACTGGAAAAGTAATCCAGCGAATAGAGTCGCCTACTGATGGCATAATATTTTCGTTAAGGGAACACCCGGTTGTTTACAAGGGAGCATTAATTGCCCGTGTATATGGTGGAAGAAAGCAGGAGTAAGATTTGAGAAAAGAAGTTTTATATACATTAAAAGGATTATACAGGGAAGATTTTGAGATAGAAGGATACAGATTCGGAGGCGGAGAGAAATCAGCATGTATAGTGGGTGCAATGCGTGGCAATGAGATGCAGCAGCTCTATATCTGTTCTCTTCTTATTAATGCATTAAAAGAACTTGAGGCACATGGTTCGATTACACATAATCATGAGATTCTTGTGATTCCGTCGGTAAATAAATATTCGATGAATGTAGGAAAAAGATTCTGGGCTATTGACAATATTGATATTAACAGAACATTTCCGGGAGATGCACAGGGCGATACGACAAAACAGATTGCTGCAGCATTGTTTGAGAATGTTAAAGGATACAATTACGGTATTCAGTTTGCAAGCTTTTATATGCCGGGTGATTTTATTCCGCATGTAAGGATGATGGAGACGGGGTATCAGAGTGCAAGTCTTGCAAATCTTTTCGGCTTGCAATATGTTGTTATCAGAAAGCCTAAGCCAATGGATACGGCTACACTTAATTACAGCTGGCAGATGAACGGAACTAATGCCTTTTCGATATATACCAATGCGACGGACACGATTGATGATAAATCGGCAAGACAGGCAGTATCGTCTGTTCTTAGATTCCTTACAAGAATGGGAATTTTAAAATATAATAATCACAGCGGCTATATAGCAAGCGTGATTAACGAGCATGAGCTTCTTGCTGTAAAGACTTATGACGGTGGTTTTTACAGGAGACTGAAATCACCGGGGGATCCGGTATTCCACGGAGATATAATAGGTGAAGTAATAGATCCGTTTGAGGGTTTTGTGAAGTCGCAGATTGTATCACAGACAGACGGAATTGTATTTTTTGCACATACAGCACCTACAGTTATGGGAAATCAGGTAGTATACAAAATTATACGAAGAATGCATGAATAAAATCTGATATTTCTAACTAATGGTGGGATTGTTAAATACAAATAAATGTGTTAATATAAATTTTATTATTGTATCGGTTATCCGGCAATAAATATTCTAATCATACAAAGGTTAGCAGGAGGATTATGATGAGCGGCGTTAAGAGAGTTTTTGTTGAAAAGAAGAAACCGTATGCTGTTAAAGCAAAGGAACTTTATGATGAGATAACAGATTATCTCGGTATTAAGACTGTTACCGGTGTAAGAGTTCTTATAAGATATGATATTGAAAATCTGTCAGATGACACTTATAAGAAAGCACTTACAACTGTATTTTCAGAACCACCGGTAGATGATGTATATGAGATGCAGTTTGAATCAGGCAATGATGATTATGTATTCTCGGTTGAGTACCTTCCTGGACAGTTTGACCAGAGAGCGGATTCAGCAGAACAGTGTGTAAAGTTTTTTAATGAAAATGAAATACCGGTCATTAAGACAGCTACAACTTATGTAATCAGTGGAACATTGACAGATGAGCAGAAAGAAAAGATTAAAGAACTCTGCATTAACCCTGTTGATTCAAGAGAAGCTGACAGCAAGATACCTGATACACTCGTTACAGAATTCAAGGTTCCTGCTGATGTAATTATTTTTGACGGATTTAAAGATATGGCAGAGGCAGATTTGAAGGAGTTATATGATTCACTTGGCCTTGCCATGACATTTAAAGATTTCATCTTTATACAGGAATATTTTAAGAACGAAGAAAAAAGAGACCCTTCTATGACGGAGATAAGAGTGCTTGATACATATTGGTCAGACCACTGCCGTCATACAACATTTGCGACAGAACTTAAAGATGTTAAGTTCAAAGATGGTTTTTACAGAAAGCCTATGGAAGATACATATAAGAAGTATCTTTCTGACAGAGCAGAGATTTATAAGGGAAGAAAAGATAAGTTTGTATGCCTTATGGATCTTGCCCTTATGGCAATGAAGAAGTTAAAGGCAGAAGGCAAGCTTAACGACCAGGAAGAATCAGATGAAATTAATGCATGCAGTATAGTAGTTCCTGTAACTATAGATGGCAAGGAAGAAGAGTGGCTTGTTAATTTCAAGAATGAAACACATAATCATCCTACAGAAATTGAACCATTTGGTGGTGCTGCAACATGTCTTGGCGGTGCTATAAGAGATCCATTGTCAGGACGTACATATGTATATCAGGCAATGCGTGTAACAGGTGCAGCAGATCCTACAAAGCCTATGTCAGAGACACTTCACGGCAAGCTTCCTCAGAAAAAGCTTGTAACAGGTGCAGCACATGGTTACAGTTCATATGGTAACCAGATTGGTCTTGCAACAGGTTATGTAAAAGAGATTTATCATCCTGACTATGTAGCTAAGAGAATGGAAATCGGTGCAGTTATTGCGGCAGCTCCAAGAAGTGCCGTAAAGAGAGAAAATTCAGATCCGGGTGATATTATAATTCTTCTCGGTGGACGTACAGGACGTGACGGCTGTGGCGGTGCTACAGGTTCATCTAAAGTTCATACAGAAAAGTCTATCGAAACATGTGGAGCAGAGGTACAGAAAGGTAATGCACCTACAGAGCGTAAGATGCAGAGACTTTTCAGAAGACCTGAAGTTACAAAGCTTATTAAGAAATGTAACGATTTTGGTGCAGGCGGCGTTTCGGTTGCAATCGGAGAGCTTGCTGCCGGACTCAGAGTTTCACTTGATAAGGTTCCTAAAAAGTATGAAGGTCTTGATGGAACAGAGCTTGCCATTTCTGAATCACAGGAAAGAATGGCTGTTGTAATTGACCCTAAGGATGTTAGAGCATTTCTTAATTATGCGGCAGAAGAAAACCTTGAGGCAGTTGAAGTTGCAACTGTAACAGAAGAACCAAGACTTGTACTTGAGTGGAGAGGCAAAGAGATAGTTAATATTTCAAGAGCTTTCCTTGATACAAACGGTGCTCATCAGGAGACATCTGTTCTTGTTGATATTCCTTCAAAAGAAGATTCATATCTTAAGTCTTCAAAGATAGAAGATGTAAGAGGCAAGTGGTTAAAAGTTCTTTCTGACCTTAACGAGTGTTCACAGAAAGGTCTTGTTGAAAGATTTGATGGTTCAATCGGAGCCGGTTCTGTATACATGCCATTTGGCGGCAAGTATCAGCTTACAGAGACACAGGCAATGGTAGCAAAGCTTCCTGTACTTAAAGGAAAGTGCGATACAGTTACAATGATGTCTTATGGATTTGACCCTTATCTTTCTAAGTGGAGTCCATATCACGGTGCTATATATGCAGTTACAGATTCAGTAGCAAAGATTGTTGCTGCTGGTGGCGATTTTAATAAGATTAGATTTACTTTCCAGGAATATTTCAGAAGAATGACAGAAGACCCATCACGTTGGAGCCAGCCATTTGCAGCACTTCTCGGTGCTTATGAGGCACAGCTTGGATTTGGACTTCCATCAATCGGCGGTAAAGATAGTATGTCAGGTACATTTGAAGAGATAGATGTTCCGCCAACACTTTGTTCATTTGCTATAGATGTGGCAAAAGAAGGTGACATTATCACACCTGAATTAAAGACTCCGGAAAATGTTCTTGTTAAGTTTGATATAGAACATGATGAATATGATATTCCTGTATTTGAACAGGTTAAGGCACTCTACAACAGTATCCATGAACTTACTGAAAATGGTACAATCGTATCTGCTTATGTATGTGATGCAAATGGTTTTGTTCCTGCACTCTGCAAGATGGCATTCGGTAACAAGCTTGGATTTGCATTAAACAGTGATTTGAAAGAAGAATCATTATTTGCACCTGCATATGGATGTATAGTTGCCGAGGTTGCAAAGGATAAGCTTGATAATATTAAGACAGCTTATACAAAGCTTGGTGAAGTTAAAGAAAAAGCTGCATTTACATATAAGGAAGTTTCAATCAATGTAGAAGAGGCATTAAGTGTATGGGAAGACAAGCTTGAAAAGGTATTCCCTACAAAGGTTTCAAAGGAGACAACTTCTATTGAGACAAAGCTTTTTAATGCTGAAAATGTACATGTATGCAAGAATAAGGTTGCAAAGCCTAAAGTATTTATTCCGGTATTCCCAGGTACAAACTGTGAGTATGACAGCACAAAGGCATTTGAAAGAGCTGGAGCAGATGTTATTGTAAAGGTATTTAAAAACCTTGATGCGGCAGGTATCAGAGAGTCTGTTGATGAGTTTGAGAAAGCAATCGCACAGTCACAGATTATTATGTTCCCTGGTGGATTCTCAGCAGGTGATGAGCCTGATGGTTCAGCTAAGTTCTTTGCCACTGCATTCAGAAATGCAAAGATGAAAGAAGCAGTTGAGAAACTTCTCAATGAGCGTGACGGTCTTGCACTTGGTATCTGTAACGGTTTCCAGGCACTTATCAAGCTTGGACTTGTTCCAAACGGGGCAATTACAGGTCAGAATGAGCAGTCACCTACACTTACATTTAATACAATCAACCGTCATATATCTAAGATGGTATATACAAAGGTTGTAAGTAATTTAAGCCCATGGCTTGCAGGTGCTGAGCTTGGCGGTGTTTATTGCAATCCTGCTTCACACGGTGAAGGAAGATTTGTTGCACCTAAGGAATGGCTTGACAAATTATTTGCAAACGGACAGGTTGCAACACAGTATTGTGACATCAACGGCAATATTTCAATGGATGAGGAGTGGAATGTCAATGGTTCATATATGGCTATTGAAGGTATCACAAGTCCTGACGGAAGATGTTTAGGTAAGATGGCACATTCAGAAAGACGCGGTGATGGCGTTGCAATTAACATTTATGGCGAGCAGGATTTAAGAATATTTGAATCAGGCGTAGCATATTTTAAGTAAGATTATTATCCCTGAAAATCTGGTATAATATGCCTGGTTTTCAGGGATTTTGCTTCGCAAAACAAGGATATAGTGCATCAAAGATGCATATTGGGATTTTGCTTCGCAAAGGAAGGAAGATTTATGAAGGTTTTAAGAGGATTTGTTCTGTGCTTATATTGTCTGATGCTTGCAATTACAGGTGTGTCGTTTCTTATGGGGAGTACATGTAAGGCAGCAATATCGGATATAGTTGTATACAAAAGTGAGGATAAGATAACAGATGCGATTGCGTCAGTATATCCTAATCTCAAAGGCGATGAGCTTGATAAAGTGTTTGATTATCTTGAAAATGACAAAGATTTAAGAAAAATAGCTGATATGTATGTTGATGCTGCAATAAAGGTTGCATCATCCAATAAAAATAAGGATAAGACTCTTGAGGAAATGCTTAGTGAAACGCAGACATCAGAGATGAATAATGCAGTCTCTTCATTTACGGATAGTCTTGTAAGTAAGGTTTTTGGAGATGAAGCAAATAATATAAGCGGCATTGCAGCCACATTATATAACGCTGTAAAACAGTCTGTTTCATTGAAAGTTACAGAAGCAGTGTCGTATTATACGGCTGGAGTTGTGGATGGAATGAGCACAAAGCAGCGTATGATTATTAAAATATATGTAATGTTTACATCTGTTGCAGCTCATGTGATATGTATAATCCTTACAGTTATTAACGCACTTTTGATATTTGCGGCATACAAAGAAAAAGCAGGAGTTATAAGAGGTCTGGGACTTGGAACGACAGCAGGAGGCCTTGTATTATTTATTCTGTCTAAAATGTTTGTAAATGTCGGAATGAGGCTCAGTAACAGGATGGTGGGAAGAACAGTTGGTTTTTCAATGAATGGCTGGTATCTGTTCAGTGGCATCTGTGTGGCAGCCGGTGTGGTTATGATTGTTGTGGCACAGGTTATAAAGAAAAATAATAATTAAAAAATTACAGGCAGGAGGAAATTAATATGACAGAAGTTGTATTGGGAAGCACAGAAATTAAGGTTAATAAAAACGGTTTCGGGGCATTGCCGATTCAGAGAATAAGCCATGAAGATGCCGGAGAACTTCTTAAAATGGCATATAATGCGGGAATTAATTTTTTTGATACGGCAAGATTTTATACTGACAGTGAAACCAAAATCGGAGAAGCACTTGGAGATGTGCGTGAAAATATTTATATTGCAACAAAGACAGCAGCACAGAATTCTGATGATTTCTGGAAAGATTTGACAATAAGTCTTAATAATTTAAAAACGGATTATATTGATATTTATCAGTTCCACAATCCGTCATTTTGTCCTAAGCCGGGAGATGGAACAGGACTTTATGAGGCTATGCTTGAAGCAAAGGCACAGGGGAAAATCCGACATATAGGAATTACAAACCACAGGCTTAATGTTGCAAATGAAGCTATAGAATCAGGCTTATATGAGACATTGCAATTTCCGTTTAATTATCTTGCAACAGAAAAAGAACATGAGCTGGTAGAAGTCTGTCGCAGTAAAAATATGGGATTTATTGCTATGAAAGCACTTTCGGGAGGGCTTATAACCAATTCAAAAGCGGCATACGCATATCAGGCAGAATATGATAATGTTCTTCCTATATGGGGTGTACAGAGAAAGTCAGAACTTGAAGAATTTATAAGTTATATAGATAATCCGCCTGTTATGGACGATGAGATTCGTGCGGTTATAGAAAAAGATAAGAAAGAGCTTGCCGGTAATTTCTGCCGGGGCTGCGGATACTGTGTTCCGACATGTCCGGCTCACATTGAAATTAACAACTGTGCAAGAATGTCACTTCTTCTTCGACGTTCACCATCAGAGCTTCAGCTTACAGAAGCGGTTCAGGCAAAGATGAAAAAAATAGAAGACTGTATACATTGTGGACAATGTTCGGCACACTGTCCTTACGGTCTTGATACACCAACACTTCTTGAAGAAAATTACAAGGATTATAAAGAGGTTCTTGCCGGAAAGAAGATTTGAATGTAGCATAAATATAGAAAATATGAGTATTCATGACGCGGAAATTTCCGCGTCTTTTTTTGTATTGCAGTGATGAGAAAAAGCAGAAACATTATGATGCTGTTATATGATTCAAAATATCCATAATATATAATAAATATCACAAGA
>OOAQ01002642.1_pt1 | contig 10426 bp, 7 predicted proteins | sample 1671051 | NCBI WGS metagenome assembly OOAQ01 (sample SAMN06348117, study PRJEB24527) | human gut metagenome | biome: human gut; feature: ankylosing spondylitis patient; material: feces | host: Homo sapiens | place: China | collected 2015-10
TCGCAGTCGGCGAGGCTCTGGGCTTCGATAAGGACAAGCTGAACGTCAACGGCGGCGCAATCGCTCTGGGCCACCCGGTCGGCGCTTCCGGTGCTCGTATCCTCGTCACCCTGCTGTACGCTATGAAGCATCGTGGTGCTCACAAGGGTCTGGCTACCCTGTGCATCGGCGGCGGCATGGGCTGCGCAACCATCGTCGAGATGGACTGATTTCCCTTTGAAGGGTCACTCCGGATATTGATACAGCCCGGACAGTGGGCGAGACCGGAGACTTGCCCCTTGTCCGGGGGCTGTTTTGAATAAGATATAACCTGAATGGAGGTTTTCACAATGGCATTTGTAAAAACCGAGGTGCAGGGCGCAGTCGAGATCATCACCATCGACCGCCCGAAGGCACTGAACGCCCTGAACCCCGAAGTCCTGGCAGACCTGAAGGCTGCTTTTGAGGCAGTTGACCAGTCCGCCATCCGCTGCATCGTCCTGACCGGCGAAGGCGACAAGAGCTTCGTGGCAGGCGCTGACATCGGCTCCATGAGCACCATGACCAAGGCCGAGGGCGAGGCTTTCGGCAAACTGGGCAATGATGTGTTCCTGATGATCGAGAGCTTCCCCATCCCCGTCATCGCAGCCGTCAACGGCTTTGCACTGGGCGGCGGCAATGAGCTGGCTATGAGCTGCGACATCCGCATCTGCTCCGACAACGCTGTGTTTGGTCAGCCGGAAGTCGGTCTGGGCATCACCCCGGGCTTCGGCGGCACCCAGCGTCTGGCACGTCTGGTTGGCATGGGCATGGCAAAGCAGCTGGTCTACTCTGCACTGAACATCAAGGCTGACGAGGCCTACCGCATCGGCCTGGTCAACGCAGTGTATCCGCAGGCTGAGCTGATGGAGAATGTCCTGAAGCTGGCCAACAAGATCGCCAAGAACGCGCCCATCGCCGTGCGCAACTGCAAGAAGGCTATCAACGACGGCATCAGCCTCCCCATCGAGAAGGCTGTCGAAGTCGAAGAGAAGCTGTTCGGCGACTGCTTCGAGACTCATGACCAGAAGGAAGGCATGGCCTGCTTCCTGAGCCGTGAAAAACCGAAACCCAAGGCAGTGTTCACCAACAACTAAAGGGTAAGCGACAGCCTCGGGCAGGCCATGCCGCCAAGAAGGGGCCTCCGCAAAAGCTTGCGCAGCAAGATTTTGTGGGGAGAAGGAGGTACTACGGAACAGAGTGAGCAACAGCAGCAATGCTGCTGCGAACGAAGTGGAGTCAGTACCGACGCGGCCTGCTTCCTGAGCCGTGAGAAGCCGAAGCCCAAGGCAGTGTTCACGAACAACTAAACTAAACCATAACGCCTCTGCAACGCCTCCCCGGAAAGGGAAGGCACGGAGAGGCACTACATTCAGAAGATATAATAAAGGAGAGATTTCCCATGAAGATCGGTGTTATCGGTGCTGGCACTATGGGCCAGGGCATCGCAAAGGCATTTGCTCAGGTCGAGGGCAACACGGTTGCTCTGTGTGACATCAAGCAGGAGTGGGCCGAGAATGGTCTGGCAAAGATCAAGAAGGGCTATGAAAAGCTGGTCGCTAAGGGCAAGATGACTCAGGAAAAGGCTGACGCTATCGTCGCTGCTATCACCCCGGGCCTGAAGGAAGACCTGTGCGCTGACTGCGACCTCGTCGTTGAGGCTGCTTTCGAGGATATGAAGGTCAAGCAGACCACTTTCGGCGAGCTGGATAAGATCTGCAAGCCCGAGTGCATCTTCGCTTCCAACACCTCTTCTCTGTCCATCACCGAGATCGGCAAGGGTGTCAGCCGTCCTCTGGTCGGTATGCACTTCTTCAACCCCGCAGACCGCATGAAGCTCATCGAGGTCATCGCTGGCTGCAACACTCCCGCTGAGACTGTCGAGAAGATCAAGGAGATCTCCGTTGCCATCGGCAAGCAGCCGGTCCAGGTCAACGAGGCTGCCGGCTTCGTCGTCAACCGCATCCTGATCCCGATGATCAACGAGGCTGCCTTCATCAAGATGGAGGGCGTTTCCAACATCGCCGGCATCGACACCGCTATGAAGCTGGGTGCCAACCACCCGATGGGTCCCCTGGAGCTGGGCGACTTCATCGGCCTGGACATCTGCCTCGCCATTATGGACGTCCTGTACAAGGAGACCGGCGACAGCAAGTATCGTGCATGCCCGCTCATCCGTAAGATGGTCCGCGGCGGCAACCTGGGCTGCAAGTCTGGCAAGGGCTTCTACGTTTACAACGCAGACCGCACCAAGACCCCTGTCGACGAGCTGTAAATTAGTTTGAAATTTCTCTCGGTCGTCCCGAAGAAAACGGCCGGGAGGAATTTGTTTGCACAGGACATGAGTGTAGCTGCCCTGTGCTGAAAGAAAAACATCCGTTAGGAGGATATAGCGATGGATTTTACTCTGTCCAAGCAGCAGCAGATGGTGCAGAAGATGTACCGCGAGTTTGCTGAAAACGAAGTCAAGCCTCTGGCAAAGAAAGTCGATGCCGAAGAGTATTTCCCCAAGGAGACCGTCGAGAAGATGGGCAAGCTGGGTATGATGGGCATTTACTTCCCCACCTCCGTTGGCGGTGCAGGCGGCGACGTCCTGTCCTACGTCATGGCTGTTGAGGAGCTGAGCAAGGTCTGCGGCACCACTGGTGTTATCGTTTCCGCACACACCAGCCTGTGCGCAGCACCTATTTATGAGAACGGCACTCCCGAGCAGAAGGAAAAGTATCTGCCCAAGCTGTGCAGCGGCGAGTGGCTGGGTGCTTTCGGTCTGACCGAGCCGGGCGCTGGTACTGACGCTCAGGGCCAGCAGACCACTGCTGTGGAAGATGGCGATTACTGGGTGCTGAACGGCTCCAAGATCTTCATCACCAACGCAGGCTACGCTGACGTGTTCATCGTCATCGCTGTTACCGATAAGGTCCTCGATAAGAAGGGCCGTCCCACCAAGCTGTGCTCCGCCTTCATCGTGGAGCGTACCGACCCGGGCTTCTCCGTCGGCAAGGCTGAGGATAAGATGGGCATCCGTGGTTCTTCTACCTGCGAGCTGATCTTTGAGGACTGCCGCATCCCGAAGGATCGTATGCTGGGCGTGCGCGGCAAGGGCTTCCAGCTGGCTATGGCTACTCTGGACGGCGGCCGTATCGGTATCGCTTCCCAGGCTCTGGGCATCGCTGAGGGCGCTCTGCAGGAGACCGTCGCTTACGTCAAGGAGCGTAAGCAGTTTGGCCGCAGCATCTCCGCTTTCCAGAACACCCAGTTCGAGCTGGCTGAGATGAAGGCCCGTATCGAGGCTGCAAAGTATCTGGTCTACGCTGCCGCTCTGAAGAAGCAGGAAGCTATGAATGGCGCAAAGGTCCGCTACAGCGTCGAGGCTGCTCAGGCTAAGCTCATCGCAGCCCGCACCGCAAGCGACGTGACCCGCCGCTGCCTGCAGCTGTTCGGTGGCTACGGCTACACCCGTGACTACCCCATCGAGCGCATGATGCGTGATGCCAAGATCACTGAGATCTACGAGGGCACCAGCGAAGTGCAGATGATGGTCATTTCCGGCGCGCTGCTGAAGTAAGGGAGGCAAGATTTACAATGAAAGCAATCGTTTGTGTAAAGCAGGTTCCTGATACCTCCGGTAAGGTGGCTGTCAAGGCGGATGGTACTCTGGACCGTGCCTCTATGGCAACCATCACCAACCCCGATGACCTGAACGCTCTGGAGGCCGCTCTGAAGCTGAAGGACGAGACCGGCTGCGAAGTCGTCGTCGTCACCATGGGTCCCCCGCCGGCCGAGGGCATGCTCCGTGAGCTGCTGGCCCGCGGTGCTGATAAGGCTGTTCTGGTCTCTGGCCGTGAGTTCGGTGGTTCTGATACCTTCGCGACCAGCCAGATCCTCGCTGCTGCTGTCAATAAGATCGGTGTCGGCCCCGAGGACGTCGTGTTCTGCGGCCGTCAGGCAATCGACGGTGATACCGCACAGGTCGGTCCTCAGATCGCTGAGAAGCTGCACCTGCCTCAGGTGACCTATGTTGCTGACATCCAGAAGGATGGCAACAGCCTCACGGTCAAGCGTATGCTGGAAGACGGCTACATGATGGTCAAGGTGCAGACTCCCTGCCTGCTGACCTGCATCAAGGAGCTGAATCAGCCCCGCTACATGAGCGTCAACGGCATCTTCACCTGCTACGACAAGCCGATGGAAGTGTTCGATTACAACGCTCTGAAGGACGATCCGCTGATCGAGGTCGATACCATCGGCCTGAAGGGTTCTCCGACGAACGTCTTCAAGTCCTTCACTCCTCCGCAGAAGGGCGCAGGCACTATGCTGACTGGCGACGATACCGCTGCACAGCTGGCTGGTATCCTGGCCAAGAAGCACCTGATCTGATGAAAGGAGCATAGGATTACAATGGCTGATTTTAACGAATACAAGGGCGTCTGGGTCTTCTGCGAGCAGCGCCAGGGCGCACTGATGTCCACTGATTTTGAGCTGGTCAGCGAGGCCCGCAAGCTGGCTGATGAGCTGGGCTGCGAAGTCACCGGCCTGCTGCTGGGCGACAACGTCGAAGGCATTGCAAAAGAGCTGGGCGGCTATGGTGCCGATAAGGTCATGGTCTGCGACAGCCCGCTGCTGAAGGATTACACCACTGACGCATACGCCAAGGTCGTCTGCGACATGGTCAACGAGTACAAGCCTGAGGTCCTGCTGATCGGTGCTACCAACATCGGCCGCGACCTTGGCCCCCGCTGCGCAGCTCGTCTGCACACCGGTCTGACCGCTGATGCTACCCATCTGGACATCGACACTGCAAAGTATGTCGAGTTCCTGAAGGAGAGCTCCACCATCGACCTGTCCAAGCAGAAGTTTGATTATGAGGACCGCAACCTGAAGATGACCCGTCCTGCATTCGGCGGCCATCTGATGGCTACCATCATCTGCCCCCGCTTCCGTCCCCAGATGTCCACTGTGCGTCCCGGCGTCATGAAGAAGGCTCCCTTCGACCAGGCCAAGGCCGATGCCTGCCAGATCGTGAAGCCCGCCTTCAGCCTGACCGCTGATGACATCAAGACCGAGGTCCTGAGCGTCGAGAAGGCCGCTGAGAAGCTGGTCGATCTGATCGGTGCGGACGTCATCGTCTCTGTGGGCCGTGGCATCAGCAAGGATGTCAACAAGGGCATCGAGCTGGCTGAGCAGCTGGCTGCCGCTCTGGGCGGCGGCGTCGTGGGCGCTTCCCGTGCCGTGACCGACGCAGGCTGGATGAGCGCTGACCACCAGGTCGGCCAGACCGGCAAGACCGTGCACCCCAAGATCTATGTGGCTCTGGGCATTTCCGGTGCCATTCAGCACACCGCCGGCATGCAGGATTCTGAGTGCATCATCGCCGTCAACAAGAACGAGAGCGCACCCATCTTCGGCGTGGCCGATTACGGCATCGTGGGCGACCTGTTCAAGGTCGTGCCTGAGCTGATCAAGCAGATCGAAGCAGCCAAGGCTGCGGAGTGATCCGTATATCCCTTTGCGAATAGTACAATAGCCTGAATTGTTGGAGGGCGGTTCTTCGGAGCCGTCCTCCTTTTTTGCGCGCCGCACCCGGCAGGCCCGACACAAACCACTGATTTTTTCCGGTGCATCTGGGCTATACTGCTACTGCGATATGATTTGACAGAACAGCAAGGAGCACGCAGATGAGCATTTGGGAAAAACTGGGCTTTGGCGGATACAGAGGGTTCTCGCGGGAGGCGGAGCAGCTGTTGCAGCAAGCAGTAGAGCTGGCCGGCAGTTTTGGCTGCAGTCAGGCAGACACCGGGCATCTGCTGCTTGCCATGCTGCAGCAGGAGCAGGGGGCTGCGGCGCGATTCCTAAACAGCCGACATATCTCAGAGCAGGCTGTGCGCCGTCAGCTGGCCGAGAACCGTCGCGGCCCGGCGCAGCATCTGGATCGGCACGCCATGGCACCGGACCTGCGCCGCACCATGGATTACGCCCTCATCGGGGCGCAGAACGCCCATGTCTCACGGGCAGAGCCGGAACACCTGCTCTGTGCCATGCTGGAGGATGATGGCTGCACGGCGGGGCTGCTGCTGGCTTCCATGGGAGTGCCCCTCACGGAGGCCGTGCGGGAGTGCCGCCAGTTGTCCGGGCAGTTTGTCTTTCCTGCTCAGCCGCGGGTGTCGGCCAGCATGCCGCGGGCGGGCCGTGCCAGCGATAAATATTGCCGCGACCTGACCCGCCGCGCGCTGGACGGAGAACTGGACCCGGTGTTCTGCCGGGATGCCGAGCTGGACCGCATGGTGGAGATCCTGTGCCGCCGCCAGAAGAACAACCCCTGTCTGGTGGGGGAGCCGGGTGTGGGCAAGACTGCGTTGGCCGAGGGGCTGGCCCAGCGCATCGCAAAGGGGCAGGTGCCCCGTGCCTTGCAGGGCAGGCGGCTGCTGGCGCTGGATATGGCCAGCCTGGTAGCGGGCACCAAGTACCGGGGCGATTTTGAAGAGCGCTTCAAGAACCTGCTGGAGGAGCTGGTGCGGGACGGCACCGCCATCCTCTTTGTGGACGAATTCCACACCATCGTGGGGGCTGGTGCGGCGGAGGGTGCCATTGATGCGGCCAGCATCCTCAAGCCGGTGCTGGCCCGCGGCGAGATCCAGCTCATCGGTGCCACCACCAATCAGGAATTCCGCACACACATCCAGAAGGATGCCGCGCTGGAGCGCCGCTTTGGCCGGGTGCAGGTGGAAGAGCCTACTCCTGCGCAGGCGGTGGACATCCTCAACGGGCTGGCCCCGCGCTATGAGCGCTACCACCATGTCACCCTGCCGCCGCAGACCCTGCAGGCGGCGGTGGAGCTGTCGGTACGGTATCTGCCGGGGCGCTGCCTGCCGGACAAGGCCATTGATCTGGTGGACGAAGCCTGTGCGGCGGCCCGCATCCGGGCCGAGCAGGAGCAGAAGCCCCAGCCGGTGCTCACCCAGGAGGACATTGCCCGGGTGGTAGCACAGGCCAGCGGGGTGCCTGCCGAACAGGTGAGTGAACAGGAGCGGGAGCGGCTTGAAAAACTGGAAGCCCGTCTCAATGAAGAAATCGTGGGCCAGCAGCGGGCTGCAGCAGCGGTGGCGGGGGCCATCCGGCGCAGCCGCACCGGGCTGGGAGAGCCGGGTCGGCCCATCGGGGCCATGCTCTTCCTCGGCCCCACCGGGGTAGGCAAGACAGCACTGGCCCGTGCACTTGCCGTGAGCTGGTTTGGCAGCGAGAAGGCCCTGCTCAAGTTCGATATGTCGGAGTATCAGGAACAGCACACCACTGCCCGCCTGCTGGGGGCACCTCCGGGCTATCTGGGTCATGACGAAGGCGGCCAGCTCACCGAGGCCGTGCGCCGCCGCCCCTACAGTGTGGTATTGTTTGACGAGATCGAAAAGGCACACCCGGACATCCAGAACATTCTGCTGCAGATCCTGGAGGACGGTCAGCTCACCGACGCCATGGGCCGCAAGGCGGACTTCCGCAACACCATCGTGCTCATCACCTCCAACTTGGGAGCGCGCTTTCTGGCCGGGCAGTCCGCGCCGCTGGGCTTTGCGGCCGGGTCGGAGGCCGTGTTTGAAAAGCAGGCGGCGCAGGCCGTGGAGGAAGCCAAAAAGTGGTTCCGTCCGGAGCTGGTGGGGCGGTTGGATGAGCTCATCGTGTTCCGCCCGCTCAGCGACGAGAGCATGTCTGCCATCGCGGAAAAAATGCTCTGCAGGCTGGAAGTCCGGGCGGCGCGCAGCGGCTATCAGCTCCGGCACACCCCGCAGGTGGGGGCCGTGCTGGCGGCCCGTGCCCGCTCGGCCTATGGAGCGCGAGAATTGCGCCGACAGGTGGACCGAGCGGTGGAACAGGCGCTGGCCGATCAGATCGCTGCCGGGACTGCCTGCACCGGGCAGCACTGGACTGCGGACTGTACGGCAGAGGGCACCATCGTCCTCCGGCAGGACGAGACGGCGACCCTTTGATACCGGGCAGGGAATGACCAAAATGCCTTGCATCCTGCAGAATTTCTGCTATCATAGAAGCAACAGAATCGCAGGAGGCACCACATGCACACCTTGTTTCTTTTGAACCCCACCGCTGGCAAGACCGACTGCACCCAGCAGCTGCCGCAGCAGATCAACGCTGCAGCTGCCCGGACAGGTCTTGCCCCGGAGGAATATACCATCCGCATCACCACCCACGCCGGACATGCGCGGGAGCTGGCCCGCGCTGCCGCAGCCGGGGCACAGCAGGCAGGGGAGCCGCTGCGCATTTTCACGGCGGGCGGCGACGGCACCTTCAACGAGGCCCTCACCGGGGCCTATGGCTTTGCAGGCACCGCCGTGGGCTGCCTGCCCTATGGCAGCGGCAATGACTTCCTGCGCACCTTTGGGACGCGGGATGAGTTTCTGGACCTGGATGCCCAGCTGGCGGGCGGGGCGGTGCCCATCGACCTGATGCAGACCAACCTCGGCTTGTCGGCCACCATCTGTGCTGCCGGGCTGGACGCGCAGGTGGCCTACGGCATCCCCAAATTCCGGCGCATCCCGCTGTGCGGCGGGGAGGTGTCCTATCTGCTGTCTATTGTGGAGCAGCTGTGCGGGCACATCGGCCGCCGGGTGGAGTACACCATCGACGGTGAGACCTTTGCGGTGGACTGTCTGATGTGTGCCATCTGCAACGGCCGCACCTACGGCGGCGGTTTCTGCGCCGGGCCGGAGGCGCAGCCGGATGATGGCTGGCTGGATGTGTTCATCGTGCGCAAGGTGGGGCGCTTGACCATCGCAAAGCTGCTGAGCATGTACAAGAACGGCCGCCATTTCCAGAACGGGCAGCTGGTGGAAGCGGCAAAGCCCTATTTTATCTACCGCCGGGCCAAGGCTGTGACCCTGCGCGCCGCCGATGGACGCGGGCCCATCATTGCCACAGCGGACGGCGAATGTGCCCCCTGCGAGCAGGTGCGCGTGGAGGTGCAGCCGCTGGCCGGACGGGTCTGGCTGCCAAAGGCTGCTTACCACAGATTCGTGGAGCAGAAAACCGCCGCAAGTGCTGAATGATCGCAAAAACGAGAGCTTTGCCGGGAAGGCAGAGCTCTTTCTTTTTGCGTTGTCCGGTCTGATTTTTTCACTGTCACAAAATGTTAATAAAAAACATTCTAAAAAGTCTTGATTTTTTCGGGCAAGATGAGTACAATACACTTAGCACTCAGAGAAAAGGAGTGCTAAACAGCCCGGCGCGGTGAACACGAACCCTGTCGGGTGCAGCAAAGTTTTAAATTATATTTTCTATAGGAGGGCAAGAACTATGAAGATCATTCCTCTTGCAGACCGCGTTGTTATCAAGACTGTTGAGGTTGAGGAGACCACCAAGGGCGGTCTGATCCTGACCGGCAGTGCCAAGGAGAAGCCCCAGGTGGCGCAGGTCATCGCAGTGGGCCCCGGCGGCGTTGTGGATGGCAAGGAAGTCAAAATGACCGTCAAGGTCGGCGACAAGGTGCTCACCAGCAAGTATTCCGGCACCGAGGTCAAGGTGGATGGCGAGGAGTGCACCATCGTGCGCCAGAGCGACATCCTGGCCGTCGTGGAAGACTGAGCGGTTCCCCCTATTTCTGGAAAAATGCAGCTTTAAAAGGAGCGATAGATTATGGCAAAGCAGATCAAGCAGGGCGAGGACGCCCGCAAGGCACTGTGTGCCGGTATTGATACCCTGGCAAATACCGTCAAGATCACCCTGGGCCCCAAGGGCCGCAATGTGGTGCTGGGCAAAAAGTTTGGTGCCCCGGTCATCACCAACGATGGCGTGACCATTGCCAAGGAGATCGAGCTGAAGGACGAGTTCGAGAACATGGGTGCACAGCTGGTGCGTGAAGTGGCAACTAAGACCAACGACGCCGCAGGCGACGGCACCACCACCGCAACCGTGCTGGCACAGGCCATGGTCACCGAGGGCATGAAGAATGTCACCGCCGGTGCCAACCCCATGGATATCCGCCGCGGCATGAGCAAGGCTGTTGCCAAGGCTGTTGAGACCATCAAGGCTCACAGCCAGAAGGTGAAGGACAGCAACGATATCGCCCGCGTCGGCACCATTTCTGCCGGCGACCCGGAGATCGGCCGTCTGATCGCCGAGGCTATGGAAAAGGTCACCTCCGATGGCGTCATCACCATTGAGGAGAACAAGACCACCGCTGAGACCTACAACGAGATCGTGGAAGGCATGCAGTTCGACCGCGGTTACCTGACCCCGTATATGGTCACCGATACCGACAAGATGGAGGCTGCTTTGGACAACGCCGCCATCCTGATCACCGATAAGAAGATCAGCGTCATCCAGGATCTGGTCCCCCTGCTGGAGCAGGTGATGCAGAACGGCATGAAGCTGCTGATCGTGGCTGAGGACATCGAGGGCGAGGCTC
>OOAQ01002645.1_pt1 | contig 10409 bp, 14 predicted proteins | sample 1671051 | NCBI WGS metagenome assembly OOAQ01 (sample SAMN06348117, study PRJEB24527) | human gut metagenome | biome: human gut; feature: ankylosing spondylitis patient; material: feces | host: Homo sapiens | place: China | collected 2015-10
CTATCATCTGCGAATATTTTCGGGAGATGAGCGGCATGGGGTGAGAGGAAAGGGGTGCAGACCAGACCGCCTAGCTGCGGTATAGCGGCAGAGAGAAGCTGCTATTATGTACAGTGCAAGCTGTGCGAGCGGGGAGCCCCGCAGGCTAATAATTCATGGTGAAACAAGCGAAAAAGGCTGTAAAGCCAAAGAAGCAGAGCTTTTTTAAGGATACCACCATTGTGGGCAATCCGACCCAGTATTACATCACACTGTCGGTCGTGCTGTTCATTTTTTGGTGTTTGCTATCCGGCAGACCTGAGCTCAAATTTATCATTTATGGTGTGGCGACCAGTTTGATCGCATCTTACATTTGCATGCCGCTTTTGTTGATACCCAGTAAGGATGGCAAGAAAAAATATTTTGCTTTTGGGGTATCCTTGTGGCGTTTTGCATTGTATTGGATCTGGCTGATGCGCGAAGTAGTCAATGCTAACTTGGACGTGGAGAGAGCGGTCATCAAACCGGAAATGGAGATCAATCCCATGATGGTGTCTTTCAAAATGCCGTATGAAAATCCCATGGCCCATGCGACATTGGCCAATTCGATCACCTTGACACCAGGAACCATCACCGTTGATGTGACCGAAGACGGCGTTTATAAGGTGCATGCGCTGACAGACGGCGCCAGAGAAGGCTTGTTGTCCGGCGGCATGCAGCAGAAGATCGCTGACCTTTTCGGTGAGCACTGCGAGTTCTCGGTGCTGGAAGGGGGAAATTAAAGCGTGAGCGAGTTATTAGGTATGATCAATATCGATATCGATTGGGTATTCAAATTTTTGCTGGGCGCCATGGTCATTTTGGTGGCGGTCATGCTGCCGAGAGTATTCCAAGGACCGACGGTCTATGACCGACTCAATGGTTTGGGCGTCATCGGCGCTGATACTATTTTGATGCTGGTCCTCTTCGGCTATCTGGACGGCCGTCCGGATATGTATGTGGACATCGCGATTTCCTACGCGATCTTGGGCTTCATCAGTTCGGTCATCATCGCAAAATATTTGGGAGGGAAGAAGCAATCATGAGAGAATTAATTGCCTGCATTTTTTTGGCGGTTGGGCTGATCTTTATCACGGCTTCTGCCGTCGGTGTTCTGCGTTTGCCGGACTTCTACACCAGATTGCATGCTTCCGGCATGGGCGAGACGCTGGGGCTGGTGCTGTCCTTTATTGGTCTGGTCATCATCGAGGGTGCGAATCTGACCTCTATCAAGCTGATCATGATCGCTATGCTGGTCTTTTTGTGCAATCCGATCGGTACGCATATGCTGGTCAGAGCGGCGCATCAGGAGGGCTTTAAGGACTGGACAAAACCAAAGGAGGACTAAAGGATGCAGAATCTTATTGTGGAAGCAGTGCTGTTGTTATTCTTGATCTTTACGACGATCACGATCATCGGCGTCAAGGATATCTTAGCAGCGGCGATCATTTATTGCTCCTTCAGTTTTTGTGCAGTGTTATTGTACTTTATGATGGGAGCGCCGGACGTGGCCTTTACTGAGGCCGTTATCGGGGTCATTTCGACGATCTATTTTGTGGTCGTACTGAAAAATATCAATCGGTGGTGTAAATAATGAGAACAATAGGGACTATCATTATCGTTATCGTGACGACCATCTTTTGTTTGAATGTGGATGCGCTGCCGACTATCGGTGATATCAATTCCGCACCGAATCAGCACATCACACCGACCTATATCGAGGATGGTCATGAAGACACCGGTTCGCCTAACTTGGTCACGGCCGTTTTGGCTGACTACAGAGGTTTCGATACCTTGGGCGAAACATCGGTCATGTTTGTCGCAGGTCTGACAGCTGTGCTTATCTTGAAAGAGGGCAAAAACGACAAACGATTGGATAAGAAAAAAGGAGGCGGCTCGAAATGACAAAGCGTTTTGGCGGGCTGATCCTGGAGACAGCCTTTCGGGTGTTGGTGCCTTTTACGCTGGTCTACGGCATTTATGTATTGACACATGGTGAATTCAGCCCTGGCGGCGGCTTCCAAGCGGGTGCTCTGCTGGCTGTGGGCGTTGTTTTAGCGCGGCTGATCCAAGGCCGTGATGCAGCATTCAATATCAAAGGCGAGCATGCTGTGGTCTTAGCGGGCTGCGGTACGTTCATCTACGCGCTGACAGGTTTTCTGCCGCTTTTCTTCGGCGGCAATTTCTTGGACTACAGCTATCTGCCGGTGCATATGGAGCATTTGGCTGAACTGCACGCACTGGGGATACTCATGATCGAAATTGGCGTTACCATCTGCGTCATGATGACCATCATCGACATTTTGGACGTGGTAACAGAAAGGGCGGATATTGATGACTGATGTATTGAATGTGTTCTTGGCTGAAAAAGGCATCTATATTCTGACGCTGATTCTGTTCTTCGTGGGCATCTATGGTATGGTCATGAGTCCGAACTACATGAAAAAGTTGATGTCGATGAATGTGATGCAGGTAGCCGTTATCTTTTTCTTCCTCTGCTTTGGCCAAAAAACAGGCGGAACGGTCCCGATCATCGTTAATGAAATTACCGATCCGTCCTATTATATCAATCCACTGCCGCATGCTTTGATGCTGACCGCCATCGTTGTCAGCCTTGGTACCACAGGCGTGGCTTTGGCGCTTTTGATGCGCATCAAGGAGAGCTTTGGTTCTCTGGAAGAAGACGAAATTTTAAGGAGGGTGGATGAATGAGTCAGCATTTTCCTGTTCTCATTGCGGTCGTGCCTCTGGCTGCCGCATTATTAAGCCCTCTGTTTAGCTATATCAAGCGTGAATTGGGCAAATGGGTCGTCCTTACCGCGATCGGCTTTTCGTTCATCAGTGCCTTGGGCGTATTGCTCCAGGTCATGCAGACGGGCACGATCCATTATCACATGGGCGACTGGGCGCCGCCGATCGGCATCGAGTTCGTCCTCGATCCGTTAAACGCCACTTTGGCTGTGCTGGTGACGTTTGTCAGCTTGAAGGTGGGCATTTACGGCACACCGTTCCAGCAAGAGTCCAGCTGGCTGAAAATGGGCGGTTATTATACGCTCTACGGCCTATTGACCGCTGGCTTAGCGGGTATGATCATCACAGGCGACGTATTCAACCTGTACGTTTTCTTGGAAATTTCTTCTCTGGCCTGCTACGGTCTGATCGCTTTGGGCGGACGCAAGTCGACCTTGGCTTCTTTCCGTTATTTGGTCATCGGCACCATCGGTGCTTCGCTGTATTTGATGGGTATTGGCTATCTCTACGCGATCACTGGTACGCTGAATATGGCCGATATGGCTGTGCGCATTGCACCGCTTCTGGATTCTCCGGCGACCTTTATCGCCGTTGGCATGTTCATCGTCGGCTTCGGCATCAAAATGGCGCTGTTCCCGTTACACGGCTGGCAGCCTGATGCTTACACCTATGCTCATCCGGCAGCTGCTCCGCTGATCTCCGGTATCATGAGCAAGGTCCCAGCTTATGCGATCTTGAGATTTTTCTTCTATGTCTTTGGCGCTGGCAGCTTCGTTATCCAGACGGGCTTACAGATCATGGGCATCATGGCCTGCGCAGGCATCATCCTGGGTTCGGTCATGGCGATCGCGCAGAAGGATTTCCGCCGCATGCTGGCTTACTCCAGCGTGGCGCAGATCGGCTATGTCATCGTCGGTCTGGCTATCGGCAATGTGTATGGCTTGATCGGTGCGATACTGCACATCATCAACCATGCTTTCATGAAAAGCACGCTGTTCTTGACCATCGGCGGTATCCAGTACCGTTATGGCGAGACTAATATCGACCGTTTCGGACGGCTGTATTCCAAGATGCCGGCGACAGCTTTGGCAATGGTCATCGCAGCCATGTCTATGATCGGTCTGCCGCCGACAGGCGGGTTCTTCAGCAAATGGTATCTGGTGCTGGGCGCTATGCAGACAGGTCAATATGTCTATATCGCCATCATCATTTTGAGCAGTCTTTTGAATGCGATCTATTTCTTCCGCGTCATTGAGAAGATGTTCATTAATCCTGCTGAGGATCTGAAAGAAGTACACAAACAAAAAGGCGCTTTGGAGCTGCCTTGGCAGATGGTTCTGCCGCTTTTGGTCATGGGACTGGGCATCCTGGCCTTGGGTCTGTGCAATGAACCCATCGTGACCAGTATCTTACAATTTGCGCTGCCGGAGGTGTTGCTAAGATGACAGATGTAATAATTGACATTCGCCCATTTCTGGCAGTAGGCGTTTCTTTGCTGGCGGCACTGCTAATCATGTTTAGTGACAAAAAGCCGAATGTACGCGAAGCCTGGACCTTGATCGCAGCCTTTGTCAAGGTGATCTTGATCTTCTCCATGCTGCCGGCAGTGTGGCACGGTCAAGTGTACGAATATACCTTGTTCAACATCGTTGACGGTGTGGGGCTGACGCTCAGAACCGATCCAGCCGGTATGCTTTTTGCTGGTCTATCCTCATTCCTTTGGGTGCTCACCTCGTTTTATTCTATCGGCTATATGCGGGGACATCATGAGATCCATCAGACAGGCTACTTTGCCAGCTTTGCCGTTTGTATGTCAGCGACCATGGGTATCGCTATGGCGGCTAACCTGGTAACGTTCTTCGTCTTCTTTGAAATTTTGACACTGGCAACTTATCCGCTGGTCATCCACAAGAGAGACCAGGAGGCTACAGATGCTGGTCGTAAGTATTTGATCTACACTTTGGTCACTGGTCAGCTTTTCCTGGCTGGTATCATCTACGTTTACGTACTCACCGGCTCCACTGATTTTGTCGCAGGCGGTTTCCTGACTGCGGAAATGGCTCCGGCTTGGGTGCTGCAGACTGTCTTCTTCATGATGGCTCTGGCTGGTATGGTCAAAGCCGGCATGATGCCGTTCCACGGCTGGCTGGTATCAGCCATGGTCGCGCCGACACCTGTCAGTGCGCTGCTCCATGCTGTGGCGGTCGTTAAAGCGGGCGCCTTCGCTGTACTGAGAGTGGTCGGCTATGTCTTTGGACCGGCGCTGCTCAGTCAGATCCATGCTACACAGTGGCTGGCTTGGCTGGCTGCCTTCACCATCGTGGTCTCGTCCTTGATCGCGATGAAGCAGGACAATTTGAAACGCCGCCTGGCGTTCTCCACAGTAGGTCAGCTGTCCTATGTGATCTTGGGTACCTGCATCTTGGCACCGTTAAGCTTAGTCGGCGCGATGTTCCACATTGTCGCTCACGCCACGATGAAGATCACCCTCTTCTTCTGCGCAGGGGCGATCATGGTCACCACGCACAAGGCTAATATCAGTGAAATGCACGGCATTGGCCGGCAGATGCCTCTGACGATGACGGCATTCACTGTGGCTTCTCTGGGTATTGCTGGACTGCCTTTTATCGTCGGCTTCATCAGCAAGCTCAATATCGCTTCTGGTGCCCTCTATATGAATGAGCCCATCTATGTGGTCGTCTTGATCATCAGTGCGCTCTTGAGCTTCTCCTACTTGATGCCTGTATCCTTCAACGCCTTCTTCAAGAAGAACGAGAACGGCGACTTCAAGTCCTTCGGCGAAGCCAACAAGATGATGCTGATCCCGCTCATGATCACCGCTGTTTTGGCTGTGATCTTAGGTATCTTCCCTAACTTCGGCGGACACTTCTTTGATTTGGCGACGACAGCAGCACAAAGTATTACCCAAGGCTGGTTAGGGGGTGCATGGTAATGAATAAAAAGAAGCTATATATCGTGATCGCAGTCGTTTTGGCGGCAGCGCTCGTCGTGGAGTTTTTATTTGCTCACCCCCATTATCATGAATGGTGGCATACCATGCCGGGCTTCGATATCCTCTTCGGTATAGTCGGCTGTTCGGCTTTGATCATCGTGGCCAAGAAGATCGTTGGACCGATCTTGCAGCGCGATGAAAATTACTATGATGGAGGTGAAGACGATGAGTAATCTCCATCCTGGTTTGATCTTGCTTTTAGTCGGCGTGATCGCAGCGATCGTGCCGAAAAATATCCGCAAATATGTGATGGCCGTGGGCCCAGCTGTGGCCTTGGCGGCAGTCTTCACTTTGGATCAAGGCGATCTCTGGGTCGTTCCCTTTATCAACGGCATGCAGCTGCATCTCATGGTCGTCGATAAACTGTCCTGGATCTTTGTAGCGATCTTTACGCTCTTAGCCTTCATGGGCGGTATCTACGCTATGCACAATGACAGCTGGGCAGAAGCCTTGGCCAGCATGTCCTACGCAGGTTCCACCGTCTGCATGGTTTTGGCAGGCGACTGGGTAACACTGCTCTTCTTCTGGGAATTGATGGCGATCACCTCTCTGTACTTGATCTGGGCTAATCACACTGCTAGATCCAGAAGAGCAGGCTTCCGCTACATCATGGTCCATTTCTTCGGCGGCAACATGCTGCTTTTCGGTGTCGTGCTCAAAGTGACCGGCGGCGATTTCCTGGTGAGCAATCTGACGGCCAATCACGATCTGGCCTTCTGGCTGATCTTGATCGCGGTCTGCATCAACTCCGTTGTTCCGCCGCTGCATGCGTGGGTGGCCGATGCTTATCCGGAATCCACCATCACTGGCGGTGTGTTCATGAGTTCTTTGACCACCAAGGCCGGCATCTATGTGATGATCCGTCTGTTCGCTGGAACAGACTGGCTGATCTGGGTCGGCGTGATCATGGCGATCTATGGCGCGATCTTCGCGATCATTGAAAACGATATGCGCCGGCTGCTGTCCTACCATATCGTCAGCCAGCTGGGCTTCATGGTGGCTGGTGTGGGCTTAGGCACAGGTATGGCTTTGGACGGTGCTACCGCGCACGCTGTGACCAACGTCCTGCAAAAATCCATGCTCTTTATGTGCGCAGGCGCGGTGATGTATTCCACTGGACGGCGCAAGCTCAATGAGCTGGGCGGCTTGGCTAAACAGATGCCTTTGCTCTGCGTGTTCTTCCTGATCGCGGCCTTCTCCATCTCGGGCGTACCGCTCTTTGATGGCTTTGTGGCCAAATCGATCACCATTTCCGCTGCGGCTGAGGCCGGCAACGGCGCCATGGAGCTTCTGCTCTCTCTGGCCAGCATCGGTACATTTTTGTCCATCACGCTGAAAATGACCTACTTTATGTTCTTTGCTCCAGCCCAAAATGGCTTGGAGATCAAGCGGCCGATCCCCAAAAACATGATGGTCGCTATGGGCATTGCAGCGTTCATGAATATCATCTTCGGCATCGTGCCCAGCCTTCTGCACAATGCACTGCCGTACCCCATCGAATACCATGCGTATACGGTGGATCACTTGACGCAGTATGTGGAAGTCTTGGTAGCCTCGATGATCCCATTCCTCGTCTATCTGGCGCATATGATGCCGCACAGCAAACTGGCGCTGGACTTCGACTGGTTCTACCGCAAACCGCTGGTCAGCTGTGTCAGCTGGATCTCCAGCCTCTGCTGCGCTATCCGCGACGGCCTAGGCGGTATGTTCCGCGGCATGGTCGATGGACTCAAGCCCTTTATGGATAACCCAGTGGCCTTCATGGGCCGCACCTGGAACGGCACCATACCGAAACAATATGATGCTGACCAATATCGTCCGGAAATCGGTGAAGTCATGCTGGTCGATTTCTTGATCCTGGCCGTGGCTATCGCGATCTTCTGGGTACTGATGTAAAAAGAAATTAATTAAAAAAGCGCCTTGGACAAATCGTCCAGGGCGCTTTTTGGTATGGAGATCAATATTTTTCGACGGCTTTGACCGGACAGACAGTGTAGCAGTTGCCGCAGTGCAGGCAGTTGGCCGCCTGGATCTGGGCAGGGTGCGCGGTGAGGTCGATGCAGTTTTGCGGGCAGAAGCTTAGGCAGAGACCGCAGCCGGTGCAGCGGTCAGTGATATGGTAGCCGCCTGCTTGGGCGGCAGCGCCGCCAAAGGCAAAAGTCGCCCGTTCGATGGGCTGGCGGGAGAGGTCGAACCATTCGCCAGTGCCTTGATAGATCTGAAAGACAGTCAGCGCGCTGCGGGAGGCTTCGGTAGGGTAGATGGTCTCCATGTAGCGATTTTTCGCAAAGAGCGCTGGCAGACGGGCCGGGCCGATCTCGCGGATGCTGCCTTGGAGAGAGAGGGAGACGCTGGAGAGGGTATCGTCTCCTTTGAGCGCGGTCAAGGCAATGGTGGGATGGGCTTTTAAACGGTGGTAAAACTGTTTGCCTTGAGCGGTGAGAAAATATAAGCCCTCGTCATCGTAGTCCATGATGTCGATAGCGCAGGTCACAGGATGGCCGGACTCGTCCAAGGTGGCCATGACCGTGGTATGGATGTCTTGGACGAGGATCTTGAAATAATCGATGGTCTGCATAGAGAGCCTCCTTATTGGTATTTATGCAGGATAGGCGCTAATTTGGGCAGGAGCAGCCCTAAGGTGATCAGGCTGATGCCCAGACCCTTGATCAGATTGAAGGGCAGCACATTATAAAGCACCACGTCCAGTTTGGTCTGGATGAAGGGGATGAATTCGCCGAAGGCAGCGATCAGTTGATCTAAAGGCATGAAAACCTCAAAGAGCGGCAGCAGGATATAATAGTTGACTACAGCCGCTGCGATGCCCATGGCCAAGCTGGCAGCCAGACAAGCGGAGCGGGCCCCCTTAGGCGTGGGCTGCCGGGTGTACAGCGCGCCTGCGACGAAAACAAAAGCGCTGCCAATGAGAAAATTGGCTAATTCGCCGATGCCGCCGGTAGAAGTAGTGAGCAGCTGCAGCAGATTTTTGACCAGCTCGATGCTCACGCCAGCCAATGGCCCCATCAGGAACGCACCTAAAAGCGCGGGCAGATCTGAGAGATCCAGGCGGGCAAAGGACGGCGACAAAGGGACGGGAAATTCCAGAAAGGCCAACAAAAAAGCGATAGCCGCAAGCAGAGCGATCAAGACGAGCCTGCGGAGGTTGGGGCGGGAAGCGCCCGGGGTCTGGGGTTGTAACATGTGCATCATTCTCCTTAAAGATATGAGGGGAATTAAGCGCACTCCTGCTCAAAAAAAGCGGAAAGCACTTGATCATATCTTCTTTCCTCCGGACTATACCGTCGGTAACGGGATCACACCGTTTCAGCCGTATCAGGCGCGCAGACTATGACTGCCGGTCAGGATTTTCACCTTGCCCTGAAGATATGGGCCAAACTGAGTGCTGGCGGCCGCTAAATTTTGCCAGCACCCAGCATCTTTATGGTACGGCGTAAAGCGCGATTTGTGAAGTAAGCACTTTCTGGTAAGTGGTTACGTCAAGGAAACTATGGCGCAATGGATAATGAAAAACAGCACAGCCAAGGCGGCTGTGCTGTTTTTCGGGTGGGTGATCATCGACAAAAGTAAGGAAGTGTTCAAAGTAAAAGAGCAATATTGCCGCTTTGGATGGCCTCCAAATGTGAGGCGATCTTCTCCGGCGGCCAATCCCACCATCTGAGGGCCAAGAGGGCCTCGATGGTCGCTGCGTCATAACGCGGGCGGATGGGCTTGGCAGGCACGCCGCCGATAATGGTGTAGGGAGCGACGTCTTTGGTCACGACAGCCCGTGCGCCGATGATGGCACCGTCGCCGATGGTGACGCCAGAGAGGATGAGGGCTTCATAGCCGATCCAGACATCGTTTTCGATGATGATATCGCCTTTATTGTCCCAGGCGTCGGTCACCTGCGCTTTGTCTAAGCCCCATTCCTCATAAAAAAGAGGGAAGGGATATGTGGAGAGCGAAGTCAGTGTATGGTTGGCGCTGGTGAAAAGAAAGCGGCAGCCGCAGGCCAACGAGCAGAATTTGCCGATGTGCAGCTGGTCGTGATTGATGGGGTAGTGGTAAAGCACGTTGTTTTTTTCAAATAGTGCCGGGTCGTGCACAAAATCATTGTACATGGTGTACGCACCGACAATGATTTTGGGATCGGTGATCACATCCTGGAGATAAACGGTGCTGTGATCACCGGTGCGTGGATAACGCTGGCGTTGGGGAATAGTCATAGAAGCTCCTCCTAAAAGATCATGGTGGTATGGGGGACTATTCCCGCAGGGACAAAGCAGCGCCGCATGGCTGGTCACCTCCTTGGGAAGTTTGAAGCCAGTATAACGGCTGGTGCAGAGATAAACAAGAGCGACAATGCTGCTGTCTTGTTTTGGAACTTGTCTATGGCTTGATTATAGAGGAGCAAGGTCAAATAAAAGTAAACTTTTGGGCAAAATAGAGGGATAGCCGTGATTTAAGGAAAACGCAATTTTTGCGGGAAGGGTTTTACATTGCAGGGCCAATCGTTTATAATAAAGGGACTATCATGTTTCAACACCTATTCAAGGAGGAGCTTATGAAAAGGATCATAGCAATGCTGGTGCTCTTGTCGCTGGCTGTGGTCGGCTGCGGCCGCCAA
>OOAQ01002663.1_pt1 | contig 10312 bp, 3 predicted proteins | sample 1671051 | NCBI WGS metagenome assembly OOAQ01 (sample SAMN06348117, study PRJEB24527) | human gut metagenome | biome: human gut; feature: ankylosing spondylitis patient; material: feces | host: Homo sapiens | place: China | collected 2015-10
TTTACAGAAAATTCCTGTTTACAAGATGGGGAAAAAGAGTTATATTTTAAAAAAGTTTTAAATATGCAAAAGAAAGGACAGCGACTATGAGGAAAGAAAATGAAATCCCACAGCAGGGTCTGTATCGTGAAAGTTTTGAACATGATAACTGCGGTATTGGAGCAATCGTTAATATTAAAGGTCAGAAAAGCCACAGTACAGTAGCAGGTGCACTGCATATCGTGGAAAATCTGGAGCATAGAGCCGGAAAGGATGCAGAGGGAAAGACAGGAGATGGTGTCGGAATCCTGACACAGATTCCACATAACTTTTTTAAAAAGGTCTGTCAGCCACTCGGGATCGATCTCAAAGGAGAGAGAGATTATGGTGTGGGAATGTTCTTCCTTCCGCAGGACGAGCTGAAGAGAAATCAGGCGAAGAAGATCTTTGAGGTGATCGTAAAAAAAGAAGGACTGAAATTCTTAGGATGGAGAGAAGTTCCGATCCACCCGGATATCCTCGGAAAAAGTGCGGTTGACTGTATGCCGTGTATCATGCAGGCGTTTATCGAACGTCCGTCCAGGTATGCAAAGGGACTGGAATTTGACCGCCGGCTGTATGTGGTAAGAAGGATCTTTGAACAGAGCAGTGATGACACGTATGTCGTTTCACTCTCCAGCAGAACGATTGTCTATAAAGGGATGTTCCTTGTAGGACAGCTCCGCCTTTTCTTTGCAGATCTGCAGGATGAGGAGTATGTATCAGCCATTGCCATGGTACATTCCCGTTTCAGTACGAATACAGCACCAAGCTGGCAGAGAGCCCATCCGAACCGTTTCATCGTGCATAACGGAGAGATCAATACAATTCGTGGTAATGCGGATAAGATGCGTGCCAGAGAAGAAACGATGGAGGCAGGCAAGCTGAAAGGTGAGCTTCATAAAGTTCTTCCGGCGATCAATACCTCCGGTTCTGACTCGGCAATGCTTGACAATGCACTGGAATTTATGGTCATGAGTGGAATGGAGCTTCCGCTGGCAGTCATGATCGCAATTCCTGAACCATGGGTCAACAACAATGAAATGTCTCAGAACAAGAAAGATTTCTATCAGTATTATGCAACCATGATGGAGCCATGGGACGGACCGGCATCCATCCTTTTCTCCGATGGAGATGTGATGGGAGCGGTACTTGACAGAAACGGTCTTCGTCCTTCCCGTTACTATATCACAGAGGATGATAACCTGATCCTTTCTTCTGAGGTCGGAGTACTGGATATTGATCCGTCAAAGATTGTCATGAAAGAAAGACTTCATCCGGGCAAGATGCTTCTGGTTGATACTGTGGCAGGCCGGGTGATCGATGATGAGGAACTGAAAGAAAAATACGCAAACGAGCATCCGTACGGTGAGTGGCTGGACAGCAATCTGATCGCTCTGAAGGATCTGAAGATCCCGAATAAAGATGTTCCGAAATATACGGCGGAAGAATGTACACAGCTTCAGAAAGCATTCGGATATTCTTATGAAGATGTGAAGACCTCCATTCTGACCATGGCAAAGAACGGTGGAGAGGGAATCGCAGCCATGGGAATGGATGCACCACTGTCCGTTCTTTCTAAAAAGCGTCAGCCGTTGTTTGGATATTTCAAGCAGTTATTTGCCCAGGTTACGAACCCGCCAATTGATGCGATCCGTGAGGAGATTGTTACATCCACTACGATCTACATTGGAAAAGACGGAAACCTGCTGGAGCAGAAAGAAGAAAATTGTAAGATGCTCAGGGTAAATAACCCGATTCTGACCAATACCGATCTTCTGAAGATCAAGAACATGAATGTGGACGGATTCAAAGTTGCAGAGATCCCGATCACTTATTATAAGAATACGAGCCTGGAAAAAGCCATTGAATATCTGTTCATCGAAGTAGACAGAGTCATCCGTGAGGGAGCGAATATCCTGATCCTGACAGACCGGGATGTAGATGAGTATCATGTAGCAATTCCGTCACTTCTGGCTGTATCGGGATTGCAGCAGCATTTGGTCCGCACAAAGAAGAGAACCTCTGTTGCCATGATCCTGGAAAGTGGGGAACCGAGAGAGGTCCATCATTTTGCAACCCTGCTGGGCTATGGAGCATGTGCGATCAACCCGTATCTGGCACATGAGTCCATCCGTCAGTTGATTGAGGCAAATCTGCTTCACAAAGATTATTACGCAGCGGTGGATGACTATAACTCTGCGGTGATTCATGGAATCATCAAGATCGCATCCAAGATGGGAATCTCAACGATCCAGTCTTATCAGGGAGCAAAGATCTTTGAGGCGATCGGTCTGAAGAGTGACTTTATCAATCGTTATTTTACCGATACAGTCAGCCGTGTCGGTGGAATCGGAATTGAGGAGATTGCAGAAGATTATACTGCATTCCATACAGAGGCCTTTGATCCGCTGGGACTTGCTGTAGATATGACACTGGACAGCGTCGGAAAGCATAAATATAAGAGCGGTGGAGAAGAACATCTTTACAATCCACAGACGATCCACATGCTTCAGCAGTCTACAAGAACAAGAAGTTATGATCTGTTCAAACAGTACACACAGATGGTGGATGAAGAGGGCGAAAAGATCAACCTGAGGGGCCAGCTTGAATTTAATTATCCGAAGAAGAGTGTTCCGATCGAAGAAGTGGAAAGCGTAGATTCTATCGTAACAAGATTTAAGACAGGAGCCATGTCCTACGGATCCATTTCCAAAGAAGCTCATGAGACCATGGCAATCGCCATGAACATGCTTCACGGAAAATCCAACTCCGGTGAAGGTGGAGAGGATATCGAGCGACTGGATACAAATAAATGCTCGGCCATCAAGCAGGTGGCTTCAGGACGTTTCGGAGTGACATCAAGATATCTTGTCAGTGCAAAAGAGATTCAGATCAAGATGGCACAGGGAGCAAAACCAGGAGAAGGTGGACATCTTCCGGGAGGAAAGGTATATCCGTGGATCGCAAAGACCCGTCATTCAACACCGGGAGTCAGTCTGATCTCACCACCGCCGCACCATGATATCTACTCCATCGAAGACCTGGCACAGTTGATCTATGACTGTAAGAATGCAAATAAAAATGCAAGGATTTCAGTGAAGCTTGTATCAGAGGCAGGAGTCGGTACTGTGGCAGCCGGTGTTGCGAAAGCTGGTGCAGGAGTCATCCTGATCTCAGGTTATGACGGAGGAACCGGAGCTGCTCCGAGAAGCTCCATTCAGAATGCAGGACTTCCGTGGGAACTCGGACTTGCCGAGACGCATCAGACACTGATCCAGAATGGGCTGCGTGAGCGTGTCCGCATTGAGACAGACGGCAAGCTGATGAGCGGCCGTGATGTGGCGATCGCAGCAATGCTTGGAGCAGAAGAGTTCGGATTTGCCACAGCTCCGCTTGTAACGATGGGCTGTGTGATGATGAGAGTCTGCAACCTGGATACGTGTCCGGTGGGAGTTGCTACGCAGAACCCGGAATTGAGAAAGAGATTTACAGGAAAGCCGGAGTATGTAGTCAACTTCATGCGGTTTATTGCAGAAGAACTGAGAGAATATATGGCAAAGCTGGGTGTCCGCACAGTAGACGAACTGGTTGGACGTACCGATCTTTTGAAAGTGAAGGATGTACCGACTTCCCGTCGTGCGGCTATGCTGGATCTGAGCAGCGTGCTGTATAACCCATATGCAAAAGAAAAGAAAGGCATGATCTTCAATCCAAAGAAAGTTTACGATTTTGAACTTGGTAAGACCCTGGATGAAAAAGTGCTTGTAAAGCAGCTTCTTCCGGCACTTGAGCGGGGAGAAAAGAGAGGACTTGAAGTCGATGTCACGAATACAGACCGTGCATTCGGAACAATCTTCGGATCAGAGATCACGAGAAGATATCCTGAAGGACTGGAAGAAGACAGCTTCGTGATCCAGTGTAAAGGAGCAGGCGGTCAGAGCTTTGGTGCATTTATTCCGAAGGGACTGACTCTTGAACTGACCGGAGACAGCAACGATTATTTCGGAAAAGGTCTTTCCGGTGGTAAACTGGTCGTATGCCAGCCGAAGGGCGTGAAGTTCAAATCAGATGAGAATATCATCATCGGTAACGTTGCTTTATATGGAGCTACCAGTGGTAAAGTATTTGTCGGTGGTGTGGCAGGAGAAAGATTTGCAGTAAGAAACTCAGGAGTCAGAGCAGTGGTAGAAGGTGTCGGCGATCACGGCTGCGAGTACATGACCGGAGGATGTGTCGTTGTACTGGGACAGGTTGGAAAGAACTTTGCAGCAGGAATGAGCGGCGGTATTGCTTATGTTCTTGACCTTGACAGCAGACTTTATCAGAAAGTCAACAAAGCGATGGTCAACATCGAGCGTGTGACCGATAAGTATGATGTGCAGGAACTCAAAGGCATGATCCAGGAGCATGTAGCCTATACAAATTCAGAGGTCGGAAAGAAGATCCTTGATAACTTTAAAGAGTATCTTCCGAAGTTCAAGAAGATCATACCGGAAGATTATGAGAAAATGATGTCAACGATCATTCAGATGGAAGAAAAAGGTCTGAGCAGAGAAAAAGCAAAGATCGAGGCATTTAACCTGATTAAGAACGGAAGATAGGAGGCGTAGGAAGATGGGAAAACCGACAGGATTTATGGATTATAAAAGACAGGATAAAATAGCGGAGACACCACTTGAGAGAATACAGCATTTTAACGAGTTCCATACGCCGTTATCAAAGGAAGAACAGGAACTTCAGGGAGCACGCTGTATGGCGTGCGGAGTTCCATTCTGTCAGTCAGGAAAATTACTGGCAGGGATGGCAAGCGGATGTCCGCTCCACAATTTAGTACCGGAATGGAATGATCTGATTTATAACGGAAACTGGAAAGAAGCCTATCTGCGTCTGAAGAAGACAAATAATTTCCCGGAGTTCACCTCCCGTGTATGTCCGGCACTGTGTGAGAATGCCTGCACCTGTGGACTGAACCAGGAGGCAGTGGCATCAAAGAGCAATGAATATGCCATCATTGAAAATGCTTATGAGATGGGTTATGCCAAGGCAAATCCACCGAAAGTAAGAACCGGAAAGAAAGTTGCAGTGATCGGATCCGGTCCGTCCGGACTTGCTGCCGCAGATCTTCTGAATCAGAGAGGACATCAGGTGACGGTATTTGAACGGGAAGACAAGCCGGGCGGTCTGCTGCGGTATGGTATTCCGAATATGAAGCTGGAAAAGCAGATCATTGACCGCAAGATCGAGATCATGAAAGAGGAAGGAATTGAGTTTCGGACCGGATGTGATGTAGGAAAAGAAATCAAGCCGTCAGAGATCCTGAAAAATTATGACCGGGTTGTACTTGCATGTGGTGCATCCAATCCAAGAGATATCAAAGTACCGGGGCGGGATGCAGAAGGAATTTACTTTGCGGTAGATTTTCTGAAATCAACGACAAAAGCCTTATGGGCAAATGATATGCAGTTAAAGGATGGCACATATATTTCTGCAAAAGGAAAGAAGGTCATGGTCATCGGTGGTGGAGATACAGGAAATGACTGTGTTGGAACTTCCATCCGTCATGGAGCAAAAAGTGTGGTTCAGTTGGAAATGATGCCCAAGGCACCGGATCAGAGAGCTGCATCCAATCCATGGCCGGAATGGCCGAGAGTCTGCAAGACCGATTATGGCCAGCAGGAGGCAATCGCAGTTTTTGGTGCAGATCCGCGTGTGTATACCACAACGGTCAAAGAATTTATCAAGGATAAGAAAGGAAAGCTGTGTAAGGCTGTTCTTGTGAAACTTGAGAGTAAAAAAGACGAAAAGACCGGACGCATGAGAATGGAAGAAATTCCGGGAAGTGAATATACAGTGGCGGTGGATCGGGTTCTGATCGCAGCAGGATTCCTTGGAAGCCAGGATTATGTGACAAAAGCATTTGGTGTGGAAATCAATGAACGCACGAATGTAAAAACAGAGCCGGGCAGATATGCGACGAATGTAAAAAATGTGTTTACAGCAGGGGATATGCACCGGGGACAGTCACTTGTTGTGTGGGCGATCCGCGAGGGCCGCGAAGTTGCAAGAGAAATTGATGAAAGCCTGATGGGTTATACAAACCTGAATATACAGTAGGAAATTCCTCTGAAAAATATAACAGGAATCTTCTCTGAAAAAGATATCCGTAGAGAAATCTATGGGTATCTTTTTTCTTCCTGTGATATAATGAGCGTTAACAGATGAAAATAATTGATAGCAGGAGAGAACCATGGGAATCAGTCAGTATACATTTATAAAAAAAGAACGGAGAGCCGAGTGGGACAGAATACCGGAGCAGCATCGGCAGGAGGAGAGACTGCTTTTATGGCAGGGAGACCGTGGAAATGCAGCGGCGGAAGTGATCCTGGACGAAAAGGCAGAAGACCTGGAACTGATCGCAGATCCGGTGATGAATGAAAAAGGAAATTTGTCTGAAGGGATAGAGGTAAGAGCAGAATTTCAAAAATGGATCAGCACGTATACGGGAAGTAACTGGATCCCGGAGTCGAGGCCGTACCGTCTGCCGGAAGCACCGAAGGGAGACAAAAGCTATAGTGCGGATGTGATCTATGGTTCACAGATGGAGCGTGAAAAGCTGTTGGAGAAGAACGGAAGAATCATCCAGCCGATCTGGATCACGGTGTCAACGACTCAGGATGCAAAACCGGGGCTTTACAGTACAAAAATCCGGGTGAGAACAGAACAAGGTGGGGAGCAGAGCCTGAAGTTAAAGATCCGGGTGCTGGATCTTAAGCTGGACCAGGACAATGAGTATTATCTGAATCTGTGGCAGTATCCTTATGCCAGTGCGGCATATTATCAGGTTGAACCTTTTGGCAGGGAGCATCTTCAGATCATGAAACGGCAGATGCGGCCTTATATGGAGGCTGGTGGAAAAATCGGAACAGCTTCGATCGTGGAAGAACCGTGGTATCATCAGACATGGTGTGACTATCCGTCCATGGTCAGATGGAAAAGAGAAAATGGAAAATGGCAGTTTGAATACAGAAAGTTTGACCGGTGGACTGGGTTTTTGCTGAAAGAAGTAAAGGTGTCCTATATAGAGTGTTATTCTGTTGTTCCCTGGGGGAATGTGTTGCGATACAGGGAAGATGGAAAAGAAATAGAGAAGCAGGCAGAACCCGGAAGTGAGTTCTGGACTGAGGCGTGGAGTGCATTTTTACAGAGTTTTGTACAACATCTGGAAGAAAAAGGATGGTTTGACCGGATGATACTGGCGATGGATGAACGCCCGAAAGAAGAGATGGAGGCAGCTCTGAACCTGATCGCAACTTTCCCGGACAGGCACGGAAATTCCCTGAAAGTGGGCGGTGCGGTGGTGCATTATAATAAAGAAATGTGGGACAGACTATTTACGGTGACACCCCATCTGTCTGCACTGGCAAATGAGGAGATCCCGCGGGAGTTGTTCAGGGAGATTGTCCGCAGGCGGAGGCAGGAAGGAAAGCTGACAAGCATTTACAGTATGATCCATGATTATCCGGGCATCTTTTCCATGAGTGATCCGGGTGAAGCTGCATGGACAATCTGGTATATCGAGTCATGTGGTGCGGATGGATTTCTGAAATGGGCATATGATGCCTGGTGTAAAGATCCTCTGGAGGAAAATGTCCACTGCTATTTTGAAGCAGGGGATATGTTCCTGGTGTATCCCGGAGAAAGGCGGGAAAAAGAGCCGGATGTGCGGATTTCACCGAGGTTCAGGATGCTGGAAGAAGCCATCCATGATGTAAGGAAACTGTGTCAGATGAAAAAAGTACCGGAATATGAAAAGAAGGCAGAACAGCTTTTGGACAGTGTCAGATGCTTTTATGGAAAAGGAAAAAGCAACGGAGTCGGAACAGCCGGATTTATGGAGGCAGATGAGCAGATAAAAAGAGAACTGGCAGAAGAAGTGGAACGGCTGCATCGGGCAGTCGGTACACTGTCCTGCCGGTATGCAGTGGATGAAGGCACAATTCCGATAGCACCACATCTGTTATTTCCACAGTTTATGGAAGAAGATACAGAGCGTGACCTTGCCATGTTTATGGATATTGCGATTCTGTCAAAGTGCAGGGAACTGTGGGTGTTCGGTGAGCTGACAGCCGGAATGGAAAACGAGATAGCTTATGCCGAGCGTAAGCAGATGACAATTAAATATTTTAATGAAGAATGCAAGGAGGAAGGTTAAATGCAGATGACATTATGTTATGCAACCTGTGTTGGAAATGCTGCAAACTGTCTTTATCCCAATAAGGTAGTAGTGGCTGATGCAGCTTCAATGGAATCCGTCATCGAGCAGGATCATGTGTGTGCAGTATATAAAGGAAATCGCAGAAGCAATGATAACTTCATTGAATCAGATGTAATTCCTATGGATATTGACAATGACCATAGTGACAATCCAGATGACTGGATTACGGAAGAAAAGATGGAGGAGCTGTTCGGCAGTATTGATTATGTACTTGCACCAAGCAGACACCATATGCTCCCAAAGGATGGAAAGTCAGAGCGACCAAGATATCATGCATATTTTCCTATTGAAAAATGCACGGACGCAAAGCAGTACACATCCATGAAGGTAGCAATCCAGAAAGCATATCCGTTCTTTGATGATAATGCGTTAGATGCTGCAAGATTCTTATTCGGTGCAACAGCAGATGACATGGTCTGGCATGAAGGATGGATGAGCATCATGGAAGATATTGAAACGGAAGAACCAGAGCCGGATGACGGAGATTTCGATGATGGAGTTGTGAGTGTTCCTATTACAGAGGGCAGCCGTAACAAGACCTTATCCCGTTTTGCAGGCAAGGTTCTGAAGAGATATGGAGAGTGTGATAAAGCACTTGAGGTATTTAAGGAACAGGCAGGTAAGTGCGACCCGCCACTCGGTGATGCAGAACTTAAGACAATATGGTTCTCGGCACTGAAGTTCTTTAGAAATAAGATAAGTGGCAGTAGCGGGTATGTTCCACCAGATCAGTACAACAATGACTTTGGTGCCGAACCCGGTTCATTAAAGCCGGACGATTACTCAGATGTCGGACAGGCAAAGGTGCTGTCAGTCACATATGGAGATGAACTGATATTTACTCCGGCAACGGATTATATGAGATATGACGGAGATAAGTGGGAAGAGAATAAGCAGATGGCTGTTGGAGCCTGTGTGGAATTCCTTGATTTACAGTTACAGGATGCAATGGACTACTTGGATGCTTCAAAGAAAGCATTGATTGATGCCGGATATCCAGAAGATATTGTAAAGCAGGGTTCTAAGGTGGCAGCAAAAGAAGCTGGCATACAGGAGAAAGACCTGCCATTACTGTACATGATGATTGGAGCAGAAAAGTATCTTGCTTTTACTATGAAACGCAGAGATTACAAGTATATTACTTCTGCACTGAATGTAGCAAAGTCCATGCTTGGCATTAAGGTATCAGACCTTGATAAGAATCCTAACCTCTTGAACACACCAAAAGCAACTTACAATCTGGAACTTGGCATGGCAGGAGAACGGCCACATGACCCGTTTGACCTTATTACCAAAATCACGGAATGCTCTCCGGGAGATGAGGGAATGGACATCTGGCTTGAAGCACTGGATACATTCTTCTGTGGTGATACGGAACTTATCGAATATGTGCAGAAGGTCATCGGGCTGGCAGCAATCGGCAAGGTGTATGAGGAGTTCATCATTATTGCATATGGAGATGGTGCTAATGGCAAGAGTACCTTCTGGAATACGGTAGCAAGAGTGCTTGGAACATATGCCGGAAAGATTTCATCAGATATTCTCACAATGGGAAACAAGGTAAACGCACAGCCGGAAATGGCAGAACTTAAGGGCAAGCGTCTCATCATTGCATCCGAGATGCAGGAAGGTGTGCGCCTTAATACAGCAATGGTAAAGCAGTTGTGTTCCACCGATGAGATACAGGCTTGTAAGAAGTACAAAGACCCATTCCATTTTGTGCCATCCCATCAAGTGGTGTTATACACGAACCATCTGCCGAAGGTGGGTGCCAATGATGATGGTATCTGGAGAAGGCTGATCGTGATTCCCTTCAATGCGAAGATTAAAGGAAACTCTGATATTAAGAACTACGCAGATTATCTTTATGAAAAGGCTGCCCCTGCCATCATGAAATGGATTATCGAAGGCGCAGAGAAGGTAAGCAAATCTGACCATAAGGTTGATGATCCGAAATGTGTAAAAGATGCAGTGGCATCATATCGTGAGGACAACGACTGGCTCGGACACTTCCTT
>OOAQ01002667.1_pt1 | contig 10304 bp, 6 predicted proteins | sample 1671051 | NCBI WGS metagenome assembly OOAQ01 (sample SAMN06348117, study PRJEB24527) | human gut metagenome | biome: human gut; feature: ankylosing spondylitis patient; material: feces | host: Homo sapiens | place: China | collected 2015-10
TTTCGTGGCAAGGATTTTCAAGAAAATCCTTGCAGAGCAGTTAGCTCATTTCATTTGCTAACTGCTCTAAAAGCCGCCACATTCTGCCGCCCGCAAGGCGGGGCCGGCGCGTAACAACGCATTTGAAGGTAAGATAAGGAGTCTGCGGCATGGGTCATTCCGCGCCCCCCCCTCCCGCTTCCCGTCCTGACGGTTTCCGCCGTCGGCGCTCCGGCTATGGCTGCGGAGCCCGGAGTGGGCGCGTCGGAGGCGGCGGTCCTGCCTGCTCTGCCCGCGCCGGAATCCGGCGGCCGCCTCGCGTGCTGCAGAGGGGTGTTCTCTTCCCTGCTGCTGCACGCCGCTCTGGTCATCCTGGCGTTGGCGGCTCCGCTGACCGGCGGCGGGCCGCAGCCCGTCCCCTTGCTGCGGGTCACTCTGGTCAGCCTGCTGCCCGGCCCGGCGGTTTCCATGCCTGCGGCCCCTGCCGCGCCCACAGCCGCCGCGCCCGCCCCGCCGTCAACGCTGTCTGCCGCGGAAGCGGCTGCGTTGGCCCCCAAAGCCGTTACCCCGTCCCCCGTGCCCCGCAAAGGCGCCGCCCTTGCTCCCAGACCGCGCGCGCCGGCCCGGCCCGCATCCGTGCGGCCCACGCCCGTAAAGCCAAATCCTGCCCGGCCTGCCGCTGCCGGTTCCGCGCCCGTTGCCGCAAGTCCGGCCAAAGCAGCCGCCGACGCTCCGGCAACGGCCTTGGGCGCAGGCACGCCCGGCCCGACGCCCGGCGCGGCCCAGGGCGAGATTCGGGGCGAGGCCCTTTACACGCCCAGCCAGCTGGACAGGCCTCCGGCCGTCACCCGTCCGGTACGGCCCCACTATCCGGACAGCGCCCGCAGCCGCCGCCTGGAAGGCCGGGTAGTGGTGCGGCTGGTGGTGGAATCTTCCGGCCTGCCGGGTCCCTGCGCCGTCCACGCGGCCAATCCGCGCGGCTATTTTGAGGACGCCGCCCTGGAGGCCGCGCAGCGCACGCGCTTTCGTCCCGGCAGCAAGGACGGTCGGGCCGTGCGCACGGTGGTGCTGCTGCCCTTTGATTTCCGGCTGCAATAGCCTGCGATAGCCCGCGGAAAAGGGGCGGGTCGCTCACCGCTCCCCAAAAAAAGCGGAGAAAGCCTTTGGTGCAGCTTTCTCCGCCCGTGTAGGCGCATATGGAATTCCAGGCTCCAGGACCGGGAGGGCGCGTAGCGCCGCTACCCCCGGAGCCGTTCCACCCGGACAGGAATGCCCTGGCGCACAGCGCTGCCCGAATCGCTTTCGGTCAGGGCGGTAACGCCTTTGCGGCTGGGGTCGCCGGGCACAAGGTCATTAAGGTTCATGCCTGTGCCGCAGCCAGGTACAGCGGGGATGCGCCTTCCGTCCACCCAGACGTCGGCGGCGCCCAGGGCCTTGTGCCCAAAGCCGTGTTCTACGGCCACTACGCCGGGCATAACTGTTTCCGTCACCGTGACCTGCGCTTCAGTCGCGCCGCCGGGGCTGACCAGACGCACGCGTTCCCCTTGCAGTACGCCCAGGGCGCGGGCGTCGTGCGGGTGCAGAAGGACCATGTTCACTGGTTTGATGGTCCGCAGACGCGGCGAAACAATGGCGTAGGAATTGATCAGGTTGGATTTGAACGAAATCATCAGTAAAGGATAGTCTCGCTCGCTCCAGTGCTGCCGCAGGGGCGTGCCGTCGCAGAATTCTCCGGTCCGCAGGGTAGGAAGGCCGCTGTAGTGCCGCCCTGTCTGCCAGTGCACAGCCTTGGCGGCGTCTTCGTTGTATACGCACAAGGCGCGGGTCCAGCGGCTGCCCAGTTTGTCGCCGTCGTAGCCGGCGGCAAAGGGCGCGAAGAGGCCGCCCCGGCTGTAGATGCGGGCCACGGGGCCGCGTTCTTCGGGCGGCAGCACGGCCGTAATGTCCGGCAAAATGCGCCCGATGCCCGAAAGCCGCGTGTCTTCCGCACTGGGTGCGGCCTGAACCTGCCCCTTGCCGAAGGCCATGTTTGCGGCCAAGCGCAGATAATAGTCCTGCGGCGTGTTCAGGGGGTGCAGCGCGCCGTCCGCGCCGGGGATGGCCTTATCCCCAAAGCCGGGCAGATCCATGCGTCTGGCCACGGCAATGAGAAACTGCTCCATGCACACGGGTTGTCCTTCGGCGGTCTTTTGCTGCGACGGGGCCACAGCAGGCCAGCGGGCCGTGGACATGCGGGTAAGCACGCCGCACCAGGCCCCGGCAAAGCCGCCCCAGCCCTCGTACATGCAGGGGTCCGGCACCAGGTAGTCGGCATAGGCGTTGGTTTCGTTGTGAAAGGCGTCGATGCCGATGATTAGGGGCAGATTTTTGGGTTCGCGCAACAGCGGGTCCATAACCTTGTGCAGCCCGCCGTGGCCGTACAGCACGTTGCCCGTCCAGTTGATCCAGGCTTTAAAGGTAAAGGGATAGCCGTTGGCGTGGCCCAGCAGATGCTCGCCCGGCATATTGGGGGGCGTCAGCGGAAACCAGGGTGAATCTGCCGGATAAGGATTGAGGCCCGCCGCCTTCCTTTTCCGGAAGGCCGTGGATTTTTCGTAGGGGGCGCGGCAGCGGTTGGCCGGAAAGCCCTGCGGTCCCTTTTTGCCGGGAAAGTTGTTCAGATCGTAGCGCGGCCCGGCATAGGCGGCCTTGTGGAAGTTCGGCGGGGGCACGGCCACGCCGCCTTTAACGTTAAGGTTGCCGATAAGCGTGTTCAGGGTCAGGGCCGCAAAGGTGGCATTCATTCCGGAAAGGCTCATCATGCCGCCGTGCACGTCCACCACGGCCCGCTTGCCGTGGGCGGTAAACTCTCGCGCCAGGTCTTCTATGGTTGCACGCGGTACGCCGCAAAGCGCGGCATACTCGTCCAGACTGTGGGCGCAGGCTTCTTCCTTCAGCAACTGCAGGGCCGTGGCCGCTGTGGCCGTGGTTCCGTCGGGCAGCGTTACCTCGCCGCGAAAGAAAAGCGCCGCCGTGGGGCACTGCCCCGCCGGGGTCAGCTCTCCTTGAAGGCTCATGACCAGGGGCTCGCCGGGCAGGGGGGTACCGTCCGGGCCTTTTTGTCCCGTGGGGGGCAGGCGCAGTATTTTGTTTTGCTGCGGGCCGGAAAGGCAGACCAGGTGGGTGGCGTTGGAAAAGGCCGCTTCTCCGGCAGAAGTGGCGGCCTCCAGGGTGGGGTGGCTCAAAAAGGCCGCGTCGTGACGCGCGTTTTCCAGAATCCAGCGGATCATGCCCAGGGCCAGGGCCGCGTCTGTGCCGGGCCGCACAGGCACCCAGCGGGCCCGGTCGCGCGCGGCGTCAGTGACGGAAAGGCGCAGTACCGGGTCAATGACCACATAGTGCAGGTTGCCCAGGGTGCGGGCCTCGGCCACCATGCGGGCCGAGCGGTTGAAGGGGTTGCCCGCCTGGGCCGGGGCCGTGCCCCAGAATAAGGCAAATTCGCAGTGCTCAAAGTCCGGCTTGGCGTGCGTGTTGGTGGCCAGATTGTTCAGGGCCATGCCGGAACCCATGCGGAAGGAAAGCCCGCAGTAAGCCCCGTGCTTGCCGAAGTTGCGCGTGCCGTAGGATTGGATGCCGAAGCGCTGGAAGAAAAAGACCTCCCGCCCGTCGTCAAAGGCGTAGGTCAGAAGCAGGCGGTTGGCGTGGGGGCCGAACTCCGGGTGTTCCGGATTGGCTGGGCCGGGTGTTTCACGGATGGCGCGCAGGCCGTCCACCGGCCCCTCGCCGAACAGGTCTCCGCCTTCCACCACCTCTTCCACCAGCTGCTCAAAAGAGATGCTCTTCCAGCGGCCTTCGCCGCGCTTGCCTACCCGCTTAAGGCACTGCCGCACGCGAAAGGGGTTTGTTTGGGCGTCGGTCATGGCCGCGCCGCGTCCGCAAACAGCGGCCCGCCCGCTGTGCCCGGCCAGGGGGGATTCAGGCGCGTCGGCTCTGGCGGAAAGGGCGCGCAGGGCTTCGCTTACGGGAGTCTGCATGGGCAAGGCGTGGGAGGACGCCAGCGGATTGTAGGGATTGCCCGCCACGCGCGTCACCTGCTCCTTGCCCGCATCAATGTGCAGACGCACGCCACAGAGCGTGGTGCAGCCCCAACAGAGGTTGAAGGCGGTGCGGACGCCCTGACCGGGACTGACCTGCCCCTGGGCGTCCACCGAGTATTCGGGTTCCAGAGCGTTTTTGTTCACGGGGTCGCGCACGGGCATGCCCGCCGTGCCCCGCATAATGCCGTCCAGAACGTTCTTGCCCGCACCGGCCGAGGCGGCGGCCAGTGCCCCCGCGCCCAGCAGGGCCGCGCCTGTGCCCAGAAATTTACGTTTCTTCGCGTCCATGGTCCTATCCTTCCAGAGTGGGGGCGGCCGGCGGCAACAGCCGGGGCAGGAGCACGGCCACCAGCACGGCCAGCCCCGCCGTGCCGGCAAAGGCGGCCAGCGCGTCCGGCCGCAGCAGGTCAAAAAAGGCGGCACGCGCCGGATACAGCGCAGCGTTGCGCCCAAAGATTTCCCCCATGTGTACAATCTTCCACAACAAAAGTACGCCGGACAGCAGCGCGGCAAGCCCCCAGGCCGTCCGGCCGCCGCGCCCCGTATTGTGCAGCAGCAGGGCCGTCAGCCCCAGCAGGACCATGAGCGTTTCCGGCCCGTGCCACCAAGGTCCCACAAAGGGGGCAAAACCCTGGGGCGCGGGCAGCAGCAGTGCGGCCAGAGCGCAGAGCGGCACAAGGGCGGGCGCGGTGCGGCGCAGGCCTTCCGGCGGGGCGGAGCAGCGCCCCAGCACGGGCCAGAGGCGCAGGGCCAGCAACAGGGCCAGGCCTGCAGCCCCGGCGGTCCCGCCCGCCAGCAACACGGGCGTGGCCCAGAGGGCGGACCAGAGCGGACGCCCCACGCAGGCGCGCAGCTCGCCCGTGGCATAGGCCAGCACCAGTCCCCCCAAAATCAGGGCGGCCAGCGCCAGGGCAAGCCGGACCGGGGCGATCAGGCCCCCTGTGCGGACCGCAGGTTCCTTGCGCCGGTGCAGCCAGAGCAGGGCCAGGGAGCAGAGCAGGGCCAAGGGCAGAATATAGGCTCCCCAGGCCGTCCACGACGAAAAAGCCGGATGGGCCACAAATTCCCAGACGCGCAAGGGCTGTTCCAGGGGCACGAACACGCCCAAAAGGCCGCAGGCCAGGGCGCAGAGGGCCGTGAGGGCAAAGAGGTAGGCCCAGGAAGCGGCGGCGTGCCAGGCGGCCAGCCCCGCGGCCGGCAAGGCTACGCCGCCCGTCAGGATCATAGTCAGGGCCAGGGGTTCCCAAGCCCCCCACTGGGGCGGTCGGGCAAAAGGCACGAGGTCAAGAAATTCAGTCATGGCTGGCCCTCCCTGCCGGATCCACGGGCAGCGGCTCCGGCACGCCGTTCGCATGGATGAAGCGTGCGTCCAGGCCGAGGTAGAAGACGTGCGGCCTGGTGTCTTTTTCAGGATACAGCACGGCCACCTTGCCCGTGTAGGCGGCCAGCAGGCGGCTGACCGGACTTAGGGGGTCGTGCAGGTCGCCAAAAACGCGCGCGCCGCCCACGCAATTTTCTACACAGGCGGGCAGCAGGCCGGCGGCCATGCGGTGGGCGCAGAAGGTGCACTTGTCCGCCGTGTGGGTTTCGCGGTTCAGAAAGCGCGCGTCATACGGACAGGCCTGCACGCAAAAGCCGCAGCCGATGCAGGTGGCGGCGTTGATGAGCACCAAGCCGTCCTTCCGCTTGTAGGTGGCGCCCACCGGACATACGGGCACGCAAGGGGGATTTTCACAATGGTTGCAGAGACGCGGCAGCACGGCCAGGGCAGGGGCGTGACCGGCGGCCGGATCGCCGCCCAGAGCGTATTCGTTGACCGTGGTGCGGAACTCGCCCAGGGGTACGGCATTTTCCGCCCCGCAGGACACGGTACAGGATTGGCAGCCCACGCAGCGGCGCAGATCCACCACCATGGCGTAACGCGGGCCTTGCGGCGCATCCGCCTGAGCCGGATCTGCAAGCAGACCGGCCGCGCTCACGCAGCAAAGGGAAAGGAAGGTTCTTCGGCGCATCAGGCCCTCCATTAACACGATCCCGGCGAAACCGTGACTGTTGCATGTCAATCGTAATTAGACCAGTTTTGTAGGCTTTGGACCTCTGGCTGTCAACTTTGGACCATTTGGCACAATCTGTTGCCAGGCTGGAGAGGAACCGGCCCGCCGCGCGTGGACAAAAAAAGGCGGGGGCAGACCGCAAAGGTCCACCCCCGCCGCAGCGGTCAGGAAGTACGCGCGCGTGCTATCGGGGCGCGGCGCTGGATTCCAGGCGGTTTTGCCCGTCCCAGACCTGGTCGGCCTTGGGCAGCACGGGCAGCAGTTTGGTCCAGGGGTTCTTTTGCAGGAACTCGCCGTCCTGCTGCAGCTTGCGGCTCAGCTCCAGAATGGGCGGCACCACTTCCCTGATGTCCTTGGCCATGATCGGCGCAATGGTGAACTGCGTGGCCTCGGTGGCCAGAGCCACGGCGCGCTCGCTGCATTCCAGCGACACGGCCAGCGTGTTCATGGTCTTCACGGGGTTATGGAAGCCCATGCTGTTTTCGGCCGAAACGTAGTCCCAGAAGAGCTGGCCCTTGCGGACCATCTCGCGGGCTTCGGTCATAAGAGCGTCATAGTTGTCGGGTCGGGGGCCTTCATAGGCATTGGCCAGGCGTACGGCCTCATGGGCCTTGACCGAAAGCGCCTCGGCCCTGATGAGCTGCTTGTACGCCTTTTCCTGTGTATAGAGCACGCGGCTGCGCAGGTAGTCCGCAGTCTTGTCGGCGTGGCACTGGCGGCAGGCGCGCATTTCAGGATCCTTCATGGGCGAGGTCATCCAGTGGCTAGAAACCTTTTTGCCGTCTTCTCGCACGTACTGCATGTGGCAGTCGGCGCAGGAAACGCCCGCCGCGCCGTGGGGGCCGTCCTGGAAGGTTTCGTAATCCGGGTGCTGCATCTTGATCATGCCCACCTTGGAGGCGGCGTGCACCCAATCCACAAAGGGGCCGGGCTTGCCGTCGGGGCCCTTGGGGCCGTGGCTCTTGTAGTACTGGTACATGTCTTCGGGGTTCTTGCCGTTGTCCCAGGGGAAGACCGGACGCAGCTTGGGGCCGTTGTCCTGGTGGGTAAAGTAGTATTCCACATGGCACTGGGCGCAGACCAGAGTACGTTTTTCGTTGCGGCTGAGCTTGTTCCAGTCCTGTCCGCTGCGTTTGAGCCAGTCCTTGAGAGGCTCGGAGTAGGGGCGCAGCTCCATGGTGGCCGGGTCGTGGCAGTTGGCGCAGCCGATGGTTTCGTCTCTGGCGTCGATGGATTCCTTGCCGCGAAATTCGTTGACGTCCTTGGACCAGAAGGAATCGCCGTACTGGGCGATCCAGTTCATCATGCGCGGCGTTTTGCAGTTCCAGCAGGTGGCGGGCATGTTGCCCTTGCCGTCCGCGCCAAAGCGGTTGAGGCGATCAATATTGACAAAGTCTTCCACCGCGTGGGTGTGCCCGCGCGTTTCATTGTATTCATACATAAAAGGGTAGCCCAGCCAGAGATTTTTAAGATAGGGCTGGGCGTGCTTGAAGCCCTTGGGCAGCGGGTTGACGCCGTCGTTCTTGTGGTAGGGCACGGAGCCTTTGTACTCCGTCATCACCTTGTCTTCGTCGTTTTTCATGTACGAAGCGTGCTGCTGCGGAAAGGCTGCCTTGAAGGCGGAAATGCGCGTTTCCGTTGCGGCAATGCCCGTCTTGTAGGTGGGGGCCTTGAGCTCGGTGGAAACATCTTCACAGCCGCCAAGCGCCAGCACGGCCAGCAGTGCGGCCCCGGCAAAAAGAGGAGAAACTACGGTCTTATTCATAGGCTACCGTCCTTGTGCTGATGGGCCGCATGCGCATGTGGGCCACGTTGCGGTGACAATCCACACAGTAGGGTTTGGCGTCCATACTGGCCACGTTGACGTTGGTCTGGGCGTGGCAGGCCTTGCAGTTGGCATTGACGACGTCACGGGTGTGCAGACTGACGGGGTGCGGCACGTCCTTGCCGGTGATGTTGCCCCAAAAGTCGCGCAGGCCCTCCTGGGCCTTGAATGGCAGCTTGACCAGCAGGTTGTGCGGCGCGTGGCATTCGTTGCAGGCCAATCGCGCGTGCGTGCCTTTCTTCTGGGTGACGGCGGCCTCTTCCATGATGTGACAGGGGGAGCAAAAAGGCCGACTGTCCGTGGTCGTCATGGCGTAGGCCAGCACGCCGCCCGCCAGCCACTTGAGCCAAGGTCCATGGCGGGGTGTTCCCATAAAGCCTCCTTGGATGCGTTGCCCGCGGCCCCCATGACCACGGTTTGGCGACATACATCAAAAAGCATACCAGTTTGTTATTTCCACCTGTAAAAAAAATCACATTATTTTTCAAGCAAGTACAGAAAGCTACAGCATGGCGTCGGTTCGCGCTGTTGCCTTTTTCATAAAAAAAATCGTTCCGTCCTATTCGGACGAAACGATTTCAACGATCATTCAGCGATGTGGATCGCACCGGGCAGGTCTTTGGCGGCCAGCCAGTTGTAGAAATTGGCCACCAGCATGATGGTTTCTGCAACCTGTGGATTTTTCTCACCATCAGCAAAATACGGCAGCAATTCCTCGGTCATGATGCCCCGCTCCTGGAGCGCGTCCACATAGACCTGATAATCATTGTCATACTTCACGCCGTCCAGCTTAGCGGCTTCGCGGGCAATGGTGCCCACGATCTGGCGGCAGGGCGGCTCGTCATTGACCTCGATATAGTCGGTGACGACACCGGCTTTTTTGAGCACGCCGTTGAGCATATTCTGGTAGCGCCAGCGGCTGAGGCCAGTGTCCAAATTATAGTCATTGCTGTAACCGCCGTCCAAAAGGCCCAATGCCCGCAGGACTTTGACGCCCGGATAAGCCCAATGATCCATGAATCCTTCGTGGATAGAGAAATCCTCCAAATAAGCGCCCTGTTCCCGCAGCGTCTGCTGCACCGCGCCAATAGCCTCTTTGGACTGAGTCATGGTGCGGAGATCCATCTCCTGCTGGATGGAATAAGCGCAGGCCACACCCGCCGCCTGACCGCAGGCCATACCCAGCGGGATCACGCGGGCGCTGCCCGCTGCCAACGATTTATACGATGCCGCACGGCCGACTACCAGCAGGTCATCGATCGCCAGCGGCACCAAAGAACGGAAAGGCACTGCATAGCGATCCGGGCTGCCGATAACGGTGCCATAGCGTTGTGTCGCTGTCGGCTGCACATCCACCGGATAGCTGCCAATGGCGATCTTATCCCATTGATCGCGATTTTCTAAGACATCATCGATGGTCAGCTGATATTCGCCGATGATATGGCGGCTTTCCCGCACATAGAGCTGCTCAGCAGTACCAGCCAGCTGGGCTTTTTCAAAGCCTGCGAAATTTTCCCGGATATAGGGCAGGATATACTCCAGTTCCCGCTGACCGCGGGCAATGCCCTCCGCCTTGCTCTCAGGATCGAGTACGTCCACGCCGAAAATGATCAGGGCATTGATCAGCACATTGCCATTATCCTGTCTGGCCACATTGAAGCCGCGCAGCCGCATCATCTGATCCTGCGGTTCATAGCCATAGCCTTCTTCCGTATAACCCCAGGCCATTTTCTTGGTGGCGCCCATATCCGCTGAGCCCTGTTTGAGGGTGGTGGCCTTGAAGCGCTGCCAGTTGAGATGCATGAAGACTTTGTTCCAGTTCACATTGGACAATTCAAAGACCAAGGTCACGCCCATCTGACGATCCTTTTCGCCGATATCCTCTCCGGCGAAGGTATAAGGTACGCCGCTGGCTGCCGCAATATCCAGTTTGACGACTGCACATGGGGCATGATCGGAGACCCGAATTACCAGAACTTCCTCAAGGAGAGCAATACCAAAGTGGAGGATGTGGCCGCAGAGTACCTGCGTCTGAACAATTTGGCACTGGAAAACCGCCCGGAAGGTCTGACAATTACCACGCATGTCTGCCGTGGGAACTACCACTCTACTTGGGCCAGCGAGGGCGATTACTTCACCATTGCGCCTTTCCTGCTGGCACAGGAAAATGTAGATGCGTTCTATCTGGAGTTTGACGATGCGCGTTCCGGCAGCTTTGAGCCGCTGAAATATGTGGCCGATGGCAAAAAAGTGGTGCTGGGTCTTGTCACTACCAAATCTCCTCGGTTGGAAAATAAGGATGCCGTCATCGCCCGCATCCGCGAGGGCTATCGCCCGCAGGTCGAGACCCTGATGCACCAGACCATCAAG
>OOAQ01002673.1_pt1 | contig 10271 bp, 11 predicted proteins | sample 1671051 | NCBI WGS metagenome assembly OOAQ01 (sample SAMN06348117, study PRJEB24527) | human gut metagenome | biome: human gut; feature: ankylosing spondylitis patient; material: feces | host: Homo sapiens | place: China | collected 2015-10
CCGTGGGCGATGCTGATGCTCTTGGCAGTCACTTACCCGCTGGCTGATGCTATGGAATCGGCTGACGTCGGCATCACTGCAACGATCGCTTCCACCGTCACACCTATCCTGATGCGTTTAGACGTTACGGTGCTGATCATTGCTGCGACCATTTTCTTGGCGATCGTTACCCAATTCATGCACAACATCGTCATGGGCGCGATCTTCCTGCCGATGATCCCCCCGATCGTCATGCAGATGGGCGGCAATCCTTATACATGCTTTTTACTGATGTACTTGGCCCTGTGCTGCGCGTATGTCACCCCTGCCGGCAGTATGATGGCTGGTATGGTCTTTGGCCATGAGAGCATGGTGCGTAAGGATGCGTATATTTTCGGTCTGCTTTTTTTAGGCGTGACGCTGGCCGTATCCATCTGTTTGATCCCACTGTGGAATATCTTGTTCGCCTTCTGAGGGCAGTAGAAAAAAGGCAAGGCCGAATGCAGCGTGATGCTGTGTTCGGCCTTTTTTATGGCGTTGTGGGCAGGTGGGTGTTCTGCTATAATGAAGATACTGACTTTTGGTGATCATACGGTAAATAGCCAACGAATGACGGAGAAAGGGAGCGGTCAGAATGGTTTTAAAGTATCGTTGTCCCCACTGCGGGACGCCTTTGGGATATGAGGGGCTCTGCTGGCGGTGTCGGGCTGAGCTGGCCAGGGAGGAAGTCTTGGCCTGGAGCGAGGCGGAAGTACAGGAAAAGCTGGCAAATGTGATCATGCATGCTGCTAAGATCGCAGACTATCACGAACCAGAGCGGGAGGATTTTTGGAAGCTGTTGTCCTGCCGGGGGATCGTTTCGCCGGCATTGGCTCGGGCAGCTTTGGCAGCAGAGGTCTATCAGCCGGAGGCCCTTTATTATCAGGCGCCGCCTGACGTGCGGGACGAGCTGATCGTGCGGCTCTTGAGCGCAGAGGAACCGTCGGAAGCCAGCCGTCTCATGTGCTGCCTGGCTATGCAGGGGGACGAAAAAGCGCTGGAAGTCCTGCTGGAATTAGAGCGTCATCCGCGGCCTTGGCGGCAGCGTTTGTATGCTGATCCCTCATCCTATGCCCAGTGCGGCGGCTGGACGTTTGACGGCGATGGTGAGCGGCAAATGCTCAATTATGACGTGTGCTATGCGTTAGAAAAAGGCGACCCCCGCACAGATGGCGCCGTAAAACTCGGCCGTCCCCGTACGGATCGCTGTCCCCACTGCGGCGGACCGCTGGTGGATATCCTGGTGCTGGATGGACGGGATGAACGGCTGCGCTTTTTGGGGATAGAGGGCATCATCACAGCCACCTGCTGTCCCAACTGCGTCTGCTATATGGAAGCCGCCTACAGCCATTTCACGCGTGAAGGCGGCAGCGAACCACTGGCTTCTGAGCTGCTGCTGGATGGCGTGGAAAATTATTTGAGCGCTGCTGATCTGGCGGCGATGGCCGGCCATCAGTATGTGCTGGGGGAGAAGCCCGTGCCGCTTTTTTACGGCGCAGCCTGGGATGATGTCAGCACGATCGGCGGCTTTGCCAACTGGGTGCAGGATTGGATCTACACCACCTGCCCCCAGTGCGGCCGCCCCATGCGCTATGTAGCCCAGCTGCAGTGGGATGCGCTCTTAGACGGTATGGAGGGCACGCTCTATATCGAACTGTGTCCCCACTGCCAGATCGTTTCTATGCAGCATCAGCAGACTTGAAAGGTGGGATAGGCATGCCAAGCAGTGAAAAAGGGGTGAACGACCGTTATGAGCTGATCCATCAGAGTGCCGCGGGACGCGATACCCGAGCAATAGCAGATGATTGTATCCAAGATGTGCTGCATGGTCAGGCTCGGGCGGATCATTCGGCTTATCCGTCTGTCATTATTGGGCAAAAGGGCATGGCATTTTTGAGCAGTCATTTGTTGGAACATTATCTGGATCAGCAGGAGGATGGGAATTTTCCTTATGAAGAAGCCCAGCAGCTGTGCGAGCGGCTGCGTCAGCTGGATAGCTGGGGGAATATCGATTACACGCTGAATAAGTGGGCAGAGAGACATCTTCATGACATGTATCTGCGCAGCGGCAGCGAGCCGCCTGGACAAGCGCCTCTGCCGCTGCTGCGGTTTGGCTGCTATATTGTCATCGGTTATTTAAAATATGGACCCAGCTACGCGCATGTCACGGCCAACCGTATTTTAGGCTGGGTGGATGCTTTGGACGCGGGTTTGGTGAAGGGACTCCAGCAAAATGGCACTGGCGCGCTGCCGCCGGAACTTCGTCAACTGAAAACGGCGGCTGTCACCTGTACGGCGAATGATGCCTTTGGCACGATTCGCATTGTGGTCAAAGAAGAAGGCCAACAGACGTATGAGACGATCCTTTTGTATCTGTGCGCGCTTTTGCAGCAGGATTTTCCGCGAAGCTTTGCTATTGAGTTTCGCAGTCCAAGCAAGGGCGTTCTGCCTATCAAAGGGTTGCCCAAAAAGGGCGTGCATCAGCTTTTTGCCAATGCGGTGCAGTATCCTGAACTGTATCCGCTGATAGAGCATTATGCGCGCCTGGCCATGAAGCGTGATGAATGGTATACCGATCTGGATGCAGAGCAAGGCGCGATGCCGGGCACCTTTGCAGTGTTTGGCCTGGCTATGGCAGAGGAGACATACTGGCCGCTGGCGTGTGAGTATTTGACGCTTTGTGATGATGAACACGCTCTTTTGCAGGAAAAATTTATCCACGCTTTTATCCAAGCGAATGGCTTGACCACGCAGACAATGCCAGTGCTTTTGAACGGAGCAGCTTCTATGCAGACTATGAAGCCAGGCAAGGGCTTGGCTGAACTGGCGGCGAATCCAACCAGTCTTCAGGCGCTGGCAGCGGCTAAGCGGCAGCTGTCAGCATATGTGGCAGACGATGAAGAAGAACTGACCAATGAGGAACTTTCTGAGCTTGAGCAATTGTTTTGGGATCACGTCTGCTATGTCATCTGGGGCAAGGCCAGCGCTAAAGGCGGTCAAACGGTACTCGATAGTGCGCCGGAGGAATTGCGGGAGCTGTACCAGGAGATATTCGCCCCAATATAGGAAGATAGGACAGCTTGCATGGAAAGATGAAAAGGAGGGATAGGCATGCGCATGGTGGCAAATGGTGTGACCCTGGACTTGGGGGAATATCGTCAGCAGCTGGCGAAAGGCGTGCCGTCGTTAGCCGTCATTCGCCAGGTACAGGAACGGACAGAGCTGCCGCTGGCGAAGGCACGCGATATGGTCTGGCAGATGATTGCTTTTGAGGGGCTGGCCGCTGATGCGGCGGCGCTGGCTTTGTGGCAGGCTTCTCTAGCGGAATATGAGGAGGAAGACGATGAGTGAAAAGGAGCAGGGTTTTTGGATAAGTGCCAGGCATTGGCAGCCTGAGGCGGTAGTGCCTAGGGTCTATGCGCCGACAAAAGAAAAGATCTGCTTGGATTTTTTTCCATTACGTCCGGGTACGGGCGCTGCGCAGTGGGAGGATTGGCATTGTTCCCGCTCGGTGCTGGTGGTGTATCTGGCAGATTATGAGGCGCTTTTGCTGCCTTATTTTGCGGAGATCTTTCCTGTGCAGGACCCTATAAGCGGTCAGTGGCAGGAGCGCTTTGACCAGTGCTTTGATAATTGGCTGGGACGAGCGGATTGTGAGCGCTGGATGGCTTTGGTGGAGCGGGATCTGGACGAACGGCCTGCTGCGGAGCAGGATTTTTACCAGGTGGTGCTCACGTGGCTGAGAGCGGCACTGGCGGAGACGGATGTCATCGTGGTGGAAGGCAATTTGTGAAGGGGGCATGACGATGGAAGAGCAGAGAGAACAGGTCTTGGCGCTTCTGCGGGCCAAGGCGTGGGAAGTGATAGGAGCAAGCGTTTCTGTGACAGCGTTTTGGCAGGATCGGACGCTTCCCATCCGTTTTGAGGGATTTCAGGAGACGGAGGTCTGGGCTTTTGACCAAGCTCAGCTGAGGGAGCTCTTGAGCCGTCTGCCGGCTTTGGATGCAGCAGCCCATGCGGTGATCCAGGCAGCTGTGCCGGAGGAGGACGCGGGGGAACTGGCGCTTGGCGATATGGTGATCTATCGGGATGCACAGTTGGCGCTGGGCTATGATGCAGGGCCGTCGGCGGCTGGCGAGGTGTATCTGTATGTCCGCTTTGACAGCGCTTTCCAGCCAGATGCAGAATTGATCTACGAGGTTTATTAAAGGAGGATGAGCATGGACGAACGGTTGATGATGCCGCAATATACCCGTTTGACGACGGCGGAAAGAAAGCAGCTGCTGGAGGAGATCGGTTGCCGGTATCAGCTGACGCTGCGGGAGATGGCAGTGTTTTCCCGCTGGGGAAAAAGTATAGAAACGGCTGTCTATGACGGGGCAGGGAGCACCTTTGTTTTTGTGCCGGGCGCGGTGGTGACACTGGGCTGGGACGGAGAGGATCTGGCGCCAGAGGCCAGAGAGCAGTGGGCGGACGCGCTGGCGGAATTTGAGATGGAGATCAGTGTGGAGCAGTTTTTGAACGAGTGTACCACGCCGCTGCGGCAGGCAGTCATTGGGCCGATGCTGGTGGAGCAATATCAGCAGGAGATCGGCTGGGAGGCGGTATCCTTGGATGATGAGCGTATCGCGGCTGATCCCAATTATCAGGCGATATTAGCCAAGCTGGGGAAGCAGCAAAGCATCGAATATGTACGGCAGATACGCTTTGAACGGCAGGAGCAGGGCATCGTGGCGGCGATCTACCATGAGGTGACCTATGATGCGCTCGAGACTCAGCTGACGGAGGCGGGCTTTGCTCTGCCCACGGCAGATGAATGGGAATATTTCTGCGGAGGCGGCTGCCGGACGCTTTTTCCCTGGGGCGACAGCTTGCCGGAAACGCTGCATCTGCGTTATTTTGAGTATGAGGAGCAGGAGGATGAGCCCTACACCTTGGAGCAGCCCAATTTCTTCGGGCTGGTCATCGGCTTTGACCCATACCGCAGGGAAGTCCTAGCGGGAGATCGGCTGCGCTTCAAGGGCGGCGACGGCGGCACGAATGTCTGCGGCGGCTTAGGGCCGCTGTTGGGCTATCTCTCCTGCTCGCCGTATTTCTCAGCGTGGGATGAAGAGGAAGAGGAGGATAAGCAGCTCAATGGGGATTATGATTTCCTGCGCCGGATCATCCGCGTGGCATAACAGGAGAGGATAGGAGGCGGACGCGATGTCACAGATCGCTATTTTTACATTGGAGGATGGTCAGGGTCATCGGGAGGAATTATCCGACGGCGGTTGTTCGGGAGCATTGTATACGGTCCTTTGGGAAACTTTTGAGGAAATGGGCGTGGATCATCGGGCGCAGGCAGCCTTAGACTGCGAGGCGCTGGACTGTGTGCAGATCGATGCAGCTTTGGCAGCGGAGATCTTGGCGCTGCTGCCCACGATGGCAGAGGAGCGAGCGGCCTGGGCTGCGCAGATCGCCTTAGAATGGGAGATGCCTGCTGAGATTTTAGCCGTGGGCCTCGAGACGCTGGCGGCGCATCTGAGACGGGTGACAGAGGGATGCACGCTCTATTATGAATTGATCTAAAAAGGAGGCAATATCATGAAACCAACAGAAGTGTGGCTGGCGTCTTGGGAGGCAGCGCGGCCGAAGTTGGCCTGTCCGGTGGATCTGAACACGTATTTTACGGAAGAGGCTATTGCGGGCAAAGCTTTGGCGGTGCTGGACATCGGGCCTTGTGATCTCCCCAGCGGCTGGGTGCTGGTGCGGGACCCGCTGTGTTATTTAGCGAGCAGGGAGGAGCAGCCGTATTTCTTGCAGGCTGCGCCGGGCAGGTACCCTACGGAGCTCTGCGTCATCAAGCCGGATGACAGCGGCGACTGTGCCCGCTATGCAGCGGCTCGGGGGCGTTTCAGCGAGGCAGAAGCTGTGCGGTTTGAAGAAGCGCTGATCGGTCATGAAGAGCTGGACGGGCTGGAAGCGGGCGAGTACTATGGCTTCAATGTGGATGCGGGACTGGCCTGTATCTGTGATCAGACGCTGCATCAGGCCTTTTGCGATTTTGCCGACAGATGGTACGCGGTGCACCCGGACGGAAATTTGTATGATGACTATTTCGCGGCGCTCTTTGCGGAAAGTTTTGCGGCCAGACCGGAATTTCAGCGCCAGGGCGGTGATTGGCTGAACTGGGTCATTCCGGGCACGGACTATCATCTGCCCATGTTTCAGTCAGGTTTCGGTGACGGCGCGTATCCGGTGTATTGGGGCTATGACCAAGACGGCGCGATCTGTCAGCTGGTGGTGCAGTTTATCGATATCGCGCTGGCGTATGGTGAAGAAGAGGAGGAGTGACCATGCCATTTGCAGGATTTGATTGGACAAATTTTTGGGACGATAGCCCGTACGCTTTGGAGACTTATGTCTGCGCGCCGCCGACTGATGAACTGATCGCTGAGGTGGAAGCGGAGCTGGGGTATCAGCTGCCAGAGAGCTACATTTGGCTGATGCGGCAGCATAATGGCGGTGTGCCGACAAATACCTGCTTTCCCACCGAGACGCCCACCAGCTGGGCTGAGGATCATGTGGCCATCACAGGCATCTTAGGTATTGGCCGAGAGAAAGCGGCAAGCCTCTGCGGTGAGCAGGGCAGCCGCTTCATGATCGAGGAGTGGGGCTATCCACCCATTGGCGTAGCCATCTGCCGCTGTCCTTCGGCGGATCGCGGCCTGATCTTTTTGGATTACCGCGGCTGCGGACCGCAGGGAGAGCCGCAGGTGGTGCACGTGGATCAGGAACGGGACTATGCGATCACATTTTTGGCGGAGAATTTTGAAGCCTTCATCCGCGGCCTGGTCAAGGCAGACGAATTTGCGGGGGACGATGAGCCCATCGCTGTCTTTACCAATAGGGGGCCGGAGCTTTATTCTGGCGAAGAAATGGAAGCGGTGGAGCAACATATCACGTCGGCCTTTGGCCCCGTCCAAAATGTCTGGCATGAGTTTTTTTCGCCGGATATCCATGTGGACATCTGCCTGATCCCGCCTGCTGAGGACAGACCCTATTACACGCTGGTGACTATGGGTATGGGCGCGCATCGGATGCAGGTGCCGGAGGAGTTGGCGGAGTATCGGCTGGAGCGGGCAGAGCTTTTGCTGGCGCTGCCTAGTGATTGGCAGGTGAATGCTGAGGATGAGCAGTGGTACTGGCCGATCAGATTGCTCAAGCAGTTGGCGCGTCTGCCCGGCGAAGAGGACGCTTGGCTGGGCTGGGGGCATACCATCGACAATGGGGAGCCTTACGCGGATAATACCCAGCTGTGCGCTGCCCTGCTGGTCAGTCCGGTGATCGGAGCCGAGGAGGCGGAGACAGCTCAGCTGCCCAGCGGAGAAGAGGTCAACTTTTATCAGGTGATCCCGCTTTATCGCGGCGAGCTGGACTACAAACTGGCCAATGGCACAGACGCGCTGCTGGATGAATTGGAGGATATCTGCATCGTGGTCCATCCTGATCGGCCGGATTTCAGCGCAGCAGAAGGTTTTGGCCAGCGGGAAACGCTCATGGACAATGCACTCTGGCATTTGTCCAGCATCCAGGAAAAACAGCTGCCAGTGGAAGAGATCACAGCGTATGATCATTTGGCCATCTATCTGCGCTGGGCGCTGGCACACGATATGATGAGCGCGGCTTTTTTGGCGCAGTATGCCGATTTGGCGGCGCGTTTCCAGGCCGACCCAACTCACACTGATCTGCGGCCCTTTATCCGCGATGAACTGAATGGGATCTTGACCTACAGTCTCTTTAATGAAACAGGCGAGGCGTTTGCCCGGTATTATTACGGCGACGGCGGCGCACCATATTTTCCGTCAGACATCGATGATCATGCTTTGCAGTACTTTGGCCCGACGCGCTATCATTCTGATGAATTCAAACAGGAGGCGTATTTGTTTATTCCTTTCGATGAGGCGTATTATCAGGCTATGGCGCAGGTGATCGACCGCCGTTTCGCGCTCTGGCAGGAAACGGGCGGAACGATCGCAGAGGGTGAGCCCTCGGAACTGGCCCAGGCGCTGATGGCTTATCTGGATTGCTGCTGCCGCTATTTCCCGCCGATGACGGACGATGATCCCATCATGGCGGCTTACGGGTACGCCAGCCGCTTGGGCGTGCGGGACGGCTATGTGCCCATGCTGATAGCGGTGGACGAGACGCTTTGGGAAAGCCTTTTGCTGAATTCAGATGAAGCGGCCAGGGATCATGACTTCGACTCTCGCACGGTGGCCGCCTATCGGGAGCGAATGCTGGCCCTTGAGCTGGCCGATAGGGCGATGACGGACGAGCGGTTAGACGATTGGCGCAGCGAATGGGAAGATGACCGTATTGACGAGATGACTGGCGGAGAATCGCTGGAGCGCTTCGGCGGTTATTGGGATTATGACAGCGAAAGGACACTGCCGCTGATCTTGGCTGAGATCCCGGTGGAAAAACCGTGGCAGGTCTTCAGCTATCTGCCCTTTGGCGGCTGGAACGAATGCCCTGATACGCCGGAACTCATGGCCATGGCTAAGCGCTGGTACGAACAGTACGGCGCCATACCGGCGGTCGTCACCCACGATGTGCTGGAATTCCGCCTGCCGCGGCCGGTAGATCGGGAAGCGGCGCTTGCTTTGGCCTTGGAGCAATACGCGTGGTGTTCGGATATCGTGGAGCAGGGCGTGGGAACGATCGGCGCGCTGGCGGATACGCTGGCGAGATCTACCGTGTGGTATTTCTGGTGGGATTGATAGGCGCCTAAAGCAAAAGCTCCGCCTCGGAGAAGGATGTTCTCTGAGGCGGAGCTTTTGTTTTGGTATGTGTTGTTTTAGCGGAGCAATCCGGTGTCAGCGAGGATAGGCGCTAAGACCTCGGTAGGGATGACAAATTCCACAGCGCCCATGTAGCCGGGGGCCACAGCGTATTTGTCAAAGCAGATGACCAGCTGGCCGTCTGCGTTGATGTAAAATTGTTGATCGGAGGCGATGGCAGTGAAGTTGTCATCGGGCACTTCTTCATCGTCCAGCCAGTAAGCGACGGATTCGTCAGCGGCCATCTGCTGGCGCATCTGAGCTTTGATATTATCGCTGATGGGGGTGATGTAATCCGCCCCATCGGTGAAGAGGCTGGGCAGGGTAACGATGGTCTGGGTCTTTTTGTCTACAGTGTCGTAGCGTTTTTCCGTGGAAGAGGAACCGACCGTGTTGACCACATAGCGGCTCAGGGCAAAGACGCGGTCGTCGTTGGTCTTCACTTCGTAGTTGTAGTCAAGGCCCATGTGCGCGTCAGGAAATTCTTCCTTGACAGCGTCCATCTCGGCTTTGAATTCGTCATAGAGCGCCTGGCCTTCGGCTAAATATTTTTGGTTGAGCATCTCGGTGATGGCCGGATCGAGGCCGCTCACTTGGGGAATGGCGATATTGGCTTCAAAATTGTTTTCTTCCACGTGATAGCCGCCGAAGGTGCAGACTTCCACCAGAGTGCTGAGACCAGGCACATTGGCCAGGGCTGTGGCGACCGTGGGGCTCAAATTGACGCTGCCGACGAAAAGAGCGGCCACTGCGGCAGCGGTCAGGGCGATATTGCGCCAGGTGTGCAGGCGCTTTTGGCGGCGGCGCTCGTTGGCGTCGCGCTCAAGGGTATTTTGGATCATCATATCTAACTCCTTTGGGATAGGGATCTGCTGATAGTCATTTTTCAGCTGTTCTAAGAGATCATGATTAGGCTCATGCATGGCTCATACGCTCCTCGTCTGATTGGATTTCGATGCGCAGTTTTTTCAGCGCGGCATACAGTCGTGTTTTGACAGTGCTCAGATTTTCATTCAGGATATCGGCGATGTCCTGCAGGCGCATATCTTCGAAGTAGCGCAGGATGACCACCATCCTCTGCTCATCAGAGAGCAGGGCCAGAGCAGACTGCAGATCAAGATTTTCGTAGTGATCTTGGGTGGGCGTGTCAAAGGCTGCTTCATCATCGGTCAGCTGGTAGCGCTGGCTTTTGCGCAGAGTATCGATGGCTGTGTTGATCAGGATGCGGTGGAACCAGGTCTTGATATATTGGGGTTCTCTGAGCGAATGACTGGACTTGAGTGCTTTGTAGACGGCTTCTTGGACGATATCCAGAGCGTCGTCGTGGTTGCGGGTGTAGCTGAGAGCAATGCGGTAAAAAGAGGCACTGTTCTCGGTGACATATTGCGCAATAATGTCTTTGGGGTCGGTTTTCATAACGAAGCTCCT
>OOAQ01002680.1_pt1 | contig 10242 bp, 8 predicted proteins | sample 1671051 | NCBI WGS metagenome assembly OOAQ01 (sample SAMN06348117, study PRJEB24527) | human gut metagenome | biome: human gut; feature: ankylosing spondylitis patient; material: feces | host: Homo sapiens | place: China | collected 2015-10
AACTTTTGAAAAAAACCGTCGGAAAAGGAAAAACATATGGATATCAGAATCGAATAAACAGAGCGCGCGATCAAGAATGCTTTTCTGGAATTACGCTCCCGCAAACCACTTGGAAAGATCACTGTAAAGGAGCTGTGCAGTCTGGCTGCGATCAACAAGTCAACTTTTTACAGTCATTATGAAGATATTTATGCACTGTCAGACAAAATGGAATCAGAAACAATTGTCTCTGTGCTCAAGAATATTTCCAGTCAGCAGGAGGAGCCGTTCAAGAATCCGGATGTGTTTACCAGAAACCTCTACATGGCACTGATCTCAAATAATACCCTGATCAACCTTCTGTTTTCCGGAACAGAAAAAGCCCGTCTCGGTGACTGCCTGGAAACAGAGCTGAAACGTCTGATCTGTGAAAAATATCCGGATTATAAGGAGGACCCGCAGAGAGACATCATGCTTTCTTTCTGCATCCAGGGCTGTTTCCATGCATATCTGAACAATCAGGAAAAAGATGTCGCAACACTGGTCTCTGTCAGTGAGAGTATTGTACGTAAACTGGCTCCGATGTATCTGGAAAACAACACAGAAGAAAACTGAAATACAATCTGAAAGAAGAGAAAACATGAAAAAACTGGTAATAGGAATCCTGGCGCATGTAGATGCCGGGAAGACGACTTTGTCCGAAAGACTCCTGTATCTGTGTGGCGTGATCCGTCAGATCGGACGCGTGGATCACGGAGATACCTTTCTGGATAATTATGAACTGGAAAAAGAGCGTGGGATCACGATCTTTTCCAAGCAGGCGATCCTTAAGACCGAGGATGTGGAAGTAACACTTCTGGATACTCCGGGGCATGTCGATTTTTCGGCTGAGATGGAGAGGACACTGCAGGTGCTGGACTATGCGATCCTTGTGATTAACGGCATGGACGGCGTGCAGAGCCATACGATGACACTGTGGCGGCTTCTGGAAAGATATCAGATCCCTACATTTCTGTTCGTCAACAAGATGGATCAGAACGGAACGGATCACGAAGCCCTTCTTGCTGATCTTAAGGCACATCTGCATGAAAACTGTGTGGATTTTGGAAAAATCCAGGAAAACGATGAAGAAAACACCCTCACTTCGGATCAGATGGAAAACATTGCGGTCTGTGACGAAACACTTCTCGAGAAATATCTTGAGACAGGCAGCATCGAGGAAGAAGAGATTGCAGAACTGATCACACAGAGAAAGATTTTTCCATGCTATTTTGGGTCTGCGCTCAAAGAGGACGGTGTGGAGGATTTCTGGAATGGTGTGCAGAAATATACCAGAGAACCCAAACGTCCGGCAGAATTCGGTGCAAAGGTATTCAAGATCGCAAGAGATGAACAGGGAAACCGTCTGACTTACATGAAGATCACAGGCGGCTCTCTCAAAGCCAAAACCATGCTTTCCTCCCGGGTGAAAGGACAGGCTCTGCCGGGAGTAAGACAGCAGCAGGAGGACTGGGAAGAAAAAGCCGACCAGCTCCGCCTTTACTCAGGAGCCAAATATACAACGATCACAGAAGCAGAGGCAGGAACCATCTGTGCTGTGACAGGACTGACCAGAACCTATCCAGGTGAAGGACTTGGCATAGAAAGCGAATCCGAGCTTCCTGTTCTGGAGCCGGTTTTGAACTATCAGATCCAGCTTTCGGATGACTGCGACCCGCACCAGATGCTGCAGAAATTGCGGCAGCTTGAGGAAGAGGAACCGGAACTTCATATTCTGTGGGACAGCCAGCTTGGCGAGATCCATGCACAGCTGATGGGAGAGGTGCAGATCGAGATCCTCAAGAAACTGATCTGGGACCGTTTTCATGTAGCAGTGGAATTCGGTGCAGGAAGCATTGTCTACAAAGAAACCGTTGCAGAACCGGTGGAAGGAGTGGGACATTTTGAGCCGCTTCGTCATTATGCGGAAGTCCATCTTCTGATCGAGCCGGGAGAGCCGGGAAGCGGCTGCCAGTTTTTTACCGCATGCAGTGAAGATGTGCTTGCAAGGAACTGGCAGCGTCTGATCCTTACACATCTGGAGGAGAAGGAACACATCGGCGTGCTGACTGGTTCTCCGCTTACGGATGTGCAGATCACCCTCCTGACAGGGCGCGCCCATGCGAAGCATACGGAGGGCGGCGATTTCCGCCAGGCAACTTACCGTGCTGTCCGCCAGGGACTTCGCAAAGCAAAAAATATCCTTCTGGAACCATACTATGAATTCCGTCTTGAAGTGCCTGCCGAGATGATCGGAAGAGCGCTGGCAGATGTCCAGAAGATGCAGGGAAGCTTCGAATCACCGGATACAGACGGAACAACCGCAGTCCTAAAAGGAACAGCAGCCGTTTCCCAGATGCGAGATTACCAGAAAGAGGTCGTTGCATACACACACGGAACAGGAAAACTTTTCTGCACACTCAAGGGCTATGCACCGTGCAAAAACCAGGAAGAGATCGTACAGAATGTTGCCTACGATCCGGAAAGCGATCTGGAAAATCCGACAGGTTCCGTTTTCTGTGCACATGGCGCAGGTTTTGTCGTACCATGGGATCAGGTCGAGGATTACATGCATCTGAACAGCGGAGTGGAACTTAACGGCCTGGACAGCGAAACCTGGTATGATGATGTGGATTATGCGGAAAATCCGGGTACAGCGGTGGATAATCCAAACATTTCCAGAAACACAAGTGGAAAAAACGGCAAATTTTCCTACAGCGGAAGTTATGATGAGGAGGAAGAGCTGCAGGCAATTTTTGAGAGGACATTTGGTCCGGTCAAACGCGACCGTGCCGCTTTCCAGAAAAAGACGGTTCATTCGTCAGCACCGGCCGTCCGCTATCGACAGGGAAAACCACGCAAGGAAGAATATCTCCTTGTCGATGGATACAACATCATTTTTTCCTGGGAAGAGCTGAATGAGCTGGCGAAAGAAAATATCCACGCGGCCTGCGATAAGCTGATGGATATCCTGAGCAACTATCAGGGATACCGCAAATGTACATTGATCCTTGTATTTGACGCTTACAAGGTGGAAGGACACATGGAAGAAGTTCTTACCTATCATAACATTTACGTGGTATATACCAAAGAAGCCGAGACCGCAGACCAGTATATCGAAAAAACAGTCCACCGGATCGGCAGACAGTATCAGGTAACCGTAGCGACTTCTGATGGTCTGGAGCAGGTCATCATCATGGGACAGGGCGCACACAGGATTTCCGCACAGGGACTCAAAAAAGAGATCGAAGACACGGAAAAAAATGCACGTGCAGAGTGGCACCAGCAGCGCCAGAGCAGCAAGACCTATCTCTTTGACCACATGTCAGAGGAACTGCAGGCGCAGATGGAAAAAATTCGTTTAGGCAAGGCAGGCGAAGAATAAAAAATGATATATTTATATAGAAGAAACAAAACAGGAATCTGCATTGACCGCGTATATGGACACGACGGGATCGTGGAACTGCCGGAAACTCTGGAAGGACTTCCTGTGACAGAACTGGGAGCATATATTTTTTCTGACCATATAGACCGGGGCGACCTGGAAAAGTGCAGGATGAGTGGGAAATTCTGTACAGAGGACGGACTGAAAGTGCAGGATGAAGAAGGAATGCCGGAGATGTCCGGAAATGTGGTGCAGGAACTGATCCTTCCATCAAAACTCAGAAAAGTAGGAAGATATGCTTTTTACAATTGTTTTCACTTGAAAAAGTTAAGTTTCGGCGGTGATCTGCGGGATGTCGGTGTCGGTGCAATGACCGGCTGCCACAAGATCGAGCGGGTCACTGTAAAAACAGACGAGAACGGTGATTCCTGCCTGAGAGATATCCTGACAGAACTGCCGGAGACTCTGAGAGTCGATATGGACAAAAATGGTGAACAGGGGCGTTTCTGGTTTCCGGAATTTTTTGAGGAAGGCGTAGAAAACACACCGGCGCGAATCATCGAAAATCATGTGCACGGAAGCGGGATCCGTTACCGAAACAGCTTCCTTCACAAGAAACTCAACATACTGGAATACGACAAGCTTTTTCCCTATGCGGAAGCGTGGGAGGAGGAGTCAATCGTTCTGAAACTGGTACTGGACCGTATCCTCTACCCGATGGATCTGACAGAGACAGCGGAAGAAAAATACATCCAGTATCTCAGAGAACACGGAGAGCGTGCGGTCAGTATCCTTGGCGAAGAAAAAGAATACGCAGCAATGCGGACGATCCTCACAAAGATCACTCCGGACAGGACAGAGACAGAAAAAATGCTCGAGCGTGCACAGAGATCAGGAGATTCCAGATGGGTCAGTATCCTCATGGACACGCTCGCAGGCCATGGAAGGAAGAAGAGAAAGGCATTTGAACTGTGAACAGAGAAGAAAAAAACAAATTTGGAAATTTTGTTCACGAAGAGAGAAAAAAAGAAGAAGAAACTTTGCAAATCTGCGAGGACATGCGTTATTTCCAGAGCGCTCTCAGTGCATTAAAGATAGTGCCGTCAGGCGAGACACAGGTGCTGGGCACGGACGGGAAACTTCTCTATGTGTCCCCACAGTGGCTGCTTCCGATGTTTATGCAGAACAAAGTAGTGATCAACAGGCTGTATCTCCACGAACTTCTGCACTGTCTTTTCTGCCATCTGTGGAGCAGAAAGGAACGGGAGTGGAGAATCTGGGATCTGGCAGCAGATATCGCGGTGGAAAATATTCTGGATGAACTTTACATCCGCCCGAACAGTTTCCGAAGAGAAAAATATCAGCAGTGGAAAACAGAACATAAAGTTCTGACTGCGGAGATCCTGTATTATGATCTCCTGAAATGCGAGGAAGAAGAAATCGCCCGGCTGGAACAGGAATTCCGCAAGGACGACCACCATTTCTGGTACACGCCGAACAGTCGAAGCGGGATGGCAGACCGCCAGAAGAAATGGGAAGAGATGCGGCGGAGATGGAGCTTTTTTCAAAGGAAGCAGCAGGGGATTCGCCGGGACTTGTGGAGCATCTGCAGGCAGAAAACAGAAAACGGTATGATTACCGGGAGTTCCTTCGGAAGTTTTCTGTCCTGAAAGAAGAGATGCAGGTGGATATGGATTCTTTTGACCCGATCTACTATCATTTTGGGATGGAAACTTACGGGAATATGCCGCTGATCGAGCCGCTGGAAACAAAAGAGATGAAAAAAATCGAGGATTTTGTCATCGTGATCGACACTTCCATGTCCTGTAATGGAAGCCTGATCCGCAGGTTTCTGGAGGAAACGTACAGTGTACTTGCAGAGTCGGAGAGTTTTTTCCGAAAGATCCAGGTGCACATCATTCAGTGTGACGAAAAGATCCAGGACGATCAGGTGATCCATAACCAGAAAGAGATGGAAGCGTATCTTGAGGATTTTAATGTCAGAGGGTTCGGCGGAACGGATTTCCGTCCGGCATTTACGTATGTGGAGCATTTGATCAAAATGGGAGCATTTCAGAGACTTCGGGGACTTCTGTATTTCACCGACGGATATGGGACTTTTCCGGCAAAGATGCCGCCTTATGATACCGCGTTTGTTTTTATGAAGGATGATTACAGGGATGTGGATGTGCCGCCGTGGGCGATCAAACTCATTCTGGATACACAGGCACTAGAGAGGAAAGAAGATTATTATGAATATTAAACAGGCAAAACAGGAAGTTGTGGATACGGTCGAAGCGTATCTTATGAAAGACGAGTATGGAGAATATGTGATCCCGAGCGTTCATCAGAGACCGGTGCTTCTCCTTGGTGCACCGGGAATCGGAAAGACGCAGATCATGGAGCAGGCGGCGCGTGAATGCGGCGTGGCACTGGTGGCGTACACGATCACACACCACACCAGACAGAGTGCGATCGGACTTCCGTTTATTTCGAAGAAGGAATACGGCGGCAGGGAATACTCGGCGACAGAATATACGATGAGCGAGATCGTTGCAAGTATTTATAACCGTATGAGTGAGACGGGTCTCAGCGAGGGAATCCTTTTTATTGATGAGATCAACTGTGTTTCTGAGACACTGGCTCCGGCGATGCTGCAGTTTCTCCAGTGCAAGAGTTTCGGAAACCATGAGATTCCGAAGGGATGGGTGATCGTGGCAGCAGGAAACCCGCCGGAATACAACAAATCTGTCCGTGAATTTGACGTTGTCACCCTGGATCGTGTCAAAAAGATCCTCGTAGAGCCGGATTACCAGACCTGGCGGGAATACGCATACAAAGAAAACATGCACCCGGCGATCCTTTCCTATCTGGAACTTCGCAACAACTGTTTCTACCAGATGGAGACAACGATCGACGGCAAACAGTTTGCAACTCCGCGAGGCTGGGAAGATCTTTCCAGAATGATGGAAGTCTATGAGCGTCTTGGAAAAAGTATCACGGCAGATCTTGTGGGGCAGTACATCCAGCATGAGCGCATTTCGAGAGAATTTGCAGAATATTACGAACTGTATCAAAAATACCAACAGGATTACCAGATCACAGAGATCCTTCAGGGCAAAAATTCCGAAGCGATGGTCAGGAAAGTTTCCCACGCATCCTTTGATGAAAGAGTGAGTGTCGTGAACCTTTTGTTCTCCGGTACACGACAGGCGGTACGAAAAGTCATGCTTCAGGAAGAAGTACTGGAAAAAGTGTTCGAGGTGCTGAAAGCCCTGAAAGAAAACCTGTCATCCGGAAATCTCGCGCAGAGACTGGAAGATTACATCTTTGATCTCAAAAACATCCGCGAGAAGAAGCAGAAAGAAGGACTTCTGGAACGAAGAGAAGACCTCTGTATCCGCCGCGCAGTTACACTTCTGGAGGATTACGCGAAACTTCTGAAACAGCACAGCGAGGTTCGGGGAGAAGATGCATTTGATCTCGTCCGGGAAGCATTTGGCGAAGAAAGAGTTTCCTGGGAAGACGAATGGGATCAGGCAGGAAATACACTGGAATATGCGTTTGATTTCATGGAGGCGGCTTTTTATAACAGCCAGGAAATGGTTATGTTTGTCTCAGGGATCAATACCGATTTCTACTGTGTACGTTTCCTGGAAACTTATGAATGTGAGAGATACGTACGTTACAACAGAGATCTGCTGTTCGAAGATGTGAGCCAGCAGATCCGAAGGAGAATTGAAGAACTTTAAGAGGAGCGTTATTAAATGAAGAAACAAAGGAAAATCTACACCTTTTTACTTTCGCTGCTTCTGGCGTTTTCGCTTCTGCTTCCGGGCAGTATCGTTCCGGTGGAAGCAGCAGGCGGCGACATGGCGGTGCACTTTATTGATGTAGGGCAGGGACTGGCGATCCTCGTGCAGTCGGGCGGAGAAAATCTTCTCTATGATGGTGGAAACCGTTCTCATGCAGATGAGGTGGTCCAGTATCTTAAGAATCAGGAAGTAGAGACGATCGATTACATGATCTCCTCTCACTATGATGAGGATCATCTGGGAGGACTTGTCAAATGCCTTGATAATTTTGAGGTGGATCATGTTCTGGGTTCCGACTATGTGCACACATCGGACCTTTTTAATACGTTTATGAATACGGCGACAGCGAATGCGATCACTGTCGAATATCCGGCTGTCGGTGATACTTATGAATTTGGGACCGGCAGTTTCACGGTCATGGCACCTTCCGGAATCTCCAAGAACAGCAATGACAACTCTGTTGTGATCCGTCTTGTCAATGGCGACAACAGCTTTATGTTCATGGGAGATGCGGAGGAGACAAGTGAGCAGGATATGATCAGTACAGGAATGAACCTGGACTGTGATGTGCTCTGTCTCGGCCATCATGGTTCTGCATCTTCTACTTCATGGGATCTTCTGGAAGCATCGACTCCATCCTGGGCAGTGGTAAGCTGCGGCAAAGGTAATTCCTACGGTCATCCGACTGCGGAGACAATGGGAAAACTTTCCGACATGGATATCCCGGTATTTCGTACCGATGACCAGGGAACCGTGATCGCAGTTTCTGATGGAAGTACGATCAGCTGGAACCAGGAACCGTGCAACGATTACAGTTCCGGAGATGAGAGTACTGGCAGCAGTTCAGGTTCTTCTGATGCAAGTACAGGTTCAGGTGTGCGTTATTCTGGCTGGTCAGACAGCTCACAGATTTCGGACAACAGCACCGAGACTGCAGACACGACTGACACCCAGGGAGCCATGGTCTGGATCTCTGCAACAGGAAGCAAATATCACAGCATTCCAAACTGCGGAAATATGAACCCGGACAATGCAAGACAGGAAAGTGAATCACAGGCACTCAGTGAAGGTTATGAAGCCTGTAAAAAATGCTGGTAAAAACGAGAATCAGATTTCCTGATAAAAATCCCGTACATAGTGCATAAACTGGCGCACATGCGGTTTCAGGATCCGGTTTTTGCTGTAAACAATATAAAAACTTCTTTTATGAACAGATTCTTCTAATGGAAACAGAAGGATCTGTTTTGTTTTTTCCAGATCTACGGCAGAACGGGCAGAGAGGATTGAGATGCCAAGTCCGTTGACGATAGATTTCTTGATGCTTTCCAGATCGTTCATTCGGGCGATCACATTGAGGTCAGAAGGCGTGATGCCGATCTTTTCCAGAAAAAGATCCATCTCTTTCTTGGTGCCGGAGCCTTTTTCACGGATGATGATCGGATCTTCCAGAAACTGTTTGAAATCGACAGGATCTTCCTTGAATTTCAGGTAGTGTTCTGTGACAGGCGTGGCGATCACGAGGGTATCCTGACAGAAAGGAAGAAAGACACAGCTCTCATCTCCGGTATTCTGCCCGACAAGTGCAAGATCGACAGTTCCGTCCAGAACGCGGTGGATCGCTCCCTCACTGTCCGTCTGGATGGAATGAAAATAAATATCCGGGTGGGAGCCTCCGAAACCTGCGAGCAGTTCCGGCAACAGATAAGAGGAAGGAATCGTGGAGGCTGCAAGGTCGATCATGTGCTTCTGCGCCCCTGTGAAGTTGTCGAGAAGGTTGTTGCGGATCTCAAGCATCCGGACTGCACTGTCGTAGAGCTGGTAGCCTCTGGTGGTGACGGTGGTCTTTTTTGTCGTGCGGATGATGAGTTTGGAGTGAAGCTCTTCTTCGAGGGAGCGGATGTGTGCGCTGATGGTTGGCTGTGTCAGATAAAGTCGTCTGGCAGCTTCGGAGAAACTGCCGTAATCGACGACGGCGACAAAGGCTTCTAACTGTTTGAATTCCATAAATCAAAAATCTCCTGAAAAGTGAATCTTCTAAATAATACGATAATGATACGCTTATTGTGAAATCCCTGTGATCTCTGCAAGTGCATGAAGGGCAGTGTCCACTTCTTCCGGGGTATTTTCCGGACCAAAGGAGAAGCGGAGCGTACCGGCAGGATATGTGCCGAGGGTTTTGTGCGCACTTGGGGCACAGTGGAGACCGACGCGGGACATGATCCCGTAAGTATCGTCCAGTTCAAAGGCGGCACGAGCCATATCCACTTCAAGTGTCTGGATCGAGACGACGGCACAGCGGTTCTGGGTGTCTTTGTGTCCGATCACGCGAAGGCTGGCCTCAGCCGGGTCGAGGGTGAGGATTCCGTCAATGAATTGTTTCGTCAGCGTGAGTTCATGCTGGAAAGCCAGATCCATTGAACTGTTCTCCAGATCATCAAGCGCGGCGTGAAGACCGAGGATCCCGGGGATGTTCGGCGTTCCCGGCTCGAAGCGGTCCGGGAGGAAATCAGGGACTTCTTCAGTATGGGAAATACTTCCGGTGCCGCCACTTAAGAGGGGTTCGATCTGAGAAGCAAGCTCGCTGCGGATCAGGAAACCGCCGATCCCCTGTGGTCCACGGAGTCCTTTGTGCCCGGTGAAAGCGAGCGCATCAAGCTTTAATTCTTCCATATCGATCGGAAGTGTACCGGCAGTCTGTGCACTGTCCAGGACAAAAAGCAGCCCATGTTTCTGGCAGAAGGTGCTGATCTCCTTAAGCGGCATGATGGTTCCGCATACATTGGAAGCGTGGAGACAGACGAGAAGTCTGGTATTTGGTTTCACGAGCGCATCTGCTTCTGAGAGAATCAGATTTCCTTCATGATCGCACGGAATCCTGTCAAAAGTCACTCCCTGTCTCTGAAGCTGCACAAGCGGGCGCATTACTGCATTGTGCTCCATCGAAGTGACCAGCACATGGTCGCCTGGTTTCAGGATCCCCTTGAGGAGAATATTAAGGCTCATAGTGATGTTCTGGGTGAAAAT